>Ga0302132_10000040_pt1 | contig 58522 bp, 38 predicted proteins | sample CB9_321_MG_FD_203113 | JGI IMG/M metagenome (GOLD analysis project Ga0302132, IMG submission 203113) | Marine microbial communities from Western Arctic Ocean, Canada - CB9_32.1 | ecosystem: Environmental > Aquatic > Marine > Oceanic | place: Canada: Western Arctic Ocean | collected 2017-09-19
TACCACTAATTACTAAACCAAAACCGACCCTCCCCTATTTCCCAGCGGCTCGTAAAACCGTAGCCGACGATCGCATTCGCACGACTGTGGTGAATGAGCAACCATTATTGTGGGTTCGCAGCAAGTTCAATCAATTGCCAGCGTGGATTATCAGTTTGTTGGCCCATATCCTACTACTAATCTTGTTGGGATTGCTCTCCGACACAGACACCGAAGATGACCCCTACATCACGCTTTCCGTTGTCGTTGGCGAAAAAGGAGGCGGCGTAACTACCAATATTACACCTGATGCGGAAACGAACTATGATCTGCCACCACCTGACAATATCGACCCGAACAATCCGTTAGCGATGGAAAAGGTAGAGCAAGATCGAGCAATAGCCGAAGAGCTGCAACAAGATTTTGACACCAATAATCCTAACCTTCCCGATGTCGATTCCATCAAAAGACGCATCAACGAAGCAACGGGTACAAATAAGACAATCTTGGCGCGGGATCCTCGAGTTCGAAAACAAATCGTATCGCGCGAAGGGGGCACGTCGGCGACGGAGGCGGCTGTTGCCCGTGGTTTAGCCTGGCTCGCAAAACATCAAGCGCCCAATGGTAATTGGAGTTTGCACAGGTTCAATGACAATCCTGGGTGTACATGTGAGAATTCGGGGCAAGTGGTTACTGATATGGGTGCGACATCACTGGCATTACTTCCGTTTTTGGGCGCTGGGCAAACACATATTGTTGGCAAATACAAAGACCATGTTCGTGAAGGAATTAATTACTTGCTGGACAATCAAATACATGATGGTGATTTGAGTTTTGGGTCTCGAGGAAACACACGACTGTATACGCACGGGCAAGGAACCATTGTTCTGTGTGAAGCGCTAATGATGACAGGCGATCGCCGTCTGCGGAATCCAGCTCAAGATGCAGTTAATTTTATTGTCAAATCACAACACGCGGGAGGTGGATGGAGATATAACCCAGGCCAGGCAGGGGACACAAGTGTTGTTGGCTGGCAAGTGATGGCACTGCAATCAGCCCACGCTGCAGGGTTGATTGTTCCTAGTCAAACGTTGACAAAAGCTCATAAATATTTGAATCAAGCTCAAACTTCTAATTCTTTGTATGGGTACCAGCCCGGTGGTTCATCAACATATGTAATGACAGCCGAAGCGCTGCTCTGTCGCTTTTACCTCGGATACAACCAAAAATCACCAGGCGTTGAATACGGCATTAACTTCCTTGTGAAAAATCACATGCCTTCGAAACCGCCATTTAACATGTATTACATGTACTATGGAACTCAATTGATGCACCACTACGGAGGGCAGCCTTGGAAAACATGGAACGCTCAAATGCGAGATCTGTTAATCGCATCTCAAAAAACCAATGGACACCGTGCTGGAAGTTGGACTCCAGTTGAATCTCATGATCTCGCCGGCGGCCGACTGTACACCACCGCCATGGCCATATGCTGCCTTGAAGTCTATTATCGGCACTTACCCATCTTCCGCGAATTAGATCTCGAGTAAGGTTCCGCCTTACGGGTTTCCCAACTTGATATTTTTCTGCGGCTTCTTCGGCACATTCACATCCGGTTTGGCTGCCGCATTTGGTGCCACTTGGAGTTGATCAATCGGAATAGCTTTTCCCGAGCTTGCGCTGATGTCGAGCATCATATAGCCGGACCAAAAGAATGGATGCGACGTTTTGATAGGCTGCCCCTCGTCGCGAATGCGCGGTTCCGTACCCGCTGCTGATTCACTGGCCCGAACTTTGTTGACTGCGCCACGCCACGCCTGTTCCGCGCCCTGAGTCTGAGCCTTATCTAAAAACTCTCCCATCATCAAATAAGTCGAAGCTCCGCCCGTTCGCCAACGACTCAGCACAACAGTTCGTGAACCACTTGCCATCAATCCACACGTCGCCAAAAACAAGTCGTTTCCAGTTGCATGTCTCTTCAGTCCCGATTCTGCACCCGTCTTGAAGCCAGGCAAACAGATCACTTCACATTGCCCCCAAGGTAACCGCATCCAATCACCGAGGGTACTTCCTGCGGTTTTCGGTAAAATCGACCACTCGTATCCGCCATTGCCGGTTTGCACCATATCTTGTAGCACAACTAAACGATCTGCCATTCCTGCGACATGGACTCCTGCTCCAGGCAATGGAGTGGCTAACGTTTCCGCATCCGGTACAAGCTTCTTGAATTCTGCGATGCGAGCGGTCCGCGCAGGTTCGTCATCTCGCAAATGAAAAGGTCCATCCATAATCGCTGTTCGGTTCAGTGGACGTTGATTGCGTCCGTCGCCAAGAGACAAGGACACAGTCGGGCTATAGCGAAAGGAGAACGACTCAATAAGTGGCTTTCCATTTAACGGTAATAATTCGAAAGGCACATACCACAACATTCCATCCGGCACGACCACCACGCGCTGAATATCGGCAAACGGATTTTCCGTCGCATCGCTAAACAAGGATGCCGCCAATTGTGTGGCCGACTCTTTCCAGCTTTCATCACTCAACGTTGCCGTCGTCAATTCTCCATTGCCATCGAAATGCCCCATTGCCCGTAGCAATGATTGCAACTGATTCTGTACTTTTGCAGGGGATCCGACCCGCCATGTTAGATATTTTTTATTGGACAACATAAAGGCGTGCAATGCCCGGCTCGTTGCAAAAAATGAAATCACTGCTTCATCCGGTGCTAGTTGAGTCCGCAGTTTCTTGACACTATACATCGGCGGGAAACTAAACTCCGCAGGATTGGGCTCTAACGCCATTCTTCGCAATAACAGTTCCTGAGCAACTGTGCCTCGGGCCAAAATGGGGAAGCCTTGTTTTTGCAATGCTTGTTGGTCCGCTTGTTCGGGTCTCAATGGCAAATCAACCAATTGCTTCTTGACGTTATCAATCGTAACGCGGTTTTGTTGATATTTTGGATACTTTGCTAATAGTTGCTGCCGTTGTTGCAGGGCGGTTGCTGATAACGATTTTTCAGGACCTTCCAATATCCAGCGGAGGCTTAATACGCGTCCTCCCATCGGCAGTGATTTATAGAATCGATGCCGACGAATACGGTCAGTAATCTCGACTGCACGCTCTATTTCACGGCGATTCAATGCCAATTCAAACCACCGATGCATAACGGGTTCACGATTGGTTAATAAGTATTTCAGCGCATCACGGGGTGCGTAAATCCAATCCATCTTTGTCGGGTCGCGCAATACCCGTTCATACAACAAGTCAGCTGTACGCTCGGTCACATGTCCGTTTTGATATAATGCGTCCGCATGATCAATTTGCAATAGCCAAGCAGAAGAGTCTTGTTGAAACATCATCAATTTGGCCATCGATTGCTCGCCAGCTGCTAAATTGCCTATCTGAAATTCCGCCAACGTGTTTACGAATTGCAATCTCGCTCCTATTTCACCAGTGATCATCTCCGCCCGCAGAGAAATACTACGAGCCTTATCGATCATCGATTTTGCATTGGCAGTATCTGCTTGCCGTACGTAATTTTCTGCCGCGGATACGTAGACGGATGCGGATAACCAATCTGATTCTAACCGGGCGTAATTAGCGACTTGAACTAATGGACGATATAGCCCGGGTTGCCCAGAAGCTACGTGATTCATAACTCCCCAACGCATTGCTTCTTCAACAATGTCATAGGATTGGTAAAATGCCGCACTTAGGGAAGCTTCAAAAAAACTTTGAGCAGCAGCGGCGTGTTGCTGCTGTTCAAATGCCATTTTTCCCAGCTCTAACAGAATGAGTCCGGTAAGCTCGTGGTCTAGAGTCCCAAATGAAATAGCACTTTGTAGTTCAGCAAATGCAGCCTGTGACTGGCCGGCGGAATGTTTTGCTAATCCCAACATTAAACTAATCCAGCCTTGCGACCAATGGTTGGCGGGGGCGGGACGTAATTCTAATGCGCCGACTACCCGCTGTGTCAGAGGCGAAAATCGAGAAGTCAATCCAAGGATTTCAGTTCGCCGGCGAATGGCTAAAGCTGTGCAACGGACAATCTCTCGAGCATGCACCGGGGTCAGCATAGCTGGTTGAATCGTACCGCCTTGCTGGATGACTGCAAAATTATTCAGATTGCCACGGAAAATGGACACGGTATTGGGTGTCTTGCCCAGTGTCATCTGTCGCGTCGAAGGGCCCCACGTGACTTTCCGCGTCGACCGAAAATTTTGAGGCAAAACGTTTGGAATATATAAACGCATGATCCACTGTTGATTCGCGACAAATATATTCAACGCTTGATCGTACTGCTGCAGTGCCTGTCGTGCCTGACCCATCTGATAAAAGCACTCACCTAACATGGCATGGTGACAAATTGAATCAATCCACTCACCGTCAGTACTTTTTACTCGTCTCGTACGGCTAAATGCAGTCGCCGCAGTGCGAAATTCGCCTTCGTTAAAAGCACTCATCGCAAGCCAATAATCGTCGCGCGGATAACCAGAACTACCTTGCCCGTAACACGCGTGGGTCCACGATGCGCAGATGATCACCAATAGATATGAACACATAAAACGAGATGTTTTTATAGATTCCAATAGTCTCTTGAACCAGCTGCCCCTGTTTACCATCGTCTGCTCCCCTGTGCCAATCATTACTATCCATCAAGGATACGTCTGTATAGGTTATCGGCCTGTTTGTGGAATTCAAAACAACACGCTTATCAATGATACGAACTGTTAGCAGGTAAATGCGAGTCTTTTAAGAAACAAATTCAATACGCCTTTGCCTACCTTTCCCACAGGTCCTATTTACGCACAAATAGCCCGTCCCAAGCATACATATTATTTATTGTAATTAGGACAATTAATCCAAAGATAATGACAATCGCAGACGATTTGAAGTTTCGTAAGGTCAAAGAACCCATTTTCTCACAATTGAATTCATGGAAAAGACAGAAAGCATGTTAAATAAAACGCACCGCTTAGCATTACGTCTATGCACTTTATTAGCGATCACTGGACTCGGATTATTTACCGGATGTCAAAGTCAAATTGGCGGACAGACTCTCCCTAGTCCACACTACCTCACAGACGACGTTCAATACTTTGCTCCGACAAGCGAAATGAAACTGCAACGAGAAGCGGCAGTAATGCAAGAATACAACGCCCAGCGGAAACAAAACAGCAACTAGTGTTAGTGGTTCCCCCCCTCGCACTATCTCCAACCTCGGTAATAGCTCATTCGGCGAACTATTGCCGAGGTTTTGCTGCGCAGCGTGCCAGTTTTCCAACGTCAGATCATCCGTGGTTTCTATTCTTAGAAACGGCTGTCTAGGACCCGAGGACTTCATGCAAGTGAAAATGGTATTTACCAAGTTCACCTCCATAGTTCCCCGCTCCTATTTGCAGAATGCAATCTCCAGCAACCGCACGTGCAGCTGCTGCCATCCCATTCGCAACCGCTTCTTCGTCCACTCCATCCACAACAATCTCATAAGCAGCGACTGTCTCATCCAATAACTTTGATTCAACACGTCCGCGCAGCGTCGGGCAATATGCTTCGGCTGTGGAAGCCGGCAACGCTTTATAGATCGAACCGACTTTACTGCCACTGCGAGCCACACCACCTGGGAATGGTGCAATCACACCGGAGCAAGCTTCAACAGCTTCAGCGCCTCGCCGCGCAGCCGCCAGCGCTTCAGTTTTACAGGAGCTTTGGAGGATAATATTCCCGCCGCCAACTCCTCGACCTACATTCAAGGTGTCTTGAATCAAGAACTCGCCATCCATGACCGGCACCCGCCAGTAGCGTCGCTCGGCGACCATTTTCGCTTTTTGAAATCCATCGCCAAAAAACCGTATTTGTTTTCCTAGGCCAATTCGCACTTCTGAATCTGGATTGCCGTCATAAACTGCTGTCGAGGGACATGTCATGACACATTGCCCAACTCGATTAGGTACTGCTTTTTGGAGTGCATCGGCCGAGAACCCAAAAACCAGTACCTCGGCACCAATCCGTCCATCCGGCGTGTCAGCCGGATCTAGTCGCGAGGAAATGCCGGTTTCAGCATCGCAGGAGATTACCGAAGCGCTGTATCCTGTCACTTCGTTTAGAGCTGCGTTGAGCCAATATTCATCTGCGGCAGTGATAATCAAACTAACAAAATGCATCGGAAATGCTTCTGCAAATGTTTCTTGAATTTCCGTTTCACCTATCTTCACTTAAGCACTCTCCAATTCAAACTAATGCTAGGCCCAGCAATCAACATCTTCATAATGACTCGCATCGGGATCCTTGCCAAGTGCAAACGGTAGCAGCAAGTTTTCATCTGCATCTGTCCTTAATATGCGTATATACTGTAGGCGTCGCATCACGCAACAACAGATTATGCCAATAATATATCACAACTAGTAGCAGAAAGGTCCTTCCAACGTGACGGAGCAATTCGATCCTTATCGAAAGTGGCTTGGTATTCCCGACCAGACCCAGCATCCTCATCATTATCAATTACTGGGTCTTGTGCTTTTTGAGGATGATCCCGACGTCATTGAAAATGCGGCAAACAGGCAGATGACCCACGTCCGATCGTTTCAAACCGGCCAATACGCAAGTTATTCTCAGGACCTATTGAATGAAATTGCCCAAGCCAAAATCTGTTTATTGCAACCCGACTCAAAAGCGAGCTACGATTTGCAACTACAAACCAAATTAAATGCCACTGCGACTCATCCCGATCCCATGGCACCCGTTGCCACAACATTCATTCCAGTCGCTGCCGCAGCGAGCACTGAAGTAGCAACACCGATTAGAGCCGCAGCGACTGAACGAGCAACACCCGTTCGCCCAGACAACCCGATAAAAGAGTTATCAAGCCAAGTATCATTCGGAACTAAGACCGTATCCCGCCGGGCACACACGCGGAAATCTAATGCTGGGTTACCATGGCTGTTGGCCTTAGGTGCACTTATCGGCGTAGGTCTCCTTATTGGAGTTCTCATGTTGCTTTTAAAACCGAACGACGCGAGCCCTCAACCGAACGAAGCGAACGCTCAACCGAACACGGCGGTCGCTGAATAGTATTCGTACTCTTAATCGGGGAATTTCCGATATGACCAAACTTCGTATTTTGCTTACCGATGTTGCATGGCCCGATACAGATATCGAACGATCGTTGTGTGAAAATGCCGATTGCGAGCTTGTAATAGCTCCAAATACTGATGAATCAACATTAACGGAACTGGCTGAAAACGTTGATGCGATTGTCACCTGTTGGGCGCCAGTAACAGCGGAAGTGATTGCTGCCACTCAGGGGCGTTGTCTCGTGGTGAGTCGTTTAGGAATCGGGCTCGATAATATCGACGTGGACTATTGTACGAGACATCAAATCCCCGTCACCAACATTCCGGATTACTGTTTACAGGAGGTTGCTGAACATAGCATTGCATCCATTTTCACTTTGGGCCGACAACTTAGCACATTTCACTTACGAACAAAAAACAATGACTATCACCGAGACGTGGAGCCACGGATTCGCCGCATTCACGGCCAAACGCTGGGCATCATTGGGCTAGGTAATATTGGCCAACGAGTAGCATCTCTAGCAAATGCCGTTGGGCTAAACGTCATCGGAACTCGACGAGACATGACGCAAACCATCGCCGGCGTCCGACTCACAGATTTCGATGAGTTGATCAATATCAGCGACTTCGTTTCGCTGCACCTACCACTCAACGATGATACTCAACACCTGTTAGGTGCTCCTCAATTCGTAGCGATGAAGAATAATGCGTTTCTCATTAACACGGCCCGCGGCGGCCTCGTCGACCACGCCGCGCTAGCCGCTGCACTCGAGAACAAGCAGATTGCCGGCGCTGCCTTAGATGTACAGGATCCCGAACCTCCTGATCTAACAATCCCGCCTTACAATGATCCCCGTGTTATTGTTACACCCCATACAGCATTTATCTCTGAAGAATCCATCACCGACCTCCGTACTCGCTGTTTTGAAAACACACTCAGTATTTTATCCGGCGGTCCAGGCAAATACGTCGTTAATCTCTAAGCATCAGCAACGACCACTGCTCGGCAGATTCGTGTTACTTTGTCACTCCCAACAGACATAGACCCATCAGTATATATCACGTTCTCGCATAGCCATGGTAACGCATTACATAGAAACATTCGCCAAAATCCGTTATCCTTATAGATAGATGTTTGCCTGTTTGAACCTTAAAACCATTGAACCAAAATGCGCTCTCACCATCTCCTTGCATTCCTCATCGGTAACCTACTAGCGATAACAATCGTGGCCGAAGACGATATTGACTATCTGCGTCAAATCAAGCCATTGTTAATTGCGCATTGTGCGGATTGTCATAATGCCGACCTGCAGGAATCCGGTTATCGTGTTGATGTCGGTGCTTTACTTGTTCGAGGTGGTGATCGCGGATCGACGGTCGTCCCTGGCAAGCCAAATGAAAGCTTACTAATAACGGCACTACGCGGTACCAGCAAAATACCTCAAATGCCACTCGAGCTAGAACCCCTTTCCGCACAACAGATCGACCTTATTGCGAAATGGATTGAACAAGGGGCACAGCTTCCGGATTCGGAAAAAGTTGATACGACAGGTCAACGACAAAGCGACCACTGGGCCTTTCAACCTATTGTCCGACCGACGCTACCGTCACCGAAAACCAAGCATCTAGCAAAAAATCCAATTGACTTATTTGTCCTTGCTAAGCTCCACGACTTGGGTCTCGAACCATCCCCGAGAGCTGACCGTAACACACTTATTCGCAGACTGTATCTCGACCTGCTTGGCATTGGGCCAACGATTGAACAAATCAACAAATTTGTGGGCAACGACAATCCAGCGGCCTATGAAGAACTCGTTGACGAAATTCTGGCTTCACCGCGCTACGGGGAGCGCTGGGGACGCCATTGGCTGGATCTCGCCCGCTATGCCGATTCCAACGGCTTTACCGTCGACGGATCACGTGAGATATGGAAGTATCGAGAATGGGTAATTCATGCTCTCAATCAAGACATGCCCTTTGACCAATTCACGACCGAACAGATGGCCGGTGACTTGCTTCCAGATCCTAGCACTGAGCAGTTAATTGCCACTGGATTCCATCGCAACACTCTTATTAATCAAGAGGGTGGCACGAGCGACGAACAGTTTCGGGTAGAAGCAGTGGTTGACCGTGTGAATACGACAAGCGGCGTTTACTTAGGGCTGACCGTTGGGTGTGCTCAATGTCATCAGCATAAGTTTGACCCCATTTCTCAACGGGATTTCTATGAGCTGTACGCGATTTTCAACAATTGCGAAGACAATAACGATGCTGCTGGTTCAGGACCTATCATCAATGTACCTTCACAACGCCAAATAGAGCTTGGCAAAAGCCTGCAAACGCAATTGATCACAGCGGAAACGCCATTGGCGAAGCACGACAAGCAATTCGCCGAGAGTTTTAGCGAATGGAAAGAAAATCTCGCCAAAGCTGATGCCGTTAACTGGAATACACTTCAACCTGTATTATGGACGACAGCCAACGGAGCGCTGCTAAACATCGTCAATGAAAATCAATTGCTTGTAGATTTTAGCATTCCTGCCAACGATACGTTTACGGTGCATTATTCCTCATCGCCACAACGTATTACTGCAATACGACTAGAACCCAAAACACACAGTAACCTTCCCTTGGGAGGACCAGGGCGAGCTAGTAACGGAAATTTTGTACTTTCGGAATTCAAGGCATATCTGACAACCGCTGAGGGAACGCGAACAGAGCTACCCATCGCCCGCGCCATTGCCGATCATTCTCAAGATGGTTTTCCAATTTATCACACGATCGACAACAAAGACGATACTGGCTGGGCAATCAATATGAAGTCCGGTAACGCCAATGTAAACCGCGAGGCAACTTTCTTTCTCGCAGAACCAGTCGATATATCCACAACTGATAAGTTAACCATCGAATTAGAACACGCAATCAACGACAAATACCTCATCGGATGTTTTGCCGTGTCGACCACTTCCGCAAACACTGCACTGCTTCAAGTCCCCGCGAGTATTCAACAACTTCTTAATAAAGAAAAACGGACTAAGGACGAAGATCAACAAATCGACAAGGCTTACAAACAAACCGATCTCACACGAACAGCGCTGGTTAAGGTCGTCGATAGCATCAAAGCCCAACTCAACGCTCACAAGAAGTCGATTCCTTCCACGATGATCCTACGTGAACTCGAAAAATCTCGTACCACACATATTCAAATTCGCGGGGATTATTTACGTACGGGCGCAGTTGTTCAACCCGCCGTGCCAGCGGTGTTGCCTCCGATCACCTTAGACGACCGCTCAATCAATCGCTTAGATTTCGCACAATGGCTTACCAACGGTGAAAACCCGTTGACCGCCCGCGTCACCGTCAACCGATATTGGCAACGATTCTTTGGCTTGGGAATTGTAGAAACTGAAAATGATTTTGGGACTCAAGGCTCTACACCCTCACACCCTGATTTACTTGATTGGCTCGCCAGCGAATTCCGTGATAACCAATGGGGCATAAAATCTCTACATCGATTGATCGTCACGTCGGCAACCTACCAACAAACTTCCGTAGTCTCCCCGGAACTCATTGCCAGAGATCCTCGCAATCGGTTGCTAGCACGACAATCAAGAATCCGCTTAGAAGCGGAGGCTATTCGAGATTCAAGTATCCAAACCGCAGGAGTCCTTTCCACCAAAATTGGTGGGCGAGGAGTTTATCCGCCTCAACCTGCCGGAATATACGTACTAACTCAACAGAAGAAAGCCTGGCCTGAAAGCCAAGGCGATGATCGCTTTCGTCGCGGCATGTATATTTTCTTTTGGCGCTCAAGCCCTTATCCATTGATGCCAACATTCGATGCACCAGAAGCAAGCGTAACGTGTACGCGTCGCTCCCGATCCAGCACACCCTTGCAAGCATTAACGCTGGCAAATGACCGTTCGTTTTTTGAATTCGCACAATTGCTGGCTGAGAAAATTCTACAATCCGACGCAACATCTGATGCCGACCGTATTCGTCTGGCGATGCAGCGAACGCTAGCACGCAATCCAACCCCTTTTGAACAAAACCGATTACAAGCATTCATTGACACGCAAAAAACTTGGTATTCCAAGAATCCTCAGCACGCAAAAACAGTGGCACCAGATTTCATCCCACCCGATTGGGAAGTATCAGATGCCGCTGCTTGGACAGCACTGTCTCGTGTTCTATTGAACCTAGATGAATTTATTACTCGCGAGTAACCACTGTTATGAATTCGAATTACAACAATCAAAACCGCAGCGTGCGTCAGCAAACTCGCCGCCATTTTTTTGGCAGCGCTGGAATAAATCTCGGATCGCTCGGACTAGCTTCCTTGCTGCTTGGCGACGATCTACAGGCCCAGTCTGCCCCTTCAAAATCCACTAGCGAACCACACTTTACACCCAAGGCCAAACGCGTCATTCATTTGTTTATGGCTGGAGGCCCAAGTCAACTCGAATTATTTGACTACAAACCCAAACTACAAGAGATGCATGGGCAAGTCATTCCTGAATCTTATGTCGAAGGAAAGAATTTTGCATTCCTTAAGAGAGACGCTACACTTTTGGGCACCCAGCGTAAATTTAGACGCTGCGGGCAATCTGGACTTGAAATATCCGAACTGTTGCCGCATCTTGGCAAGCACGCCGACGATATCGCGGTCATTCGCTCGATGAAAACCGAAGTATTCAATCATGGGCCAGCAAAATTGTTTACCAATACGGGTTTTCAACGATTTGGCAGACCCTCAATGGGCGCTTGGGTCACATATGGAATCGGGTCCGAATCAAGAAATCTCCCCGGGTTTTTAGTGATGCACTCGGGTCCTCGTGGTCCACGGGGCGGAACGCCATTGTGGGGCAGCGGGTTTCTGCCGACCACCTATCAAGGAGTGCCGTTATTAAACAGCGCAGATCCCATTTTGAACCTGTCCACACCCGCTGGAATTGAGTCGCAGGGACAAGCGGAATTCATCGATGCCGTCAGCGATCTCAACAACGCTCGCCTACAACAAGTCGGTGACCCTGAAATTGCAACACGTATCGCCACCTATGAAATGGCCTATCGCATGCAAAGCAGTGCACCGGAACTGATGGATATTAAGAGCGAAACGCAAGAAACACTAACTGCATACGGGATTACCGATCCCGCTAAACCCTCATTTGCGCGAAACTGCCTGCTCGCTCGGCGTCTCATTGAACGTGGTACTCGATTCGTCCAATTGTTTCATACCGACTGGGACCATCACGGTAATGCCGGTACTAATCTGGGCATACCCTTAGAACAACGTTGTGCCGAAACGGACCAACCCGCCGCTGCACTAATTCAAGACCTCAAAAATCGCGGGATGCTCGAGGATACGATCGTAATGTGGGGCGGAGAATTTGGCAGAACCCCACAGGGCGAACCACGCGAAAAAACACCCGGTCGTGATCACCATATCGAAGCGTATTCGATGTGGATCTGCGGCGGAGGTATCAAAGGTGGTGTCAGTGTCGGCCAAACAGATGAACTCGGCTATTACGGGGTTGAGGATGTCGTACCTGTCCATGACCTGCAGGCAACCGTACTACATTGTCTCGGATTAGATCACAAGAAACTAACATATCGATTTCAAGGTCGTGATTACCGACTCACCGATGTCGGTGGAAATGTCGTTACAAAAATCCTCGCCTGATCGTAAACCAACTTACTAGATAGCTCAATTTATTGACGCGAACATTCTGACTGCCCGAATTCGATTCATAACATATATTCATGAACACCACTGATCTATCAGCGCGACACCCTACGATACGAATCATTTTCGCTACATTATTTCTATGCGCTGCGTACTGTATCCAATGTCCGACGGTGGTAGGCCAGAACGCAACCAAACCTACTGCAAAAGAAATCGAGTTTTTTGAATCCAAGGTTCGACCGTTGTTAGTACAGCATTGTTATGAATGTCACAGTGCCAAGGCTAAGGAACCCAAAGGCGGATTGCGGGTCGATGGACGAGCATTCTTGCTAGCCGGCGGTGATACTGGCCCAGCAATTGAACCGGGTAATCAAAAAAGCCTGTTACTCGATGCCATCGGGTATGGAGACCTTTATCAAATGCCTCCCAAGACAAAGTTACCCCAACAAGAAATCGATATTTTTAAGCAATGGGTCAAAATGGGAGCGCCGTGGCCTGCTGAAGAAAACACGGCTACAACGACCGACAATGATTTTGATATCCAACAACGAATCTCAAGTCATTGGGCTTGGACGGGTCCTAAGCAACAACGCCTACCACGAGTCAAAAATAAAATCTGGCCTCAACAACAGTTCGATCATTTCATCTTGGAAAAACTCGAAGACAATGACCTGCAACCCAACCTACAGGCAAATCGGTCAACGTTGATCCGTCGAGCCTATTTTGATATCACTGGATTACCACCCACTCCCGCTGCCGTTCAGAGTTTTATTGCGGATCCGGAACCCACAAAAACCGCCTTTGCAAAAATCGTCGATCAACTACTCGCTTCCGACCATTTTGGTGAACGTTGGGCACGACATTGGATGGATCTCGTTCGTTATGGAGAATCCTACGGACACGAGTTCGATTATACGATTCCTCATGCCTACAAGTATCGTGACTATCTTATCCGGGCGATCAATGAAGATGTTCCCTATGACCAGTTTATTACGGAACAAATCGCCGGCGACCTAATGCCCTCACCACGTTTTGGTGAAAATCAAATCAATCAATCTCTGCAGGGGACAGGCTTCTGGTGGATGGGCGAAGCAGTTCATGCTCCCGTCGATGTCGTGCAGGATGAAGCGGATCGAATTGACAATCAAATTGACGTATTGGGGAAAACTTTTCTCGGCGTAACGGTCGCCTGCGCACGCTGTCATGATCATAAATTTGACGCCATCTCCACCAAAGACTATTACGCCCTAGCGGGATTTTTGCAGAGTTCACGGCGGGATATACGTGCGTTGTACCCAGCAGGAACGATGAAACCATTGGTACAACAGATGGCCCAGTTGCAACTGAAGCTTTCTGCTGACGTCGCTTCCAAAATCTCCGCTAAAGCAGTTTTAGACGGCGAGAATTTTTCGCGGTATCTCTTGGCCGTGCGGGAAATAAACCGTCGAAAAATCCAGTTTGAAATAGCGCCTGATGACACCGTGGTTTTTGAAGATTTTGAAAGTCCTGATTATAAAGGCTGGGTTGTGGAAGGCGACGCTTTTGGTGACCGTCCGATCACTAAGAAAACCCAAGCACCCTATCAGGGTATGCAAAAAGCCCATGGTTTGGGTTGGGTCAATTCACATAATATTCATAAGACTGTTGCTGCGAAAACTGGCGATTCACTCAAGGGTCGTCTGCTTAGTCCCACATTTAAAATAGAACATCGTTATCTCCATTTTCTGATTTGTGGCGGCAGTCACAAAGAAAAAACTTGCGTTAATCTGATCGTCGACGGAAAACAGGTCTTCTCTCAAACTGGTTTTAATAAAAACGAATTCTCGCCGATACGATGGGATCTCGAACCCTATAAGGGAAAGATGGCACAACTTGTCATTGTCGATGATCAAGAGGGAAGTTGGGGGAATATCGGCATCGATCACATTCTCTTTAGCCCACACGAAAATCTGTCTATTAAAAATAGCCCTGAGGCTCAGTTAAAAGTAATCGCCGAAGTCGCCGCAGAATTCAATGTAGCTGCTGACAAATTACAGTTATGGTTTTCGGCAATCATCTCCAAAGAAACAGATCCCGTCCAGCACCCGCTACACATCTGGCGACAGACGATGGACGTGCCTACCAAAAGCCTCAACGGCCAATTGCAGGCCGCTAAAAAACAGAACTTGGATGGAATCCAAAAGACCGCTGATCTATTGTCAAACAGTCCACAACTGGATGGCTTTCAGCAGTGGGCGACTCAGTGGTATATCGATGGAGAATCGTTTCCTATCAAGCCGACACCTTCAGGCACTCTAGATCTGCGTGGAGAAGTAATTCAATTATTCAAAACTGGCAGCATCGACTCCGGGCAGTTGTCCAACAAGCTACAGGGCACGTTTCGCAGTCCAACATTCGAATTAAATCATAACGCCATCCAAATGAAGCTCCGCGGGAATGGGGTGGAATCGCGGCTGATCATCGATGGGTTCTTCCTCTATCGTTTCAACGGCCTCCTGTTTCGAGGGTTTACCACGACGGCAAATACGCCGGATGTTTCACGCTGGCACCGTCTCCAGGGTGATGTCAGCCGCTATCAGGGGCATACCGGCTATGTTGAATTTATCGACCAAGGCAACGGCAGCATCTCTATTGACGACATCCGCTTTACCAATGCAGGCAGTCCACCTGAAATTTCCACTCCGTTACTGCAGCATCTAATCACGCCACAACTGGACAACCACGAGGAATTTGCTCTGAGCTATGGCCGGCAGTGGGAATCCGCTCTGGAGAATTGGCGTACAGCACAACTCGATAATGAAGATGTCGACCTGATCAACTGGGCGCTAAAACACAAATTGATCGAAGTGCCCGAGGACATGCTTGCCCAGCTAAACGAACAGTGGCAACAATTCAAGAAATTAGATAGTGAGATTCCAAAACATGAACACGTTCTCGTTATGGCAGATGGCAATGGTGAGAACGAGAATGTTTTCGTCCGTGGAAATCATAAAGTGCTGGGCGAAACGGCCCCGCGGCAATTGTTGGCCGCCATTGTTGGTGAGAAAGTAACGCAATCATCAGGCAGTGGTCGATTGGAATTAGCCGCCGACATTGCAGATGCCAATAACCCACTGACTTCCAGAGTCATGGTAAACCGGATCTGGCACCATCTGTTCGGTCGAGGTATCGTTGCGTCGACTAACAACTTTGGTGTTCTGGGGCAACGACCGACTCACCCCGAACTGTTAGACCACCTAGCTCAACGTTTTTCCGACGAACACCAATGGTCCGTAAAAGACATGATAAAGGAAATAATGCTCAGCAGTACCTATCAGCTCAGCAGCACACCCAATCCAAAGTATCTCGATTCGGATCCGAACAACTTCCTACTCTACCGTCAAAATATCCGCCGACTTCAAGGCGAAGCGATCCGTGACAATATCATCGCAGTGTCCGGACGTCTGGACAAAAAGATGTATGGGCCTAGTACGCCTGTTTACCTCACCCCATTCATGACCGGCCGCGGGCGACCCCAATCAGGCCCGTTAGACGGAGCAGGCCGGAGGAGTATTTACATCAGCGTGCGTAGAAATTTTATTGCTCCTCTTATGCTCGCCTTTGATACGCCCGTCCCGTTTAATTCGATTGGCCGACGCAATGTGTCCAATGTACCGAGCCAAGCACTGATCTTGATGAATGACCCGTTCGTAATTGAACAATCTCAGGTTTGGGCTAAACGTCTAGCGGCCAATGACAAACAAACCTCCGCTGACCGTATCGATCAGATGATACACGAAGCGTTTGGACGACCCGCTAGCAAAATCGAATTGGCAGATGCCGGTGATTTCCTTGAAATACAACGCGAACAATACGGTATCGCCAAGGAAAATCTTATGACCGACATTCGGCTGTGGGCAGACCTAGGACATGTCCTGATCAATTCAAAACCATTTATTTATATTGACTAACGAATAGGCTCCACACATGAACTTTCTTGGTAACCAATCCAGATCCACCCTCTCGCGCAGGCAGTGGCTACAGCACAGTGCTTGCGGTTTCGGCACACTGGCGTTGGCCAACCTACTGACCAACGATGGATTGGCAGCGGATGTGGGACGCCGCGACACGCAAAAACCCTTCTTACCCCGCGCCTCTCATTTTCCAGCAAAAGCCAAACACATTATTTACCTGTATATGGACGGTGCTCCCTCCCACGTCGATACTTGGGACCCAAAACCACGCCTAGCAAAAGATAATGGCAAACCGTTCTCGATGAAGATTGAACCGACTCAATTCAATAACATCGGAAACACATTGGCAAGTCCTTGGAAATTCAAGAATTATGGCGAAAGCGGGATTCCCTGTAGCGATCTGTTTAAACATACCGCACAGCATGTCGATAAATTTGCTGTGATTCGATCCATGACATCAAATTTTTCTGAACACACCAATGCCAATTATTTTCTACATACCGGAATCGGTGTTCAGGGACGCCCCAGCATGGGGGCCTGGGCCGGTTATGGTCTCGGCAGCGATTGTGCCAACCTACCCGCATATGTCGTACTCAATGGAGGCCTGACACCACCAGGTGGACTTGATAATTTCGGCAGTGGATTTTTGCCAGCCAGTTATCAAGGTAGTGTGTTCGGAGCATCGAACGAACCGGTAGCCTATATCCAAAGGCGGGAAGCATCTGCTGAATTGCAGAAAAACAAACTAGCATTACTCAAAAAAATGGACCAGCGTGATGCCGAGCGTTTGAATCATGAAGATCAAATCGAATCTGCCATTGCAAATTATGAACTGGCATATCGGATGCAGAACTTTGTCCCGGAGTTGACAGACTTTGGCAGTGAATCCGAAGCCATTCAAAATCTATACGGCATCCATGCCAAAACAAAAGGAACGGCGATTTATGCCCGCCAATGTTTGCTGGCTCGACGACTCGTGGAAGAGGGTGTACGGTTTATTGAACTCACCTGTCCCAATGTTTCCCACGATCGGTGGGATCAACATGGAAATCTATTTACCGGACATACCGATAATGCTATGGCCGTGGACCAACCAATCGCCGCTTTGATTACGGATCTAGAGCAACGGGGACTGTTGGACGAAACACTGATCATCTGGTCAGCGGAATTTGGTAGAACTCCCTTCGCTCAAGGCTCCAATGGCCGTGATCATAACCCGTTTGGTTTCACGCTTTGGATGTGTGGAGCTGGAATCAAAGGTGGAACGATCCATGGCGCAACCGATGAATATGGCTATAAAGCGGTTGAAAACAAACAGCAGATTCACGATCTTCATGCAACCATGCTACACCTGATGGGCATCGATCACGAACAGTTGACTTTTCGTTTCAGTGGACGTGACATGCGTCTGACCGACGTTCATGGTGAAATTATTCATGACATCTTGGCCTAGGCAATCACAAACGTCGCATCGCCTTCGCGGACCATTGGAAACGTCTGCATGACGATAATTCGTCCGGTTTGTAGCGAAATGATTTCGGCTATCTCGCTACCGTCCATGCTGCGAACTCGCCCCAAAACATCGCCGGTCGTAACGTGATCGCCAAGCTGGAAACAAGGGCTTAGTATTCCATCTAATGGTGCTGGGTTACAAATTTGCATGTGCCCAGAGCCCTCTGCGGCGTCTTCAATAGTAAACTCAATACGACTCTCCGGTTGCTGATGTTCGATCATCCCCAGCATGCCCATCACATTTCTACATCCGTCAACATAGGCCGTAACACCGTCTGGGGAACATTGTGCCGAACCTAGGTATTCAGTATAGATCGCCGGAATATTATTCTCGCAGGCAATCGACATCGAACGACCCTTCAGTCGCCAATCCGTTCCCCACACAAACGGTAGATTAAAAGCTTGTGCCATGGCCCGACTCCCCGCCAAAGCTTCCTCGTTCGGGTTCAGCGGATAACCCGCCAGTGGATACACTGCTGATCGTGTACCGCCTGTATGCAAATCAATATAATAATCTGCCGAACATATTAACTCAGTCAATTCATACGCAACCCGCTGGGTCAGACTTCCCTCGGGATTTCCTGGACACGTACGGGCGAGATCAAGACCATCGCCGCCGGTTCGCTGACCCAGCAGAAACGCATCTTCGTTAATCACCGGTACTAAAACGACCGTTCCTGACCGCAGATTCGCCGGTACCCAATCTAATAATTGATGCACACACTCAACGGATTCGAATTCGTCACCATGCACGCCGGCTGTAATTACTAAACGCGGGCCGGCAGCGTCGCTGTCACATGAAGTGACCGAGAATAAACTCATCGTATTTGCTTACCTTTTTGAATGACTACTTCGGATGTTATTAATTTTCCGATTCGCTGATTGCCGAGACAATCTGTCAAAACTTGATTGTCATCAGACAAACTGACAATCTGGAAACTTGCCGGTATTCCCGTGCGGAAACCGTGGTCATTACCCAACCCCAAAACTTCGAGCGGACGGGTCGTGATCGCCCGCAAAACCATATGTAATGGCATTCCAATTGCCATCATCTTACTCGCAACTAATGCTAATGTATGGGGCGGTTGCATTCCAATATGTCCCCGCTGTAAATCCGTCGAAATCGTGTCCGGCATAAAACCGGATTGCATTGCAATTTCGGCGACATCAAAATTGAACGACTGGCAGCCGTGGCCAACATCGAACACAATGCCACGACTCCGGGCGTTACAAATCTCCAGCAAAACACCAGTAGCATCAACAATTGAATGAGGGGCAGGGCGAAAGCAATAGGTCACAATATCTCCGGGACGCAGTAAACGCAGTTGTTCCCCAATCGGCCAATCCGCATTCCTACGCATGCCGTAGAGCATTGGCAATTCCAATTCCTCCGCGGCGCGAACCGCGAGTTTTAATACCTTTTTGGGATCTACCTGCGGGCAACTGTTACGACTGACGTTTACGCTCACGGCCACAATCTGCGTGGCGAATTGGTGCCCCGCAGCGATACACAGATCTAGATCGATATCCTCAATCGCTGAAATCGATGCAGTACTACGACTTTCACCATATTTAGAGATATTGATTGCCAATTTGACGTCGGTTTGGCAGGGATTGATAACTCGATTTACGAAGTCCTTGGCGCCTAACGCGCCGGCATCACCTTGAGATACAACTTGATTGACACCTGTATACAGTGAATTCTGGTCAGGGTCGCTACCAAATCGGCTGGCATAATGGTCTGGATGTGTATGCAAGTCGGTTACAGCGGGTAACAGAATGCCATCCGACTCGATTAACCGCCGTGCGTGCCAATTCAATTCCGGTCCGCAATCCACAAGAGTGCCGTCGTTGATCGCCAACTGCAACGGTGAGTTGTGTAATTGGTAACCATCAAACCACTGTTGAACGTGCAACAGTAAATCACAAGCGGACTGAGATTCCATTATGTTCAAGTCAACTCCATCGTGGCTCACCGGTCCGTACTGTCTTCAAATGGAAACATCGGTCGCCGTCGATGTTGATAATTAAGTTGATCCATATCAGCCGTTGTGGATCCCGCTGTATTGACACGTAATAAATGCTTACAAACAGTCTCGTAGGCAGCGATCGGAGCGTTAACTCCTTTGGCTATCAAAATATGAAAATCCGCGGGGTCAACATCGAACGTGGTTAGTTGCTTTAAACTAAAAGGAGGTTGTCGACGGGTCGTCACCATGATAGTGATTCCGGATTCGTGTCGCAAAACTGCCGTCGCACCTTGATCACAATGCGTCGCACCGCCGTGCCGAGGTTGAGGTTCGTGGAACTTGCCATCATATAACCCCATTAACTTGACGTCACCACACCACGGTTCGCCATGATCATCGTCCGTTTTAGCACCAATCGACACGCTCAAAATGTCACCGATTCCATACTCGGACGCTTGCACCACAACCGCTGGGTCATAGATACAAACGAACATATTGTGCAAACCTATCTTGTCACAAGCGTGCAATAAAATAGTACTATCGGCCGGTGAACCGCCGCCAGTGTTATCACCCATATCCAATAAGCAAATGGGGCCTTCGAGTTGCGCAGATTTCTCAAGTGTTGCCTCCAGCGGTTCTAAGTCTGCCTTAAAGCCCTCGCGATATGTGTCGAGGAAATCGGCGAGTTCTGTGGCACATCGCTCTGCTAAATCCAAGTCGTTGTTGGTCACAACAATAAACGCGGACCCCATTTCAGCTACATCTGCATAAGGAAATCCGAGCATGATACTATTTGACAAGACTCCCTCCACGGCGAGTTGCGAATCTGCCTGCTGGTAAAGTGGCAAGCATGGTGGCGCGGTTGATTCTTGTTTTTGGATATTAATTGCTATTGCCGGAGTAGCAACCGCCATCGTGGGTTGGATATCGCCGTGCAATGTGTCAATCAGCAGGTTCGCCGCTTCCACACCCACTTGGAACTGATCTAAATGTGGATTACTACGGTAAGCGACCAAGGCATTACAAGCCGTTGCCATCTTTTTCGATAAGTTGCCATGCGGGTCCAGCGTGGCGACGATCGGAATGTCACTGCCAACAACATCTCGCACCAAACTCATCCAGTGTCCATCGGCGTCGCGATAATCTTGCGAGACGGTTGCGCCGTGTGGTGCTAGTAACAGCCCATCAAGCGGCAATGCAGCCTTCAATAATTCAATAATTCGGCTGGTAATCTTCTCATAGGCTGATGCACAAATCGTGCCGTAGGGCATTGCTCGCGCAAACAGCAATGGCACGATTTCAAATTCTTCCGCAGCTGCTTCTAACCGTGAAATGAAGCCTGCGGTTTCGTGATGCGTACCTGACATCCTTTCAATAAAAGCATCCCCTTCGAGCAAGTAATCACTATTAAAATGCTCATAGGTTGTCAGTTCAGAGATGAACGTATTCGATTCGTGTAGAAAGCCAATAAGGCCAATTCGTTTTTTTGCCATCCTGTTGTACCCTATAAAACTCCGTACTTACGGTAGGCATCGGTAGCCAACATACCATCGATAATTGCATCGCGAGTGATGTTTTCGTCGTGGACTTTTTGCCAAGCGTTATGCATTGCCTGTTCTTCAATTTCTTGGGGAACGACAACAATACCATCTTGATCCGCCAAGACTAAATCGCCCGACCGAAAAATCACGTCGTCGATTTTCACGGGTTCATCCACGGCGACAACACGTTGCCGATTGAGGCTATCGTAAATGCAGCGAGCCGTGGCAAACACCGTGAAGCCCATTGCTTTCATCTTGGTAATATCTCGAACAGCTCCATCTACAATCGCACCGACACAGCCTCGATTTTTAGCTGCTGTAGAAAGTAATTCACCCCAGATACCCGAACGCATACTGCCGTTTGCGGCGCATATCAACACATCATCTAGTTCACAACTGTCGACAGCCTGTAATTCTAATTCATAGGGAGCAGGATCTTCGAAATCAATGTCTTCCCAGCTTGTGGTACGGCACCGGCCAACAAGTACTTCGTCTACAGTCAACGACAAAAGTTGCGTTCTGGGAGATTGATTTGTAAAACCCAATCCATCGAGAGCATCACAAACCACCGCTGAGTAAAGCGATTGCCGCATCATGTCCAAGGTGATCGTTTCCGGTTGACTCATTTTGAATATCCAAGCTTAAAAATTACAAATCTAACTGTACCATTGTTATCCAATGTCCAGTCTATACTGCATCCATCAATCCACGCATATACCCGTAGGCATGTAATCGTCCGAGTTGTGTGTACCCTGGTTCACCATCGTCTTCACCACAGAGCTGGGGAACATGATCTGGGCGAATCGAACCACTAAATCCAATCTCTTTATACGCTCGCATTGCAGCCGCCATATCCGTCGGTCCATTATCGTGAAACGTCTCCGTGAAATTATCATGCGTACCGCGAACATCACGAAAGTGTACGTAGCGTATGTGATCGCCGAGAAGGTAAATTGTCTCAGGAATCGCTGCTCCCATTTCCACAAACGATCCTTGGCAAAAGCAAATTCCGTTGCGGGGACTATCGACCAAGCCCAACAAACGTTGAAAGCCCGCGACACTATTCATGATGCGACTGCGACCAAGAAACGACTCCAATGGTGGATCATCGGGGTGCATCGCTAAATCAATTCCTAAACGCTCGGCATGTGGAATGATCTGTTCCAAAAAGTAAGTGAGATTTTCCCATAAAGCGTCTGCTGTTAGAATTTCATTTTCAAGCGATCGTGAGGCATCATCGAGTGATTTCGCTTGATCAATTTCAGCAAGATTGAATTGTGTTACAACGGCGCCGCCACGTTCAGGAACATCTACGCGAGTACGCACCCAATCGGTGCCTGCCATAAAGTTGTAACATAGTACCGGGATTTCGAGATCAGCCATGATTTGCAGCAACGAAATAATGCCAGCGATTTCTGTTTCACGGCCCTCACGACCACAGATGATATTTTCCATGGCAATGGCGTCTTCCACAGCCGCTGGCTGTAATCCAAAAGACCGTATCCGCTGTAGTGTCGGCTCCCAATCAGATTTCTGCGGGCCTTGATAGCGTATCGTAATCGTTTCCACGCCAGTCTGAGCGGCTAATGTTAGATTTTCATCTGACAGCGGCGTCAAAACGGATGCAAGTTTCATATTGTTCACCGATGTTTTTTCCAAAGAACAGACCGCTTTTTTGAGTTAAGAATCTATCGCTTTCACACAGGCCTCAGGGTCTCGACAGGAAATCAAATATGTTTTGCCATTACGAATCTTTATTTCAACAGCTTTACCAAAACTTACAACGTATCCAATTCGTTTAGTCTTGATACCAATTCTCCACCCCATCCCCAAAAACTCGCTAAACTTCGCTTCGTCAACGATCGCACTTTCAATTTGTTCAACGGTCGTGCTGACATTCCACCATAAGTAACCGAAACGGGCCGTTCCCCGATCCACCTCAATAAAATACCGGCTGAATACCATTGCTAAAAAGCCCATTAGAACTGTGGTAAATCCTGTGACCGAAATACCAATAATATGTCCCGTCCGCTTATCATCTGAAAAATCTGCTCCACCAGAATCTGTTGCAGCGAGAAAGTCACTTACCAACGGCACCAAACCAGCGAACGTACCAAGCACGACAACTAATAAAAGCCAAGTAAGCCACGGTGTGTAACGTTCACTGTACATTTACTTCACCACTCCTTTTGTGATTCCATCCCAACTGTCTGTACGAAAGGGCGTGACCGGCAAATGCTCTTTATTTTGCAAATTGCAGATTGGGTTTTGTGCCCAAGCGTATCGCACAGAAACTGGAGCGGTAATGGTATCACTCCAAATCTCAACTTGATTCTTACCAACAATCCGAGCTGAAGCATTCACAAATTGTTGGTCTTCACCAGCGATTGTGAACCCGCGAACGTCACGTACATCAAAGGTATCAAGTCCCCCGCCCACATGGTCAAACGTAACAACAATGCGATTCCCTTTGGTTTCGTAAGATTTATAGAGAGGGCTACGGTAAACGAGTTCGATCCCATAGTCCTTTGCAAGTGCCCAGCGTGCCAGACGTTTAGCCACATCCTGTTTGTTACGCGGGTGGATATCATGAGATTCACCTAAGTCGGTGATAATAGCCTCGCCCGTATTGGATAACTTACTCATCACCATGGTCTGAGCTTCGCGTAGTTCGGCCCAACTGCTATCTACCGGCTCGGCCACTTCATCCTGAAAGTCAGCCAAAGATACCCAGTAGAAGCTAAAGTCACCTTGGTTCCATCTCTTTCTCCAGGTATCGATCATCAGTGGAAACAGATTCCGATATTGATACGCACGCCCTGCATTATGTTCACCCTGATACCAAATGGCACCGCGAATCCCATATCCGACAATCGGATTTAAAACACCATTGAATAGATTTGCGGGACGGTGCTGGCCTATCAAAATATTACGGGGCGGACGTGGCCGACGTGGCACGGGCTTCTTTTCTTGCAACGCCTTTGCCATGGCAAGTTTCCAAGCCGTAAGTTGCCGCTCATATCGTTGAGCAGCCGCGGCGGGATCATACGCCTTGGCGGCGTCATCCCATTTCGCAAGCAACTCCTGATATTCGCCCGCTTCCTCTAGAACCTCACGGGGAATCCAAGCTTCGCAGGCCGAACCTCCCCAAGCTGTGTCGATCAGGCCGATGGGTACATTTAAAGTTTGATGTAGTTGTCGACCAAAGAAATAACCCACCGCGGAAAAGCTCTTGACCGTCTCGGGGGTAACCGTTTCCCACTTTCCCTGAAAGTTGTCCAAGGGCGTTTGACTACCAACCTGGGGAACCGAGATAATGCGGACGTTGGGAAAATTTGCCGAAAGTGATTCTAAGTCCGGATCATTGGCTGAGCTAACCGCAAACGCCATGTTGGATTGTCCTGAGCAGACCCAGACTTCACCAATGAGGATATCGTTGATTTCAATTCGGTTGCTGCCTTCAATCACCAGTTGATGTGGACCGCTGCCAACTTTTAGCGGAGGCAGTTTCACTTGCCAGCGACCATCATCATCCGCTTTAGTGGTTTCCGTTTTATTAGCGAGCACAATAGATACTTGTTCTGCGGCAGATGCTTTTCCCCAAACAATGACGGGTACGTCACGCTGGAGGACCATGTGGTCGGTGAATAAGTTTGATACAGAGACTTCTGCTGCAGCGGGAGTGGGGGCAAGCGTTGCTACCATCAGTATTATGAGGGCAGCAAATAAACAATTTAAGTGACGCATAATAATATATCCTGTTAATAGTTAGCGAGTATCTCACCAGTAAGGTCTAGAGTTTTTTCGGGTTGATGACAACATGTTTCACCGTTTGGCGGCGCCAAGTGTAGGCAACGTGGATGGTACCATCAGCAGCTTGAATGACAGCTGGATAGGAATATTCACCTTTATCACGTTCCAGCGTTAGTACTGGGTGCCACGATTTACCATCTTTGGAAATTGCGACATTTAGCATATTACGACCAGCGGGAAACTCTCCGCGGCGGATAGTGTGATTGTAGACAAGCAACTGCCGACCATCGGCAAGCGTAATTGCGTCAGTACCTGCATTTGGATTGGGGAGATGAGTGGCAGCAGGTTGGGACCAAGTCTTTCCGCCGTCAGTGGACCAACTTTCTGCAATCACGCCTTCCTTAGTACGACACATTACTTGCATCGACCCGTTTTTGTAGGTGAGGATGCTAGGTTGAATCGCATTGAACTTCTTGCCGTCGTGAATAGGGCCAATAATTTCCCATGTTTTACCGTGGTCCTTGGTTAATTCAAAATGAACACGCCAGTTGTTATGCTCGCTGCTCGACGGGCACAGAATCGAGCCATCTGAAAGTTGAATCGGCTTATTTTTGACGGGCCCCACGATATGGCCAATCGCTGAATCTTTGCCAAGTTTAGTCGGTTTAGTCCAGGATTTTCCACCATCATTGGACGTCACCAGCATGCCCCACCAAGTACTTGGAGTTGGTCCAACTTTATAAAACAATAGCAACGGCCCTGTCGCAGGTTGGAATAGAACGGGGTTCCAGCAGGGGTGTCTTAATTGATCGGATTGTACGCCATTGACGACTTCACGAGGTCGAGTCCATTGATCGTCTTCAAATCGAGAAACCCAAATTCCCACATCGGGATTTTTCTCATGCTTACCACCAAACCACGCTGCAACGAGTCCTGTGGGGGTGCTGACAATCGTCGAAGCATGACACTCCGGTGTTTGTCGACCTTCCAGTGGATAGATGAATTTTCCGGAAACCAATCCTTGAGTTCCAATTTTAGTTGGTGCAGAAAGCACTTCAGCGGGATCAGGTGCTGCAGTCGCAGAGGAGGTACAAGTCACCATTGCTGCTAACAAGATCAGTAGTTCTTTCACGGGTTGAATTTCTGATAAAAAGAGAGTGTTATAAGGATATTCAGTATACCGCACGACCCAAGTGGGGTGTTGTGAACAGGTTCGATCTTTCACAGAAGGCCGTGGCGTAACGTTTCAAAGCAACGCGAAAATTCAAACCGGCTGTTTGCTCAAAATAATTGTCAGCACCGTGAGGCAAGCGGCCCCAGCGGAGATCAAGAAAAATGCTTTTTGAATAGATGTTTTCGTAGCAACTTTACCTACAATCAAGGGCATGAGAGCCCAACCGATGCCACCAATACAGAAAAATAGGCCAATGGCTCGGCCAATTAATTGTGGGTCTATATTAGTCCCGACGTGGTCTACGAGCTGAGCGATCAAAATTGGAAAAATGGGCCCCATTATCGCACCTAACAAAATGATCCACCCCACGGTAATTTGCTTGGAGCGGCTAAGAGCAAGTCCCACAGTAGCAGTCGTACAAATTATTGCCAACGCAATTAAAATCGTGTGATCCATTCCAGCCGGCATTAGTAATGCGGCAACTAAGCGAGAAACCGTAAACACCAACCAAAAAACTGACAATAACGTGGATGCTTTTCCGTCTGTTACTCCGCGATCTTTCATGAGAGTGGTGGCCCATAACGCCACACACGCTTCGGTGGGAACATGAAAGAAAAATGCAATGCAGCAGATAAGAACGACTGAATCGGTTAATAACACCCTCAACCAATCATCGATCACTTTCGTTGTATCTGGTTTCAGCGACTCCCAGTTCACAAAGAATACAAACACAAGTGCAATCGCCATCAAGACGGCAAACCAGCTGAATGTTTTCTTCAAACCGATTTTAGTAAGTAGAAAAGCGGTAGCGATAGGCATGACAAAAGCGCCTGCCCCAAAAACAAAATCACCCAAGTTCATCGCTGATGAAAGCGAGGTATTTTTAGCGAAGAATCGCAAAAATGCGTCGCCTTGAAGTGCGTTGAGTACATTAACCAACGCTGACCAACCAGTTCCAAGCAACAAAACCGCGATGACTGCCGCGGTGTAAGTCTTTGCGTTGGCGAGTACCAATACACTACAAATCATAATCCCTAAGGCAATGCCCAAGACTAAATCTCGCCCAATCTCATCAGCCATAATCCCAGCCGCGAATGCCATGGGAATCATCGTGAATCCAAATGCGCTGACTAGTGCGCCCACCTTGTCTTCTTTGATGTTCAACTTTTTCGCGAGCGGCACTTTGATACTGCCTAACAGCGAGTGGCACATTCCACCGATAGCCAGACCAAGAATCTGCATTGTTGTTAAGTATGCGTCCACAGGAACCTTCCTTACATCGTTAAAGTGTGTCGTGAAGATTGGTCACGATTGCGCGTGGTGTTGAGATTATGTTTGATGCATATATCATAACGCTTTTGATAAAGGTTCGCCGAAATTGAGTGTCGTGACCTGCTTAGATTCATGATCATCACAAACGCGAATCGGTTTATTTGTGATATATTAACGGCTATGAATCAAACATCTGCGACAAGCCGTTTTGCACCGACAACTTGGAGTAAGGATCGAGTGCGGCATGTGCGACTTTTGGCGTTGAGCTTAGTGGCCGTTGCCACCGTCGCCGCCCTACCCGCCGTCGGAAACTTACTAGATTCGGTAACGGCAAGTCAGTCGATTCAGCAGCACCGCTGGGTTTACTTAATGCTGTTGATAATGGTAATCCAATTAGGTTTGGCGGTGATTTTGGTTCTCTATGTCGACTGGTCGACTCTCTGGGCTGTGACCATTACAAATTTGTTGTTTGTCGGAATGTATGCGGGGCTGTTTGCTATACGAATCTTAGCCGAGTCGACGAACGAGATCATTTCATACTTGCAGTTGGAATTAGAAGAAACTCCTCCTGGTAAGCAAGCTATGTGGTTTATGCTCACCGTTTTGATGTTTGTTACACAAAGTTTTTTTACGGGCCGATATGCACGTCGCTGGAAACGAGAGCGGTAGTATATGGTCACGATGAAAATAGTCATCCAAGCGATTGTGCAAGGCTTAACTGAATTTTTGCCTGTGAGTTCTTCGGGGCATCTCATCGCTCTGGAAACATTCCTTGTGCCGGATCCAGCCGCTGCAACCATGACTGAAACAACCGTCGCATTACATGCCGGCACTTTACTAGCTGTCTTGCTGGTATTTTGGAAGTCGTTGGTCGAGCTATGTGGTCGCCGCCGAAGTCTAGTTATCCCGCTCGTGGTCGCTACCCTTCCTGCGGCTTGTGTGGGACTGCTGCTTGTGATCAGCGACTTGGACTTGGATAAACTGTTAACCGATCCTCTCATCACTGGTGCGATGTTAATTGTCACTGGGTTTGTGTTATGGATGGGCGAGCCGAGTAGTGCCAACGGAGAGGAACCCGTAAAAATTGAAACCCTGTCAAATCAACAAGCTTTCTGGATCGGGATTGCTCAAGCGATTTCAATTGTGCCGGGGTTAAGTCGCAGTGGTTTGACGATTGTCACAGCGCGGCGGATTGGATTACCTAGCCAACAAGCAGCCCAATTTTCATTCTTGATGTCGATTCCGGTGATAGCTGGGGCGGTAGTAGTCATGCTATGCAAAAAACTTTTGAGTTCTCAAATTGTCGCATCGACTGATATCGCGTGGAATGTTCTAGGGCTTGGAATTGCTGTTTCAGCGGTAGTGGGTTACTTAGCGTTACGGGCTTTGTTAGTGGTATTGGAAAAAGGGCGATTCCACTGGTTCACATTTTGGTGCATACCGCTAGGAGTTTTTCTACTGGTTTTTGCGTATTACAGGTAAGTTTCAAACGGGCATTCCGCCCGCGAGATCATAATAACACGTACCACCCGCTAGGACCGTTGGAATTGCATTCTAAGAAACGCTTCTTTTATGTGCCAATTTTAGCATTTTTGTAGTTCTCTGTACTTAAGGGCTACAGGTGGTATAATTAACCTACCGATACTGTTTATGGTTACATCCAGAGCAGTAACAACTTATCACTTGGGGGCGACATTGGTATCGACCGGATAGCCTGAAGTGTAAGTGGCGTACCGTGGTTGGTCAGTTGGCCACGTAAAAAGCTGACTAAACAATTTTAATTGCAGATAATAATCTAGCATTAGCTGCCTAATTAAAGGTAGCTCGGACTCTAGGGCTTAGCTGGTTAGCTCTAACAGTCCGTCACAAATCCAGATCGACTTTTGTCATACTTGACACGCAGAAGTCTAAATAAAGTTTCAGGATCGCGAACTATAAATCCTGTCGAGCGGAGTTATAGTTTGCTAAAACCAAAGAATCGACTATGTACGTAGAAGCTTGCATGAAAATGTCTCGGGACGCGGGTTCGAATCCCGCCGCCTCCACTCACGCCGGATCCCAATTCCGGCTCAATCAAAACAAAGTCCATCAGTGAAAGCTGACGGGCTTTGTTCGTTTGCTAACCGAGTGTGATCTGCCGACTCAGTCTCGGACTATGCGGCAATTGGGGAGGGCTTTTTTTAACGCGGTTGCCCCTTCTCGCGACAGGCCCGGACAGTTAGCGATCACTAAATACTTGAGCGACTTTAAACCTTGAATTGTTGCTAGGCTTTTGTCGGTGATACCCAAGCAACCATTGACGGTCAACTCTTGCAAATCGGAAAGTCCAGCAAGATGCTCCAACCCGACATCCGTAAGCTTGGTGCAATTGTCCAAATATAAATTTTTCAATAACGTTTTGTTCTTTAAATGACTCAGCCCTTCATCAGTGAGGTTAGCACAATCTGCCAAATTCAGTGTTTGCAGTTTTGGCAACGATTTAACTACCGACAAGCCTTGCCCCACCAAATTGGGAGTGCTCCACAAATTGAGCTCCTCTAACATCTTCATGTCCTGTAAATTCTCTAAGCCTTCGTCGGAGAAATTATCGTTGTCGCCAAGGTTTAAATAGGTCAAGCCAATATTCCCTCGTAGATTAATCAAACCTTCATCCGTCAAGGCACCGATGCATCCCAAATTCAAATAATTTAAATCCGGCAAGTCTTTGAGAGACTCTAGACTCTTGTCCGTCAGAGCCATGCAATAAAAAAGGTTGAGCGTCTGCAATCGTCCCTTGCCTTTGAGATTGATCACCGCAACATCTTCCAGCTGAAACGATTCCATCATGTCCAGATGGTCTAACGAGGTCGGAATTTCAATCTCGCCACCTTTGAGCGGCCAATTAAATCCCATCTCCAACCGTTTGAGTTTGCTGAGCTTCATGAACAGCGGGTTGTAGCCTTTTGCCGTAAGGCTGAAGTAGCCAAACAGGCCAAGGAATTCCAACGACGTCATTCCCTCCAAATGCTTCAATCCTGCATCGGTGACGTTTCTGTTTGCACCCCAGACGCGACTACCGTTGAGATTCAAATACTTAAGTAAAGTCAAAGGTGCCAAAGGGGCTAGTTCGGCATCCGTCAGATTCCCTCCAGTATTTGAGATATCCAAATATGTCAAACGCGTCAAATTTTGTAGCCCTGCACTCGTGAAGCCGCGAATATCTTTCACCTCTAATTTCGTTAGCTCGGGAAGGTGCTGCAACAGGGCATAGACTTTAGGTAATTGGACGCGAGTGGAGCTTATGTTCAAACTCGTCAGATGCTCCAGACGAGAAATCGATGCAATGCCCTGTCCGGTGATGCGATGACATCTGCTGAGATCAAGCGATTTCAGTTGCGACAACTTCGCCACGTGAGAAAGCCCGGCGTCCGACAAACGATGACAGCCCGTGAGATTCAGTTCCGTCAAACCCTCCGCCGTACAAATGCGCTCGAGATCAATATCTGTAAGTTCAGTTCCCAATTCCGCTAAGCGTAATTCTGCCTCCTTGATCGTTAGGGCTTGGCTGGAAACCTCCTCTTGCGACAAGGCGTTGGCAGCGGTGGGTCCCAAGCCGATGGCGAGGGCCACGGCATAGAACGCTACTGCAAAATATGGGAAGGTTTTTCTCACACTAAAAGCTCGTTCAAAGGACCTTGTTGATTTTCCACTTTGCCTAAAGCCATATCCGGCTGACCAAAGAGATCTCGCGGACTTCCCGCTAAATGACACAAAGTCGTAAACCAATTACAAATCGTGTGATGATGGTTACCGGTGCCATAGTGGGGATAGGCCAGATAGCGACCCTTGCTTTTGAGTTTTCCATCCAGATTGCCCAGCACAAACATCGGCCACTCAAAACCAAAAGAATGGTGATTGGCCGAATTGTCGCTGAGGTAAACAATCAGGGTGTTGTCCAGCATCGTGCCATCCCCTTCGGGAATCTGGCTGAGTTTGTCGGCCATTGAGGCAATTAGTTCGATGTGAAAGGTTCGAATCGCGTTGCGGCAGTCTTGCGAAGAAAGCGTCGCATAGCCGGCACCGTGGCCGATGGCATGGACGTTGTTACCAACGCCGATTCCAGAATAAACAGAATCGAGTCCGTCGGCATGTACGGTCACTACATTCGTCAGGCCGGAGATCAACGCCGCCGAAGCCATATCGAAATGGGCTTCGAGGTGGTGCGTCCTGAAGCGAGAAGTGTATTTGTCATCAATTTCAGGCGCGTGCTCTTGCAACACTTTCTGCATGGACACGAGCTTGATTCGTCTGTCTCTCAAGGCTTCAAACCCATCGAGGTAGTGTCCCAGTTTCTCTTGTTCTTGGGCGGGCAAGTTCTTCTGCAACTTCACGATGTCCTTAGACATGGTATCGAGGACGTTACCGGTCCGCAAATATTTTTTCTTGAGATCGCCACCTTCCAAAATGCTGCCAAACAGATTTTCAAAGGCACTCATGGGATTTTGCTGAAAAGGCAACTGCTGCCCTTTTCCCTTTGCCGAAATCGATGGGAACGTTGTACCTTGACTGCCCTCGCCCATCTTGAAACCAAGGTGGTTGAACACCGATGGAAATTTTTCTGAGAGAAATCCATCAATCGTGGCGTGCAACGGCGGCGTATTGGCCGCGGCCTTGTAGCCTCCCAACGCCCCATAAAACGCGCTATGACCTGCCAGTGTCATTCTGCCGCTGAGCCCCTGGATAATCGTGAGTTTATCTTTGAAGGGCTCCAAAGACTTCATACAGTCCGCTAGAGTTTTATCGGCAAGCGGCTCATCAACAAGCTTGTCCCCGCCGTGCTTGAGTCCCACCGGATTGAGATACTCGGCTTGCAAGCCACTACTCTTCACGACAAACACGAAACGCTTGGGAAGTTGTTGCCCAGTCCCTCCGTGGGCCATCTTGAGATGCTGCATAAACGGCGAGAGCGCGACAGCTCCCGCGCCCATGGTCATGCCTTTTAAGGCGCCTCTGCGATCGATCATGTTCTTTTACTTCCGATATAAAAACGAGTCTGAAGTGAGTAACGCGACTAGTAGTTCTTTGAAACTGCCGTCATTTTCAACGTATGCTTTTTCCATTGCGATCAGCGTTTGCGAGTCGCTCAACAATTCATTGCGTCCCATCCAATAACGAAAGACGTGACGGATAAAACTCTGACGGACCAAATCCGATTTTGCCAATCGCTCCATCATCTCACGAACATCGCTTACGTCGCCATCGAGCGCTGCTACGCCGGTGTGCCTGATGCCGCCGAGCGTGTTGACCGGCTTTTCTTTTTCCAGAGACCGCCAACGACCTACGTGATTATAAGCCTCGAACGGCATACCCAGCGGATTCATCTTTTTATGGCAGCGCCAACATTCATTGGCATGCACCACACTGAATCGCTCCCGCAATGTTTTGCTTTCATCATCGGGAATTTGAGCATCGACCGTGATCGGCACATCCATCACGATTCCGGCCAGAAGTTTTTCCCGAATCCATTTACCACGGCGAACAGGGTCGTTGTCAAAATTACCGCTGTGGGCCACCAACCAACTAGGCTGTGTGAGGATGCCACACCGCTCATTCTTCGGAGCGAGAAAGACCTTTCCATTTCGACGGATAGATTCTTGCTCGCTCTCTTGTTTGTTGTAAGCCTGCTCAAAAGGATCCAAGTTGTAACTCTGCAGATGGTGCGTTTCACGATACCCTTCTTCGCCGCGTGCTCGTTGAATTTGATCTGTGGGATTCGTTCCGTTCCAGTAACTGGTAATCACCTTGTTCGTGGTCAACAATTCATAGAGGACATTTTTGTCTTCCGCCAAAATATGCTGGATCAGGCTATCCGTGTCATACTCAAACTGGAACGCGCTGCGGTCTGTGAACTGTTTGAATTCGTTTCGATCCTTGAATTTATCAACATCCTTAAAAACTTCGGCAGCTTTGTAGTAGCCAAAATACTCACGGAAAAACTGTAGGATGCGTGGATTGGGCGTACTCAAGTACGTCCGATTGTGATTGGTGAGCCATCCGTTTTGCTTGGCGTCGAGCATACGTCGCACCACGCGTTCGACATCGGCTTTCGTCTTCAACCTACCGCCCTTCATTTCTTCTACGAGAAAGCTGTGTCTAGCTGCCCACGCAGGATTTGGCGTCGACATTGTTTTCTTGACCGGTGCTTCGCTGTCTTTCGTGTACACATCAACCGTTTCGATTTCATCGATGCCATACGTCGGTTTGTTCTGCAACGCATAGTTCAGTGCATGGGCCAATTCATGCGATGACAACAATCGACGACCATGCGAGTCCACTTCTCCAAGTCCCAATTCCATGCGATACACGAACTCAGGAGACAAGGCCACATAAATCAGCACCGCCTGTAACGCCATCGTGTTACCTAACTCCGCATTCGTTTGGAACACCTCGCTCCAATAATGCTCATACTCGTTGGCCACTGGCGGTCGACGAAAGAACAAAGCGAACACAACGTCCAGCGCCTGATCAAAATTCGCCCTTTCAATCTCACCTTTCGTATTGATTATTTCCTGGAAGATGACCGGAATCCGTCCGCGATATTCATTTGCGGAGGTCGTCACGCCTCCCACAAACATCGCTTCATTATTTCCAGTACGGCTTCCTTTGTTTTTAATTTGCGTGACAATACGAACTTTCTGCCCAAGGGTTAAAATCTCTGCCATCGTTTCCGCATTGACCATCAGCGCTTCTAACGAAGACTGGTCTGCCACGATGGATGCATAATCGGTGAATCCAGACGCGTGATGGACAAATTCAAAAAAGGGATTCGCGTATTTGGCATCGGCAAAATACCGGTGGGCCAGAAGTTTACCTTTGTGGGGACCTTGTTCAATCAGATGGTTTCCCGTCCCGCCAATCTTGATGCTATACCACGGCGCCCGTCCGTAAGCGTTTTTCCAAATCGCATCATAGATAATCGGCCGCTGCCGCCATAATCGAGCGGGAGTGTAAGGAGCATCCGTGACCGTGCCATCGAACAACGTTTGATGGTCGACGTAGTTGCCAAACTGCGGCAACAGCATTTTCTCATCCAAGTTGAAACCGCGATCAAATCGCATGAGCTCCTCTTCGACTCGCTGCAAGAACCGAGTCTTGACTGCCGCCGGCGGTTGTTGCTCGCTGTCACTTGGTGGCATTTCAGAAAACTGAACTTGAGCGAAAATATCATTCCACAATTTTGCGGTTTGATCATCGGCCAAGTCGTGTAAAACCGTATCCAAACGTAAGTCGCCTTCTTGCGTTTGGGCGCCATGACACTTAACGCAATATTTCTTTAAGAATAATGTCGTCTGTGTTTGGAACACGTCATGGTCCAGCAGTTCCGCTTCGCTATCTTCGCCAGTCGTACTGGCAGGCTCGTCAGAAAACACCTTCGCTGAGTCGCACAGGCCGTTGAAAAAGAGAGCGGACCAAACAACTGTTCCCAGTATTAAAAACGGCATACAGAAGCGGGTGTTGCGTCGGAAATCCATGGTGCTATTTTAGCCTGCCAGCCCTGTCATGAAAACACTCATTTTAGCCCGGCTTAATCTTGTTGGAAAACTCTTACGGTGTGATTGCCGGCGGTCGCTTACCGTATTTGGCTTCGTATAGATTCGCGAATTTATCGGCACGGCTCGCATCACATTTAAAGCACTGAGACTCCGCGCGGTTGTGCTCTTCGCACCAGTCGCCAGCGGCTTTGAATTCCTTCGCCGCTTTTGCACTACACATGCTGCATTGGTCTTCCGGAATTCCATGGGCAGTGCACCACCAACCGGAATGATCATCCACAACATTAGTAACCGACTCAACTTGCTCACTGGTCAAGTCTTCCTCAGCGGCACAGCCACTAAGCAGAACAGCAGCACCCACAAACCCAAGCACCAATTTTGAAAATACAAATTTACTGGTTAACGTCATGACTCGTCTCCTTAAAATAATTTTTAATTGTGCGTTTCAACGTCTATTTGGCCCGGCCACCACATATAGAGCACTCGTAATACTAACAAAGACGCAGCACACGAGCTAATAACGCCTCCTATCACAACCGTAGCCAACGGCTGTTGAACTTCCGCTCCCATTCCCGTGTTCAACGCCATCGGTACAAAACCTAAACTGGCAACTAGGGCAGTCATCAAGACTGGTCGCAGTCGTGTCATCGCGGCAGTCTCCACTGCTTCTTCCAACGCCATTCCCCGTTGACGTAGCTGGCGAATATACGAAACCAATAGCATATCCGCCAAAACAGCAACTCCTGACAAAGCCACAAATCCGATCGCAGCCGAAATCGAAAATGGCATGTCACGAATCCATAAAGCAATAATACCCCCCGTCCAAGCAAACGGAACTCCAGTTGCCACTCGTAAAGTATCAACAATATTGCCGTAAGTCATATACAACAACACCAGAATCAGCCCTAGTGCCACTGGAACCACTAGCAGCAACCGCTGCTGAGCACTAATCATGTTTTCAAACTGCCCCCCCCATTCAATATGGTAACGACCGCTTGGTAATTTAACACGCTCAGCAATTTTCTCTTGGGCCTCAGCAATAAAGCTACCCATATCGCGCCCCCGAATATTCGATGAAATATTTATACGACGATAACCCCATTCGCGAGTTATCGTTGCCGGCCCTTCCACGACATCAAGAGTCGCCAATCGCCCCAACGGAATCCGTTGCCCTGTGGGCGTATTAATCTCAATTGCCGCAATCGTCTCGGGGTTCTTTCTCAAATTCTCTGGCAAACGAATCACTAGCGGAAACCGCAACTGATCCTCAAACACTTCACCCAATCCAAAACTACCCAAGGACTCCACAATATTCAGAACTTCTGTTGCCGATATCCCATACCGCGCCAACTCATCCTGCTTGACCGCGATCTGTAACACAGGCTGCCCCGTAATCTGTTCAACCGCAACATCAGCATTACCGTCAATCGTTCTCAAGACAGCTGCAATTTCATCCGCTTTATCTACCAACACTTCAAAATCATCACCAAATAACTTCACCGCCACATCCGATCGGACTCCACTAATCATCTCGTTCAACCGCATCTCAATGGGCTGAGTCATCGCAAGCTTTTGCCCAGGGAATTGCCGGAGCAGCTGTTGCACCAAATCGGTCAACTCAGCTTGCGTCGCAGCTTTTGTCCACTGCTTCCGCGGATGCAACGTAATGAACATATCCGTTAATTCAACGCCCATCGGGTCCGTCGCAACCTCAGCACTACCAATGCGACTCCACACATGATTCACTTCATCCGGGAATTTCGCCAAGACAGCTCGTTCCATCTCCGTATTGATGCGGATGGATTCTTCCAAATCCGTTCCTGCTAAACGCACGACATTAATCGCTAACGCGCCTTCGGAGAGTTGGGGAGCGAATTCAGTACCGAGGTTAGGGGCAAGAAATCCGAAGGCAAACGTCAACACCAGTACAGCCGCCCCGATTACCGCCGTCCGCTGGTGCATCGTAAACCGTAAAATCGGTTTATAAATCGCCTTAGCAATTTGCACGATAAGCGGGTCACGCTTTGCAAGCTTCTTCGGTAGTAAGTAGCTCGCAAGAACCGGCATCAGTGTTAAAGACATTAGCATCGAGCCAGCCAATGCAAATACGACCGTTAATGCCATCGGCCTAAATAACTTGCCTTCAACTCCTTCGAGCGTCAAAATTGGCAGATAGACAACCATGATAATCAACTCACCAAACATGGTTGGTTTACGGACTTCCACCGCAGCGTCACGGATAACATCCAATTTTGTTTGACCTGACGGGATGCCATCTGAAATCCGCCGCACACAGTTCTCTACCATCACCACTGAACTGTCGACGACCAACCCAAAATCAATTGCCCCCAAACTCAACAAACTCGCTGCAATACCGACTTGTAACATCCCAGAAAACGCAAACAACATGGAAAGCGGAATTGCGGCAGCAACGATTAAGCCAGCTCGCAGGTTCCCGAGAAACAAGAACAATATCGCGATGACTAACAATCCACCCTCAAACAAATTTCGCTGTACCGTTGCAATCACATGGTCGACCAATTCCGTTCGGTCGTATACGGTCACCACTTCCACGCCAGCGGGAAGAGTGGATTCAATTTCGGCCATCTTATCTTTAAGTGAGTAGGTTACTTTGTGGCTATTTTCTCCCATCAGCATAAAACCAAGGCCATAAACAACTTCGCCTTGTCCATCCGCCGTAACCGCGCCGCGGCGAATCTCATGGCCAATTTCGACACTCGCAACGTCACCCACTCTGATAGGCGACCCAGCAATTGCCTTGATTACAATGTTTTCTATCTGTTGAATATTCACGGTTCTAGCAATACCGTGCACTAACAACATTTCTGTGTTACGTGTAATATTGCCTCCGCCAACATTTCGATTATTGGACCGCACAGCATTCACGACTTCGTCAAAAGTGAGCCCGTGCTTGGAAAGCAACGTCGGTGCGATGCGGATTTGATATTGTTTCTCAAACCCGCCCCAACTGTTAACTTCAGCAGTTCCCTTAACGGTACGAAGCTGTGGCTTGACGACCCAATCATGAACAGTCCGCAATTGCGTCAACTCTTCAATCTGCCGCGCCCGAGGCAAACTTGAAATATCAACATCTTGCAGCCTCACAATGTAATGAAAAACCTCACCTAATCCCGTTGATACCGGACCCATCTTTGGGCGTTCAATTCCAGCAGGCAACTCGACCGTGGCAAGCCTTTCACTGATCAATTGTCGAGCGAAATATATTTCGGTTCCCTCGGCAAAAGTCACGACCACTTGCGATAAGCCGAATTTCGAAATCGAGCGTAATTTTTCTAATCCCGGTAATCCACTGATGACCTGTTCAATCGGAAAAGTCACTTGCCGCTCGACCTCTTCAGGTGCCAACGACGGTGTTGTCGTATTGATTTGGATCATCACAGGCGTCGTATCCGGAAACGCATCCACATCGAGCCGCTGCAGTGAAAACGCACCGATACCCATGACGACTGCAACTGAGAATAAAACCAGCAGGCGATTGTGGAGTGAAAAATTGATTAACCAATTGAGCATGATACGACTTGTTTGATATTTTAATTTAGAAACACTGACTCATTGCAGAGCCGGTTTGATGGGCTTTTGGTTCGACCGAACCAGTTAGTGCTCACACAGTCATCCAGCACCCAAATTGCCCTTGAGCAACTCGGCACGCAAAATTCCGCTGCCAGCCGTCACGATCACTTCACCTGGAAGTAATCCAGCAATCACCTCTGTGTTTTTTCCCATCTTCACGCCTGGCCTAACGCTGCGGGTGTGAAATACTTTGTAGGACCCTGCCTTGAAATAATCTTTGTCTCGTACAAAAGCAACATGGCAACAACCTTCCCAATGAATCGCATCACTAGGAACAATAATCGCATCGTCTTCTTCACGTAAAACGATTTCACCGCCGCCAAAAGTTTCATTCCGCAAGCGACCATGGGCGTTCGCCAGTTCCCCGCGGACTCGTACAGTACGAGTCTCGCTATCCACTTCAGTGCTAATCCAAGTCACACTACCGGTAGCCTCACGTTGTGATCCTGACGGACGAAAAACTATTTTCTGTCCAAGCGTTACCCGTTCGGCTTCTTCGAGTCGAACATTAAGCAACAGCCACATCTGCTTCGTGTTGGCGACCGTAAACAGTGACTTGCCTGTTTCGACAACTTCACCGGCAACTGCATTCCTCATTACAACGACACCATCACGTGGTGAAACAAGGGGAATCAAGTTAGTCGACACGCGTGAAGCATCTAGGGATTCAACCATATCCTGCGGGATCCCCAACAACCTGAGATTAGCTCGCACTTCAATAATCGGCTGACCGACGATAGTATCGAAATCAATGACCAAACCAAGGTTAGCCAGAGCCTGCACAGTGCTCTCCAATTGAAATTCAGAATCCGATTCAGCAGCTTTCGCTTCTTGTATCTTTTGCTCGGGAATAATATCGCCGCCTAATTTTGAAAACCGCTGGAAAGTCTTCGTATTTAAATCGAGCTGCGTCTTGGCTTTGAGCAACTGAGATTTTAGTTGGCCAACTTCTGCCGCATCAACCAGCGCCAGTACATCTCCCTGTTTGACTTGGTCTCCAACATTCTTTTTCACAGCCCAGATTGTGCCTTTCGCTCGTGAAGACAGGTGGGCAACCCGTGTAGGATCATAAACGATTTCACCGGTGGTCTTGATCGTTTCAATCACGGGACCTCGATCGACTAAATTAATATCAATTCCGGCCAGATCAACTGCCGCAATAGAAGTAAATTGGATACGCCGCAAATGCATGTTGCATGCCGAGTCATTTTTAGTGCGGCCCCGAACGGCAAGCGCTCGTGCCGCTCGCTCGAAGTCCGTTGGATCAAATACCGCATCCGCTGATAACTGCGCTACTTGAGGATGATGTAAAACACATTCCTGCACACCATGCTCGGCACACCAACCGTGTAACTCGTTTTTGGGCATGAGCTCAGCGTTACAAGAAATGCAATCTGCTTCGGGAACGCCGTGGTCATCACACCAGAGAACGCCTTGGATTTCCTGATTGCCGACGAGTTCAGAGAACTTTGGCACCTGCCAATCATGTTGATGTCCCCACAATGCCAACACTGTTAGTAAACCGAGTATGACTAAGGTTGGAATCCCCCGCAGCAGCGACCTTAACAATCCGCGGGCAGTCAGAGATTTCTTGCTATGCACGGAATCCTGTATTGCGGTTGGTTGCTCGCCGCCTGGCTGTGGCGGATCCAATTCAGAACTGTTGTTTGTTGCTTCGTTCATTTATTCGACCTAACTAAAGGCATGATTGGTAATGCGAAAATGCTCCGCTGCGGCGGAATACATACCGCAAACGGGTGGCACGTTAAAGATCGTGCAAAATTCTGTTGAATTACAGAATTAGATAATCCAGCAGGAAAGAACAGCGCATATATCGGGCGCTTTTGCGTTGGTAACTGCAAAGATAGAAGTAAATTCGACTTGAGCGCAAGCCTGGGTCGAAGGCAACGCGACAGTTAAGTTATGCCACTGATCCGTGCCAAATTCAACGGCAACAATAGTTCGATTGGTATCGGCGACGGTAATCGGTAACGCACCTTGGCAAAAACAATCACCGCATGAACAGTCAGCGGGAGTGGCGGGTGGGTTTTGAAAATCGACTGGTAGCAACGCATCGCAACCGCAGTTACTCAAGCAAACCTCTGCTTCCATTTCTGTCCCGCTAGGCAAGCAACTGCCGACTACACATTGGTAGGGGCACAGCACCACCAACGCCAGTAGCAATTTCGAGATATAGAGTGACTTGTTCAACATAACTTCTTCTGTAATAGAGAAAGCATTCATATTGCATTGCAGTATAATCACAAATATCGCTACTAAGAACGAAAATAGTTAAAATGTGATCATAACTATTTTGGAATCTCCTTGGACTTGATGTCATAGCTGACGTATGCCGATCACCCAAATCATGCCAAGCTCAGCAAGTGATCATTATTAGACACATACACCATAATCACCTACGATAGACAGCATGAAAAAAACCAACACCATCACCGCTCTATTACTGTTTGTGTTGCTCTCGTGTCCTCTGGCGGCTCAAGAAACCGACCTACCACCGGGCGAACGCCTACTTGAACGACTCGATCGTATCTTTCAAGCAACCTCGCCACCGCTTGAAGCAAAACTTCCTAATATCACTCTTTACGACGCCACAGGGAAGAAATTTCGGCTACGCAGTCTCAAAGGCCAATACACCGTCTTGCTGTTTGGTTGCTTAACGTGACCACCATTTCTAAACAAAGTCCCCAGTTTGGAGGCGATCGCTCATGACTACACCCCACAGGGCGTCAAGTTTTACTACATCTATAAAGCGTTAGCGCACCCCGAGTTAAATCACTATGTGCAGCCCGTTACCCTCCAAGAACGTTTGCTACACATCAAAGACGCCGAAAAACGCATTGGCGGTAAAATACCTTGGCTCTGCGACAACATGAACAATGATGCAATGACTGCATTGGGAAATGCACCGACATCGGAGTTCGTCATTGATCCTAACGGTCGCATCGTCCGCAAACGAACTTGGGGCGATCCACAACAATTAAGGCAAGACCTCGCCGCACTCGTTGGACCAATCAAAAACCCAACATCCGTGCAAGACATTAATATCTCAATTAAAAAACCGGAACTAGCTGCCGAACAGGGAGTGGTCAAACGCATCAGAGTTCCCAACAGTATGATTCCGCTAATCAGTAAGCCGGCAATCAAACCAAATAACCCGCCGCTTTACACCAAGCTACGAGCGGACACCGATCGAGCTCTGTTCAACACTGGCAACGGTAAGATGTACATTGGTTTCCACCTCGACCCTATCCACAACGTGCATTGGAACAATCTAACCAAACCACTTCACGTCGAACTGGAATTACCACCCGGCGTCACCATGCCGTTGGCTCTTGACGGCCCACAGGTTTCCACAGAAGCGGACATTGACCCACGTGAATTTCTCATCGACGTGCAAGGCTGGACATCTGACAAACCGATCCACTTAACCGTCAACTACTTTGCCTGTTCTGATGACCCAGCGTTTTGTATCCCAATTACTCAACATTACACGATCTACCGAGAACTCGATCGCCGAGCTGGCTGGATCAACGGTCGTGTCGAACCCACCGGACCGTTTCAAGCGACTAAACCAATAACTATTTCGGGCAAGATTGAATCCATCGATCTGCGCAACAATACAATCAACCTTGTCGACCGCACTGGCAAACAACATTTGTTCCACGTCAGCGAGTACACACAATTCAGTGCTAACTCCCAACAGCAACCACTCATAAATCTGACCGTGGGTGCCAATGTCAAAATCGACTATTTCAATCGTCAGTCTGGGCCCTATGCCCGCGACATTCAAAGCGAATAGTCTTGTCATGAATTCGCCTGACCGTACGTTCGTCAAACAGAATTCGAGCGATAAAAAGTAGACACTCGCAGTTGCATAATTTACGATAGATAATATGAATACCTCATCTATCAAACGCCGCTGTATTTTTGTTGCCGTTAATTTATTCGCCGCATATACGGTTTCTACACCGCTCGCACTTAATGCCGCCCCAGTTGAATTCAATAAACAAATTCGACCTATACTGACCCAGCATTGCCTCGCCTGTCACGGCCCTGACGCTGCGAGTCGTAAAGCGGACCTGCGACTGGACATAGAAAGTGCAGCCCTTGCCAGCGGTTTCATTGTCGCCGGAAATGCAAAACAATCGGAATTGATAAACCGTATCAATTCAACCGATAGTGAATTGATAATGCCGCCGGCTGAACATAATAAACCGCTCTCCGCCGAATCTAAAAAGTTGCTTACCCAGTGGATCAACGAAGGTGCCAGCTGGGAAAAACACTGGGCCTTTATCAAGCCGTCACGACCGACTGTCCCGCAACTAAAATCGACCTGGCCCAAAAACCAGATCGACCACTTTATCCTACAAAAACTAAATGAATTATCCCTGACACCCAATCCCACAGCCGACGCACATACGATCGCTCGTCGCGCTGCATTGGACACAATCGGATTGCCACCTCAAGCAACCGCGGTCACGACATTAGTAAAGTCGGAAAACTCTGACTCCGCCTACGAATCCTACATTGACGAGCTACTCGCATCGAAACATGCGGGGGAGCACCGTGCTCGTTATTGGCTCGATGCCGCACGCTATGGCGACACGCACGGCATGCACGTCGATAACTATCGAGAAATTTGGCCTTATCGAGATTGGGTGATCGCAGCATTTAACAACAACATGCCCTTTGATCAGTTTGTCATCGATCAGATCGCCGGCGACCTACGACCCCAAGCCACAATGACGCAGCAAATCGCCACTGGTTTCAGTCGCTGTAACATCACAACCAGTGAAGGCGGAGCGATTCCCGAAGAAGTGGGCGTGCGTTACATGGTTGATCGAGTCGAAACAACTACGACAGTTTTCTTAGGGCTCACCGCCGGATGTGCCGTCTGCCACGATCACAAGTATGACCCTATTAGCCAACGTGAGTTTTATCAACTTGGTGCGTTCTTCAACAACACGACTCAGCCTGTCATGGACGGTAATCAAAAAGATTCACCGCCTGTGGTCACCATTGCCAAAGAAGAGTTTGCTGATGAATGGAATGAACTTCTTGTGAAACGACAACAATTATATCAACGTCTAGCACAATCGACTCCGGCAAGCACAATGCGACGCTGGTGGCCTAATCGACAATCCCCAACGAGCACACCCGTCTCCGCGGAAAACTTGTTGATGTATCTCCCGCTGAGCGATAACGAAAAAGCGAGTCTGTTGTTTGAGCAATCAGACGACAGCAGCCAGACTAAAGTTGAAAATGCGATTAAAACTGCAGTCATTCCTGAACAACTTCCAGCAGACGCTACCTTTGCGACAGATAATCCCGCTGGAAAACGCGGTGTCCGTTTTGCTGCAGCAGGGGGGGTTTCAACTGACTTTCCAGCTATTCGCACCGACGAACCACTAACCGTTAGTTTCTGGATTCGCACTCCAGACAAGCTTCTTTCCAGTACTATTTTCGACCAGACCTCACAAAACGAAGACAAAAAAACGGTTGGCTGGAAAATCAATGCATCCACTCAAGGGCAGCTCATTTTTGAATTACATGACGGCACGGGACAGAATATCAAATGCCAATTACCCGGAGAAACACCTCTCGCTCCGCGCTCATGGCAGCATGTTTGTGTGAGATACTCTGGTGGTCAATCGAACTCATCAATTACCGTGCTGATCAATGGCGTGCAACATATGCTGCGTAACTCCAGTGAAGATCTAATCGACGCAACCGATTTGCCGGCCGCACCGCTAAAAATTGCTGGAAACCTTCCCACAGGTGCCCTAGCCGATATCCGCATCTACCGCCGCTGGGTCTCCAACGAAGAGTGTCGTATTTTTTCCGACGAATACGAAATCGCTGATTTGATCGACTCTGATTCGAAATGGAAAAATCTGAGCTCCGGCGACCGAGCAAAACTAACCGGATTTTATAATGCAAGTATCAATCCAACCTATCAAGACGACCTTACTAAGTTGTGGAAGTCCCAAACTCGCCGAGACTACATCTACTCACGCAGCACGACAACCTTGGTCATGCAGGAACGACCCACGCCAGCAACTGCATGGGTGCTGTCACGCGGCGAATACGACCAACGCCTAGATGAAGTCGCTCCAGGAGTACCCGAAGTTCTTCAATTCGGAAAATATCGAGCCGCCTTCTCCAATCGCATGGACTTGGCAAACTGGCTCGTTGACCCCAGCCATCCTCTAACCGCCCGTGTTATGGTCAATCGACTGTGGCAATCCATTTTTGGAATCGGACTGGTTAAAACCTCCGAAGACTTCGGAGTCATGGGAGAACGACCAACGCATCCGGAATTGCTTGATTGGCTGGCAGTAGAATTTATCGAATCCGGTTGGGACGTCAAGCACATTCTCAAGCTCATGCTCACATCCGCAACATACCGGCAAAGTGGGCAAATATATGCCAAGCATATTGAAATCGATCGCGGCAACCGATACCACGCTCGTGGTCCGCGATTGAGACTTGATGCTGAAATTTTACGTGACCAAGCTTTATCAGTCAGCGGCCTATTAAAGACAGAAATGGGTGGCCCTAGTGTAAAACCATATCAACCTGCGGGTCTCTGGAAGGTTGTCGCCATTACGGGCAGTAACACTCGTTACTTTAATCGTGATGAAGGAGATGCTTTGTACCGCCGCAGCGTTTATACATTTTGGAAACGCACGTCGCCGCCACCGTCGATGGCAGCGTTCAACGCCCCAACTCGTGAACAATGCACCGTTCGCCGTGAACGCACCAACACTCCGATCCAAGCACTCGTGCTGCTCAACGATCCACAGTTTATAGAAGCAGCACGTCACTTAGCCCAACAAAGTATGCAAAAGTATCCCGACCAACAATGTCGTGCTATGTGGATGTTCACAACCGTATTCAAACGCCCAGCAACGCCTGCTGATGTCTCCGAAATGGAATCTGGATTCAAGGAAGTTCACGATCTATTCAAGGATGATACGAAAGCGGCGAAGGAACTTATCAAAGTAGGTGACACTGCCCCAGATGAAACACTCGACGCGGCCGAATTAGCAGCGTGGACAATCGTTGCCAACACCCTGATGAATCGTGACGATTTCATCAACAAGTAATCAGACAGACATTCAAAACCCAACTCCCAAAATTACATTCTCAATATAAGAAACGACTCCATGACAAAATCCCCGATAGACCAGTGGGTTGCAATGGAAACACGGCGACAGTTTTTTGGTAAAGCTTCCAAAGGACTCGGCGCCGCGGCATTAGCAAGTCTCATGTCCGGCCAAGCAAGCGTTGGAGCTGCCGAAAACGCCATTGGCGGCACACTGGGTAACGGCCATTTTACGCCGAAAGCCAAACGAGTAATCTGGTTGTTCATGGCAGGTGCGCCGTCTCACTTAGACACCTATGACTACAAACCCACAATGCAAGATTGGTTTGACAAGGATTTACCGGAATCGGTACGGCAAGGACAACGTCTGACCACTATGACGGCAGCGCAATCTCGATTTCCCATCGCCCCATCAATATTTCGATTCGACCAACATGGAGCTTCTGGGAAACGTATCTGTGAATTGCTACCTAAAATCGGCTCGATGGCGGATGACCTCGCATTTATTCACACCGTATGGACCGAAGCCATTAACCATGATCCCGCCATTACATTTATTCAAACCGGCAGTCAGATTCCGGGTAAGCCAACACTGGGCGCATGGCTAAGCTATGGTCTGGGATCCATGAACCGCAATTTACCCGAGTTTATCGTGCTCAACTGCGAGCCCCGTGGACAGGCATTGTACTCCAGACTTTGGGGCAGTGGCTTCTTGCCTTCCACTCACGCGGGCGTTGCCTTCCGCGCTCAAGGAGATCCAGTTCTCTACATTTCCAATCCTGCTGGGCTCAGCAGCAAAGCACGACGATTGATGCTCGACCGCTTACAAACGATGAATCGTCGTATTTATGACGAAGTGGGAGACCCCGAAACACACACTCGTATTTCGCAATATGAAATGGCCTTTCGCATGCAGTCATCTGTTCCGGAATTGGTCGATATCTCCGACGAACCTCAACACATTCTCGACATGTATGGCGAAGACGTTCTCAAACCCGGCACCTTCGGTCACAATTGCATCTTGGCTCGACGTATGGCCGAACAAGGAGTTCGCTTCACTCAAATCTTCCATCGCGGTTGGGATCATCATGGCGGCCTGCCAGCAGCGCTACGACGGCAAACAAAAGAAGTTGATCAACCCGCGTGGGCACTCGTCCAAGATCTAAAACAACGTGGCCTGCTCGATGATACCCTCGTAATTTACGGTGGTGAATTTGGCCGTACTATTTACAGCCAAGGTACCCTTAGTAAAACCAACTATGGTCGTGATCATCATCCTAAGTGCTATAGCATGTGGATGGCCGGCGGTGGTATCAAGGGCGGAGTGACACACGGAAAAACCGACGAGTTTGGTTACAACATTCTCGAAGATCCAGTACATATTCGCGACCTCAATGCGACCGTCATGCACCAAATGGGAATTGATCACGCTAGGTTTACCGTCAAACACCGTGGACTCGATGAGCGGTTAACCGGCGTCCAAGAACTCGCAAAACCAATCGACGCCATCATCTCGTAAATATTGACTCGACTTACGGTTTTCCCGGAAACGAATTCACATATTGAATCTTGAAATCAGGGAACGAGTTGACAAATTGGATTTTATAATCGGGGAACGAATTCACCATCTTCCATTTCCCAGGTTTGTCGGGAAACGAATTCACGACTTGCACTTTAAGATCGGGAAATGAATTCACCACCTGCACCTTGTAGTCCGGAAATGACGTCACGATCTGTATCTTGCCGTAAATCTTTAATACATCGACGTTTGCTGCCGTAAGCGCCGAGGCAGATTCATCACCGACAATCTGCGGCGGTTGCGATAATACTAAGCTGATACCGATGAGCATCAGCGAATACACAATACGATTATTCATGGCAATCACTCTCCAAAATATGCAATCAATCAGCGAATTCTCTACTTACATTATAGCAAGCTTCTCTGCTGGGAAAAGCAAAAAACATCAGCCCCCCCCAACACGCCCAAAATCAACTCTCGTAGATCTTTTTGAAATCTACTTTTTCAACCACTGGACAACCGTGGGAATCAAATAATGGAGTCCATCGGTGAGTTCGGGGTGCGGGCTAAAACAAAAAACTTTTCCTTCGCCGTAGTTGCAGCGAACTGCCGCTGATGTGCCCTTCATAATTCCGTTGGGAGCCCCGTTCTTAGCGATCTCAGAGCTATAGATGGCTAGGCTCTCATAATCAGGTATTTTTGGATCATCCCATTCGCGGCGACCCAGTAAAGGCCCCTGACCATAAAAAATGTTCAGCTCACTGGATTTGGCTTTGAATAAGTCCTGTCCAGATGCTGACAGTTCCAGTTGCACCGTGCCATACCCCGTGCCCAATGTTTGCGATCAACCACCTTGGCATCAATGAGATTGAGTGACCATGTATAGTCATTGGTTGCCAAATAGGCTCCGGCACAGACTCCCAGAAATCCACCACCTTGGTTGACGAATTGTCGTACCTGCTGGCGTCCATCTTCTCCCAAATCATTACCCTGCTTGCTGCCACTGCCGCCAGGGTGGATAAGCACATCAAATCCATCGAGCTTTCCAGCAAGAATATCTGCCGTGGTGACCCTTGAAACTTTAAGTTGTATCTTGCTGGAGTTATCTAGAATCGTCAGCAGATTCGTACAGCTCTTACCAACTCCATCCCCCTCAAACACAGCCACCTTAATCGGGGCAGTCGAGGCCACGGATGTTAAAAATAACAGAATGAAAGTGTAAAGTAGTCTCATGAGATTATTCCAACTCCGTCCCCTACAGGTACAGGCCCTTAAATATCTTGATGTTCGATTCTATTACTTTTTGAAATGCATGACCCGGATATCTTTAAATTCCGCCCACATCGGACTTCCACCGTGCAGTTGAAATGCCAAGATACCTTGCAATAATGCCTTATCCACCTTATCCGTGAAATCCAACACCAAGCGTCCATTCATGTAATGTTGAATGTGGTTGCCCTTACAAATGATGGCAACGTCGTTCCATTGGTCTAGCTTAAATAGTTTTTTATAAGCTGCAGCATCGATTAGCTTGTCGGTTACCTTTTTGCCTGATGCATCCCAAACCGCTTTTTCACCGATCATACAAGTACGACGACGACCACCAGTTAAACCACCTTCATCGTAGATGAAGCCGGAAACCGACGGTAATATATTTTGGTTTCTAATCTCATGCTGGTATCCACGGACAACCCACTTATTACGAACATTCTCGGTTATGTGGCGACTGCGGTATTGGATACCTGAGTTGTTGGTTGCGTTGCAACGAAAGGAAAGGCGTAAATCAAAATCCTTCAGTTCGCCGACTTTCCATATGATAAACGTATTTCCATTTGCCTTGACTTCAGGAGTTGTTTCACCGCGGATCGCGCCGTCTTTAACCGACCACAAACGCGTATCGCCATCCCAGCCAGTCAAATCCTTACCATTGAAAATGGATTTCATGCCTTTTGGTTCATCCGGAAGATCTTGAGCCGATACAAGATCAGGAGACAATGCCAATAGCAGAGAAGCCACAATTAAAAAATGAAATTTACGAAACATACTAGAGATACTCCTTGGAGTCGTTGTCAACGCGCGGGTTAATAGCATTACAGCAGAACCGTCATGCTCAATCCTTCATGGTATTCTCATGACACTGTAATCACAAGTTCCGCGCCGCAAAATTTTATCGCCATTCATTTTACAGCGTTTTGAGATAGGCAATGAGATCCGTTAGTTCGCTGTCGCTTAAACTGCCAGTACCGTTTACATGCTGCGGGGCGTGGTCCTCCGTTAACACGGCGGCGAGGGATTTTTTGCGACCATCATGTAACAACCGTATTTTTCGATGCACGCCCAGCAACGACGGCGTATTAAATCCGTCGTATCGATCATCCTCTTCAGTCGTGCCCACATCGTGGATCTTGCCATCGGTAAAATGAGGTCCTGAATGGCATTGTACACAACCTGTGCGGTCGCTTTGAAATAATGCTTTCCCACGCTGTGCTTCCTCACTGAGTGAACCGTCGCGTCGCTGAAACGAATTAGGCGCCGCTTTCAAACTTGCAAAAAATGCAAGTATTGCATCCGTATCTTCCGAGGCTACTGCCGTACCCTGCATCGTCATTGTGAATGATTTATGCATCGCGTCGTGCAAGTTAGTTTGCCACCCATGCCATGTCCACGGTCCAGTCCGCGGAAGATTATACAAAGGTATAACTGTTTTCATCGTGTAATTAGAGCCGTCATTCATGGTGTCCATCGCACGTGAATTAGTGCCGCCATTATAGTGGCAGCTGTGGCAACTGTACCATTGATCCAAACTTCGCTGTCCGTCATAGAAAACTTCCATGCCGCGACGAGCTACCGTTTTTTCTGGCACTGTGCCTAACGAAATTTCCTGCACCACCTTGCGTGACTCGATATCAACCACTTGAATACTGTCCTTCAAGTAATTCGCAACGAATACTGTGCGATTATCAGTTGCTATCTCCATGCCCATCGGTCGTCCACCAACATCAATGCGATAAAACAAATCGTCATCAGCGAGTAGGCTTCGGTCAATTAGATCTCCAGGTCCACCAATACCAATAAATGGCAATCCTCCGCGGCGGTATACCAATAATTCATGAGTTCCAGATGCCGCAACAACCAGACGGCGTTGATCAGGGCTAATCACCAATCCGTGCGGATCGGAAATAGCCTTACCCGGCACATCCAATGAAATCGCTTCTCGATAGCTATATTTGTCGAGTCCCACTCGCGCAACACGGCTTGCCAACACCCAACCCAAACGGATATTACGAATCGTGATCGGATTCGTTCGATACACCATCCACGGGAAATAAACGTACTTGCCATCAGATGAGCATTGCATGTGACCGAGGTTAATTGCGCCGGTAAGTGAAACCTTAAATTGCACTTCACCGAGCTTGGTATCAATCACACATACTTGGCTGCTGCCACTGCAGCCCACCGCTAACTTAGATCCGTTCGGTGAGATCGCTAAATATCGAGGCCAGCGGCTTACGCCAATCCGCTTAACAACTTCGCGGCTCTGCAAGTCAACTTGTACTACCTCGCCGGCAACCGACAACGCCACATAGGCTTGCTGACCATCGGGCGTAATCGTTGCACCGACAGGTTCAAACCCGACATAAATGGTTCCCCGCTGCACCAAACGACCCGCATCAACACCCACAACCATCAACTCGCCACTGTAGTGGCAACAAACCAATACATGCTGTCCATCCAAGCAAATCGTGACGGTTGCTGGATTCTCACCACAGGCCAGTTCATCAATCACTCGGCCAGATTCAACATCAATTAATGAAATTGAATTGGATGTTTCATTAGCCGAAACGAGCCACGTACCGTCGGCCGATAATGCTAAATCCACCGGCGATCGATGACCGAGTTGTTGTGACAATTGTTGATTGGATACTTGTGCTTCAAGCCTGTTCACAACAGGTTGAGGCACTAATAAACACGCTAATGCGATTATTGCAAGCAATATCAATAGCCATGGCGATGCCGTTTTGCAGAGTCTTTGAATTTGCACAGGTAATAACGCCACTAAACAAACAAACAAATATAAAACTAGATATTGCCATGATACCAAATTATTGCAGGTAGCTGCTGTTACAATGGGGGGGAAGCAGTAAAGACTATTGCTTGCCTTTGGCTGTAGCTACTTATATACTTACCGCTAACGGGTAACGGATGGTAGACGCGATTTTTCTTTGTCTACTACATCTAATCAATACACACTATTTTGTTTTCAAGGAGAAAAAGATGAAACGTTTAGTTGCTTGTACAGTTGCGGCTGTCATGATGCTTGGTACCACGGTTGTTTCAGCTGAAGAAGTCAAAAGTGGACTTCAAAGCGGCGCCTCCATCGGTGCATTCACTGTAGAGAAACTTGCTGGTGCAGATACCGATGGTACCCCCATTGGCGAGAAATTGTGCTATCGCTGTAAAAATGGCGCACGCCCACAAGTCATGGTATTTACTCGTTCCACAGATGCTAAAGTTGTAAACTTGATCGATCAGCTTGATGCTGCGATTTCCAAGCACAGCAAAAAGAACCTGCGAGCGTTCGTAAACTACCTTGGCGACGATAAACGTTCGGCTACAAAAGGTGCGAAAGAATTAGCTGGAAAATCAAAAGCTAAGAATGTACCATTTGTTTTGCCAAACGAATATGAAAATGGTCCGGACAATTACGGTTTAAATGCCGATGTTGAAGTCACGATCATTTTGGCAAAGGGCCTCAAGGTCCAAGCTAGCCACGCATTCAAAGTTGGCAAAGATGTCAACGTAGATGCTGTCGTTAAAGATCTTGCAAAGATTTTAAACTAAGCAGACTACGCTTTTGCGTTAAATATAAACGTGTCAGATAAACATTTATCTGGCACGTTTTTTTATGCGCAATGGCTAAGCCAATCCTGGAAATAATTTTGTCAGACCTGTCGCAATAAGCTCAACAGCCAAGGCGGCTAGTAACAACCCCATCAGCCGTGTAATAATATTAATTCCGGTGGTTCCGAGAAAATCAGCGATACGTTTTGCTGCCGAGAATGTGAGCCATACCAAAACTGAGACAACCGTAATGTTCACTAAAATACCGACTTGACCAGTCCAATGGACCGTTTGCTGATAGTCCAAAATCACTAGGCTAATTGCTCCGGGTCCCGCCATGATCGGTATCGCTAGAGGTACTACACCAACATTGTCCTTAGCTTCAGCTTCTGCGATTTCTTCTGGCTTACGGCGACTCCCACTTGGCTCAGCATGCAACATGGTTATCCCCATCAGCAACAACAATATCCCGCCCGCCACACGAAACGAATCGATTCGAATGCCCAACATATTCAAGGACAACGCACCAAACAATGCTGCCAATATCAGCACGACCCAAACTGAAACACCAGTAACTCTTGCAGTTCGCTGCTGTTCTAACCTAGATTGCTTCGCTGTCAATCCAACGAAAATCGGGACTGCAAACAACGGATTTACAATCGCTAAGATACCTGTAAGATTCTTAAGAATAGGGACCCATTCAACCATTTTTCTTGTTCCATAACGAAATAGTTACCACTGTGCTATTCACACCGAGACATAGAATGTAGTCACTTGTCGCTGTGGGTCAATGGTATAAATATAGGTAATCTACTATCGCAACTTTTCACAAAAATCAACTTGGCCCATCCAAGCTGTGAGTCCCCATGAACACGCCACTTTCTCGACCTAATCGCACATCGACGAATCCTCATTCGTCGATGAATCGACGCCAGTTGTTGCAAATTGGTGGGGTGAGTATGCTCGGTTTAAATTCGTTCGAACTCCAACAACTGCGAGCGAATTCTGAAAACGACGAAAATCAATCTGGCTATCAAGGAAAGCATCACGCTTGCGTCTTTATCTTTTTGTTCGGCGGACCAAGTCACATAGATCTGTGGGACATGAAACCAAACGCACCGGTCGAAGTCCGTGGGGATTTTAAACCAATCTCTACCAAAGTTCCGGGTATCCAAATATGTGAACACCTTCCGAGACTTGCGGCGCAAATGGACAAAATAACTTTGCTCAGATCGATGCGGCATCGGATGCCAGTACATGGTCCCGCGTGCAGTGAAATGTATACGGGTCGAGAATACTTTGGCCCACCCACAACCGATCAGGCCACTCCCGAAGATTGGCCCAGCATCGCCTCACTCGTGTCACGATATAAGAATCCTGCTAATCAATTACCACCTTCCATCGTCTTACCTTTATATTCCCAATTCATCGGTCAAAGTAAACGTATCGCCGGTCAGTCGGGTGGGCGCATGGGAGATGAATTTGACCCAGTGGTCATTCAATGCGATCCAGGCGAAACCGACTTCAAGGTACCAGGATTTCAAACTCTTCCTTTTGTTGATGCTCAGCGACTAGGACAACGTCGAGATTTGCTTCAGCAACTGCAGAAACAGCGTCAAACAATCAAAGCTGGATTTGGATTACCTGCTAAAACCTATTCCGAACATGTTGATATGGCCTATTCGATGCTTCATCAACCAAGTTTTCGCCGAGCGTTGGATCTACAGAAAGTACCTGCCAAGCGTCGGGAACGATATGGACAAACCACTTTTGGACAAAGTTTATTACTAGCACGACAACTGATCGAATCTGGCATCTCGTTAGTCACTGTTAATTTTGACCACGAGAGTAAACACGATAAACGTTCGCCGCTGTGGGACACCCATCACGACAACTTTGCCAAACTAAAAGATCCGCTATGCCCACTGTTTGACCACGCATTCGCAGCCTTCATTGAGGACTTAAGTGACAGCGGACTTTTGGATTCAACACTGGTCGTCGCTACTGGCGAATTTGGTCGAACGCCCAAAATCGGACAATTCTCTCAAAATGCAATGACCCTTAAAACGGGTCGTGACCATTGGCCACATGCATTCACAACTCTAATGGCAGGAGGTGGAGTAAACGGCGGACGGGTCTATGGCCGGACGACGGATGACGGAGGCTATGTCGCTGACAACCCAGTTTCACCTGCCGACCTCGCGGCTACGATGTTTCATCATTTGGGAGTCGATGCGGCTCAACAATATGATGATCACTTCCAAAACATCCGCCGTGACATCTGCTTAGGCAAACCAATCATCGGACTATAGAACGCATCACTAGTCGTCGTCAGCGTCACCGAAAACTAATTGCAGTTGCTTTAATCCTCGGCCGTGAGCTCCAGACAATTTCACTGGATACGGTGTCTTCCAACCCTTGACGTCGTGCCAAATGAAACGGTTTAGATTGTCTTCATCTTCTTCGGTTTTCATTCCGGTTCTTTTGATCGGCACCGTAGCTAGTACTTCCCGCCAATGTTGTTCTAAACTTGTCCATTGCTGTTGTGGCGGCGGTAACTGATTGATTGCCACTTTCGAACTCAGAGGCACATAGGGCGTAAAGTCCGGTTCAGCCTGAAAGCACTCTCGCATTAACGGCGCCGAGGCATCTTGTTGATTCATCGGCGGCAACCCTAGAATATGCAACATCGTACGTAACACCGATGTTTGGTTATAGAAATGATGGTTCACTCCGGGTTTGTTATAAGGGCTGACAACAAGACAAATCGAGCGGTGACCATCCACATGATCCCAACCTGCTTGCGGGTCATCTTCGTTGATGAAAATAACCGTATCCTTCCACAACTTTGAGTGACTAACGACCTCAATCAACTGACCTAATGCCAGATCGTTGTCAGCTAAATGGGCGGCACTCGTAACGCCACCAGCTCCTGCATGATCTTGTGGCAAATAGACAATACTAAAATTCGGAAACGTACCCTGTTTCTCATATTCGCGAAACTCCTTGATAAATCGGGACATGCGCAGCACATCCGGAATTTCCATATTCCACCCCGGATATGTTGGTGAAGAATATTTACGCAATCGTTCCACACCGATATTCTGGCCAAACACCATTTCTTCCTCGGCGAGAAATTTGCGATAGATTTCCTGATATTTGATCCCATTTGGAGTGGATGAATAATTCATCTCACCATAGTTACGGAACGAGAGCCCAGCCGCCAAAACATGATCCCATACGAATCCGCTTGAAGAATATGTAATCGGGTCATCGCCAAATGTATAGCTCCGACTAAACCCACCAAAAGCGCGTTCCAGATAGGGAGTTACATTTCCTTCAGTGGCCCACGAATGGCCGTCGGCAGAATTTACACCGTTGCAATAGTAGTTATCTAGGATCCCAAATCGATCTGCCAAGGCATGATGGTTTGGGGTGACTTCCCTTGGAAAGACGCACAACCTTGCAGCACTACGCGCTTTCTTATAATCACCGAACACCTGGTCAAATGTGCGATTTTCTTTGATTACATAGATAACATGTTTGAAAACACTTGGTTGACCTAATTTCTCAGGAATCGGTACTGCCGCCACTTCCTCTTCAACTGCAGACAACATTTGATTACGTAATATCTGAGAAAATTTTGAGTTCTTGGCAACTTGAGTCGACCACGCCGTCTGCTTTTCTTCATTGAGAATATCGGCAAACGCGATACGTTGTACGACTCCTCGATGCTCGTGACTATTGTGGCCTTTCTTACCACCAACTTCTCCAAAACGCGATCCAAAACCTTTGACATTGGCTACAAACAAATAGTCCTCGTTGAATGCTAGTCCCGCTGGATACCAAGCGGTCGGGATATGGCCGACGCAATGAAAACCACCCGCAGCTGTTTTCTGATAAATACCGACCGCATTATTTCCAGCCAGCGTGACCAACAACAGTCCTTTTTTGGGGATCCAGCGAACACAACTCGGCATCGATCCAAACGCCAAACGCGCATCGGGCTTGACATCCATCATCTGGGAACTGGTTTTTGCCAAGTCTAAAATCGCCAACGAATCTTCGTTTGTGTTACACACCAACACGGTGCCCTCAACATTTACGATTACCGAAGGATGTAATCCGACAGTGATCTCGCTCGTAACGGTATAGTCCGTCAGCGAAACAATCGACACGGTACCTGTGTTGGCAATTCCTCGATCATCTACAACCGTTTCGGTCCCACCTGAGGGTGCTGTCTTGTCGTCATCAACCGCACGTCGCCCACCGATATTTGACACGACCAACTGCTCTCCGACTTGCACGACGTCAAACGGAGCAACACCCACAGCAACTTCCTGTTCTACTTTGCCCGTTGCCAATTGGACAACGGCCAACGAGTTCTTCTTGGATAAACACACGAACAACTGTTGACCACTAGCGGAAATCGCAAGGCCACAAGGAAACGATCCTGCCGGCAAGGTAATGGGCTCCAGCGATTCAAGCTTGAGTTGATCATTAAGGCGGTATATGTGAACAAGGTTATTCGTATCCGAATAATAGACCCGCCCATCTGTACCAGTCGCCAAGCCATACAGTGACGCTCCGCCTTTAATTGTCGCGCTATCCAACAACTCAAATGTCACGGCATCGACCACTCGCAACGATGATTTGTCTTTAATAAAAACGTGCTTGCCGTCTTGGCTCGTTTCGATGTCAACCGGACGCCCAGAAAACGTAGCGAGATCCCCCACTGGGCTAATCCGTCGTCCTGTCGGCAATGTTGATCGATTCACCACGCTGACCATTGCCGATGGTACCCCTTGGTTTATATGAATGGTGAACTTGGCTACATCTGATGTCAACTTTTGACCACCAGCGGTCGTTGATTCAATGAAATAGAAATATTGTATTCCCGTTTTTAGGTCCGCAAGTCGAACTTCATGAATTCGCTCGTCGGCGGCGGTTGCTAACGATTCGCATTTTGTAGTCACTCCAAAATGTACCTGCGAAGATGCGAGTAGGTTTGTATCCCACATGATCGTCACGTTGTGATCGTCGACGACATGCAAATAGGGTAGCAGCGCCAATTCCAACTGCCGCTCTGCTGCATTAGCCGCCTCCGCCGCTAACGTTGCCTGCTTTTTAAATTCCTGTTGAACCCAATCGCCGCTGACAGCCTCAGTGAACACTTTTACTTCGCGAATCCGCCCATGGTGCGGATGGGATTCGTCGTCGTCGACATAGGACCCGATAACATACGGAGCTTTTTGGGGATAGAGAATTTCCCCGTGCTGTAAGGTCTCTGTCGTTTCAAGTTTTCCATTGACATAGATCTTCGTCAGTTTGCCATCGAACGTGGCAACGACGTGATACAGTTTTCCGATTTCATAGTTCGTTTTTGAGGCAAAGTAACTAAGACTCCCATCGCCATCATCAGCGCCGGTTGTCGCGAGCCCAAAGGTAAACGTCTCTTCCCCATACCCTAGATACCACCCTTTTTCATAATTACCGTTGTCTTGCAGTACATTGATAATTCCGCCCCATGGTTGCCGCGTATCCACACTAAACCAAGCGGCAACCGTCATCGCCGAAGTCGGCAATTGTGTTTTAACGTCATTAAAATCCGCGGCTAATACACAGCGACCACTTTCATTTTCAAACAATATCGATTGGCCAAGGCCATCCTTTATAAAGCGAGGAGAGAAGGTCAGATCTCCGTCGAGCCCAACAATTGCCTTGAGCTTCTTGCCTTGAACGGTTTGTGAATTCAATTGCCAATGCGAAACCAACTGCGGCGATTCCTGTGCGTTTGCATTGCCAATAACGCACCATATGAGCGACAAATATAACAACTTTATGGAACAAACTTTCATCGAGACTACTCCAAGTAGTGTGTGATTTATACATAGGGGAACCGCCAGAATATAGGCAGTCAGTCTACACTATTGCAGCTACCTTATAAATTAGATAATCACTCTTCCGCGAACCAC
>Ga0302132_10000057_pt1 | contig 49861 bp, 57 predicted proteins | sample CB9_321_MG_FD_203113 | JGI IMG/M metagenome (GOLD analysis project Ga0302132, IMG submission 203113) | Marine microbial communities from Western Arctic Ocean, Canada - CB9_32.1 | ecosystem: Environmental > Aquatic > Marine > Oceanic | place: Canada: Western Arctic Ocean | collected 2017-09-19
CGATCACTAAATGGGCCTACTAAAGATTATGGGGAAATAGTCAATTCTCTAAAAAACATATTGAACAAAACCCCAAATAAAGGAAGTAATTTAAATTTGGCACTAATGAATGCATTTAAGTTAAATCTTAAGAATACTTTATTTTTTGTGATATCTGATTTTTGTTATAAATTAGACAAACGGGCCATTCAATTAATGAGGGTATTATCTATGGGGAATAATGTCCTTCTATCGTTGATGTTAGTTGATGGTGGGGAAGTTGGATTGAAGTTTCCTTTTTCTGGCAATGTTGTTGATGCTGAGGGCGATCAAAGTTGCCAATGGAATTTTAAGGATGACATGCTAGATGCCCATCAATCATGGGAAAAAGATATTGTTGAAAAATTATCTAGTAAAGCCAAATGCACATCAGTAATTTTAGACGTAGACTCAAATAATTTTATCATGCCGCTTACAAAGTATTTTTTGAAAGGTTCATAATGTTTTCAAAATTGTTTTTAATTAATGTCATTACTTTTATGGCAACTTATAATATTGCTTTTACGGCAACTTATAATGTTGCTTTTACGGCAACTTATAATATTGAGGATTTTTACTGCTACGACGTAAATGGGAACCCAGAGTCCCTAACAATAAAAAATAAAATATTAGTTGAATTTGAAGACAAAGAAATATCTAGCGCTTTCAAAAAAAGAATGATTAGCCGATTTAAAGATAATGTTTCTAAAATTGATGTTTTGGAAAATGGTAGTTTTATATTTAATCTTAACAATAAAGAAGAATGTGTAAATTTACTTAATGAATTAAACCAACATGACGGAATTTTAGTAAAATTCAATGCATCTCCTGTTGTAGAATGGAAGAACTATGAATGTGTTCCTACTGCAAGGATTACATTTGAGGTACAACCTTCTGTGAAGGGAATATTTGAAAGCAAATTAAAGGCTATTGGGGGATTCAAATACGAAATCGTTAAAACAAATGATCTAGTTTTTGAAATGAAAATAAATGAAATAGAAAATCCAATCAATTTAATCATGCTGGCTAATCTCATTTCAGAAGATCCTTGGTTCAAATGGGCAAAAGTAAATTTCAAACCTCTTTATGGAGATATATTTGGCAATATGTTTGTCACTCCTCAAGGGGCTAGTTCTCTTGGAGAACAAAGACAATTAAATATAGTCGTAGATATTTTCTCTAAGACTATAGAGATAGAAAAAGATCTTTTGCCCCAATTGGGAGATGGGGAGTTTGTCCCTAAAGGCTTCCCAGATGATGGAGATATTTGGTTCGAGTCTAGTCTTCCAAAAATAACTACTAAAACAACCGAATTGGGAAAGAGAGTTACTATTTCATATCCATTTAAATATTTGGATATTGGAGCCAAAAGCTTCCCTGCTGTTAAAATACCTTATACTGAAGGGGGAGAAAGTAAAGTTCTTAATGTGTCAGAGTGCCATTTTGCGATTACAAGCATTTTGGAGCAGGCCACCCCAGAGGTAAAAGACATTCAGCCAATTCCTCCCATTAGTTACCAGCCTTCAATTGCGACACAAAAACTATCAGAAATACCTTTAATGTTTAATTTGTCTTTACTTGCTAGTTTCATATTGTTTTTTTGTTTTATTTGCTCGGTGGCTGCATTTGTTCACGATGGCGTAAAACACATTAGGTTTTCTGGAAAAAAAGAATTGAAAAAAGTAAATTGGAATATAGTCATGTCAAATGAACTAGAAAAAATTTATCATGATAAAACAGCCTCTCCGCTACCTGACGGAACTATGATTGCCCCAGAAGGAACTGTGGCTCGCTGGGAGGCTGTTTACGAAATGGGAGTTAGCGAGATGACCAAACATCATTCTATGGATTCAATAAATGAAACCTTGATTCTAAAAAGAGTATATGATCATTTTTGTATTGTGTTTCAAAAACAAAAACGCCCTACTAAAGACGATATAATTACGTTATCTAAATTATTAAAGACATTATATGTTTGATAGTCCATTATGGTTGGCTTTACTGATCGTGCCATTTGTTTTATTGTTTTTTTTTAATAGAAAATACTATTTGAGACATTCAAACGTATCCACATTAAAAGAAAAACAACGTATGAATGTAGCCGGGATGGTTTCAAAATATTGTTTTTGGCTGGGCTGGATTTGTCTTGTTTTGGCTGCGGGTAATTTTACTTTAGGCTTTGTTAAAAAACATAAAATAGCATTAACTCATAATTACGTTTTGATTAATGACGGATCGGGTTCGATGTTGGGACAACGCAACAGTAATGATCCGCTTGATTTTGGAGAGTCTATTGAGTCTCTAATTAGTGCAAATAATAAATTTTTGTCACTTGTAAAAGAAAATGAAAAAATAAAAAACTATGTGGGTTCAATTGTTTTTTCCAATGATCCTTTCGTGGTTTCCCCACTAGTCGAAGATCCTGATTTTGTTTTTAGCAAATTAAGATCTATTAATTGGCGAAGCCCTCCTCTTGGGAGTGGCACCGAGATGAATAAGGCGATTTGGTCTGGCATAATGATGGTTCTTAAAAAGAATAAGGATCAGGGCGGGGCTTTTTATTCTGATGAGGATTTATTTAAGTTGGAAGCAAGATTGAGTGGTAGAACAAAAAGTTTAAATTTAAACGATAGAGAATTGCTGTCGAAAACTAAGAAGCTAAAAAGCGAATTAAAAGGGTCTTGTCTTATAGTTTTCACGGATGGATACGTGACTCTTGATGGGGACTCTCATAGAAAATCCACTTTGAAAATTCTTTTGTTATGTAAAGAGCTTGATATAAAGACCTATCTTGTATCTGTTCAAGTTGTCAATAATGAATTGAGGAGTTATATAGAAAAAACAGACGGGCAGGCAATCGTAATAAAATCGATAAATAGAGACAAACTGGAAAAGGTATATGTTGAAATATTGAGCAGAGAATCTAAAGAATCTTTAGTGGTAGATCAAGTTGTTAAAAAGTCTTATTCTAATATTTTAGGATTTGTTTCTATGGCGCTCCTTTTATGTAGCACTATATTAAACAACACAATAAACAGAGACATTACGGATTTAAAATGATAAAAAAATACTCCTTACTTGCCGTTCTTTCAATATCATCTCTACTGGGGTGCATATGTTTGTTTCAATTGTTTATAGAAAAACATGATTTAGTAGTAATTGAAAGACTTGAGACAAGATCTAGTAATGTAGAAATTCAAATGTGGATTGATCAAATCAATAATGCATCTAGTTCTGATGACTTGCATGAAGTGAATGATAATATTTCTTCTCTTCCTGATGACATAAAATCTTCCTTGATGCCAATTGTTTTTTTAAAATCAGCTACATTTAAATTCCGACAAGCAGAAGCGTATATGGCTAGAGCAAAAAAACTTCATGAATCTATCTCTATGGAAGACAAACCTCAAGAAGAGCCGTCCACGGAGTACGATGAATCTGGGAATCCTACAACTCGGCCTCCAGAGCCGCCTGCTAAAGTCCCTCACCCTTTGGTGGTAGAAGCGTTAAATGATGCGATCAAGTTATATAAAGAATCTAAAGACGAAATAGATTTGGTTGGCGAAATTGGAGATAGTAATGATTTTAATTTTGTTTTAAATTATACAAAAGGAGAAATTTATTTTAGAAGCACACAGTTTCTTTCTAACGAAGAAACAGCGGTGGAATATTTTAATCAAACGGTAGAATCATTTAAAAAGGCATTAAAATTCAATCCAAGAAATATTAACACAGAGATTAATATTGAATTGTTAATTAACAAAAAAGACCAAATGTTACAAAACGCTAATAAACCTGGTCATCAAAGACTGAGACAATTACAACAAATTCAACCAGGGACGGGCAATAATCAAGGTGTATTTTAATGGGGGTAGAAAATCCAAGTGTGCTTTGGTTATTTGTTTTATTATCATTAATTTCTTTTTTAATGATACTTTCATGGAAGCAATATAAGAAATTAGATAAAAAAAGTTTTTCAAATTTTTATTTCAATAGTTTAATACCTTCTAACTCGAAGAGAACAATGAGTTATTTGGCGGCTCTTGTTTCTTTTTCCTTAATTATTATTGGCATATCGAATCCATACATTTATATTAAAGAGCCTACTAATTTTTATAGCAACATAAAATTATATTTTATGTTAGACGTATCTAGATCTATGTCTTATACAGAAGACATTAAACCAAATAGATTAGAAGCAGCTAAAAAAGAAATAAAACATTTTTATGAAGAAATAGAAGGAAATTATAAAAGCAGTCTAATACCTTTTGCTGGGAAACCGAATCCTTATTATTGCCCTCTTTCTTATAGCAAAAATATTTTTTTAACAATGTTAGATGATGTTGATTCTGAAACAGTTAATGTCCCAGGAACTAATATCATTGAAGCCTTTTCTTCAGTAAACTTATTGACAAAAGACACGGATAAAAACGATATTAATATAATAGTTTTTTTATCAGATGGAGGAAAAGAGGAAGGGAAAACTTTAAACACTGCTGAACTTACAAGTCACATTAATGATCTCAAATCAAGAAATTTTAAAATATACACCATAGGAATAGGATCTTCCGCTCCAACTCCTTTAGTAAAAAGAGATTGGGGAGGAAATTTTATTGATTATTGGAGAGATAATAAAGGAAATATTTATTACTCTGAACTAGATGAAAGAATTCTTATGCAAATATCTAAATGGGGAGGAGGTTCTTATTCCAGGTTCAAAGATGGGACTGAATTAAAAAACACACTTGTAAAAGTAGTTGAAGAAAATAAGTCATTAGAAAAAATAGAACATGAATATAAAAGAAAACCAATAGGACATTGGTTTTTTGGCATTTCATCTATAATTCTCATATCATTAGTCTTTATGGGATCTAAGTTAAAATAACATTATGGATTCAAAAGTTACAAACACTATACTTCTGCAAGATTGCTTAAAAGGAATGAATAGCATGTCGGAAGAAAGTATAGACATATGTGTTACCTCTCCTCCTTATAATATCAATATTAAATATGGAGTATATGAAGACAATAAGCCAAGAAGCGAATATATGGATTGGCTAAGTGAAGTTTTTTCTTCCATTAAACGAGTTCTTAAAAAAGATGGTCATTTTTTTCTTAATGTTGGATATAGCAATATTGACCCATGGCTAAATATGGATGTGGCACAAGTTGCTCGTAAACATCTAATTTTGCAAAATCATATTAATTGGGTTAAATCAATATACATAAATGAAAAAACAAATACAAAATCAAGGTCTGGTCGGGAACGTCATAAATTTTCCGTTGGAACGTGCGGCCATTTTAAGCCCGTTAATTCCAAAAGATTTATTTCTCCAACTTGGGAGTCCTTATTTCATTTTACCAAAACAGGAAATGTGCCCGTTGACAGACTTGCTGTTGGTGTTCCTTATGAATATTATGAAGCCAATCTTCGAAACGAAAAAACAAAGCAAACAAAGCCCAATCTGAGGTGTAAGGGAAATTCTTGGTTTGTTCCACACGACAATACTGGGTTGTCTTGGAGCAAATCTAAATATAGAGGAAATCATCCTGCCGTCTTTCCTATAAATCTAGTAGAAGATTGCATTAAGATTTCTGGCGCAAAGAAAGATAGTGTTTTATTAGACCCATTTATGGGATCTGGCACATCTGCTCTGGCTGCCATGCGGAATGGTTTAAACTATGTGGGATTCGATGTAGACGAAAATTATATAAATTTTGCAAATGATAGGATTGCTTACGAAATGAAATCGCCCAATCCCTTGCCCAAATGAGACAACTCAAAATACCCTCTAGGGACTTCAAGAACATATTGAAAAGGCTCGTTGCATCCGACATGTTCCTCTTGATTTGAATTCAGATGGTTGAAGTCAACTAATCTTTTCTTTTGGTCAAAAAAACCTAAATCTATAGGGAAATCTACGTTTTTATTCCAAAAAGTAGATTTAACTAGATGGGGAAATTCAAACAAAGCACACTCTTTGCTTAAAGGGCATTGATGCATTAGCCCCTTGCTTCGACTTTCATCATCGGCAGCAACAAATCTAAGATCCAGCTTTTCTGGAGTAAGCCATTTTTTGAATTTCATACATATAGGTATTATTCGCAAATTTTATTCTGAAGACTTTTAATAGAACTGTTTAAAATTTGACGCACTCTTTCTTTAGTCAGGTTATATTCTTTGCCTATGTTTTCTAAAGTATTGCCCTTAGATCTTAACTTTAGAATTCCTCTTTCTCTTTCATCTATAACCAAGTTTAAAATTTCATTCATTGATGGTGATTCTTGGTCTGAAACATTATCTTCAGGGAGACGTTGCTTTTCGTCTTCTGTGTAAGAAAATTTAATAGAATCTGAGACTATAAAATTTTGACTATATCGGTATTGTTCTGATATCTTGTTTCTTAAGAAATTTAACACAACAGCACTTGCGTATGTGCTAAATTTCAGCCCTCTAAAGCAGTCAAATTTATCTACTGCTTTTATTAAGGCAAAGCTTCCGTCGCTTAATTTATCTGAGAAATTTTCAGTGCTATAATAATTCTTTTTTTTAACTATTGAAATGACCAAACGGATGTTGGCAGATATCAGCACATCCCTTATTTCTTTTATTTGATTATCAAATTGAACAATTACATCATCGATGTTTCTGTTCTCATAAATTTCATTCAATTTGAATTTTAAAAAATTCATCTTCCTGAAGAGGTGAAATTCTTGTTCAGAAGTCAATATGGGACTAGCCAATATTGGATAATTGCTTTTATTTGTTTCTTTATTACTTTTTTCTTTGTATTCTAACTCATCCGGCATTTCCTTTAAAAATTCTTGTTCGTTTTCAGGGTTTTCGAATTCTTTAACATGAAAAAAGTTCATCCTGTCGCTGCACTCCATTCCAGCGGTTGCCAAATAAATAGATACTAGAATGAAGATTTTACCGCTAGCGGTTTTAGTTGTAAAGGCATTCAAAGAAGAAAGCCAGAATTATTTTTAGAGTAGATGGTAACCATCTCATCATGGACTGTTTTTGAATACCCATCTAGTGCGCCGAGGTATTCTCCGCCAACTTCACCAAATGAACCAATTGCAAAAACGTGTTTTGCGTTAGTCGAAACAATTCGTTCTTTCCATTTCTCTTTTGTGTGAAAAGGAGAGATGGCAAAAAACCCTGTTTCTTTAATTTCTTCTTTAAAGGGAGGGTTGTACAGGTAGTGAAGAATGACTATACCATAAGTTTCATTCTCAGCTAGAAAATCACGTCCTTCATTAAGATCGATGTAATCATGAACAAAAGATTCAGATAAGCAACTTGAATCATTTTTAATCAACCATTTGAATGCTATGTCTAGCAATGGTCTGGTGTTGTCGGGGCAAGCACCGACATGTGCTATTTTATTTGATTTAAACATATGAAATTACCGTCTACATCAGAAAATATTCCCTTGTTAGAACTCCACCATATTTTGTGTATCCCAAGAGAATTCAAAATCTTCATACACCTTTTGCAAGGCTTGCTATTTCCAATCTCATTGAACTTGTTCATCTTCAACACAACTACCTTCAAGTTCCCATCAATATAGTATTTGCCCCACAACCGAGAAATCAAGTCAGTTTCTGCATGTAAGTACGGATATTCTATGGACGTTTTGAATTTTCTAGACAACTTCAAGGCTTTGTGATTAGGTTTTTCCGGCCTATTTAAACCAATTCCAATTAATTTCTTTTTTTTAAACCCAAAAGCAAAATGAAAAACTCTATTTTTCTTTCTGGTATCGTATATGGTGGGCATAATAGATTCTGAGATCTCTATGGATTGTTTTATTATACTCGCAGGTTTGTCTGTTTTGCTCATAAAGATGAAACTTTTTTCACTCTAATTAAATAGTGAAATATTCTAATTCAATTCAAGGAGAGACAATGCTCAGATCACACATCGCTTTTATTTTTCTTTTGATTTTTCCACTTATAGCACAAGCCGAAGAAGGCATAATAGTAACTGGAAAAGGGACTATGTCTGTCAAGCCAGATGTTGCATTTACGGTTGCATCTATAGTTTCTCAAGATGTAGACGCAAAAAAAGCTTATAGCCTTAATGTGATTACAAGTGAAAAAGTGTTTAATTCATTGGAAAATGTTGGAGTTTATCCTGTTGATAAAAAACCATCCAGTCGGATCAAGGTGATTGGTTACATAAAAACATCTAATTTTAATGTTTCTCCAAAGTACGAGTCACGGATTATAGACGGAGTTAGACAAAGTGTTTTTGTTGGATATGTAGTAAGAAACAATATCAACATTAAGGTGATTGATATAGAAAAAATAGCAATCATTCTTGACGCCTTAACACGAAGTGGTGTAAGTGGTATTGGAGGAATTACTTTTGACTTAGATGACAAAGAAGTAATTAAAAATGAAGCAAGAAGATTGGCTATGAGAAACGCCGTCCATAAAGCCGAGATATACGCAAGTGCAGCCGACGTTAAAGTGGGTCAAATTATTTTAATTAAAGAAGGTTCTATTGATTATAGACCAATTGCAATGAATGATCAAGCTTTTAGAGGTGCTAGTGCGCCAGAAGAATTGCCAATTGCAATTGGAGACATAGACATAAGCGTCGTTATAAATGCTAAATTTGCAATTGATTCTAATTAAGCACTGTTGGATTTCGGTGCCGCTATTTCTAACTCAGCTTGAGATCGAGGAAATAATATTATACTTATCATAAGATGCTCGGGCGCTAGTCTGCTTTGTATTCGTCGTCGAGCAGTCCCTTCTTCTTGAGTGTTTTTATAAGTTTTTCGGTTCGAACAAAGGCGAAGAAACCGAAGATGCCGCATGCGAAGGCTATTATTTCCATTTTGATCCTTGAATAGATTGCTAATAATATATAAATTTACTCACACTTCTTCAAAAGGGTGGCTACCCCTTGCCCCATTCCGACACACATTGTAGAAATTCCTAAATCCTTTTCTTCTTCGTGCATTAAATGAAACAAAGTAGTAGTTATCCTCGCCCCGGAACACCCTAAGGGGTGGCCCAAAGCTATCGCCCCGCCTTTTAGATTAATCTTGGCATCAATTTCATCTATCAAATCCAAACCATCTAAACAAGCCAATGCTTGTATTGAAAAAGCTTCATTTAATTCTATCAATCCTATATCTTCAAGATTATAATTTTTTCCGCTAATATTAGGTACGGATTTTGATAAAAGCTCTGTAACGGCTGAAATGGGAGCTAAACCCATTACAGATGGAGATACTCCTGTCCTGGAAAACCCTTTTATTTCTATCAATCTGCTTTTAGAGAATCCTTTTTCTAAAGCCAATTCTTTCTCCATAATCAACAAAGCAGAAGCTCCGTCTGATATTGCAGAGGAGTTTCCTGCCGTCACTGTTCCCTGTGGGTTAAAAACAGGATTAAGATTGCCTAATTGATCTATATTTGTATCTTTTCTTACTGGCTCATCATCCTCAGCGTTCGTGTAAGCCCCTGAAGGGCTGTGGGCGGGTGTTGGGACTATTTCTCCGCTCCAATCAGCTTGTGAGGCCAATACGTGCGATCTAAGGGCAAACTCATCTTGTTCCCTTCTGCTTATGCCAGTCATAGCCGACAGATATTCAGCAGTATATCCCATTACCTGAGATGCCCTTGATGATGTTAAACAATATTCAGGATTTTCATCATATTCACTATCCATGGGAATATGTCCCATATGTTCAATGCCACCACAGACATAACAATTTCCCTCACCAATCATGATTTGACGAGCGGCATCATTTATTGCTTCTAGAGAAGAACCACACAAAAAGTTAATTGTTTTTGCAGTTGTTTCAACTGGTAATTCAGCCCCCAAAGAAGCAAACCTAGCTATATTAAATCCTTGTTCCTTTTGTTGATTTACACAACCAAAAATGACTTCATTAACATCATTTTTGGATATATTTTCATTCCTTTCAAAAATTGAATTTATTACATGGGTGCTAAGTTTTTCAGCACGTATATTTCTATAAATTCCATTTTTGGATTTCCCCATAGGGGTTCTAACGGCATCTACAATTACTGGTATTTTCATTAAACAAGACCCTCTTTGTAAGGCGGATATCCTGTTCCAAATATCATTGCCATATTTATTTCATAAGGTTCATCAACAATTTTTTCATTTAATATTGTTTTGGCTTCTTCCGTCATAACTGACATGAGTCGTTTTTCCACATCCGCAGGAGAAGGTTTTTTGTCACCGGAGTCAGAGAATTTTCCTTTTCTTTTTGTCTCTTTCCAACTATAAAATCCCGCACCTGTTTTTTGTCCCAGAGTATTGTTTTCATAAAGTTGTTTGCAAAAACTGTCTTGGGGGCTTTTGATGTAATCGTATTCTTCAACCATGCTATTAGAGGCATGCACCATCACATCGATTCCAACTAGGTCGCACAATTCCGCCGGACCCATTGGCCATCCAAAATCTTTCATTACTTTGTCTATATGCTCAAAGTCTATCCCTGAAGAAATCATATGATCAAATTCAACCAGATAAGGCATTAGTACTCTATTCACAACAAACCCCGCACAGTCGTTGCATATTAGAGGAGTCTTGCCCATTGCTAGAGCCAGAGAACATAATATCCCCACTGTCCCGTCGCTGGTGTCTTTCCCTTTTACAATTTCTACAAGTGGCATTTTTGAAACAGGGTTAAAGAAATGCATGCCTCCAACTCTAGTTGCATTAAGCCCTTCTTTCAAATCATCTACTTTAAATGTAGAAGTATTTGTTGCAAAAACAGTTTCTGCCGTTGCGCAAGAAACGGATTCACGAAGAACGCTTTTCTTTAACCCTATATCTTCGGGCACCGCTTCAATAACCACATCGGCCCCGCTGACCGCTTCTTCCAGATTAGTAGTTCCTTTAATTAAATCCATCACTTTATTGCATTCATTTATTGTGATGTACCCCTTGCTGACTTTATTCATCAAGTAGTCACGATTGGATTTAATAGATTTTTCAATTTGATTATCATATGGATCAAAAATAGAAACCTTAATATTTGCTTTATTAGCAATTCCAAAAGCAATTCCACTTCCCATTGCGCCTGCTCCCAACACGGCAACTTTAGTTATGGGAGGAGTTGAAGCAGCATAAGATGCCGCTTTAGATTTTAACTTTCTTTCACCAAAGAATATGTTAATTAGATTTTTAGAAACATCTGTTTTTGACAATTCAACAAAGGCTGTTTGTTCATAAGTTAAAGCTTCATCTCTTTCCATTTTTCTACAAGTTTCTATTACTTCTAATGCTTTAATGGGTGCGGGGTAGTTGCTTCCCGCCTTTTTAGAAACCGTTACTTTGGCAAATTTAAAAGTCATCATTGATTCAATCATGCCAAGTTTAATTGGGCTAGTTTTCTTTTTTCTTCTTTTTTCTATTTCATTTCTTAATCCATTAATTGTTTCAATGGCCACTTCTTCAAAATTTGCATCTTTTTCTACGATTGCATCAACAAGTCCCATTTTCAAAGCTTCTTTTGCTCTTAAAGTTCTTCCAGAACAAATGAGATCAATTGCATTATCTGCACCAATCAGTCTCGGAAGTCTAGTGGTTCCTCCCCACGCCGGAAGTATTCCTAGCTTCACCTCAGGAAGAGCAACTTGTGCTTGATGTTCAGCCATTCGTCCCGAACACGCCAAGGCAATTTCAAGCCCTCCTCCCATTGCTGTGCCATTTATCCAAGCTAAAGTGGGGATTGGCAGATCTTCAATTTTATTAAATACTTCTTGTCCTGACTTCACCACTTCTATTATTGCATCATCGCTTTCTTGACTCACAGCGACTAATTCTTTTACATCTGCGCCAGCAATGAATGAAGTTTTTCTACTTGCAAATACAAGTCCTTTATGATCTGCGTTTATGTTTCCCAGTATATCATTGAGTTCGTCCATGGAACTTCTATCAAACGTATTGACGCTTTTACCTGGAGAATCAAAATATACAAATAAGACTTCATCTTTGATCTCAGTTTCAAAATTTTTATAATTCATTTTTTGTCCTTATTGTTTGTAGTTCATTAATATTGTGCCTAAAGTTGATTTCGGTCCCAAGTTGGAACAAACAAAGTCTTCGTCACTAAGCTTCTCACCAAGTTTGACCGACTTTCTTATTTGATGGTCATTAGGATGTTTTCCAAGTATTTCATTTTTTAAATTGTCACAAGCAACATCAGCGATTTGCTCGGTGATTTCATCATAATGTGTTGCTGTGTATCCTAACGTTGCCAACATGGTAATTAAATTTTGTATCTTATGAGACAAAAGCGACATCCTGCATTGTTTATCCGCTAACCGAAGTTGGTATTTCCTCATTAATGAACTTATTTCAGATCCAACTTTTTGTAAATTCTCAATTGCAAAGTCAGCATGGTTTTTAAGTTTTGGCGGGAAAGATTGACCATCAAATAATGTGGCAGATTTAGGGCATAACTTTTCTTCAAAAAGCCACTTAGCATAAGGCAAAAACACTTTGTAGTTTTTAATCACATCAATAGGAGACGGCTTCTTAATGCCCGCTTCCATCATTGCTTTGCCAATAGGTTCAAAATATTTAACTCCATGTTCTTTCACCAGCGATTTAAAAAAGGCCATGTTTAACATATCGCCCTCGCCTTCATAGATTAATGGAGCTAAAAACTCATGAATATTATCTCCTATTAAGTGCCCATGCAAAAATGAACGCCCACCATGTGTTTTCATGCATAGGTCAATTGCTGCTTCTTTTTGTTTCTCTGATCCAAAAGTTTTAGCGACAATGCATTCCAACTCGCCTCTGTAGCCTTGGTCTATAAGGGAAGAACACCAATTTACAAGAGAATTAGAAGATAAGATATATCCGGCTAATTTAGCAATCCTATTTTGAACTAATTCTCTTTTAGCGATAGGTTGTCCATAGGTGATTCGGAAATTGGACCATGGCAACATAGACCACAACATTACATTCATGCATCCGGCTGCATTTGCACATAGTGCAATTCTCCCCAAGTTTAATCCGTGGTAGGCAATGGTAAGCCCATTGCCTTTATCTGGTTTGATTAAATTTTCCTTTGGAACTTTGAAATCTTTAAAAACAAGACCATTATTGTTCAATCTAGACAAAGCATAAAGACCATATTCTTTTAATTGAAAATGAGCATTCTCCTCTTCGGGAAGTTCTACTATTAGCACTTGTGGCTCATTGTCTATAAGGCAAACAAGAGAAATCAGTCTTCCACATATGGCATTTGTTATGAATAGTTTTTCTCCATTTACAACATAGTGATCTTCTTCAAGAGTTGCCGTGGTTCTTAGAGCCGTCATATCAGAACCGGCCCAAGGTTCTGTCAGGGCAAAAGCTGACAGCTTTTTCCCTGAAGCGAGAAGAGGGAGCCATTTTTCTTTTTGATATTTGTTCCCAAAAGTTTTAATTGGATCTACTGCGCCAATGCATCCATGCACAGAAGCTAGTCCTGCCACACTCGGTTCTAACATTGCCATTTTAGATAGAAATGGAGAAAATCTAGAAAAGGGAATAGCTGGTTTTCCAACTATTCCCTTGATGGATCGTGTTGCTTGAACTGTCTCAATAGGAACTAAAAGTCCAAAATATCCTGCTTTAGACAAATCGTCCAATAAGTCTTTGCTTAATTTCCCAGTTTCAGAATCATAAAGTGTTTCATTAATTTTGTGATCGTTAAGTACCTCGTAACAATCTTTTGTAACTTTTAATTCTTCTTCTTCAAAAGAAAAATTATTTAAAAATTCTTTTGTAGGAAACTCGTTTTCCCATACTGCACGGTGTACTGGGCTGTGCGAAGTCTTATGTTTTTCTTCAAACAAGTTTTCTACTTGATCATCCGCTGTGTCAACCTTGCCTATGCTTTTAGATTCTTCTTTAGTTTTTCCACTCAACTCCATTGCGGTTTCAGCGAAAGATTTATCATTCATAATTAAGACCTTAAAGTAACTAACAAATATAATATAGTTTTATGTTGTTATCAATTTTCATCTTTGACAAAATTTTTATATATGTAATTAGCCAAAGCTACATCTTCTATGGCCAGCCCAGTAGAATCAAATAAGGTGATGTCTTCTTTTGCAATTGACCAACCTTTACAACATGGGCCAGACCTGTCGGCTACTATGTCTTTAAGTTCCACTATGGAGTCTCTGGCCATTCTACCGGAGTGCTGGGTTTCTCCTGAATGAAAGGCTTGATCTTTATCGTCAACGACTATTAATTTGCAGGTTCCAAATATGTCGGGATAAAACTCTTGTTTTCCCTCAGCGTCTGCACCAATGGCATTAATGTGAGCGCCTTTTTTAATCCACTCGCTTTTTATGATGGGGTTTGTGGATGTCGTAAGTGTAGTGATTATATCTGCTTGTTCTACACATTCTTGTATGGAATTATGGACGATAGATGTTGTGCTGATTTCAGAACCTAATTTTTTAGATGTTTCATAATTTAAGTCATACAGGTGTATTTTTTCGATATCCCGCTCAGAGCATATGGCTTCGATTTGATATGAAGTTTGTGCCCCACAACCAATAAACGCTGCTTCTTTTGAATCTGGATTAGATAGATGTCGTGTTGCCAAACCAGTCACCGCCGCCGTTCGGTATGTGGTTATTTTAACTCCGTCCATTGTAAGAAGGAGTTTGCCTGTATTGCAATCATTAAGCATCATTGTTGCTAAGACTGTGGGTAAATTATGCTGTTTATTATTTGGATAAACAGAAGCCCATTTGATGCCCGACACATCACCCACCACTGCTGGCATGGCTCTGAAATCGCCATCTTTGGTGTGAAGGTATAGTTTAGATGGCATTGACGCCTTGCCATTATAATAAAGCTTAAATGTATCTTCCATTAAATCAATTATGTCACGCATAACCAATGAATTAAAGATGTGATTTTCTTTTAACATTAATTCGCCTTTTGAACATATGTTTTTTGGGCCACGTCATCTATTGTTAACATAGAAGAAAATGGGATATTTTCTTTTTTAAATAACGCTTTAGCACCTTCCAATCGATCAACTACAGAAATGACACACAAAACTTCACAACCAAATTCTTCAATCGCCCGCACAGCACTAAGTGCTGTTTTGCCTGATGTCACAACGTCTTCTACAATAACAACTTTGTCTCCTTTTTTAACAGATCCAACTACTCTATCTCCTCGCACATCAGTTTCTTTTCTAATTAGAAAACCTCTAAGGGGATTTCTGACTCTGCCTTGATTGTATAAAAAAGCACCAACAATGGTGTCAGCGCCTAAGGATGGCCCGCCAATAGCATCAAATTCATAACCTCCATAAAGTTCTCGCCCAACTGACGATATCCTTAAAGCAACATGAAGGGACTGAACGAGTATATCAAGACCCTCAGAGTCAATTGATAATTTTCTGCAATCAAAATAAAAATTAGTTTTTTCGCCAGTCTTAAGAACAAATGTTCCAAACTCAAGAGCCTTGTCTTTTACTATTTCTATAAGTTTGTCTTTTGTTCTTTGATTTAATTTTTCTGGGTATCCATCATGCATGTTTTTACTCCTAATAAATCTACTCCGACAATAAGATATAATGATTAGTCTAAAGAGCCACCAGAATAAACTTGGACAAGAATGTCAAGTTCTTTTTTAAGAATGGAGTTGATGAGAGTTTTTAACTTTTTAAAAGTAAGCATGTTTTCTCCAAACAATAATCTTACTTTATAACAAAACTATATAAAAATAAAAACCCCCAACTCCGAAGAGTTGGGGGTTTTATTATGATCTAGTAGTTACAGTTTAAGTTAAACTGAGTGACCACTAATTGTCAAAGTAGCGTAGAACTTAGCACCTTCACGGAGTAGTTTCTTACCGTAACGAGTGAGGATACCCTTACGAGGAACGAAACCTTCAGGATCTAAGACTACTGGAGTCTGTGTCAGCGGCACGTATGGGCAGTAGAAATATCCGCTGTCCATGTAGCTGTCACCCTTGTAACCCATGAGCAGTTTGCCTGCGGGGAACAGAGGATCTTTATACAGACGCCATCTATTTGCAACCGTTCCGACATACTGCACGCCGAGTGAACTCGTGAAAGATTCACTTGGAGCAGGAGCGAAACCAGCAGTTGCCGTCTCGAAAATCGCTGCGATTTCAGGACTGCAAATAACCCAGTTAGCTCCGCCACGCAGAGTTTTACGGTGGATTACATTTGAAAGTTCCGTGATCTTAACATACAGCGACTCATATTTTTCCTTGATGGTATCGCCAAGGTTGCCCATGCCGGTACCGGAGCCAGTTGTCCACGTAGAAGTGGTTCCAGCGGAAGTAATGAGGTCGTTGATGATCTCACGGTCGATTTCAAGGTTGATTTCCTGTGCAAGAACAGCAGTCAGTTCAGCTTCAGCATCTAAGTTATGCTGTGAGCGGAGATCTTGCTGTGCTTCATAGGACCAAACAGCCTTCAGCTTACGGGTCTTAGCAGCAATCTCTTCACTTTCGATAGCCAAGTTGACTTCGGGAAGATCCGTATTGCCGTCCATGTTGTACTCGTAAGTAAAATGGAAAGTATCAGAAGCAGCACAAACGTTGCCAGTGAAGTCCAAAGTCATCGTGCCAGCGGCATGGTCCAAGTCCACACCATTCGTTGACATGTCGTCAATCAGCACCTGAGAACCACTAACCACCGTGCTCGTCCAAACTCCGCCAGCGGCGTCGAGTGTCGAGGTTTGAATGGTGACGGCAGAGGCGTTTTTAATGGTAAGCACAACCGTACCAGCAATAACTGGAGTGTGTAGCAAAGTAATAGCTTCGGTTGCTCCATTGTTGGCACCGCCGCCAAACAGTTCGCCATCTACAACCTGTGAGGAGTAGAAGTTCGAAAGGTTCGCAGTACCATCGGCTAGCTGCTGCATTGATCCAGCATCGTTAGCTGTGCTGTAAGCACCTTGAAGATCAGAACCGAGCATGCTGCCCTTGTTCGAGGCATAACGGAAACGTAAGTAGTATACGAGTCCAGTTGGGCCGAGCAATGGCTGCACGGAAACGATCTTGTTAGCGATCAACTGTGGGTAAATACGACGAACTAGCGGAATGCTAATTCTCTTAAATTGGGCTACGTCGCCCGTATCGGTTGAGACTTCGTTGACCAGTCTCTGGTTTTCAAGTAGAACGGCTGTAGTTTGTCGAATACTTTTGTCTTCGATACCGTCTAGCAAACCCGTCTGCTTCCAACGACCCTCAAGTTCTTTTGCTTCGTTGAGCAATCTGGAGTTAATATTCATTTTTTAACCTCTTAATTTTTAATGGTTTTATTTTTTAATGCCTGCGAGAGTTAGAAGGTCATCCAAACCTTCGTCTGCGGACACGGTATCATTCGTATCTTCTGTGGCGTCTTCGTTGTTTTCATTGAATTCAGCAATGACTTTAACTTTTTCTTCCACAACAGATTGTCCTTTTCCTTCGACTTCTTCTGCTTTCGATTCTCTTTCTTTCTGTTCTGCAATAACTACCGCTTCCTTGGCGTACTCAGCATATTCTTGTTGTTCAACAAGCATCTGTTGGGTTTCATGGACAGCTTCGTTAAGTTTGTTGTTCTCTGTAGAAAGTCTAATGTTTCTAGCTTCAAGAACCTTCAATGCGCCTTTAAGCTCATCGACTTCTTTGCCAACTTCATCTAGTTTGGCACTAGTGTTATTGGTATAGTCTTCGTCGGAGAGATAATCGGCTGTAATGTCAACAACTTTATCAAAGGCCACTTTATGTTCGGCCATACGGGGATCATTAAGAATGTCCTGTTTGGCTTGTTCATAAATTTCAGAACCTTTGTGCTGTAGAAATTCGTCAACCTTGTCAACGATATATCCTTTCATCTCAGCGAGCTTTTTATCGTACTCTTCGTACATCTCGACTTCGATGCCTTCATTTTTATTACGTTCAACGATTAGCATCTGGTAGGCTTCTTCGTAACCTTCTTCTAAAGCGACATCAAATTCACTCTTTTGAGTGTTAAGACGTGCGCTAAGATCAGTAATGACCCCATATGCTTCTTCGTAACCTTGTTCTGCTGTTTGTTCTGCTGCGGAAAGTTCGGTTGAAAGCTCAGAATAAGCTCCTTCCAACTTTTCGTTGTATTCTTTTTCAAGTTCCTCTTTAACTTCACCTTGAGACGATTTCAAAGATTCCTCAACAGCAGAAGCAACTTCATTTACCTGGTCTTTTGGTAAGAGTTTTTTTAATGACTCAATAATTCTATCCATTAGATTTAACCTCACTTTTTATTTTGTCTGTTTCTTCTTTTATAATGCCGCTGAGTGCAGCCACAATAGCTTCTTTACTAACAATATGTATGCCGTAGCCATCATTTTTTGATGAACTACTATCAACATTATTGTTATTAACGGCCTCTTTCTTAGCCTTAGTAACTTTTTCTTGAAAAGCTGACGAAGTACTAGGGTCGGCTACGGCATCAAACGTGATGAGTTTGTAACTTTCTCCTATCACTAAAATTCCATTTTCATTTACTTTCCCATTCCCTACACCTCTTGAACTAATTCCAACACGAACCCCATCATTAATGAGGCTCTTTAAAACTTTTCCATGAGGAGTATTAAGAATTTCACCTTCTCCCATCAAAGTATTACCTTCCCACCACAATTGTGTGACAATGTGAGATGCATTAGTAAAGTGAATAATACTGTCAGTTGGATGATCCAACTCACCAATTAATCCTCTTCCTTTGATGTGGTCATTCAGCCTTTTAACATTCTCATCTAGAACGCCAAAAGGATACATTCTTTTATTTTTATTAACTGCTTCGGCTTCTTGGAATTTGCCCTTAAATTTAACAGTACCGTTTTCGGTGGTAGTAGATTCATTTAAATTTAAAGTAAATCCAGAACCTACACAGCTATCAACTAGCAACATAGGGTTGTTGTTCATTTTCGGTTTCCCCTTATTCTGGTGTTGATGGCTTCAAGTTATTAAGTAAAAACGGATTCTTCGTCGGAGGCCAGTTCGCCTCATCACCAGCTTTTTCGGCTTGTGCGTAAGAAGGATTGCCCATAGAACTTTTCATGTCGCCTAATTCTTCTGCTCCTGCGTCATCTACTTCTCTTTTGGTTTTTGCATCATCCCAAAAGATGTATGGATTCTTTTTAGTGGTTCCTTCTACGTCGCCTAATGACTTTCCTTCTTCGCCAGTCATTTTCCAACGATTTTTGTCATCGCCAGCAAAATCTCTAGAAGGGGCATAAGCTTTGTCGGCTGCGTCACTCACTGCTGGGTGATCGCTTTCGCCGGAATCGCCCATTACGCCACCGGAAACATGTGGTTCTGCGTAGAAATCAACATTGTCAAGATTAGCTTCAATCAAAAGGTAAAGCCATTCAGAAGCGGATTCCGCAATATTAAGATCTGGTTGGATATCTTGATTTAGAACGTTGGCTAAAAGTTCAAGATGTTCCAAGGCTCCCTCTTTCAAAGCATCATCTCGGCTTCCTTCAGCTTGACGATAGACATCTCCTATGGCTTGATATACTGCTTCAAACACATTTAAGTTGTTACTAATGTCTTCGTCTAAAGTTGGATAGAATTCTTTTATTGTTTCTTGGAAATCAACATAAGAATCTTCTGATTCTTCATCATTGTTTTCAGAACCAGAAAGCTTTTCAATTCTGTCAACACGATCAGAGTATGCATTATGCGCACTTCTCAAAATTCCCTCGGACATAAACATGCATGTGTGATCGTCGAAGTTAGTCGATCCGACCGATTCCAATGCCCCTGATATCTTTTGGGCTAATTCATCTTGAGTTAGATATAAAACACTTGGCCACTTGGTAACGATGCCTTCAAGAGTTTCTTCTAATGCATCATTATCTGACATGGCATTGCTTCTTTTAAGTTCAGCCAAAGCCTTGCAGAAATCTTCGTCATCGTTAAGATCCTTAGCTTCTGTTCGAAGAGCCTTCATGGTTCCGTTTAGAGCCTTCCAACTTGATTGTGCCCATTTGGATTCATTTCTTTTGTGGGTTGTTGGAATGGATACTGCTGTTGGGCTTCCGTCATCATTGTAAGAAACTTGAGTCTCATGAAGGACGGGTCCGTAATTGTGAAAATCAACATACTCTAAAGCGTTATGGCAGAGGTCTACCCATTCTACCATTTTCTTTTTAGCTAAATTAAATCTTGTAAATACTCGACGAACCTTAAGTCCTTTTCCAGTTCTTAAGTGACCGAGCTTCTTAGACAGTCTACCGGCGAGTGTTTTAATCTGTTTTGCAAGACCTGGATGTGTTTGCTTCCATTTTTCAGTTTTCTTTCGAGTTATTGAACCCTTCACGACAGCCTGCCGACTACGCCTCTTGCCTCTAAGTTTAGAAGTTTTCCCAGCACCTTTCGCAACGGTCATCTTTACCGCTTCTTCAAATACTCTAGAAATGGTTGGAGAATTCATATAGCTGTCGAACTGACTTTTTGCCTTTTCTTCATTTCCTTCTAACAAAGAGTCAACCATGGCAGAAAGGATTGATTGAGATTCTTCTTTCAAAGAATCTTCATCAATTACAATATTTTCAAGATTTTCTAAATTAATTTTTCCATCTTCTATTTCGTATTGTGCACGGACATAGTCGCCATTAATCGTTTCGTAAATTACATCGTTTTCACTAAAACAATAAAGGCTAACAGAAGTTTCAAGAACGTTTGAAAGAACGTCTTCTGCGGCAACCAATTCACGCTGGGCAGTGGTTAGAGAGTTGCTCTCCATTTCCTTAAATTCATTGTATTGAACGAGTTTTTTCTTCATCGGATGACTCCTAATTGATTATTTTCCAAAGCTTAAGCTCTACTTGCATATATATGTTTACTGTCGTTTAAAATAAAGTCCACCTAAGAACTTTAAACATAACGGCCTTATAGTATAGTATGCAGCAACCGCTTAATAATGAGGTAAAAATGATGCGATCATTCGGCAATTACGTAAAAAGCAAAGAACTATTCATTGAGTCTAGTGCAACTGACATTGGCAGAACTGCTATGGGAAGCGTTTCCTTAGGGGAGAAACAGAAAGAGCAGTTGGGAAATTTATTCAAAGTAATAGAATTAATTTCAGATGGTTATTTGTCGGATTTGAAAAATTTTCTAAATCGGATGTCTAATAAAGATGAAGAAATTGAAAAGTTGGTTGAAAAAATTAAAGATAACAATTGGTCCAGTTTGTCCCAAGCTGGAAGAAATGCAACTTCGTCATTCGATGGTGATGAAAATAATCCATCTGAGCCGGAAAGCGACAGTGGGTTTAATGAGCCAGATATGCTTGCTCAACACGACACGGGCGATGCAGAATAATTTTATTTAAACCAATATTTTTTTGCTTTTTCTAAATTGTCTTTTTCAAGATCAAACACAGTTTCTGCTAAAACTGTGTCTGTGTTGCATTTGGGGCATATCGCCGTCTTATCGTCATCCGTATATTCTTTAATTTCTTTAGTTTCAAATAACTCTAAGCAATGGTAACATCCGGCCATCTTGCTAGATATAATCTCTTTTTTATTATGAAATGACAATTGAGGAGCTTTTTTAATCATTCTACCTCACTATAATCTATTTCTTCTTCATCTTGGTCTTTGCCGGGATTTCTAATTTCTAAATCATATTTTTTAATATCTTCATCATCTGGTTCAGCCAAAGGAATCCCAGCGGGTGTGGCTTCTGGCTCTGGTGTGGCTTCTGACTCTGGTGGGGCTTCTGGCTCTGGTGGGGTTCCTTCTGGTGGGGCTTCTGCGCCCAACTCTGGGGCTGGCCCGCCAGCGGCCAGTCCAATCTCTGTTTCATCAGGCTGCTGTCCGGGTGTTCCCACCCCCATGAGTTGAGGATTTTGTCCTATTACGGCGAGCTTAAGATCTTCTAGTTTTTGTAATTTAAGTCTTGATAACATTTCTTCAGTTTCTTCTTCTGTATATTTCAACCATTTGGTCAATATGTCAAAATCAGATAGAAGCGCAGAGCCTTTTAAGCTTCCTGCATTATTTATCCTATTAGTAATAATCTCAACTCGACTAAGTTCCCGCCAATCTGACGGGGGCGTAAGTTTGATCATTAAGTCATCATAAGATTCCTCAGGGAATCCTCTGAGTTCTAGATGTCTCTCTGCAAGCGAATACAAACCGTCTTCTAGGCTGGTTTGTAATCTTTCAATCATTCTTGCAAATTTAACGTCTTGAGCCGAAAGAGTAATTCTTGTTGCGTTGGGATCTTCTTGTGAGAAATAACTCTTTGGAAAATTCAATGCCGCAAATAATTTATTTCTAAAATAAATGGCGTCATCTATTTCCCCAAGATTTTGTGCACCCGGAAGGGTTTCGATTCTAGTTCCCGAATTAGGTCGAAGAGGCAACCAATAGTCCTCATCTTGTGCAGGAGCATGCCATCGTTCTTCGACGCTCGATGCATTATTTCCACCCTTCCCGCTTGAAACTTTTTTCTTTCTAAATTGGTCTTTCATTCTTTCCATGAAAGCCTCTGCTTTATAAGGAGGCAGTTGCCCGACATCAATATAAAACACACGACGTTCAGGTGCTCTTGTCAGTCGATAAACCAACATTGCATCTTCCATTAATCGCAACTGATGTGCTGGCCCTCTGGCAGGCTCAATTAAAGAGACTCCATATGGATAGAAGGTTCTTCTGTCATCCCCAATTTTCATATGAACAATTTGATTTGGATGAAATCTAATCGCTGTGGATTGTTGCAAATCTGCTTCGTTTGCTTTTGTGACCGGGACTCTAGTCAATGACTGATAATCCGGCCCTTCCTTGCTTTGTTGGAATTCAATCAACTTGCCTTTTGTGGTTTCTATTTTATACATGCTCTCGCAAGGCAACGGGAGGGTTTTTAATATTCCATCTTTTGGGTTATTGGGATTAATGATGACTTCAACAAAATAATCTCCGAATATAAAAAGATTTTTTGCCCAGTTCCAAATTCTTCTATCAATCTTAAGAAGTTTATAAAATAAGAATTCAACTTCTTCTTTGACTTTTGTATTTCCACATTCCACAGTTACAATGTGACGGTTTTCTCCAACTTGACAATTATGGAATATTGTTGATTCTCCACAAAAGTTTTCATGGTTATCAACTGAGAGATCATAAACATTCATTTTTTTCCATTGATGAATATCAACTACTCTTCTTCGATCTTCTTTTCTGCCAAGCATTCGACCTTCTTTAACTGTGAACCCTGCTTGATTGATCCATCCGCTAAGTGTCTTCCACTCATGCCCGACAGCGTTAGAAACATTTTGAAGATCCATTCCTTGAGAAAGCAATCGCATTGTGTGATTGACTTTTTCTAATCGCTCATTCTTTTTCCCAGTTTTCCATTCATCAACAAATTGTCTCTCATGCTTCCAACCATCTTTAAAAGTAAATATTCTTGGGAACTGTCCTACTTTTAATTTATTGTAACGGTTATCAGGCCTTTCTTTATAGAACGGCATTAGTTCATCGCCAAATTGAAGTTCTCCCGCTTCAATCCATGTCCCATCTCTTTTTAATATCCTGTGGTCTGGTGTTGCGATGATTTTTGTTCCATCATCTAAAAATATCCTTACCGTTTCTGCTTGCTTTACCAATCTGGGGGTGTGTGCCCACCCAAGGGTATAATCTTCTTTTTTAAAATCCCAACAATAAACTAAGAATCTTTCGTCTGCTTTATTTTCTGCTAGCCACTTAATCGTAGGTGACCCAAAAGGAGTTGCCACTTTCGTCTTTCCCACCAAGCAAGCTTCGTCAGCAAACACTGTCATTGCCATTTCTATTTCGGCAACATTTCTTAGTCTCTCATATTCTTTATATCTACTTTGTCGATTGGTGACAGAAGACAAATCAATGAAATCATTGGAATCACGAAGTCTAATTAATCCTTTAGATCCGCTCCAAAAAGATCCATCTGACCGTATATTGGGGATAACATCGGGCGTAGTAACCCCAGCACCAGAAAGCTGGTCACCGCCTTGATCCATTGGACCTTTAGCGAAACTGTAACTGAATAATTTAAAAAAGTCCCACCATGCCATGATTGTAATCCTAATTTCTTCTTTTTATATTTAGAACGTCGGTCGTTTAATTACTATGATAAAATAGTTATGAGCAAAGCCGTTTTTATTACAAGTCATCTTTTCTCTGGTTCGCACGCTTTGTGCGAAGCATTGGATACTAATAGAAGAGTATCTTCTTTCAGTTCCAATGCTGTGTACAAACATTATGATGACTTCCGATTTTTAGTTAGAAGAAAGCATAAGTCCAACAACACAGCAGCTACCTATTTAGATGAACTTCTCTATAACCATTCCTTTTCCTGTAAACCCCTTTATGAGTATTGTAAATTTATTTATGTAGTTCGTGAAGCTAAACCAACTCTAAATGGTATCGTAACACATCATAATTTAAAACATCAATCCGCTTTGAGATATTATTCATATCGTTTAAGAAGATTATGTGAAATGGCTAAAAACACACCAAATTCTCTTTTAGTTACTTGGGATGACATAACTTCTGGGAAATGCATCGACCCAATATCTGATTTCTTGAATTTAAAATCTAACTTTAAAATGAACTCAGACTTTGGACATTACAAAGATTTTCCTGACGATGTTCATTATAATTTAGTAAAACAAGGTCAAGAGTCTTATGAAAGACATATTATGTATCTTAAGTCTAAACTAAGAACATGCTAATTTCCGTGGTTAGCCTTGATCCACCTTACCGTCCCACTTTCCGACCTCATAAACACACTGTTGGTGACGGGGCTTCCTGACGACCACTTAACCCCTTTAAGCATACTCCCGTCTGTAATTCCGGTAGCAACAAAAACACAAGGCCCAGAAACCAAATCCTCAATTCCCAAAATTTCTCCTTGAGGGGTCCAAACGTCTCCATCTCTATCATAGGCTTTAATTTGGAAATCTCCTCCCAAACACTTAATCGCCGCCGCAGATATTACAGCTTCAGGAGACCCGCCGATTCCACAAAGCATGTCTATATCATTATTTGGAAGACATGATGCCACTGCCCCCGTGATATCACAATCTTGTATTAATTTTATTCTTACATTCATATCTCGAAGACGGGATATAAGCTCATTGTGCCTAGGTCTGTTTAGGACACACACAACAATGTTGTTATAATTTTTACCAGTTGCTTTTGAAATCAGTTTAATATTTTCTTCAATTGTATTATCAATTGACAGATTAACATGACTTTTTATAGAAGGTCCATAAGCAATCTTGTCAGCATAAAAGTGTTTTGTTTTGTACATTGTGCCAAAATGCGACATTGCCAATGTGCTGATTGCTTCGGGTCCTGAGGTCACGGTGGGAGTTGTGCCTTCTATGGGATCAAGAGAAATGTCATATGGGGCGAAGCTGCCACTCCTGACCGTGCTGGGGGTGAATTCACAGTGACGATCTTTTCCAACTCTCTCTCCTTCAAACAAACCATAAGACTCATCCTTCTCACCTTCTCCGATGGCTATTATTCCATGGAAATCGATTTTGTTAAGTCTATTTCTCAATGCCTCAGTTGCAGCTTTATCGGCCTCTAATTTGTTTCCACTTCCAACCCATTGAGAGGCGGCGATGGCGGCAGCTTCAGTAACACGAATAAGGTCTAAGCTTATATCAATCATTTTTTATCCAAATAAAGTTTGGTCATCTAAACTTTTGAATGAGTCTAATTTATCTTTTTCTTCTTGAATCATTCCATCAATAACATCAATGGCTTTTGAAGAATCTAATTCGCCTGCGAAAGGAGCAAGTCCTATTGGCGGGGTTTGAATCTCGTTTCTTTTATGCCTCTTTGCTTCTGTTTTATTTATCTTATATAAAGCTTGTCTTAAATGAAACCTAACTTCATTAAGAGCAAAGTCTTCAGGCAAACTTTGAATGGTTTTTTGCAATAATTCTTTAGTTCTTTTAGTATTATTTTTCATTTAATTACCATCCAAATTCTCTTAAAATTTTATCATTTTTTCTTTTTACATCAAACACAACCCCAGGCAATACATCTTTTCCGGTAGGGTCTAAAATCGGATCATTATCGTCGTCACCACCAATCCAATCAACGGAGGAGCCATCTTGTATTTCTTTTCTAATTTCTTCATAGTTAGGACTTTTGAATACAGACGTAATTTCACCGGGCATTTCTGCGCCTATAGGAACCCCTCTCATAATTGTGTCTCTTACATGTAACGCCACAGACATAGCCATTATCGCATCATCATGTTTTCCCTTTTGAGCTTCGGCACGTTTTCTTTGAGCACTATAAATAAATGTTTTTAATTCGGTCACAAATCTAGGGCTATTAACCGTCAGTGTGTCATTTAAAATTCTGTGCTGCAAGGCTTCAAGAAGGATGGGCCGTGTTGTTCTATTTGTTACTATTCCTGCCTTAGGGGTTGATCTCTTTTTCTCGTCGTAAAAAAGATTCTCATAATGTAGTTCATTTTGAAGGTTGCTTATGACGGCACCGCCCGGTGCCATATTTTCAATGGCTACTAAAGCTGTATTGTAATATATTCCAACTTCGTTAATTACCTGTGCGAATAAATGAGGGGGAATCAAGTTGCTATAAAATTCTGCAACTTGTTCCAATGTAGCTGAGTCAATTATTTGGAAACAACTGCTGTCCCCGTCGTCTCCCACTCCTTCTGCGCAATCTGCGCCCAATATATACTCATGACCATCGACAGGCTCCTTCCACACCCACATGGCTCCACGTTCCCAGTCTTCATTAGACAGTTCAGTTTTATCTCCTTTATTGTTCCATTTAGAAAACAATTTACGCACAGGGAAATTGTCCCTTGTTTTTTTGTCTAGATGCCCAATTTTTTCAGAATTAATATAAGTTTCACCTGAGCCTAAAAATGATCGCATGACTTCTTGCAACCATCCTTTTGTTCCCAATTGTGCCTTTTGGTCTTTTACCCAATTTTTATTATTGTATTCAGGGTGCTCCCAGTAGTCTAAGTCAATGATATTAAACTTGTTTTTCTTTTCTTTAGCATTATAATAAGTTTCTTGATACCAGTTCCCTAAACCGTTGACAGTAGAAATGACTATACACCGACCACCAGTTGATATGGTGGGGTACATGGCTTTCCAATGTTCTTCCATTTTTGGAACAAATGCGGCTTCGTCAATAATCAAATAAGTCAAGGCTCGGCCACGAGCGGCCTGTGGTGTATAGAAAAACAGGTTGCCACCTGTCTCGGAAAATTCTTTATGATGATCATTCCATTTGTCTTTGTTTTTTGGATTCATCCAAGAAGGCAAATTGTTGACGGCACGATTAATGATCTCGCCCGATCCTATTGCTTCACGATCAGTTTTAGAAAGAACCATTATTTGTTGATCAAGTTTAAATAGACATCTCCATAATCCCCACAAAATGGTTACTGTGGTCAGTCCTCCTTGTCGAAATTTAGAAATTATATTAAATCTGTAATCGTCATATTCTTTTATCACACGTCGTTGATATTTATAAAGGATAAAGGGGATAAGACCATTTATCGGATGTAAAATTTTAACGTACTTAGTGCAAAAATAAGAAAAACTAGATGCGCATTTTATTATTTCTTCTGTTTGTCTTTCTTGACTGTATGCGTCTAATTCACTTACATCTTCGCTGGGGTCTACGCTAAATTCGCATTTTTCAAACTCGTAATACTTTATATCGAATTTTTTTTCATAAAATTGTTTGAACTGATCTTGCATAATTGTTTCTCGGTTATTCCTTTTAATATATATACACAATTAATATGAGCAAAAATTTATGAATATTAAAAAAGAAGACCACAAAAAACGTGGGTTTATTTCAGGAACATTGACAGTGGGTACTGTAGGGGTGGCCATATTGTTGGGTGGCATTCAAGCTGTAGCTTCATTTATAATTAAAAAAATCCTGTCTTTTTTTGGAAAAAATAAAAAGGAAGAAAAAAATGAAAACTAAAATTTCTATCGTAATTTTGTCCTTTCTCACATTAGTAAACATAGTTTTATTTAAAGTGGGCGATGAAAAAATTCCCCCTAAAGTCACAATAGTAGACTATCAAGAAGAAGATCTAGCGAATTCCAACGTAGAAACTCCTAGCGTAGAAACTCCTAACGTAGAAACTCCTAACGTAGTAGAGCCGCAAACCACACCAGTGTTTCCGAGGTTAGAAGGTTTGGCAACGATTACCAAAGAAGAATGTAGAGAAATTGTGTCTGTTCTAGCATCTGATGAATATGAAGGACGAAAACCAGGGTCAGACGGCGACAAAAAAACCATTTCTTACGTTGAAGATCAATTCAGGAGAATAGGATTGGAGCCTATAGATGGAGATAGTTATCGACACTCATTTTCTTATCCATCGAAAATTCCACTGAAAACTTCTAATGTGGTGGGAATAATAGAAGGCACTGATGATACTTGCATTTTGTTAGGTGCCCATATGGATCATCTTGGCAAAGCCTCAGGACTGGTGAGAGCAAAAAATCGCATTTATAATGGTGCGGATGACAATGCCTCTGGCGTATCTGCTCTTATTGAAATCGCTGAAGCTTTTGTAGAATCAAAAGTAGTCCCAAAATATACATTAATTTTTGTAGCTTTTAACGCTGAGGAAATGGGTCTTATTGGATCTCGATTTTATGTTTCTTATCCTGTGAGGCCATTAGACAAATTGTCCTTAATGATTAATTTAGACATGATAGGAAGATTGGATGGCAAAGATGAATTGCACCTGCAAAGTAGTCGAATATCTAAAGATTTGAAAAAACTTATTGACAAAATAGATGACGAGTATCCATTTGATTTTGATTTGACAAAAGCGGGTTCTAGATCAGACCACGCTAATTTCGCCAACAAAGAAATCCCTGTTTTATTTTTCCATACCGGAGGACATAGTCTTTATCATACAACTGGAGATGAAATCGATACTCTAGATTTTGATGGTTTAGAGAAATTAACAAAATTCATTTTCGACTTGACTTTTACATTGGCTGTGGGTAATTTGGAAACTAATAAAACATCTTTTATAAACATCCCAAATAGGTCGTTTAGACCGACAGATCAACCCAAATTGGTGTCATCTAAATAATTAAAAATTTGTTGGAGAAAATTTAATGAACTTGAGTCAATTGATCAGTCTTCTAAATGAAGACTTAAGTAGAGAATATATGCATTGGCATTTTTATATGAATGCAGCAATTCGTGTTCAAACTTTGCATAGAGCAGAAATACAAGAACTGATGCTTAAAGAAGCAGCCGGTGAAATGAAGCATATAGAAGAATTTGGGAAATTGATAGTTGGACTAGGAGGTACCCCAATAGTAAAGGTAGCTAGTTTTGAATCTAATGTTACTGACCCGAAGAGAATTTTAGAAGAAGCTCTCAAAATAGAAGAAGAAGTGGTGGCTAATTATGTGCAACGAATGGATGACGCTGAGAAATTAGAGTCTTTGGGTGGGGCTGATAAAGTTCATGGAAGATATGTTCACATTTTCCTCGAAGATCAAATACTTGATTCTAGACAAGCTGCTGATCATTATAAAGAATTAATAGCAGGATTTTAATCCGTTTAATTACTATTGTTGTTGAATTTTATTTTTATTATAATTAAATTAATTAAATTCAATGAACTTAAGGAACTATAAAATGAATAAAAAAGAAAAACTAATTAGAAACTTACCGGCGGCTAGATTTTATTATAAAGGGAGCCATTCTCATCCTGTGAGAAGAACTGTGCTGGTTACAGAGATTGGGAGAAATGTTATTAGAGGATATGAACTTAGAGAAGGTTCGGATGTCAGAGAATTTTCTAAAGCCCTTTATAAAACTTATTCCAGATCTAAAATCGCAACAACAAATCAGTGCCGAAAAGATAACAAAGTAAGCACAAAAAAGAACAAAACGACATTAAATAGAGTCAGCTTGAAAAACTTAGTTTTTGACGGGGTTTGACTTACGTGTCCTCAAGGCCACCATTTTAGCGTAGGCTACCCAAAAGCCCAACCAATAATTTATTGGTTGGGCTTTTTTATTTAAAAAGAATATTACTAACATAAATAGGGTATAAATGTAGGATCTAAATGTAGGTGCAACTAGCTTATGGCTGGTAAAATAAGGATTTAATTATGGCTGAATTTTTCCAAAATGTTTTTAATAAAGACTTCCATGGCACAATATATGGCGTGGGAGAAACAGAATCCCCCCGCAATTGGACAATGGGTGCCAATATAGGAAGAAGCACCAATTCAGTAGTTCATTGGGCTGGGCCAGGTGTTACAGGTGGCAGATATAATTTAACAGGGAAAACAACCTTAACCGTTAAGTTTGCCCGACAATCGCACCCCAATGCTTTCTTTGCAATAGCTGTTGACGTTACGGCCACGGCTAGTGCCGCAGGTTCAGTTTCTATTCGTGAAATTGTTACCGATCTTAATGCCGATTCCATGTTTTCTACACTTATGACAGCTTCGGTAATTGATGGGCCAAATGAAGTCAAAGATGCTACTCATGGTTTTGCTGATGGTGGGGGAGTTGCTAAACAAATTGATATAACTGGAAAAGTTCCAGGTGAATTTTATGTTTTGAATAGTTCCGCCGAAGAAGTTTTGAAGTTTAATAAAAAAGCCCCAATTAAAGAGCTACTTACATTCTTTAAACGACATTCGTGGGATGTAGATGGCACAGCAGTTGAACCTGCGGCCACAGGCCCCCGCCCTTTAATTTGGTTGGACATATCAGATGCAAACGCCCAAGTTCCTCTTACTACTGCGGGGATCGTGTCTCCTTGGACGAGACAAGATGATTATCAGTTACTCAAGGGTAGTGTGCCTGAATATCAATTTATCAAGAATACTTATAGTGGTGCGGATCACACAGTGCAAGTTAGTTACAACGCAGGCGCTGTAGCTGGTGATGCGGCAATCAAGACTACTATGGTATATGTTAGCAATAAAATGACTGAAAGTACGACGGTTCCACATATACTGGAAACTGGCGACTTAGTTACTCCGTAATTTAATGAAAGGGTTTTCAAATGTCTAAAACTAAAAGAGAAAATGGCTTGTGGTCAGAAGAACGCATCGTAGAAAAAGATGGCGAAAAAATCATTGAGACTTATGTTGAAAAGCGGCCCATGGAGCTTACTTCTCGCATAATCGAAAAGACTCGGCCTGTTGTGGTTGAGAGAAAAGTTGAACATTTAGTAGATGGGAAAGTTGTTGACACAGAAGTTGAATCTTTATCTGAAGATCTTAAAAAGACAACAGATGTCGAAAGCAGTCAAGAAGTAGGTTTAATGCAGTCAGAAGTTGCTGAGAGAGTTATTGCGGAAGCCAAAAAGCTTTCCCCGCTTGACATGATTCTTGTAGGACTTATTGCTGTCCAATCAGTGGTTTTGATTTATTTCGTACTTAATATGTAAAATTCTATTGGGGAACGCAATTACATCATATCCCCCATTTGTCTCTTATTTTCCATAGCCAAGATAGTTTTGCACGGTCGGCTTCTTTGTTGCCCTCTTCACTATCTTTTTTTCTCTGGTCTTTTTCCATGTATTTAGAACGATCATATAATTGGTTTATGTTTTCTTCCCAAGATTCTTTAGGGACATAACACAATAATTCTCCTGAAGATTCTTTGTATACTAAGTATCCTTTTTCATACACGGTTAATTCTTTTTTATTGTTCATATATTGTATTTCCAAATGCATTCCTCTAGACAAGCCATCCCAAATTCTTCCTACATCATGACTTAAACTTCCTTCTTCAAAAGTTTGCATTGATTCTTCATCTTCGTCCACATCTTCCCAAAAGTGGTCGAAATAACTCGCATTGGAAAACATTCCTTCTTGAGAAACAATAGGTTGCCCCAAGTGTTTTAAGATCATTCCTAATTTTCCACTTTTCCCCATCAGGTTTTTCTTTGATGCTTCTATTGTTCTTTTTTCTTTAATTTGATTTTCGTGATCATTAGGATTCATTTGGTTTTACCTTCCTTTAACCAAGATGTGCAATAAGGACATCTTGCGCAATCTTTGTTTATAGATTCTAAACAATGTGAACATTTATTTGTATTGGATTTAGGAGCATCATTTTCTTTAATTATTGGTTCTAATAGTTTTTTATAAATAATAAAAAGGACTAAAGAAATCAGCATGAAATCCACAAAATTTCCCGTCACTTTCCCTATTTCTAATTCCAGCCCGTCAATGGGAGAAAAAACTCTATCCCGCCAGTTCTGGGTTTCATTTTTTGAAAAGGCAGAAGCGAGGTAATCCATTGTGGGCATAATTATATTTTGAGACAAAGAAGTTATGACTTTTTGAAAAGATATCCCCAAAACAAACGCTACGGCAACTTCTAGCATGCTCTTTTTAAAAGCAAATTTTTTATAGTCGTCGTAATTTTTTTTACCTACAATATTCTCTATTTCAGACGTTAATTCTTCTTTAGTTCTAAATTTTTTATTTTTCATGTTGTTCCCCCGTTTATAAGTATTAGAGAGAGGCAATCAATATGTTTAATTGGATTAAAAAAAAATTAGGTTTATTTGATTCTTGTTGTGTAAAAACTCAAGAATCAAACGATAAGCTAACTGTTTTCCTTAATGACCCCACTACTCCTGATCTTATTATTAACTTAAATAAACCGATTTCTAAATCTGCGTTAAGTTTTAATATCCTAAATTGGAAAGGAGATAATGGAATTAGAGGGTCTCTTGCTTCTCAGTGCACAAATTCTAATGCCCTTGTTTCTGAAACAATTAATTACTTTTGTAAACATATAAGAGTTAATTCGTGGTCTGCTACACAAAGTTTAATTATAGTGCCAAGAGCAGGAGACCAATTGAATGCATTTTATGATCGTAAACATTTGAAGTTTTTTCATACTAAAGATATCAATAAAAAAACGATCTACACAATAGACTCTAGTGATATTGTTACTCATGAATTGGGTCATGCGTTGTTAGATGCAATTCGTCCTGAATTGTGGAATATGCAGGCCCTAGAGATTTGGTCTTTCCACGAAGCCTTTGCGGATATTATGGCCATATTATCTCTTCTTCAATTTGATGATTCAATAAAATATGTAATTGAAAAAACCAATGGAGATTTGGGGAAGCCAAATGTTGTTTCTAATTTAGCGGAACAAGTAGGCTCTACTATTTACAATCTAACAGGGGATACCAGCAGAAGTCCCAACGCCCTTCGTAGTGCGATAAATGATTTTGTTTATGTGAATCCTAATACTCTCCCCAAAGAAGCACCGCCAAATAAACTAGCTGCCGAATGTCACAGTTTTGGCAGAGTGTTTTTAGGAGCTTTGTATGAAATACTAGTAGAAATATATAATGAACTTGTCAAACAAACACATGATCCTAATTCAGCATTGAAAATAGCAAGGGATCACTTATCGGGGTGCTTATTTGTGGCAGCTAAAAAAGCAGCATTAAGTCCGAAGTATTATAACTCTATTGCAAGTTCAATGCTGCTTATTGAAAAATCAAAAGGTTCGAAATATTATGGTTTAATGAAGTCAATTTTCATGAATAGAAAAATACTCACACCAAATCCTTTAATGCTTTCTAATGTAACTTGGAAAGATTTGATTATGGAGGTTGGACTTCAAGATGAGATTATAAAATCATCATCCGCCAGCGCAATTACGTTTAAGAATAAAAGAAAAGTTACTTTGTCCGACTATATGGTTACAACACAGGAAGATAATCCATTATACAATGTTGAAATAGAAGTTCCAAATGATTATTTTTATGAATTTAACGAGGATGGTTATGTAATAAATCAAATACAATCATTGGAAGAAGATATATTTGAATCAATAAAAGCTTGTATCGGTTATGTGAAAAATTCTCTAGGGGATGATTCAATGTTTAAAATAGAAGATGGAAAATTGATTAGAAATTATTTCGAATAAATTTCACAGGCATCCCTTGGTCATTGAATATAATGACATTTAATTCATCATCTATTCTTTTGTAAATAAGCTCTGCGTAGGGCTTGTCTCCCATAAAATCTACTCTTATTGAAACTTTTGAAACGTTTTCTTCAATTTTTTTTATTTTTATTTTGAAATAATCTCTATTGCCTGCTTTTATAAAGAAATTGCCATCTTCTTCAATTTCGTCGGAGATAATAAAAAAATCCATATCTTTGCAAGCACGTTTAGTTGCACGATAAACAATGTCTGAATTATGGTTATAGTATTTATGAGCTTCATTCTTGTACCATTCTACTCCAATACCAACGAGTGGAGCGGCAATGAATTCCAGTCCAGTGCAACCAATAAATAAACTGCATAAAAGAATGCTTGATAAAAATAAGTTTTTTTTCATAATTAACCCTCTTTATATGTATGATTTTTAAAATAGAAAGGTCATTTAAAATGCCAAATAAATGGGATGATGAGAATGATGATACCGAATACGAACCTGCACGGTTCAAAGATGATGATGACGATTGCGATGAGGATGGTTGGAGCTATAAAGATTATTTAGGATATGATGATGAAGAGGAAGATGAAGAAGAAGATGAAGAAGAAGAAGAAGGAGAAGATGAAGGAGAAGATGAAGGAGACGACGAAGAAGAAGATGAAGGAGACGAAGAAGAATGGAATGATTAGTTAATATGAATTTGGCTATAGAGTATATAAAAAGATTTGATATAGTAGAAAAACTTATTAAATTCCCATTATCTATATTTGTTTTTAATCAACATCAAAAATTAGTAATAACGATAAACGACAGGAAAAATAGTCTATATTATATTGTAAAACATTGGGATGTATCTAATTGTAACGCTAATCAAGATATGCCTGTAAGCCTGTCTCATAAAGTAAAAAAGAAAGAATTATTGCACGATTCTAGAGTTATCTTGAAAGATTACTTCATATTAGAATACGAACCAGATCTTATTCCTTCTAACAGAAATACATTTAGAAGTCCAATAGAGCATCAAGAATATAAATCAATTTTTAAAAACATATTTAACAGCAAAAAACATTCTGTTAATCGTGAAAAGTGGCTCTGGGATGAGTTTGTTAAAATTTATATTCCTTCATTAAAAAGACTGAATGATAATTCCAATTACTATCAAACATATTATTCTGGAAATTTAAATAAACAACAAAAACTTCTTTATTCCAATTTCCCAGAGCTATGGGGTTTGTGGCGTAAATGGAAAAACAAATTAATTAAATCTAAAACCACGCCTGGAGAATTGGTGTTTATGAACTTCTATAAGACTCTGTGAGGTCTAAGAAAAAGTATTTTAAAGCTCTACAATATTGTAATTATAAACATTAATCCCATTTGCGTATCTTGAAGCTAATTTTTTATTGTTTTTAAAATATTTGGAATTTTTCATGTTTTCACGCCATTCTTTCACTCTATCACAATCGCCTTTGATGTAAGAATGGTTATGTTCAGGATGAATAATTAACACTCTTTCTGTCATATTAATTAAACTTTTTTTAACATTACTTGCATACCATCTTAGCCAATCATCACAATATAAATATCCTACGACAAGAGGGGGGATTGTTTTCAGGATCGACTTTGACGGCGTTCTCCAATACCCTCTGCTATAAATAAAATAATCTCCAGCAGACGGATGTCCTAAAACTTTATCTTTTTGACATTCAGCGATCCAATTTGAGTTGAAATCTAGCAATTGATGAACAGGGGCATCGTATCTTTGCGAACATCCACAAAACTCGCTTAAAGAAGAATTAGAAATATTTTCAGCAGCTTTAATTGTATCTTCAAATATTATTATGTCATCAGAAACGTATAAAAATATATTGTTGGAAGATAATGTTTCAACACGTTTAAACATGTCATTTAAGTATGGTGCGTTAGTTTTCCAGGCGGTTGAAACACCAGAACACGTTACGTCATGCTTTTTGCAAAAATCTTTAGTTTGATTATCATTTCCAAATATGATAATTTCAACATCTTTTAATTGCTTCCAGCTATTAATGGCATTGGTTTGAATTGTTTCAAATCTATCATGCCATGGGTCTATAGGCGTGTGAGGCTTTAAAGTGGAATAAATAGTTATCATTTTTTATCATCTTTTAACCATTTGCTTCTTGCTGCCATTTTATAAGTTTCTATTTTTTAAAGCAATTCATACTTATATATAATATCATGAATAAAAACTGGCGTGGCATAATGAAGGTGTTGGAAGTACGGCACATTCGCAACAACAAAGTAATTTGGGAAGATTGTGATCTTTACAACATGTTGCATGCTGAAGGTCAAGAAATACTTTTAAACGCAGTTTTCGCCGGAGGATCAATTCCTAGTTCTTATTACCTGGGATTAGACAATCGATCATCACTAGCTGTGACAGACAATTTGGCGGATTTGTTGACTGAACCTTCGACAAATGGCTATACACGGTTCACGGCAAGCGCAAGTTCAGATTTCACAATTTCATCCGACATATCTGGAAATTTTAAATCTCAAAGCGTTCTTTTGACTTTCATTGCCGCAGGAGGTAGTTGGGGGCCAGTAAAAAATCTTTTCATGTCTTCTTCTTTAGACAATGCTGGAAAATTAATCTCTAGTGTGGCTTTATCTGAGGCTTTAACTTTAGTTGATGGGGATATAATAAATTTAAGAATAAACCTGTCTTTGACAGATTGTTAATTAATTTAGAGTTTAATCCGCTGACGGCATGGGAATGTAATCTATTGGATAATTGTCATTCGTATTATCGTTGTCTACAATTACAATTCTACGAATTAAGGCGTTTTGAAACAATGGTTCGAAAAGCATGTTTTCATTTGGCAAAGCTTTATAATAAGGTTTTTGTTTTGTATTTGAATGTAAGCTTGCAAAGTATTTCATAAACTCTAAAATTGTTATGTCTTTATTTTGTTTTGCAGCTTTAAATGCCCTTGACAATCTAGTAGCAAAAACTCCCCTGTATGACAAGTCTTCGACACTTGAAGATGCAATGATCAGAGCTTCTTCATATGCTTCGCTAAGTAAACCATAATTAACTCTCTCAGAAGACTTATTGAAAACACTAGAAATAGAATTTCCAAATTTTGGATAGCTCGAAAGTTCAGGAAGTCCTATGGTGCTTATGATGTTTTGCCCGCCTTCAAAACCTTCTTGAATCCCCCCGGACGCATGACAAGTGTCGATAAGAACAATTAATCTTTTTATTTTTCTTACATCTGCAATTGCCTTTAAAACCTTGCTAAACTTAAACCAACCATCGCTCGTTGTCATTCCAAATCTGCTGCCGCTTCCGCTTCCGTGACTGTTCAGATAGATCAAAAGTGTTCCATTTTCACCGACATCCTTAGCTAATTCAGTCATTTTGTTATAAATAAATTTTGATGATTTATTGTGAAAGCTCCTGTGCTCGAATCCAAGGCTTTTATCTTTAAACACACTTTCCATTAGCCTTATGTTTTCCAAACGTCCATTTTCGTTAGTCATTGTGAATAGTGCGGCTATATTTTTACTATTTTTATCCCAAGCAAACCCAACTTGTTTTGGTTTTTCTTTTGTGATATCAAAAAAAACAATTATGCCTAACAAGATCGTAAAAATACTGGAACTTATTATGATCGTGGCTCTTGAATAAAAAGTCATTCGTGAATTTTTCATTATTTTTACCTGATTGAACTTGGTTGAAGTATAGATTTTTCTAGTTCTTCTATATCTCTCATTTGAACAAAGTGTACAAGATGCACAGCGTCTCCTTTATTGTTTTTAGTTGATATGATATGTTGAAAATGAAGATATTCAGAACCTCCATCTTTTATATTTAAAAGATTTTCACCCGAATCAGGGATTGGGTTTTTACTATACCAATCATCTTTTTCATTTTGATTCATTTTCCTCCATTCCTTATTGCTTAGTTCTTGTTTAATATATTCTTTAGGAATTTGTGGAACATTAATTGAAAATCCCTTTTTTGTTCTTTTGACTTCAGAACCTTTATCGGCATCATTTTTTATTTCATATTTACAAAAAAATTCAACAGCAGGCTCTGTGGTTACCTCGCCATTCATCCAAACAGGTGTAAAAACACCTGTTTTTTCAATTGGTTCTCGATCAACGGATAATTTATATCGTTCATTTTTAGTTAAGAATATGCTGTGGGATATGATTAAGCTTGCATTTATCATATATAAATTACACCATAACTGGAAATTAGGATCTATTTTATGAGAGTAATCAAACATATTATATCAATTTTATTATTGACATGTCCTGTTGCTGCCGCTCAGGGGCAACAGGACAATATGCCATTGGTAATTAGTAAGAAATTGCCTGTGGCCGAATTTAAGATTCCTGTCCCCCAACGTGGAGAGGAGTTTAGAGAGTATTTATCTGCGTCCGTTCAAGTCGATACCGATCACACCTATGGATCAGGAACGATCATTTATTATGATGAAAAGTCCAATACGGCTTATGTGGCTTCATGTGGACATTTGTGGGACGGGAGCATGAGCTATGAAAAAAGAAAAGATAAAAATTGCCAAATAGTTGTTTGGTATCATGGAAACAAAAAACTGTCGGCTCCCAAAAGATATAAAGCTAAAATATTATTTTATAGAAACGAAAGAGGGTATGACACAAGTTTAATTACATTTAAACCAGATTGGAAACCTGACTACTTTCCAATTGCTCCTGAAAATTATGAAATCGAATCTAATTCAAGATACCACTCTTTAGGATGCGATAATGGGAAAGAAGTGGCTCATTATGATGTTGAGGTAATTGACATAAACAAAAGTGATATTGTGACTCGTTTTAATAGTCCACGGCCAGGCAGATCCGGTGGAGGATTGTTATCAACAGATGGTTATTATATTGGGACTTGTTGGGGAACAAGTGATTATTCCGGCAAAGGATATGGATATTTTGTTCCTATAGATCATGTTATAGAGCAATATAAAAAAGAAAATTTGGGGTGGTTAGTGAATATTTCTAGACCAAGTCCTGCGAGGAAGATTCCCATTGTCGATATAAACAATTCACAAGAGGAATATCTAGAAGAATATATTCCTTTACCTGAGCATCATTAAGTCAATGAGTAAAAAGGACATATTTTTCTATAATCGCATCTTTTGCAATGATCTCCAACATTTCCCCACACTTCATCAGGGTTAGTTTGTTGTATTACATTATAGACTTCTAAAAGATCATCTTCTGCTCGTCGAAGAGAGTCTTCGCTGTAGCACGCACCTATTAAATCGCTTCCTTCTAAATAATATAAAGCAGATTTTATATTTTTGGCTTTAATGCCAAATTCTTTTTGAACTACTTTTGAATAGCATCTAAGTTGCAGGTCGGTCTTAATAGTCCTAGAGTTTTTCCGCCATCTGCCTTTTTTGGTTGTTTTATAATCGATTATAAAACATTTATCATCTTTAATCATTACACGATCAATCACTCCGGTGACATTTTTACCATTTGGAGGGTCCAAGTCATAAGTGAATTTATATTCCGTTTCTCCTTCAAACCCCATTTGATCAACTAGACTTTTAACAGATTTAATGTGTGATGGGAACCGTTTTCTATACTCAGGTGGCAATGGTGGGGCAAATGAATTATTGTATTCATCAAGTAGCAGTTTGCCCAACAAAACATCGTTTGCCACTTCGCCTATTTCTTTTTTTCCTTTATAATCGACATACTTCTCAGCGATTCTATGAACTATTTTACCATAGGTGAAGTAAAATGGCTCTTCTACATCTGTTTCAACTTTCAAATGATATCTGAATTTGTATTGTTGTTGACAAAGGTCAAAACAACCTTTGCGACTGACTGAAATATGATTTATGTCCATAATTCTCTTGCAAATTAAATTAAATAATATTAAATTGTAAAAGCAAGCTTACAATTAGTCCATAGGAGTTGGGCGTGTCAATAAAATTTGATTCATTTTTAAATTGGGCGGAGAGTCACTTTGACAATGTAATTGTGAAAGGAAATGAGGTTAAACTCAACTCCATCTTTACTGAAGACTATAAACACAAGATGTGGTGTAGCCCTTCAGGAGGAAAGCACAAAAGAGAAGGCGGCGTATATCATTGTTGGAAAACTGACAACAAAGGAACGCTTGTCTCTCTTGTAATGAAAGTAGACAATTGCCCTTATGATGAAGCGATTGACACTTTGGGAGGGGACGATTCGCTTGCCAATTTAGAAGAAAAAATTAAAGACTTTTTTGCCAACAAAGAAGCAAACGCAGATGGATTATCAAACGATCAGATTAAAAAAAATACTAACTTAGAACTACCTGAAAACACGTTTTTAATATCCAGTCTTCCAAAAAATGATAGAAATGGCATTGATGCCAAAGTATATTTAAATGATAGAAAAATACCTCATAAGAAACTTATGGTTTGTACTTATGGGAGATATAATAATAGAATCATTATTCCTTATTACGATAAAGAAGGAAAACTAATTTATTTCAATGCCAGATCGATGGAGCGACGATCAAAAATAAAATATCTTGGCCCGTCTAAAGAAACGGGAGTTGGAAAAGGCGATGTCATATTCATGTCTAGTTGGCCAGATAAAGAGTCCAGAGTATATTTGGCCGAGGGAGAATTTGATGCACTATCTTTATCTGCTTGCGGACTGAATGGTGCTGCTTGTGGTGGAAAATATTTAACCAGCAAGCAAGTGGCCATACTAAGTGACTACAAAGTTTCTTTATGTTTAGATAACGACAATTCAGGTTTAGACGCATTAAAGACTGTCGGAAACAATTTAGTGCAGAGAGGACTAAAAGACCTTACCTTCATTAGGCCTCCCAAAGGAATCAAAGATTGGAACTCTATGTTGATTAACTATGATAAAGATATATTAAAAGCATACATTTTAAAGAATGGCAAAACGTTTGATATGTGGAGTTCTGATCTAAACGATGTTAATAGGTTTTAAATATGAAAAATTCAGACACAATGGGATATTTTGTGGGTAAAATTTGTACTATATTCACATCCCCAATTAATAGAGAATTCACGGAAAGACAAAATGTAGACTATTTTGTTGGAAGAGTTGACGGGTTTGATGATAAAGGAATATTAATGTCTCATGTTATAAGCAATTGCAAAAACTATTACTTCTTTCAAAATGTAATAAGCATTGCAGAAGAGCAATTAGTTGATTCGGATGATCCTATAGTGAAAGAATATGAATCTATAAAAGAACAAAAGAAAGCCCAAAACACGCAACCGCAACAACCGCAACAACCGCAACCGCAACAACCGCAACCGCAACAACCGCAACCGCAACAACCGCAACCGCAACAACCGCAACCGCAACAACCGCAACCCGCTCAATATCATGAAGAAGAAGTAAATGATTCCCCGTTTGTTGACATTGCCGCCATATCTGATTTGGCTAAGAAAGCTAAAGAATCTTATGAATAAAAATTATTCAATTTTTGAAATTTGATCTAAGGATTTTTCTTTGCCCCTTTTAGAAAACCAGTCATACTCGTCTGAGTCGTGTGCGTCAGGAGGGTTAAATCCCATATCCTCAAGATGGAAAGTAGCCATATTTTCTACATCTTTTTCACTAAGTGTGGTTATTTTTTTTTGTCTTTTCCAAATTTTAACAATATCATCTGCCCACTTTTCGAGAGAAGCATCGTCGATTTCTTCAGGGTTCTCAACTTCCGCCCCGGTTTCAAGATCAGCGAACGTCATACTTCTCCATTCGCCTCCGGCTTGTTTATCCATAATCTCTAACAATTTTTTGGCTGCTTGATCATCATTGATAGGTCTAGGGGCTGGCGTTGTTGCTGCTGGTGCTGCTGGTGCTGGTGCTGCTGGCGGTGTTGTTGTTGGTGGTGCTGCTTCTCTTAAATATTCTTCAAGACTTTTTATGCCTTTGTTCACTGGGCTTATATTTTTGTTTACTGGAATATATCCTTCTATTGAAAAATCATGACCATGATCGTCGCCCCCCATTTGTGTTCCCAATTCTATAAGATCTTTTTCAGTCATTCCACTATTTAAATAACTTTCAACATTTTCTCTAGAAAAAGAACCTTTTGGTATTTCTCCCATGACTCGATCCACTGCATTTTTGTCTTTATCCGCTGAGATCTTCGGAGCTTGTAGCTTGGGTTCTTCTTTGGGTTCTTTGTCCGAATCTTTGTCAACAAGGTGACTAAGATCCCACTGCTTTTTAGCCTTCGGCAGCTTTGGTTTCTGTCCAGCAAGTTCAATGGCTCTTTCTATCACATCAGAATCATAACCATCTTTTTCCAATCTTGCTTTAAGACCATCTAAATCAATTCCTTCATCTGTGCGGAAATCAGCAAGAATATCATTTTTAAACCACTTCTTGAGTTTTCCGGCTGGTGTCAATATGTGGCGTTTTGAGGGCTTGCTGCCCATCCTTGCTGTTCCGGTTCCGTGAGCGGGCTTCTCTTGGGCATTAGGAGCGTTGGGGGCTTCTTTCTCACTATCTTTAGGTGGATGCTCTGAAGCGGCTTCAGGGGCTTGTGAGGGGCTTGTAGCAGGCTTTGTGGGAGAAGAACCTGTGTCTTTGTGGTAAGGTTTGGCTAAACTTTGTATATGTTTAGAAATTAAACCTTTAATAGGGTCAAATTGCTGACTAACTATACCTTTTACTCGTCCTTTTAATTGCGTAGAAAAGGTATCAAGGATGTCGTCTAACGCCACGTCCCATTTTTGTAAATTTTGAGGGTTAAGAGGATTTCTTGAACCATGCCAAACGTTCTGCCACCAGCCCTTTAATTTATCTTTTATGCCTGGTGCAACTTTATCCAACCCAGATCCAACTTTCGATTTTGCCCAGTCAATAGGACCCACTTCAATTAAAAATACTTCATCGAGAGAATCTAGTGTTCTTTTAAATTCATTATGTTGTTTCAAAGTTATTTGATAATTTTCAGCAGTAGGGACAGTTCCTGATCTCTGAATTTTGGCTGGCCTTCTTCCGCTGGACGGCCCCATATCAGGTTGTCCCAGATCCTTATAATGAAGTTTCATGGCTTGTCTTAACATGCCAGGCTCTTCTTTAGACCCGCCTATTCCACTATCAAAAGATTGACCATAAGCAATTGCTCCTGGATGGACTACTTGATGCAAGTGGTCTTTTAATCGATCAATTAATCGATCAATCTCTTTGGCAACACCGTCTTGAACATCCTTGAATACACGCTGTATTTCCTGTCCGCTTTTAGTTTGCTGGAACTCTTTTTCCATATCATCGGCCATGCCGGGGAAAAGGAGTTGTTTATCTTCTTCATTTAGATTTGAAATAGATTTTGAAATAATACCGTTTAACAGAGGATGCAGCTTCCCCTCATGATCTTCTTGGTATTGTTTATATGTAATCATAAATTAACTCTCCAACTAATTTATATATATCAACGTTGGAGAGTTATTTATTAGGCATATATTCACCGATTTTTTTAATAGACATTAAACAAGAATCAAAACGGTGATAATCACTAGACAGGTAATCTAAAGCAAGTCTCTCAAACGAGTCTCCTTCTGATTCGTCCATTTCAAAATAAACTGACCTTCCTTGTTTTCCAATCACCTTATACCCATGCATTAAAACATAGGCAGCAATACCCAAATCGGTAACATGTTTGTGGATTTTTCCCATTATCTTTCTTTCTATTCCTTCCATTCTTTAGTGCAACTTATTATTGCACGGCATTTTCAGCAGCAACCAAACAACCTCTTGCGACAGAATACAAAGGATCATCAGGCCTGATTATTTCCCCAATTTGAATCGGGAGGTCTGCGGACATAGCCACATCTCTAAACAGAGTGTCAAAACCTTTTATTGCTGATGTCCCACCGGCAACAATCATATTAATATCTCCATCTGTTCTTGCCGCCTTGTCCTCTGAATCTGTTAATCCCTTTTTGATCCCTGTGATTGTTTTCTCTACCATAATCCTATATTGGGTCTGAATTGCTCTTTCCACTAAGGTTTTTGGATCTTTAGATAAATCTACTTTAAGTTTTTCTTTATTAATAAATGTTGGGGTCTCTCCTGTGGCCTTGGCAGCCATTTTATCAATCCAATCTCCGCTGTTTACTATAGAAAATGAAAAGGCGGGAGCACCATAAATTGCGAAACAGACATTTACCATACCTGCACCGCATGAAACACCAATACCCGTGTATGCTTTATTGTCTAGTTCAGCATATACTAAAGCTAAAGCTTCATTAATTGGTTGGGCATTTACCTTATTTCCGTCTTTAGACTTATAGGCAGAGAAAATGGCTTCTAAGATTTTAGCATGATAATCAGCATCTGTTTCTTGATTGATAGCATTTGAAGGGACGCTGTAGTATAACGTTTCATCCTTTTCTTTAACATCTCCCAAAAGGCTATGGATCATTATGCTCATAATTTGAAAAGCATCTTGTTCTTTTGGATTGACACATCCTTTTGCCATTGGTCTCTTAAGATCGATTTGCTTCATGGTATACGCCATATCAACGGCAGCGTCTCCTAGAGCATATGCTACTTTTTCTCTTTCAATAAGAGGTACACCTGCATTTTTCATCATGTTAAAAACAAAGCGATTATCTAGCGGGAGTTCAATAAAAGCATTGACTTCTCTTTTGTGAGAAAAATCGTTATCTTCATTTCTTTGACAACAAACTAGATTATATGTTCCGCAATCAAAACCAATTGGCATGTTTACTCCTCTTCTTCCTTTACTTTTTTTCCAAAATCAACTTGTGTAGACTCAAGGCCAAAGTCAGGAACAGCCCACTCAAAGTCTTCATCTTCATCTTTATCTTTATTAGACGAACCAGACCCTCCGGCAGAAGCCCCTATTTGGAGTCCGTCAGCGTTCAAAGATATATTCAAATCTAAAGTAATGTGAACTTCACATTCTCCATTTTTAGTGACAACCTGAACGTCTTTCTTTTTTAACAATCTAACCATAACAAATTATTTATGAATATCCTTTTGTTTTATAGATCTATTAGAGTTTAGATAATTTTTTTTTAGGCCATCTTATAAACATCTTTTTAATTCCTTCATTGATCATTTCTTGAGTTAGCTCAGTTATGCAAGGCTTTATTGTTTCTTTAGAAATAGGACAATTAATCCAATTATAGCAAGGCCCGCAGTCCCAATTGCCATCATCTCGATGTTTTTGAACTAAAATAAAATTATAATATTTTCCATAAACCTTACCATCTGTGTGTGAAAATACTCCCATTAAAGGCTTTTTCATACCTCCAGCCAGATGGAAGCCAGCCGTATCCACACTTATTATATAATCAGCCGCATTGATTATAGCCATCCATTCTTTTATCTTATAACCACATATCGCAGAAACGTTTAGTTCTTCTAATTTATTTATGGGAATATTATGAGCATAGTAAACATGACATCCTTCATGCCTTAATTTTTTAACAATCCATTCTAATTGTTGGTCTGTGAAGTCTTTTGATGGAGTTGAAGAAACGGGGCATAAGATTACAGATGGACGTGGTTCTTTTTTCAAATGTCCGACTCTAGTTAATTCATCTTTTCCTTTTTCAATAATATTTTTTTCTAAATTAAAATGCATTTCATGACTAGTAAGATTGACTCCACATATATCTTCTGACCATATATCACTTCTATGTTTTCCTGATAAAGGAGCTTTTTTTATTTCATATTTTACGCAGGCAGTAGATGTATTATAATAAGCTATGTAATCTTCTAAGTTCACTTTGTCTGCTTCTTTAATGCAATCTATATAAGGGTGATCTTCAACGGCATAATGATATTTTGCTGGGCAGGCAAATGTTATTTTAAATTCAGGATCTATTTTTTTAAAATCTTCAAATAACATCCGATGCATAAGGATGTCTCCCAATCCTCCATTCCTTCTTAAAATTAATATTTTATTTCTTTTATGATAATATTTCTTCAATGAAAGAGGAGATGGTGTAATGTTTTTTTTTATGTTTAATAATTTCACAGCAGTTTGTTTTTTAATCCAAATATAATTTGAAGTTTAACTTCTTCTTTCCCATCTGAATTATCAAAATTAAGCTTACCTATAGGGATGTCGCCTTTGTCGAAAGATATTTCATCGTTTCCATCTAATTCTAAAATTGCATTTTTCGAACCATTTATTTTTACATTAACTTCTTGAGAAGAGTTTTTGTTTCTAATCAATACGAATGTTGCGAAAGTTCCTTGTTCCTTCATTAAATCAATTTCATTTCCTTCATCATCATAAGATGATCCCGCCGCAACCTTTTTGGTTATAATAAATGGTTGATTGTTTTCAGAATCATCTTCTGAATAAATGGTGCCATCATCTTCAATGATAATTAAAAAAGCATCTTTCTGAGGCATGCTTGGGGAACAATATTGTTTCCAATAATTTGAACCCTCAAAGACTTCTCTGTCTTTGAATGTTCTTTCTCCTTTGTTTTGCGGGGTGGGCAAGGACACAGATTGTTGTCCGAAAGCCTCTCGTGAGGTTGTGCCTCTCTCAAATTTAGCCAGTATTACTTGAAAAGTACTCATTTGTTATTCCTTTAAATTATTAGAGATATGTGTTTTTGATATAGAAACGTTTTTTTAAAAAATTGCTTCTATATCATTAATTTTTATCTCATTTAATATAGGGGTTTTTTCATTTTTACTTATTTCATAAAAATAAGCTATATCTTTTTTTTTGTTTTTAAATTCTGATTTTAAAATTATTCTATCTTGCTCTTCTACTAAATACTTCACACTGTCGTTAAAAGATAAGTAAATTTTAATCTTTGGATATTTTTCTTCCATTAGTGGTCGAAGCCATACAAGTTGAGAAACACGCTCATTTGAATCGCCATAATATCCTATGCAATAATTGTTTTTTATCAAAGAATATTTAGCCAATGGTATCATGAATAAAAAAGACAAAGAAAAAGCTGAAATGGGAGCCAAGACAATTCAATCATTTTTTGAATTATTTGGAACCCCTGATACCTATAATATAGTTCTTTTAGAAACATTGCTAGAAGAATTACATGGAGCATGCAAACATGAAGACAAATATATATCTTTACCTAGCCAAACGAGACAAAAAAGGAATTAAAATAGTTTCCGTGTTTCAAGGAAATCAAACTAATTTCCAAAAAATTAATGACACAGGGAAACTAGGACTTCCTAAAAATATAGAAGATAGAATAAATCAAGTAAAGTATAATGAAAGAATGAATTGGGAGCTTTGCATTGAAAGTGCGGAAGATTTTAAAGGTCTATTACGCATTTTAGGAAACAGAGGGTACAGAAATTTGCCTACTAGTCCAAATCCAATTTTTTATGAATTTGATTTTTATGCAGCTAGCGTACCTGCCCTTGAAGTCAAAGATTCTATGCTTCGCAGAAAAGACTAACGTTTAGTGACATACATTCTGTGAATTGAAAATGAACCTGAATAAACCTCAATTATAAAATTCTTTCCTTCAACTTGAGAAATTTCTCCCCCTTTGTTTTTGAACTCTTCAACTAAGTCACATAGGGTTCCTTCTTGTGGAATCATTTTTTGAATTAATTTTTTTGTTCTTATTTTAGGATAAACTTCCAATCCAATTAAATAATTTTTCTTTCTATTTAATTTTGGAGGTTCAGCATCCTCATCCATCCAATTTTTAAAGTTGTCATTCATTTTTAAAAAATTCTTCTATATCATCTTCTTTTATATAGGATGAATTTTTATATATTAATCCTAAGGAATTATGACCAATAGATACATCTTGATACTCGTTAGACTTCAACCAATGCAAATTTGAATCAATTAACTCATGGGATAACTTATGTTGAGGATACATCCATAAGTCGTCATTTACCCTCTCAGATCCAGGTCTCTCACCTTCAAAAATATCATCACAACAAAATAGAAATATTTTGTTTGCACCAAATTGATGAGCCAATCCTATACCTGCACAAACAGGATTCCTATAATCATCAATACAATAATCTGAACTTCTATGAGATGTATTGAAATTTTCTTCGGGCGTGGGAGAGTACAAGTATATGTTGGAATTTTTTTTGTTATAAAACTTTAAAAACTTATTACATGTTCTAGAAGACGCAATGCAGGTGGGGAAATAATTTTTTGGAATATTAGAAAGAGATTCTTCAAATGGATTATTTGTTAAATAAAAATCCATTCTTCTATTTTCTTTAATGTTCCATTTTTTTAGAGACCCATTAATACCAATTATTGCAATGTCATTCGGCAAATTAGATAAAAACGATTTATTCTCTTCAAATTTATATCCATCAGAGCAAATTAAAACATTAGAAGCGGATGCATTAACGGTGCTAATGTCGGAAAGACCCATTTGAATGTTTTCAAGTTCATTATGCAAAATTGTTTTTTGTTTGCCATTTAGAAACATTTTATTTAAATCTAAAAAGACTTTTGAATCTTTTGTGAAATCTCTTACCCATACCCCCGATGGAGTGCGCAAATATTCATTGGTTTTATATTTTTTTATTCTCATATTTATTTTTGAGGACAAGGAATGATGGCGACACAAGCAGGGCCATTTTCATCATCGCCGCCTGTTAATTTTTTAATGTCCAATTCCACTTTTACGTCTATTGGACTTCCTTTGTAAACCATTTCTATTTCAGGATCTTCAGGCATTTTAAGTTCAATTACAGATGGTATATTCCCCAATAATTCTATTGTGCTTGGAATACCTACAACTTGAATGGTGTCAGGAATATCAGTAGCATCTAGTTTTATAGAAGTTGGAAAATCATGAGCCGTTTCTAAAATAATTGCCGCCGGTAAATCAGGAGCAATTAACTCAATTGCAGAGGGAACATTGATGGCATCAATGTTTATTGATTTAGGAACATCTTCCGCAATAACCTTGATTTCAGAAGGCAATGGAATTTCGGGTCCGACTATGCTTATATCTGGAATATTAGGTGCCACAACATTTATCTCTGCGGGCAGATCATGAATGATTCTAACATTTGGAAGATCCGTTGGGGCAATTATCTTAATTACTGACGGGATTCCAATATCTCCCGATTCAAGAATTATGTTCTCATCTTCACGCATACTATCTTCAAAATCATTTCCATAGATGTTGTCACCAGTGTAGTTCATCCCTCGGAAGGATGCAGACGAACTTGCTGGGCACTCCACAGTGACCACACAACTTACCGTTGGTGGAGTCCCCCAGTCAACAGACACAGTAGGGGCAGTGCCAAAAGAAACGTTCAAAGGTGGTGCGGCACCAAACTCAATCTTTGTTGGTATATTAGGATCGCCAAACTCAATCTTTGTCGGGATAAACGGTGCATCACCAAACTCAATCTTTGTTGGGATGTCTACAGTCCCAAACTCTATCTTTGTTGGGATGTCTACAGTCCCAAACTCTATCTTTGTTGGGACATCTACAGTCCCAAACTCTATCTTTGTTGGGATGTTAGGATCGCCAAAACCAATTGGTGCAAAACTAGGTCCAGTATCAAAACCAATTGGTGCAAAACTAGGTCCAGTATCAAAACCAATTGGTGCAAAACTAGGTCCAGTATCAAAACCAATTGGTGCAAAACTAGGCCCAGTATCAAAACCAATTGGTGCAAAACTAGGCCCAGTATCAAAACCAATTGGTGCAAAACTAGGCCCAGGCCCAAAACCAATTGGCGTGAAGTCTGGTGCAGGGCCAAAACCAATTGGCGAGAAGTCTGGCCCAGGCCCAAAACCAATTGGCGAGAAATCTGGTGCTGGCCCAAAACCAATTGGCGAGA
>Ga0302132_10000061_pt1 | contig 48748 bp, 48 predicted proteins | sample CB9_321_MG_FD_203113 | JGI IMG/M metagenome (GOLD analysis project Ga0302132, IMG submission 203113) | Marine microbial communities from Western Arctic Ocean, Canada - CB9_32.1 | ecosystem: Environmental > Aquatic > Marine > Oceanic | place: Canada: Western Arctic Ocean | collected 2017-09-19
TTTATTTACTAAGATTTTTGCAAAAGAAAACAAACATGGTGCGGCACATTATAGCTTGATTTTATCAGGTGTATTAATGACGGTACTTATCTTGTTTACCATGTCTCCTAACCTTGTAGAGCAGTTCAATTTAATCATCCTAATGGCCGTACTAGCAGCTTTAATTCCTTATTTCTATACTGCTGTATCTAACGTCCTTCTGATTAAAGCGAATGATACTGGTGCGCCAGTTTGGCAGACAGCAATCGTTATATCTGTATTGGCCGGTGCATATTCACTATGGACCATTATTGGTTCTGGACCTGATGTCGTCTATTATGGCATGATCTTATTATTTTTAAGTACGCCAATTTATGCGATTGCTGAATGGAATAACAAGGCAAAACAAGGCACACTAAAATAAATCTACCTTAAATAAAATGCTGTCCTTTTCTTAAATTGTTTCTTTGACCTATACTGTAAGGTATTATTTTTAAATACTCAGAAAAGGACACATTAAGCCATGGGAAAAAGGACAGATACTGATAGATTGCTGACACCCACGGGTGATGATCATGGGAAGATAAAAATTATTGGTGTCGGTGGCGCGGGCGGTAATGCTGTTAATCACATGATCGAGCAGGGTATCCAGGGCGTGGAAGTTTATGCTTTAAATACGGATGTGCAGGCACTCAATAATAGTTTAGCCCCTAATATTATTCAGATAGGTGAATTGACCACAAAGGGTCTTGGCGCAGGTGCGGATCCAAATGTTGGATTAATGTCTGCTCAAGAAAGCCGTGCCAAAATTAGAGAAACGATTAGTGGTTGTGATATGTTGTTTATCACAGGTGGTATGGGCGGTGGTACCGGTACAGGTGCTGCAGGAGTTATTGCTGCGGAAGCTAAGGATCTTGGTGTAGTGATTGTTGCGGTAGTCTCAATGCCGTTCTCATTTGAGGGGCGTAAAAGAAATGCTTATGCTCGAGAAGGACTAAAACAACTTCAGCAGCATGTTAATTCACTTATTATTATTCCTAATGATAAGTTACGTGAATCCTTGGGATCAAATGTTTCCTTATTAGATGCGTTTAAAACAGCAGACGATGTGCTGTATAATGCCATTTACTCCATTACAAGTATCATTACTTATCCTGGCCATATAAATGTCGACTTTGCAGACGTGAGGACGGTCATGAGTTCGCCTGGGCTCTCCATGATTGGAACTGGCGTATCATCAGGAGAGGCTAGAGCGCAAGATGCAGTTGAAAGAGCCCTCTCTTGTGAGTTGCTTGAAGATATTGATCTAAAAGATGCGAAAGGTTTGTTGGTTTGCGTGACTTCTAATGAGGATATATCTCTAGGTGAGTTTGCAGAAATAGGGGATGCGGTAACGCAGATAGCGAAATCAGACGCACCAGTGATTATTGGCACATCTATTGATCCTGTGATGGAAGGAAGCTTGGGCGTAACCATTGTTGCAACAGGGTTTGATGTGGATGTCACGACTGAAAAGCCGAGTCATTCTCCAAGTGGCGCGGAGATTCGACGTACAAAAAAAAAGCACCAGGATCTTTTTAAGAAAAGCTTTAATATAGACACAGCATCAGCGCTGAAACCTGGACAGGTGAAAGATATTTCAGGTGAAAGCCCATACAAACAAAAAGCTAATGCTGTTAAGCAACATAAGAAAGGTAGGCTCAACCCTAAACCCTAAACCCTAAAGCCACCTCACAAAGTGATGATATTCCAGTAGATACCAGTCATTTTTTTGCATAAAAAGTAATCTAAGCTTATTTATTCCTAGACCTTTAGCGATATTTTTCTTATATTCCTTTTGAATTCAACTATTCCATAAGGATTTCTCATGATTGTAGGATTACCAAAAGAAATTAAAAACCGCGAATACCGTGTAGGTTTAACCACAGGAAGTGTTAAAGAGTTGGTGCATAATGGACATTCTGTTCTTGTGCAAACTCAGGCTGGTGCTGAAGTGGGTTATTCGGATGAACAATATGTAGAAGCGGGAGCTGAAATTGTTCAAACGGCAAAAGAAATATTTGCGCGTGCAGAAATGATTGTAAAAGTTAAAGAGCCACAAACTGAAGAGTGTAAGATGTTGAGAGATGACCAACTTCTTTTTACTTATCTACATCTAGCCCCTGACCCACATCAGACTGAGCTTCTTATTGAATCAGGCTGTGTGGCCGTTGCTTATGAAACAGTTACAGATAGTAAAGGGCGTTTGCCTCTTTTAACACCAATGAGTGAAGTCGCTGGGCGTTTATCTGTTCAAGCTGGCGCGCATTGTTTGGAAAAAGCACAAGGCGGAAGTGGCGTGTTATTAGGTGGCGTACCTGGCGTAAAGGCTGCTAAAGTTACGGTTGTCGGTGGTGGTATCGTTGGGTTAAATGCGATTCGTATGGCAATCGGAATGGAAGCACATGTTACCGTTCTAGACCGTTCTCTTGATCGCCTAAAAGAATTAGATGATTATTTTGGTCCAAAATTAAATACTATTTATTCCACACGTGAAAATATGGAAAAATATGTAACGAGTGCAGATCTTGTGGTTGGTGCGGTGCTTATTCCTGGGGCGGCGGCGCCTAAGCTTGTTACACGTGATATGTTGACACGTATGAGCAAAGGTTCTGTTGTGGTAGATGTTGCCATCGACCAGGGGGGGTGTTTTGAAACTTCTCATGCCACAACACATGATGACCCAACCTATGTTGAAGAAGAAATCGTTCATTATTGTGTGGCAAATATGCCGGGTGCTGTTGCGCGTACTTCAACTGAAGCACTAAATAATGCAACCTTACCGTTTGTGATTGAACTTGCTAACAAAGGCTACAAGAATGCTTTACTTGAAAACGAACACTTACGTAATGGCTTAAATGTTTGTCATGGTAAAATCACTTGCGAAGCAGTTTCTACAGCGCTAAACATCCCTTACCATGAAGCTGTTAAAACTTTGAATGCCATTGATAAGGTTGTTGACCAGGCAAAGTAATTTAAACTGATTTCAGAATTACTATGATAAAGAGACTTCGGTCTCTTTTTTTATGGGAGGGGATTATCGTTTAACATAAACTAACGACTCATCCAAAACAGTCAACCCCGCCCCTTTCTTACTCGAATTTTCACTTAAATGCCGTCGAAAAGCACGGGCGCCAGGCATTCCTTGAAAAGTTCCTAATATGTGACGAGTTATATGGTTAAGGCGTATACCTTCTGAAAGCTGTTTTTCAATATAAGGATACATTTTTTCAACAACCTCAAAAGGCGAGAGTATCAGGCTGCTCTTATCGTTATACAGCAATTTGTCAGCTTGGATCAAGCTATAAGGGTTGTGGTAAGCAGCACGCCCCAGCATCACGCTGTCTACGTAGTTTAGATGCTCTTGAGTTTGCTCTAAGGTTTCAATGCCACCATTTATACCAATGGAGGTGTTGGGGAATTTTTTTTTAATATCATATACGGTTTGATAATTTAGCTCTGGAATGGTGCGATTTTCTTTTGGGCTAAGACCTTTAAGCCAGCCTTTACGCGCATGGATACAGATAAAGTCTATATCTGCTTTAACAATGGTATCAATAAAATGATGAAGTGCTTCATAGCTATCATGATTATCATAGCCAATTCGACATTTGATTGAAATGGGAATATTGACGGCTTCCTTCATTGCAATAATGCAGTCAGCCACTATATCAGGCGTTTTCATTAAACATAAGCCAAAAGCACCAGACTGGACGCGGTCACTAGGGCAGCCAACGTTAAGATTAACCTCATCATAGCCAAAGTCCTGGGCTATTTTAGCGCAACTTGCAAGCTCTACGGGATCATTGCCACCAAGTTGCAATGTCAGTGGGTTTTCAGAGGCGTCATGGTCTAAAAATCTGTGAGGGTCACTGTGTAAGATTGCTTTGGCGTTGATCATCTCGGTATAGAGCATACAGTTTTTTGAGATGAGTCGCATAAAGTAGCGATAGTGTCGATCTGTCCAGTCGAGCATTGGCGCAATGCATAAAGTTCTGTTCATATTTTGATAAAGTTCACAGTTTTTAATTGGCATAATTATAAACATTAATTTTAGAGGTTTTTTGATAAAAGAGAAGTGAAGAATGAAACTTGGTGCGCCCGGAAGGAGTCGAACCTCCGACCGCCTGGTTCGTAGCCAGGTACTCTATCCAGCTGAGCTACGGGCGCACTAAGATCATTAAACTTTGGAGCGGGAAACGAGGTTCGAACTCGCGACCCCGACCTTGGCAAGGTCGTGCTCTACCACTGAGCTATTCCCGCATTCGTTTTTTGGTGCGCCCGGAAGGAGTCGAACCTCCGACCGCCTGGTTCGTAGCCAGGTACTCTATCCAGCTGAGCTACGGGCGCATCCCAAAAACGAGTGCAAGTATAGGGTATTGCCAGCGACCATGTCAACGGTATTTTGACAAAGGATAAAAGATTTGTGATATAACAACGGCAATTTAATTTTGGTTTCGGTATAGTGTCGCTCTGATTGATTAATATTTAATAATAGGAAGTTATATGTCGTGGGTAAATAAAAGCGTTGTCACCAATTTTATCGCATTATTGGTTAGTATCTTGGGTATATGGCTTGGTAATGATCATGTGCGAACCGTTGGCTTTTATGCTTTGTCAGGCGCGTTGACAAACTGGATCGCCATTTATATGTTATTTGAAAAAATCCCATTTGTTTATGGTTCAGGAATTATTCCCAATCGCTTTGAATCTTTTAAGCGTTCGATTAAAAATCTTATTATTCATCAATTTTTTAATGAGAAAAATATTGAGAATTTCTTTGCCTCTCAAATGGAAAAGGGTATTGATAGCGGTGCAAGTAAAATACTTGATGCGATTGATTACGATAAGTTATTCGATGGCTTTGTCGATGCGATTATGGATAGCCAGTTTGGTGGCGTCATCAATTCATTTTTGGGTGGGAAAGAAGCATTAGCGCCAATGAAAGAAGATTTTATCAAGAAGATACGAGTGGTATTAGAAAATATGCTGAAGTCAGATGCGGTGAAAGAAAAGCTTAAAGAGGCACTGCCATTTTCTTCTAAAGGCCTAGTTAGTCAAATAGAAAAAATTGTGGATGATCGACTAGAGGAATTAACGCCTAAAATGGTGAAAGATATTATTCAAAAGATGATTCGTATGCACTTGGGTTGGCTTGTTGTGTGGGGCGGTATTTTTGGTGGTATTATTGGTTTAGTTGCAAGCTTCATTTAATCCCTGTAATTATTTGTTATTATTCTGTTTTTGCCATATTCTTTATGATGTATAATTATAATTATAACTAGGAGATATGACTTTGGATATGCATCAACAAGCTGTTTTAGACCCCATCAGCAAAACGGCAAAATATATGTTTTATTCTATTCGTGATCACGAGAAGATTTCTGAAAAACTTTATATCTTGAAACGCTTAATTGATGGCAAATCAGCACTATTAGGTATTGGGTATGATATCGTTGATTCACTAGGTAAAGATGTTCCAGGGTTAGAAAAATTTCCTGATTTTAATTCCAAGCATGTGAATATTCCTGAAACTCAATATTCTCTTTGGGTATGGCTAAAAGATGAAGATGCAGGGAAAAATTTTCATCAAGCACGCGTTATTCATGAGTTATTAAAAGATGCTTTTTACTTAGAGGAAATGGTGGATGCTTTTTCTTATTGTGATCGTACCGATCTGTCAGGTTTTGAGGATGGCACTGAGAACCCTAAGGGTGAGGATGCGAAGGATGCAGCAATCGTTGCCGACCCATTGAAGGGTCTACATGGTTCTAGCTTTGTGGCGGTTCAAAAGTGGCAACATGATTTTAAATGGTTAAACAGAGTGAGCCAAGCCGAAAAGGAAGAAACAATTGGTCGTAGTCTTGATGATAACCATGAGTTTGAGGATGCCATTTCCTCGGCACATGTACGTCGTACAGCTCAGGAGATTTTTGATCCAGAGGCGTTTATGTTCCGAAATTCTATGCCTTGGTCTGAAAGCTTTGAGGGAGGGCTTATGTTTGTTGCTTTTGGCAAGTCATTTTATGCTTTTGATGCGCAAATGAGAAAGATGGTGGGTCAAGATGACGATATTGTTGATGGGATTTTTAAGTTTTCTCGTCCTTTAACGGGCTCTTATTTTTGGTGCCCACCCTTTACACTTGGACGTCTTGATTTGTCGTTGTTGAGTATTTAATTAATTTCACTTCGTAAGAGATATTTCATCTGCGGCATGTTGAGCTTTATCAATAGCGTTTTGTATTGTATCGCCAGTTGCTAATACAACCCCCATTCTTCTGCTTCCATTTATGTCAGGTTTTCCAAACAACCGTATTTGTGTGCCTGGTATTTTAAGCGCTTCGGCGACTCCAAGATAGGCGGGTGCTGTTGTATTTCCCTCTAGCAAAAGTGCCACTGAAGCAGCAGGTAAATATTGTTTTATTTCAGGGATAGGCAGTCCAAGAATTGCGCGAATATGTAAAGCAAATTCTGATAACTCCTGTGAAATCATAGTGACCATGCCCGTATCGTGGGGGCGTGGCGATACCTCATTAAAATACACTTCATTATCTTTAATAAATAATTCAACGCCAAATAAACCATAACCACCTAATGCAGAAGTGATCTTTTCAGCCATATCTTGCGCTTTTTGAAGTACATCATGGGGCATCTTTTGGGGCTGCCATGATGTGCGATAATCGCCGTTTTTTTGGATATGCCCAATGGGTTGGCAAAAGCTTGTGCCACTGATATGACGTACTGTTAATAACGTGATTTCATAATCAAAAGCAAGGAAGCCTTCAACGATAACAGTTTGTGCTTGCCCTCTGGCGCCTTCCATTGCATATTTCCAAGCATCTTCGATCTCATCTTGAGTTTTAATGATGGATTGCCCTTTTCCAGAAGAGCTCATAATAGGTTTTACCACAAGAGGAAGCCCAATCTCGCCCACAGCATGAAGATAATCTTCGTAGCTACTTGCAAACTGATAGGGCGATGTTTTAAGTTTGAGTTCTTCTGATGCTAAGTTACGTATGCCTTTGCGATTCATGGTTAATTTAGTGGCTATTGCTGTCGGAATAATATTAAATCCCTCATTCTCTAATTCGACGAGCAAGTCTGTGGTAATTGCTTCGATTTCTGGAACAATATGGGTGGGTTTTTCCGCTTCAATAATTTTTCTTAATTGAATACTATCTTGCATGTCAATGACGTAGTGCCTATGTGCAACTTGCATTGCTGGGGCATGTGAATAACGATCTACCGCAATAACTTCAACTCCAAGACGTTGAGCCTCAATGGCAACTTCTTTACCAAGCTCTCCTGAGCCCAGAAGCATGATTTTTAGAGTGTTTTTTGTATTGGGAGTGCCAAAAGTCAGTGACATATTGAAGTCCTACATAATTTGCTATACTTAACGATAATACTAAATTATGTCTCTAGACATTGAAAGTGTTTAAGATTTTTAAATAAGGTTCTTTAAGCTATTAATAAGGTGATATGAGGTGGTTGTCTTAACACCTTTGAAGTCTGGTTGTAGGTTCTCATTAATAAACTCAATCGGCAGGTTTGTTTCCTTTGAAATAAAAAGCGCAACAAATTCAGGAAAGATGGTTGAAACTTTTGTATGATCTTTGCTAATGCCATAATAGCGCAGACGCTCCAGTACGGGCCATATTCTAAATCGATTTTTGTCATCTAATGTAGAAATGCTTTGTAAAACCGCTCCTTGAGCTGTAACGCCATTTTTTTCAGCAGCAGCTGCCATCTTTTTTTCTACAGGCAATGTTGAGGTATCTATGCCTGCTTGTTGCGCTTCAACGAGTAGACAACACCACTCGAAGGAGTGACCTGGCTCATAGATTGCTGTTTTTTCTTGTTTATAGGGACTATATTCACTAATTAAATTTGGATAGGGATTGTAAAACATTCCTTTGGTTGTCTGAAGTAAAGTATCCAAGACGCCTTTATATTTTTCTGTAGGAAGGGCTTTGTATAATTCTAGGTATGCCTCATATATATGCATGAGTGCATTTTGTGAAACAAACCCTTTATTATCCCTTAGGTTTGAAAAGTGAGATTCGGGGAAAAAATAATGATCCATAATCACTTCATGCAGTGATGCGAGGTCTTTTACATAATCAGTCGAAGGTGTTTGAATATGTAGTTTTGATATGCTGAAAATAAGGAAGGCGTACTCATAAAGATTATCTAGTTTTTCTTTGTGAGGGTATTGAAGCCAGTGATGGTGTTCATCTTGATATTTATTTTTAATCAGTTGGTATAAAGTGAATGCTTGGTTGGAAGCATAGGAGTCTTTATTCAACGCGGCATATTCGAGTAGAAAGTACATGCATCGTGTTTGGCATAATAACCTTGTTTTTTCAAAACCCTCAGAACTCCCAAGGAATTCTGTGCAGTAACCATGATGGTTGATATCATGACTTAAAATTTGGTAATAGTGATCAAGAAGCTTGTTAGCATGGGTTGATATTTCTTTAGAAAAAATATTATTATCAGTCATTGAGCATCACTTATATATTCATATTTAATGATGATGAGTTTAGATCCTTCTCAAGGGTAAATAAAGAGTATGTTTGCTTTTATACGTAGAATTGCGTATTGGTGTTCTATCAAAATACAGGTATATCTATAAGGGTAAACATTATGTGAAAAAAGGATCACCCTATGGATATTGTCGTACAGCAAAATTCTCGTGGCGCTTATACGAGAAGTGAAAGCCTTGAAAGTCGAATTAAAACCTCCTATGGTGTGCCGGCAAGTGTATTTCTTCTGCGATGCCAAGAGGAGGGTGTTACGATTAATGAAACTGCCAAAATGCTTTGCTGTAGTGTGAGTAACATTAAACGGATAAGGCAGAAATTTGGCTTATCTTTTTTAAGTTCGGATAAAAGAGATATTGAATCTGCCTCTAACCACCCTGAGTTTTATAGTCAAAATATGAATCGCCACAATGCTTTATGCCGAGCATGGATTTAGTGGTCAAAAATATGTGGCATGAAACTTTCAGTGGTGGGTGTGATATTATAAGTCATCTTATAAATAGAGGTCGTGGTAGGGGTGCTGTGGTATGCAAGTGGATGTGGCAATTTATCAGCATAAAACATCACGATTAGAAATACAAAAGCAGCAATAATAATACCAACCATTGATAAGTCACTATGTTTTTCAAGTTTCATTGCGTTCACCTTATTAACAAATGTTTATCTGAGCGTTATTCAACCATACAAAAGCAATAAATGAAAGAACAAGGTAATTTACCGTGTTACTTTTTGACTAGATGTTTTTCTCTGTGTTGCCTTATCGGCAGCTCAAATCTTAAATATTATGATCAAGTGCTTGAGATAAATTCGGTCTAACCTTATAGTTAATGCCAGTGGATAATATGAAATTAAAAGACTCAAAAGGAGTGTAAAATGATGAAGCGTTTTTTCCGACTGTTTATGGTGGCGATTGTCGCATCGGTGGTGCTTGCAGGGTGTAGTAAGGAGCCAAAGACAAAGGCGACAATAGGCTTGGTTGTGTCAACGCTCAGTAACCCGTATTTTTCCTTATTAAGAGATGGAGCTGAAAGCGAAGCTCGTTCACTTCAATATAAACTTATTGTTTTGAATTCTCAAAATGATTCGGCAAGAGAGCTTTCTGGTATCAAAAATTTGATTGCGAAAGGCGTTAAAGTGATTCTGGTGAACCCTAATAACTCTACAGAAAATGCACCTGCGGTTGAGTATGCAAATTCTCACGGCGTTAAGATTATTACATTAGATCGTTCTGTTAATGACGGTGTTGTGGACGCGCATATTGCTTCAGATAATGTTAAAGGAGGCAAAATGGCGGCGGAGTATATCGCCAAGAAACTGAGTGGAAGCGGTGATATTGTTGAGTTGCAAGGATTACCGAATGCTTCTGCGACTTTGGAGAGATCTGAGGGCTTTGCTGATGGAATGAAAGGCACGGGTTTAAAACTTGTTTATAAAGAAACCGTTAATTCTAATCGCTCACAAGCCATTGATGCGATGGAAAAGGTTATGAAAGAATATCCAAATGTTGCGGCTGTTTTTGCGCAAAATGATGAGATTGCACTCGGTGCTATTCATGCGTTACGAAAACAGCACAAAAATGATGTTATCGTAGTGGGTTTTGATGGTACTCAAGAAGCACTCATGGCGGTTGCTTCTGGAAAAATGTCTGCAACCATTGCACAGCAGCCTTACTTGATGGGACAGTTAGGGGTAAAGTCTGCGGTAGATTTATTAAATGGTAAATCAGTGCAAAAAGAAGTCACGGTTCCTTTGACGTTAATTACAAAAGAATTTCTCTTAGACAACAATTCCCGCTAGAAGCGGAAAATTGCTTCTCGAGGATAATATGCTGTTTGAAGTAAATTCAAACGAGGCACTTAGAGGAGAAAATCGCGCTTTTCCCCTCTAAGAACTCCTCATCGCGAGCATTAGAGGGAACGGCTGTTTTTTAAGATAGGATAATCGCTCTACACCTGATACATAAAGTGCGGATATGGTTTAATGTCTGTAATGCCATAGATTCTCTTTAGGTACGCCGAAACATTTTTAGGAAGCGTGATGGCATCTAATGCGATTGTTAATCCTCTCAAAATGGGAAAAAACAAGATATCGTCCATTGAAAAATATTCGTTTGTCATAAATTTATAAGTTAGATATTGATCTAGTTGATCAAGCAGGAGCTGAACACTTTTTGCATAAAGAGCAGAATCCTGAATCGCCCTCTCAAAACTCATTCCAAGACTTGCTTCTTTCTTGGCTCTAAAATAATCTTTAGCCGATTGAGTCGGAAAATCAACCTCATTCATTGGGTGGAATATTTGTCGAGCGTGGGTTAGGTATTTTGCTTCATTGCTAAGATCTTCCATTATTTGGTTAATAATGGGGTTGTTAGCAGAAGGTTTGATTATTGGGTTTTTATCGTATTGGTCAATAAAATGGCAAATATCTAAGCTTTCTGTCATTCGAGATCCATCATCTTTTTCGAGAATGGGGACAATCTTTTGACCAATTAAGTCAAAGTGCGTTTGCTCATCATCATTCGCAAGAACTTGTAGTGGTATGGGGAGAGACTTTACATTAACAATAAGTCTTGGTCTCGCGCAAAATGGGCAGTGTTCATAAATATAAAGTTTCATCATGGATCCTTATGGTTTTGGTCTTATTGTTTGGTTCTGAATTTTTGTAGAAGAATAGGTATTGCAAGCAGCATGCTGAGTAGGAGCGCAATGGCTAGTGGGTAAGGGTAAAGCTGAAAGGTTGGGCGATAGTATTCTGGTTTTTGTTCTGTTGACTCTATTTTATCTAGATCCTCATAAACCGTTTTTAATTGTTCGGCGCTGCCTGCAAAAAAGAACTTTCCATTGGTTTCATTGGCAATCTTTTGAAGCACTTCGTTGTCGGGTCCACCGTCATAGATGCCCCATATTCCTTTAGCTTGTGTGCTTCCAAGTCCAATCGTGTAGATCTTAATGTGTGCGTTCTTTGCCATTTGAGCGGCTTTTAAAGGTAAAACTGTCCCCGAGTTGCTTCGCCCATCTGTCATTAAGATCAAGATACGGTTTTTCTCTGGGGCATTTTGAAGTTTCTTAATCGCGAGTCCAATAGCATCACCTATGGCAGTCTTCTGTCCTGCAAGACCAGGAGCTACATTTTCTAATATTTGTGCGACGGTTTTATTGTCAGGGGTAAGTGGTGCGCGTAGGTAGGCTTTTGAGCCAAAAAGGATTAAGCCAATACGGTCACTTTGGCGTTCAAGGATAAAGTGGCTTGCCGCCGCTTTAACGATATCGAATCGCGTATAATAGTTGCCATTCACAAGCATATCCCTTTCATCCATGCTACCCGAAAGGTCTATTGCCATCATAATACTGCGCCCTTCATTTGGGAAGGTGATAGGTTTCCCCAACCAAACAGGACCAGATGCCCCCAAAACTAATAGTAACCATATAAGCCATGCGACAAGCCTAGCAAAGATATTGGGAGCGGCATCGTGCAAAACATTATTGCCAAAGCGTTTTTGTAAAAAGTTAAAAAAAGGAACTTTAAGGGCACTTTGTGTCGTGCGTGATACTTTCGGCAAGAGCAAAGTGCTAAGCAGCGGTAGTAACCCTAGTGTGAGCAGCCACGGATAGATGAAATCAATCATTTTCCCTCAAGTGGTATTGCATTTCAATGGTATTAAATATGCTATAAAATTATGAGCAAAGCAATGCTATTAGAGCAACTATGTTGTTATGGAGAACATTGGCTTGTACTGGGTGTCGTAACGCAAGCGGTATCAGGAATCCCGTTAAATGAAATAACTTAAAAATATTCAACATTTAAGCTTTTAAAATCAACAGAATGTAATATAGTTAAGGAAGATGTAAAATTCATGCCCCAACTTTTTATTGATATAGATCTTCATAAGCTCCTAACAAGAGTTGAATGTAAAAAACAGGTGATGCTAGATGTTTTCAGATTATCAGATTATGCCGCTTGGAAGCAGTGACCTGCAAAGACTTATGGAAATTGAACGAGCGGTATTTGACGAGCCTTGGTCTGCCTCTATTATGCGTGATAGTATTCATGCAGCACATAGTCGTGTTTGGGGAATATATGCAGAGGATGATAGTGTGTTAATCGGTTTTGGTGTCATTACCATTGTGATGGATGAATCAGAGTTAATTGACATGGCGGTTGCTAAAGAATATCAAGGTAAAGGTTACGGTAAAGTCTTAATGCAATTTTTGATTGATAAAGCTAAGCAAAATGGTGCCGAAAAAATGTTTTTGGAAGTGGGTGTTACAAATAACCCAGCCATTAATATGTATCAAGGGCTAGATTTCACACAAATCAATATCAGAAAGAATTATTATAGGCGCAAGAATGATATTTATGAGGATGCGTTGGTGTATCAGTTGGACTTTTAACACATAGTTGCTTATTTTTTTAAAAATTTTGTTACGTCATCTTTATAGGGTACTGAGGGTTGTGCGCCAAATTTAGTTACAGAAAGTGCAGAGGCGGCATTGGCATATATGATGGATTCATTGATGTTGTTATTTTGAGACAGTGCGTGAACGAGTGCACCGTTGAAAGCATCTCCAGCAGCGGTTGTGTCAATTGCGGTTACAGAATGAGCTTCTACATGCTGGCAATTAGTTTCGTCAATCAAGAGAACACCATTGGCACCCATTGTGATTACAATTGTTTTAATACCTAATGATAAAAGTGCTTTTCCTGCCTTTATCGCGCTATTTTTATCTATGACCTCGATGCCAGAAAGTATTGAAGCTTCGGTTTCATTTGGTGTGAGAATAGAAACATTTTTAAGAAGTTCTTTCGGTAAAGGTTGCGCCGGTGCAGGATTAAGTACAAAAGGCACCTTATGGGTTTTGGCAATCTTACTGGCTTCAAGAACAGTTTCAATCGGGGTTTCAAGTTGTGCAAGCACATATGAGGCATTGGAGATAACTTTTTGGTGCTCTTGCATGTGCTGAGGTGTTAGGAGTGCATTGGACTCTGGTGATACCGCAATACTGTTTTGTCCACTGTCGGATACAAAGATTAGAGCGGTTCCTGAATTCACTTCTGGTCTATAGATGGCATGTATATCAATATGCTCTTTTTTTAGCTCTTTTATGGCGGTATTGCCTAGGTCATCTGTCCCAATGCTGGCAATAAATGTGACTTTAGTACCGAGTCTAGCGGCAGCCACTGCTTGATTTGCGCCTTTTCCACCAGGTAAAATTTGAAATGAATTACCCATGACGGTTTCACCTTCTCTTGGAATATGGGGAACCCGAACAACCATATCGCTGTTGGAACTACCGATCACGACAATAGACATAAATGACTCCTTGATTTTAAGAAACTCTGGCGATAATAATGAGTGAAAGCCCGACAATATATCCTGTAAACATCAACGCCAACAGATAATTTGTAGCTGTTGATGCGCTTTTGAATTCTTTCCATATAAAAACACCCCAGAAGGCAGCAATTAACGTTGCGCCTTGCCCTAGTCCATAGGAAATCGCAGCACCAGCCGTTTCTGATGCGACAAAATTAAGGAGGCTTCCTAGTCCCCATATTGCACCACCAAGAATGCCAATGAAATGAAGCCATGATGAGCCTTTAAAGTAATCTGAGAAGTTAACAGCAGAGCCTGAGAATGGTTTTTTCATCACCCATGTATTAAAAATAAAACTGGAGATAACGAGTCCAAGAGCAAAAATAAAATTAGCCGTATATGGGGTCAAGTACCCTGATTCTGGGTGTGCAAAATTCATAGCCATTGAGGCAATAACAAATCGATAGAAAAAGCCCATCAGTACACCTGCGACAAGGGCGATAATTAAGCCCTTCATGACTCGACTGCTTTTAGTATTTTCATTCTGGTTGTGTCTTTTGTAGGCAAGTGCGGCAACAATCATCGCAATGGCAACACAGATAACACCTGCAAATAGTAAAATTGGATCACCAATGGGATCATTTAAATAATTCACAATAACGCCAATAACAAGCGCTAATCCAATTGCCACAGGGAAGGCGACCGCCATGCCTGCAATATCAATAGCGGCAACGAGTAGGATGTTGGCTAAGTTAAACAACACGCCACCTAGAAAAGCAGAACCAAGATTGTTCAATGATCCTTGACTGAGGTCGGCAAAGAAAGATCGTCCTAGATCGCCTGTGCTTCCCATTGTAATAGCAAGTATAAAGGAGATAAGTAAAACACCGATGCCATAGTCCCAATAATAAAGTTGGAAGGCCCATTGCTTTGTGGCGAGTTTTTGGGTGTTTGCCCATGACCCCCAGCAAACCATCGTAATAACACACAAGACAACCGCAATTAAATAGGAGCTAACAACGAACATATCAGATTCACTTATTTATTATGACACAGGAGTATATTAAATCTGAATATATGTTTGTGGTCAATACTGGTGAAAATAATTATGTTCTGGATAAAACTTGTCTTCAGTCTGCTTTTTATATAGTATGTCACGGCTCTTTGCTGTTTGTGATTTTTATAAATAGCTTATCGAGGCATTAACCATGTCAGCTAAGATGGAAAATATATTTCCGAAGCAGATAAACCGAAAGGAGTTCATTATATGAACCATTATGAAATAGTATTTATGGTACACCCAGATCAAAGCGATCAGTTGCCAGCAATGTTAAAGCGTTATTGCGATATCATTGAAGAAAAAGGCGGTAAATTAAATCGTATGGAAGATTGGGGTCGTCGTCAATTGGCTTACCCAATTGCTAAGTTACACAAAGCACATTACATCTTAATGAATGTTGAGGCAACTCAAGAGTCTATGGATGAGTTGAACGATGCATTTCGTTATAATGATGCAATATTACGTCGCCTAGTCTTGAAGAAAGATAAAGCCATTACAGAGCCTTCTATTATGGTTGCAGAAAGAGATAAGAAGCCAGAAACAAAACCAACTGAAGCAGCGGAGTAATTATTATGCGTGGTAACGTAAGTCGTCGTCGTAAGTACTGTAAATTTACAGTAGAGAAAGTAGAAGAGATTGATTACAAAGATTTAGATACCTTAAAAGGATCAATCACTGAAACAGGTAAAATTGTACCTAGTCGTATTACTGGAACAAGTGCTAAGTATCAGCGCCAGCTAGCAACAGCCGTTAAGCGTGCTCGTTTTCTAGCATTGTTGCCGTTCTGTGATCGTCATTTTTAAGTTCTAAATAACAATAAGAGGAATTTCAAAATGGAAATTATTTTGAAAGAAAGAGTTGAGAATCTAGGTAATCTAGGTCAAGTTGTTAATGTTAAATCTGGCTATGCCCGTAACTATTTGTTCCCATTCGGAAAAGCAGTTCAAGCAACACCAGCAAATGTTGAAGTATTTGAAAAGCAAAAAGCAGAGCTTGAAAAGCTTGAACAAGCACGTGTTGATAGTGCTAAAACTGAGGCAAGTAAAATTGCGGATAAAACGATTACAATTACAGCTCAGGCTGGTGATGGCGGTAAACTATTTGGTTCGATTGGAACAAAAGAAGTTGCTGACGCACTTGCTGCAGAAACGAGTGTTAAAATTGAAAAGCGTCATGTACGTATGCCAGAAGGTGTAATTCGTCAAATTGGTGATTATCAAGTATCTATTCATCTTTATACAGATGTTGATGCTGAAATTAACTTGGCTGTTGTTGCTGAGTAATTGCACTTTTACCGTTAGAATGAAAAGCTGTGTTGTGAGACATGGCTTTTTTTTTGTCAGAAATTTAAATTAATTTTTTAGGTTGGAGTAAGTATGAGTGGCGGTTATCCTTCATTTACAGATCAGCAATTAGAAACATTAAAGCGCCCGCCTAGTTCTGTGGATGCGGAGCGTTCGGTGCTTGGCGGTTTGATTTTAGATAATGATAGCTGGGAAAAAGTAGAGGATCAGCTGACGGTCGGTGATTTTTATCAAGGCGAACATCGGGTTATTTACAAAGAAATTGAAAAGTTAGTGCAAGAAAATACGCCTTTTGATGTTATTACATTAAGCGATGCTTTAGCAAATTCTAAAAAAATAGATCAAGCGGGAGGCTTAGCCTACATTGGCGAACTTGTTGCCAATACCCCAACAGCGGCAAATATCGGCGCTTATGCAAGAATTGTGACTGAAAAATCTCGAATGAGGACATTGCTGAATACTGCCGTAGATATTGCAAATTTAGTTTATGACCAAGATGGCCGAAAAAGTGATGAGGTTATTGATGAGGCTGAACGAAAGATATTTCAAATAGCAGAGAAATCTCAGAATATTCAGGATGGCCCTGAAGCTGTGACAGATGTGCTTTCAAGTGTGATTGATCGTTTAGATCTATTGATGGATACTAAAGATGGCATTACAGGTGTTTCGACTGGCTTTACGGACCTTGATAAAATGACCTCAGGTTTGCACCCATCTAATTTGGTGATTGTGGCAGGCAGACCCTCTATGGGAAAAACGGCATTTGCCATGAATCTCTCCGAAAATGTGGCGCGCGGTGCTGAAAAACCAGTATTGGTTTTTAGTTTAGAGATGCCTTCAGAAGATCTTGTCGTCCGTATGATTTCTTCTTTGGGTCGAATTGATCAAACTCGAATGAGGAATGGCCAATTAGACGATGAGCATTGGACAAAAATAACGGCATCAATGCAGATTATCACTCAAGAAATGAATCTCTATATCGATGATAGTGCGGCTTTGTCTCCAGCGGAAATTAGATCACGAGCACGTAGACTTGCCAAGGAGCATGGCGGGTTAAGCATGATTGTGGTGGATTACTTGCAGTTAATGAGTATCCCAGGCTACGAGAGTAACCGAACCCAAGAAGTGTCTGAAATTTCTCGGTCGTTAAAAGCTCTTGCAAAAGAACTAGAAGTGCCTGTAGTTGCACTTTCGCAGTTAAATCGTGGTGTGGACGATCGTGCGGATAAACGCCCCATGATGTCTGATCTACGGGAATCTGGCGCAATTGAGCAAGATGCTGATGTGATTATGTTTGTGTATCGAGATGAAGTTTATCACAAAGACAAACAAGAAAATAAAGGCATTGGTGAAATTATTATTGGTAAGCAGAGAAATGGACCGATTGGTAATGTAGCCGTGACATTTACAGGACGCTACTGTCGTTTTGCAGATTATGCTCCAGAATTTCAATCCGCTCAAGGCATGATGTGAATTCTTCATCAATCTAAGCCCAAAGAAGCGTTGTTTAAAATGCGATCAGATGATATACTGCGTCGCAATATTATTTAATACATATTAAAGTATATTTGGAGTGCTGAATGAGCCAAGATAAATTAAATTTATTAAACTTTTCAACGAAATCATTGAAAAATCTATTTTCAGGAATGGGTGAAAAGCCTTTTAGAGCCGCTCAAATTATCAAATGGATTCATCGTCACGGAGTGACTGATTTTGAGGAAATGACAGATTTAAGCAAATCCCTGCGGTTAAAACTATCAGAAGTGGCAGAAGTGGTGCCACCTAAAGTCGTTTTAAGTAAGCCTTCATTGGATGGGACGCATAAGTGGTTGATCCAAATGGCTGATGGAAATTGCATTGAAACCGTGTACATTCCTGAAGGAAATAGAGGCACGCTTTGTATTTCTTCACAAGTTGGTTGTATCTTAAATTGTAGTTTTTGTTCTACAGGGAAGCAGGGGTTTAATCGTAATTTAACAGTGGCTGAAATTATTGGGCAGCTTTGGGTGGCAGTTAGAAATTTATCCGAAGAAGCGGGTGTTCATGACCGCAAAGTAACGAATGTTGTGATGATGGGGATGGGTGAGCCATTAATGAATTATGACAACTTAATCCCAGCTTTAGAGTTGATGATGGACGATTATGCTTATGGACTGTCGAAACGACGTGTCACGGTGAGTACTTCAGGAGTTGTTCCCAGAATGTATGACCTATTAAATGATATTGATGTTTCTCTGGCAGTTTCATTGCATGCTGTCAATGATGAGCTTAGAAATGTTTTGGTACCAATCAATAAAAAATATAATGTTGCAGAGCTTTTAGAGGTTTGTAAGTTATATGCTGATAAAGGACCGCAAAAATCTTTAACTTTTGAGTACACTTTGATTGCAAACGAAAATGACTCGATTGAGCACGCAAGAGAGCTTGTCAGTGTATTGAAAGACGTGCCTTGCAAAATAAATTTGATTCCATTTAACCCGTATCCTGGGAGTGGCTATAAAAAACCAAGTAACAATCAAATACATAGATTTAAGAATTATTTGATAGAACATGATTATATCGCTACTATTAGAAAAACACGTGGTGATGATATTGATGCTGCCTGCGGACAATTAGTGGGATCCGTTAAGGATAAAACTCGTCGGAATGCTCGGTATTTAAAATCTCTTGAAAAGGAAAAGGATGAAGCTTAAAGGGTTACTGTTAATTGTCTTATCTGGGACACTCCTGTTTGGATGTGCTTCAAAAAATGATCCTGAAGCAAATAAATTATCTGCGCTCCAGCAAGCTGAGCTTGAGCAGACCATTGAGCCTGATTATACCAAAGCTGCCGAAATTAATGCGCAGTTAGGGATTAATTATCTAAGTAAAAATCTAATAGATCTAGCAAAAACTAAAATTATGAAAGCGCAAAGTCAAGATGACTCCCTTTCAGTTGTCCATTATGCAATGGGTTTATATTATTCAAAACTTGGCAATGTTGATTTGGCTCGAAATGCTTTTAAGCGAGCAATAGATATTGATCCAAAAAACTATCAAGCGTTAACTTACTATGCACAGTTCTTATGCCAGCAAGATCAATACGACCGGGCTGAAGCGCTTTTTAGAGAGTCGCTGGCATTGCCCGCGAATGATGGTATGGGGGCGACCTATGAATTATATGGCGTGTGTACGTTGCGCTATACTAACGATATAGATAAAGCGATTATGCTTTTTCGTAAAGCCTTGATGCTGAATCCAACATTGACTTCTAGTTATTATCTTTTGGCGCAAACCTATTATGATGAAAGGCGCTATGAAGAAGCAAATAAAATGTTAAATGAGTATCTTTCAAGAGCCACTGTCAGCAAGCAATCTCTTGAGCTTGAAATGAAGATTTCAGAGGGGCTTGGTAAACAGGATCGAGTTGCCACAATTAGATTGATTCTTGACTCTAAATACTAGTGCAACTTGAAAAATAGCTGTTAAACTTAATTATCATACCTTTTTATTGTGGGCTAAATGTTACTTTCACTTAATAAATATAATTTTAGAAAAGGGCGGCGGCTGTGCTTTTATCACAATGATTTTGTGAAAGAGCGCAAGACGTTAATCTTTTTGCATGATATTGGTGGACATGCGACGAATTGGCAAAAAATTTGGCGGCGTTTAAGTAGCAAATATAATGTGATTGCTTGTGATATGATTGGACATGGTTTGAGCGACCATCCTCGTGGGCATTTCGCTTATTCAATTACTGAGCAGATTTTGGATGCTCAAGCTGTTCTGGAGAAATATAAGTCAGAAAATATCGTCTTAATTGGTCATGGATATGGTGCAATTATCGCACTTTTATTGGCTAAAATTTATCCGAAAGAGGTGCGGAAACTTGTCTTGATAATGCCTGATATTTATGAAAAGAAGCATAAATATTGGTGGCATATGATGCCTGCATGGTTGATTCAGGCTTATTTTTTCTTAGGCAGAAAAAAAGTGATGGTGAATCACAAACATACGGTTGATTTTATTCTCCCCAAAGCGCATGTTATTAAGTCATATTATATTTGGTGTAGATATTTGCCTTATATCGATCTTTCAAAATTAAAGCAGGAATGTTTGCTGATTTCTAGTCGTTTGGAGTTTTTGATTGAAGCAAAATGTTCGGCTGATTATTACAAAAAACACCTGCCTGTATGTAAAGTGAAATACTTGGATTCCAGTGAGCATATGCCCATGATTCAAGATGCCAATGCTATCATTTATTATTTGGATAATTTCCTTGATAGATTAGATGTAAAGGCTTTTAAAAATCTTGTTTTTGAGGGAGCTGGTATTCGAGGCATTGCTTATAGTGGCGCATTGTTGGCGCTAAACTCCATGGGTGTTCTTGAGGGGATAAAGCGTGTGGCTGGTTCCTCCGCGGGTGCCATATACGCAACGTTTTTGGCAGTGGGTTATAATGCAGCCGAAATTTACTATATTGTTCGGAAGCTTGATTTTTTAACATTAACAGGGAGTGCTGGCAATATTATTGCAACGGGTACGCGTTTCTTGTCTGATTTTGGTTGGTATAAAGGAGATGCCTTTGATGGGATTATGGGCGAGTTGATCGAAAAGAAAACAGGTAAAGCGGATCTTACTTTTGGAGAGTTGCATGCATCAGGGGGGCTGGAGATTTACCTTGTTGGCACGAACCTTACAAAAAACTGTTCTGAAATTTACTCTCATGAAACAACGCCAGAGATGGCAATCGTCGATGCTGTTCGTATTTCGACCAGTATCCCCATGCTTTTTAAAGCCATTAAACGCAAAGGAGCGGAAGGGGAGCAGGTGCTTGTTGATGGTGGGCTCTCATGGAATTACCCAATAGAAATATTTGACTATCATCGATATGTGGAACATGATGAGAATGCTGAAAAGTGTGGTTTTTATGATGACCCGAATCGTTGTTTTAATCACGAGTCTCTTGGATTTAGATTGGACCCGTTGAAGGATCCATTACATACGATTGCTGAATCAAAAGAATATAAAAAAATTGGCAATGTAATTGATTTTGGGAAAGCGTTTATGCGGTTTGTGCATGCTTCCACAATGAAGCGCCATTTGCATAAGAAAGACTGGCAGCGAACTATTTACGTCGATACGTTAGAATTAGGCGCGACGGATTTTGATATTAGCCCAGAAGATAAAAAACGATTAATTGAAGAAGGTAAAGTGGGCGTACACAAACACTTTTCTTGGCGTATGAGTAGAAGTGGGGTAAGATTCCCTCAATAATGATGTGAGGTTGAAAAATAGAGATATGATACATAAACCAAAATTTGAAAATAATGGCGACAAATTGCAAAAACTTTTAGCAATGGCGGGCTTAGGTTCTCGGCGAAAAATGGAAGAGTGGATTGCAGCAGGCAGGATATCTGTTGATGGGAAAATTTCCAAAATAGGAGATCGAGCAAAGCTTTCTGATCGGATTCTTGTTGACGGAAAGCCATTAGATCGTAAAGGGACTGTTATGACTCGTCCTAGAGTGATTGCGTATAATAAGCCCGAGGGTCAAATTTGCTCACGTAAAGATGAAAAAGGTCGTAAAACAGTTTTTGATGCGTTACCTCGGTTGCAAAAAGGTCGTTGGATAATGGTGGGTCGATTAGATGTAAATACTTCAGGGCTTCTTTTGTTTACAACAGATGGCGAGCTTGCAAATCGTTTGATGCATCCATCTTATGAAGTCGAAAGAGAGTATGCGGTTCGTGTTTTTGGCGAGGTTTCAGATGATGCGCTTGCAAATTTACGAACAGGCGTTCAGTTGGAAGATGGTCCTGCCAAATTCAATAAAATTGAGTTTAAGGGCGGTGAAGGGATTAATACTTGGTATCATGTTATTCTTAGAGAGGGACGTAACCGGGAGGTGCGTCGACTATGGGAATCGCAAGGGCTTAAGGTTAGTCGTCTAACTCGCGTTCGGTACTCTTATTTACATTTACCCAGAACTTTGAGTGCAGGGAAAGCTTATGAGTATTCACCGGATGATGTGAATGCGTTGAGAAAGTCAATCGGGATGAAAAGATATTTCTTTCCCAAAGACCTTTTGGAAAAGAAAAGGCGTAAAATTTAGTTGTTTTATTCCAATCTCTAAACAGCCAATTCCTAGACAGATTTCTGTTTGAGTTTTGATTCGATATCATTTCTCACATTTTTTACATCTTGCATGCCATTTATTTTATCATAAACAGGCTTCTTAACTGTTTTAGTTGGGGCGAATGATTTGTAATATTCAATCAGCATGGAAGTTGTTTTGTGGTAGATTTTCAAGCGTTTTTTGACCGTGGCATCGGTATCATCTTCTCGTTGAATAAGCACTTCACCTGTCTCATCATCAAGGTCATCAGTTTTTGGAGGATGATAATTGACGTGATAGGTGCGTCCTGAGGGCTCGTGAATTCTTCGACCTGTAATACGTTTCAGAATTTCATCGTCTGGTACAGTGATTTCAACAACATGGTCAATGCTTATGTCGGCATCTTTCAGTGCATTGGCTTGCCCGAGCGTTCTCGGGAACCCATCAAGAAGGAAGCCCTTTTTGCAATCAGGCTCTGCAAGCCGTATTTTGATGATTTCTATGATAAGACCATCTGGAACAAGGTGACCTGCACTCAAGATTTCCTTTAGCTTTAGTCCGAGCTCTGACCCTGATTTGATGGTAGAGCGTAGGATGTCTCCCGTTGAAATTTGTGGAATATCAAAAGCGCATTCAATATACTTTGCTTGAGTGCCTTTTCCAGCGCCAGGAGGCCCAATTAAAATGATTTTCATAATATCCTTAAAAGTAACATTATTTAAAAAGTAACATAAAAAAGTTATTCGTTATTATGCTGAATTTCATACTTAGAATAAACCATTATAGCTCAATAAGATAAATTCTATGTTTATTTATATAACGCTATTGTAAAAGCAACCTATCAATCTATACTTTCAACCGATCACCACAGTATATACATAACCAAACAAAAAAGGTATCCCTATGAAATCAATCTATCGATCAGCCAAAAATGCACTTTCAAAAGTAATGTTGATAGGTGTTTTGTACCCAATCATGTCAGCCATCGCTTTTGCTTCAGAAGCTGATCAGGGTATGCCTTGGGTAAGCCCTTTGCAAAAAATAACAGCCTCTATTTCAGGGCCAGTGGCTCAAGCCGCTGGGGTGATTTGTATTGTAATTGCAGGCTTGGGAATCGCTTTTGGTGAAGGTGGCAGTGGTGTTAGAAAGTTATTCCAAGTTGTGATGGGCTTGGCGATTGCCTTTACGGCGGCCAGCATTGTTGCAAAATTATTCGGTGGTAGTGCAGGAGTGTTATTTTAGTGCCTGCACCAGGCTTCCTTGTTAAGATTCATAATTCTTTGACTGCGCCTATTTTATCAGCAGGTGTGCCGAGGCAGTTTTTGATTTTAAATGGAACACTGGTGGCAGCAATCACTTTTGGTATGCAATCACTATACGGTATACCAATTGGAATTATTCTTCACGTTGCAATGGCGATGATGACCAAGAAAGACCCCAGCTTCTTTCAAGCCATGTTGCGACATATCAAGCAAAAATCTCACTATGATGTATAGGCCTGTATGTTTAATTTAAGAGAATTTCGCAGAAAGACAGATCGCTTAACAGATTTATTGCCTTGGGCTGCTCTTATTGGCCCAGGCGTGATTTTAAATAAGGATGGATCCTTTCAGCAAACACTTACTTTTCGAGGGCCAGACCTAGAATCTTCGACAGAGGCACAGTTAGTTTCAGCGACTGCGCGCTTGAATAACGCCTTAAAAAGATTGACCTCTGGTTGGGCTATATACGTTGAGGCACGTCGAAAACCTGCAGATAAATACCCGACAGGGAGCTATTTTCCAGATGCTGTGAGTTGGTTGATTGATGCGGAACGCAGAGACCTCTTCGAGCGTGATGAGGAAAACTATGAGAGTACCTACTACCTTACGTTTCAATATTTACCTCCTAAAGAATCCGTCTCGAAAGTTTCTGGGATATTTGTTAAGAAAAATAAGGAAGCAGAGGTTTCAGGTGGTACGTACGAAAAACTATTAAACTATTTTACGGCAACGGTGAATCAGCTTTTTGATATCATGAAAGACTTTATGTATGAAGTTTCTTTTTTGGATGATGCGGAAACGCTCACCTATTTGCATAGCTGTATCTCTGAAAAACATCATAAGGTACGTGTACCAGATTTTCCCATATATCTTGATGGATTGTTGGCAGATACGCCTTTGTTGGGTGGCCTAGAGCCAAAGCTTGGCAAACAACATTTGAAAACCATTTCGATACTGGGATTCCCAACAACGTCGGTGCCAGCAATTCTGGATAGTTTAAATCATCTGCCAATTCAATATCGTTGGGTCACGCGATTTTTACCACTTGATAAACCTGATGCCGAAAAAATACTAAAAACCTATAAACGTCAGTGGTTTGCAAAACGTAAGGGCATGTTAACCATGCTAAAAGAAACTATGGCAAAGAGTGAAAGTGCCATGGTGGATAGCGCTGCGATGCAGAAGTCTGTGGATGCGGATGAAGCTTTGCAGGAGTTGGCAGAAGATCATGTTTCTTTTGGTTATTACACGGCAACTGTGACCGTTTGGGATGAAGATTTAGAAGCCGTCTATGAAAAACAAAGAGAAATTGAACGCGTTATTAATGGGTTAGGGTTTGTAACCATTACCGAAACCATAAACTCAGTAGAGGCCTGGTTGTCTTCGCTACCAGGACATGCAAATGCTAATGTGCGTATGCCTTTAATGCATAGTTTGAATCTATCACATTTATTGCCTTTTTCTGCAGTGTGGGCGGGACCTGAGTACAATGAGCATCTTAAAGCACCACCATTGCTGTATGCGCGCACCTCGGGGAACACGCCCTTTAGGCTCTCTAATCATATTGGAGATGTGGGGCATCAAATGATACTGGGTCCTACGGGCGCAGGTAAGTCTGTCTTATTGAATGTCATGGCGGTGCAGTTTACACGCTATAAAAATTCCCAAGTATTTATTTTTGACAAAGGAGGCAGCTTTTATGCGCTGACTTCTGGCGTGGGTGGACATTATTACGAAGTCGGAGATACAGGTAAATCTGGACTTGTTTTCCAGCCACTATCTGGAATAGATGAAATGAGCGAACGTGTGTGGGCTCAAGACTGGATAATGGGGCTGTTTGTCAATGAAAACATTGAAATGGTGCCTGAAATACGTGAGATTATTTGGAATGCCTTAAACAACCTTTCTGAAGTTCCTGTTAAGCAAAGAACCCTTACGGGTTTAAAATCATTTATCCAAGATAAGCGCCTGAGGATGGCGTTAGATAATTACACTCTAGGTGGTCCTTATGGGGAAATCCTAGATTGTGATGAAGAATTTTTTGATAGTAGTGATTGGCAGTGTTTTGAGATGGAAGAGTTGATGTCAACACCGAATATTATTGCACCCGTGTTGGCGTACATTTTCCATGTATTGGAAAAATGCTTTGATGGTCGACCAACCCTGATGATCTTAGATGAAGCGTGGCTTTTCCTTGATCACCCGATGTTTGCTTCTAAAATTAAAGAATGGTTGAAAACACTTAGAAAATTTAATGTTTCTGTGATTTTTGCCACACAATCAGTTTCAGATGCGATCAATTCATCCCTTATGTCTGCACTAAATGAGTCCTGCCCTTCGCGTATTTTCCTTCCAAATGATCGAGCAAATGAACCCGCAGTTTCCGAAGGCTATGAAAGCTTGGGTTTAAATGCTCGACAAATTCAAATATTGAGCCATGCGGTGCCAAAACGTCAATATTACTTTCAGTCACATAAAGGAAATTGTTTATTTGAATTGGGGTTAGGTCCTATTGCCATTGCGTTTTGTGCGGCAAGCCGGCCTGAGGATAAAAAATCGATTCGGGCAATACTTGAAGTGAGTAAGCAAGATAATAAGCTCTATATAAAAAATTACCTGCATTCTCTCCAGCTTGATTGGGCTTATGCTATTTTGCAAGAACATTATTGGGGAGAAGTAAGCCATGGCGATGACTAACTTCCCATTTGGTCAAGAAGTTAAATCCTTTAATTCTGGTGAGGTGATTACGCCGTATCATTTTCCTGGGCAAATATTAGACAGACCTATTGGGCAGATTCTTCACAGGGCGTATTTGTGGCGTATAGGAACGGTTGTGGCAAGTTGTCTTAGTTTGTTTCTGTTGCTGATATTTATTCTTTTATTGAATAGTTCGCCTTTTACCATGTTTGTCTTGGGTTTGACTGATGATGGCTTTTTGCAACAAGTGAGTGTCTTGCAAAACCGCTATAAAATACCGCCAAAATCCTATGAGAATTTCCTTTCTACGACCTTAACAGGGCCACTGACAGGTGCTAAGAAACAGGCGGAGACATGGTATGAGAATTTTGTTTCTAAGGAAGCCAAAGAAGACATCAAACGCAATTTCATATTGCATACCATCACACCAGGCACATTGAAAATCACAAACTTTACCATTTCAAATGAGGATAAGTTTAAAGCCATATTGACTTATACAAATAAGAAAAGTTTTCTCAGAAGCTTTCATATTTCAGGGTATATTATTCACTTTACGCCACAGAAACATAACTTGATCATGGAGAACCCTTTGGGGTTTTATTTGACAAAGATGAATTTTATGCCAGTACTGCTTAAACCAGAAACGCACCAAGGTTTGATACATGACAAAGAAAGCAAGTGAAAATTTAGAGCAATACCGAAAAGCCCATGAGGAATGGGATAAGCGTATTGGATCAGCAAGAATTCAGGCTAGAAGTTGGCGTTTTGCGTGCCTTTTAAGTGTGTGCGTGTCTATCCTTCTTATTGTTGGAATTTTAATGCAACTGAATATGCAGCAGCGATATGTATATGTTGCCGAAGTGAAGCCACAAGAGAGCGTGGTCAACATTAGACCCATGTCAATGGCCTATACGCCAACGGTTGCACAGAATGAGGCTTTTATTGGAGACTTTATTCAGCGAATAATGTCCGTGCCGCTAGACCCTGTCGTTTTACGGAATAATTGGCTTGCAGCATTTCAGTCTATTAGGGCGAAGGCAACTCTCCAGTTAAATCAATTTGCATTACAGTATAAATCATTTTCTGATGTGGGCACGCTTACAAAAACCGTGAGTATTGTGAATGTTAATGTGGTGGGCGACAACAGTTATGACTTTACGTGGTCAGTTCGCACGATTAACAAAGATGGTAAAACAACAGATGTAACACTTTATAGTGGCATCTTTACCTTAGTCGAAAGTATGCCACCTAAAACAATGCAAGAGATGCTTGTCAATCCGCTTGGTCTAAAAATCGGTTATTTCTCACTTAGTAAAAAAGGGTCTAGTCAATGAAAAAAGTTATAAAAGGAACATTAATGGCATCTTTTGCAGTACTTGTAACAGGGTGCGCAAGTATGGGAAGTGCCGATAATAAAGCTAATTATGTGAAGGCAAAAAATGTGACTGAAGTCCAGACCAAAGTGATTAGAGAGTACATTCCAGTTCCGGTTCCAGGTCAATTAATGCCAGTCCCACCTGAAAAAACAGCGCAAGCGGCAAGCACCTTTAGAACAAAAAAGGCGGCCGTTAAATATGCAAATCAACATGCATTGCAATTCCCAGAACAAAATGACTTTTTTAACGCAATGATGACTTATGGGTATATGCCTGGCGCTGTTTATACCATTTATACTGCACCGCTTAAAATTACGGATGTGGTTTTGCAAAAAGGTGAAAAATTAATCTCGCAAGCAGCTGGCGACACGCTTCGCTGGCAAATCGCACAAACTTATAGTGGAGAGGGTGATAATATCCAGCAACATATTTTGGTGAAGCCCAATAAACCAGGTCTCGAAAATAGCGTCATTCTCACAACAAATAAGCGCACCTACCATCTTATCTTTAAAGCAACGGAAGGTGAGTCTTATATGGTTTCCGTGAAGTGGAATTATCCTACCAATATGGTACAAACATTTAACGGAACTTTACCTTATTCCCCCAATGCAAATGGTGACGCTGAGGATGCTATTACTGGAGATCAATGCCCCTCCTTCGATATTAGTCGAATGAACTTTGACTACAGTTGGAAAATGACGCAAGGTCAGCAACCAAACTGGGCACCACAACAAATCTTTTCAGTGGGCAGACAGACTTACATCAAGTTCCCATCAAAATTTATGGCGCACAATAATGAGATGCCAATGCTAGAAGTTTCGGATAACAAAGGTGAGCACTCCTACGCAACCATCACAAATTGGCGCTTCCAATGTGGGTATATTATTGTCGATAGCATTATTGATAAAGCCAGACTAATTGCAGGTGTAGAGTCAAAAGATAACAAGGTAATCATTCAAATATCTAAAAAAGCATAATATGGTGTAACCGATATGGCCGATAAAGATCAGAATCAAGCAAAGTTTTCACTTAGAGGTGCTAAACCAAAATCTTCGGAGTTAAACAAAAAGCTCATTGCCGTAGTAGGAGCAATACTAGGAACGGCAATTGTGCTGGCATTTCTTTTTTCTATTAATACAGGACCCACCCAAAGAACATCCAGTGGCGGTGAGATAAAAGCGACTGATGTGGATCAAAAGTCGGATACGGCTGGTGTTGATGGACTGCCTGGCGGTTACCAAGATAACACACAAATTAGTAAGCTTATGGGTTTAAACAAAAAACCTGAAGTCATTGAAAAAATTCCAAGTGCACTGCAAAGCCAGTTAGAACAAATGAAGTCTCAGCAGTCTCAGTTGCAATCTGAATTATCAAGATTGCGTTCTCAAAAAACCACATCTGATGCGCCAATACCAAAGCCGACGCCTCAACCCATGAGTCCAATGGATAGAGAGGCGATGTCTGCGGCGATATTTTTCCCAGGTGGTGCGCCTCGTCCAAGTCCACCAAAACCGCATGACATAGATAAGGATGGTAAAACGGTAGCGTCCTCAAAAGATGGAAAGAGTACGCAAGATGAAAAGCTTGCCTTTATGGATGGTAAGGTAAATAAAGATGTAACCAACCAGAATACGATTCAAAAACCAATCTCGAAATATACTGTCTTTGCGGGTTCAGCAATCCCAGGGATATTAAAAACCCGCCTTGTTTCCAACACTCCAGGATCTATCGTTGCCATTGTTAGCCAAGATGTGTATGACTCAGTGACGGGGCGCTATTTGCTTATTCCTAAGGGAAGTACATTGCTCGGTACTTATAATTCAAAAGTGAGTTATGGTGATTATCAGTTGCAAGCCAAGTTTATTCGTTTAATTCGACCAGATGGCACCTCCATCATTTTGCCGAATCAAATTGGAGTAGATGGGATGGGTGTGTCTGGTTTCTCTGATGAGCTTGATAACCATTGGGGGCAGTTGATTTCAGCGGCAGCGCTCACCACAGTATTTAGCATCCCGGCTGTGGCGGCACAGTATTCTCAGAATCAGGCTCAACAGTGGAATGGTAGTGGCTATAATAGCCCAAGTACCAGCTCAACCATGACAAATTCTGCACTACAAGGAATGGGGGAGACTGTTTCAAAAATTGGTGGTAAGATCACAGAAAGAGCCATAAGTATCCAGCCAACCATTACGATTCATGAGGGCTACCGTTTTTCAATATTGGTCACAAAAGATATTATTTTGCCACCGTATTCACGAACCGCAAGTCTTTAGTAGGCATGTGGCGGTTGTTGGGAGTGGTGATGTTGCTTTGCTTGTCATTTACAGTGCATTCCTATCAAGGTGGTTCAGGTGATGGTGACCAAAATAATAATAAAAGTGCAAATAATAATAAAAGTGCACAGCTATCTGTGGAGATAAATAAGAAGACAGAAAAGGCATTAAAAGTATTTAAAAACTTAACCAAAGACCCTAACGCCTCAAAAGAAGCTTTTTTTGCAAACGTTGGGAAAAATCCAACAGCAGCCGAATTTGAAGGTGGCGACGGGAGTGATGTGGTAACACAGACAAAATTTAAAATCGCAGGTGATGACAGCTAAGAGGGCTTTAAAATGACAGACCCTGATACAACCATTCTGGGCATTAAATTACTAGAAAATATACAGACAGGCTTTATTGATAAAATAAACGCCTCATTGCATTTAGTGCAGGGTTATGCCAGTGTGTTGCTTTACTCTCTGATTATTATTGAGCTCGTTTTATTTGGTTTGATTTGGGCATTTCGAGGGGATAATGCTTTTGGTATTCTTATTATTAAAGTCATTAAAATAGGTATATTTATTTCGTTTATAAAATACTTCCCCGTGATACTGCATGTGATTATTGATGGCTTTACGTTCGTTGGATTCAAAATTGTTTCAGATAAGGCAGCCATTTATTTGTTTAACCCAGGGAAAGTTTGGGAATTAGGTTTCCAAGCGGGTGTTTCTATGATGAAGCTTTCAGTTGAATACGGCACATTAAATATAGGAATGTCTCTCATTTATCTCATTTTGGGGTTTGGAACCTTATTACTGTTTGCGGCAATTGGCGCACAAATTATATTGGTGGTTTCTTTGTTTTATATTATGGCTTTAGTGGTTTTATTGTTGGCGCCTTTTGGGATTTTGAAACCTGTTGAGCAGTTTTTTTACCGATCGGTGCAAGCATTAATACAGGCAGGGGTTCGAGTTTTTACCGTGATTATTATTTTGGGTGTGGCTTATGCGCTATGGAAAACGATGAAAGTAACTTCAGTTTCAAATTCCACAACCTTAGAAAAACCATTGGCATTATTTTTTACGTCGTTTATCTTTATGATACTACTTTATAAATTACCGCCAATTATCGCGGAGGGAATTGGCAAAATTGGTGGGAATTTATTTGAAGGAATGAGTGGTGGTGGCGCTACAAGTGTCTCTGTTTCGACACAGACCCCACCAGCCATGTCGCCAGCAGCGGCCCAAGTCTCGGCTGCCTCCACGGTGGTAGGTAGCATGTCTGCGGGGGGGATGACTGTAGCGAGTGGTGGCGGTATTGCTGCATCGACAAGCGTGGTGACCACTGGTGGTTCGGCGCCTGCAGGTGCAGCCCCAGCCCCAGGCGCGACGAATGTTAGTATCTCTGGTGGTGGTGCTGCAAGTAGCAATCTTGCTGGAGGAAAATCCAAAGGTGTTGGGAGTGCATCCAGTGTTAACCAAAGTATTTCTACTAAAACTTTGAGTAAATTGAAGAGTTCTGTATAGCCTGATGAGTAGCACGATTTTGAAAGTTTCTAAAACGAGAAGTATAGCAAAATATGTTTTAATTCCACTGCTTTGCTTATTTCTTATTTACGTGATTATTTTTGTGTTTATGAAAATAAATATTCGTCTTACCTACCAGCAAACAGGTAGCATGCCTGAAGGGGTTTATTTAGTATACCCATCTGAAGTTTTTGTAGATGGTAATGATATTTTATTTGAGCCAACTAAAGAGATAGAGTCATATATGATCGAAAGAGGCTATTTGCAGAAAGACACGCCACTTTTGAAGCAAATTGTAGCAACAAAAAATGATGATGTTTGCATTGTTGATAAAGTACTTTTTATTAATGGTTCGCCAAAGGGAAATGTGCATTCATACGACACAAAAGGCCGACCATTAATACATGCAGAGATTTGCAGGCAGTTAAAAGCAGGAGAATATTTTGTGATGGGGGTATCCAGCTCTTATTCTTTTGATAGTCGCTATTATGGTGTGGTCACTCAAAATCAAATAATTGGAAAGGCAAAGCAGTTATGGTCGCGGTAAACGAGGTTATTAAAACAAGAAAATTAACCATGCTGGAAACGGCATTCGGTGAAGATGTCATGCATTACCTTATGGATGAAAAAACGGTCGAGGTGATGGTGAATCCAGATGGGCGTTTGCATTACGAGAGGATTGGTGAAGGCAAGGTTGCAACGGATATTTATTTACCCGCAGAGCAAACAGAAAATATTGTGAAATTAGTGGCTTCCTTTAAAAATGGCGTCGCAAATGAGCAAAACCCAGAAGTTGCAGCTGAGCTATCCTTTGATGGAGCACGTTTTCAGGGTTGGTTGCCACCTGTGGTAGAGCAAGCATGTTTTTCGATTCGGAGGCGTGCTATTGCAATTTTTACCTTGGCGCAATATGTAGAGCAAGGGGCTTTAACTCAAGCACAGTGTGATTTACTGAGTAAAGCCGTGCATGACCGAAAAAATATTATTATTGTTGGAGGAACAGGTTCTGGTAAAACAACTTTTGCAAATGCATTATTAGATGTATTGGCGGGTTCAGACGACCGTATCTTAGTGATAGAAGATTTGCCTGAGTTGCAGGTGCGTGTAGATGATCTCGTTACCATGACGACAACGACTTACGTTTCTATGCGTGATTTGGTAAAAGGTTCACTTCGAATGCGCCCAGACCGTATTATTATTGGTGAAGTAAGAGATGGTTCGGCGCTTGATTTATTGAAAGCATGGAATACAGGACACCCAGGAGGTGTCTGCACCATTCATGCAAATAGCGTGGAATCTGTTCCCTATAGGTTGGAAGACTTGATTCAAGAGGCAGTTGTTACGGTTCCTCGAAGCCTAATACTGCAATCTGTGGATTTGATTGTTTTTATCTCAAGGGATAGGGCAGGGAAACGGACGATTAGTGATATTGTAGAGTTGGTGGGGTATGAAAATGAGAGATATATTCTGGAAGTGTGCTAGAAAGCCTATTTAGTCGTGCTTGAGAAATAAACGTAATGTTGAAATGCATCTTGATATCCTTTACTATGCATATACTTAAAATCACAGCATTTTTGTTTGTTCAAAACCTATGAAATTCCAACTAAATAAAACATCAGGAAAAGCTCGTCGTGGTCGCTTGATTTTTGATCGAGGCGTTGTTGAAACCCCAGCTTTTATGCCAGTAGGCACTTATGGCGCAGTTAAATCGGTGTCTCCAGAAGAGGTTGAAAAGCTTGGTGCGCACATTGTTCTGGGTAATACCTTTCACTTATGGTTACGTCCAGGAACGGAAGTAATCAAAGCGCATGGAGATTTACATGATTTTATGAAATGGGATAAACCCATTCTGACCGATTCAGGTGGCTTCCAGGTTTTTAGTCTTGGCGCATTACGTAAGTTGACAGAAGAGGGCGTGACCTTCAGATCTCCTATTGATGGACGCAAAATATTTCTTGATCCTGAAATATCCATGCAAATCCAACGTGATTTAGGGTCAGATATTGTCATGTGCTTTGATGAGTGTACACCACATCCGGCGACTGAAAAGCAAGTTTGCGATTCCATGGAACTTTCTATGCGCTGGGCGCAACGTAGTAAAGATGCACATGGCGATAACCCCGCAGCCCTATTTGGCATTATACAAGGTGGAATGTTCACAGGTCTCCGTGATGTTTCATTGAAAGCTCTAACGGATATCGGTTTTGATGGTTATGCGATTGGTGGCTTGTCTGTGGGTGAGCCTAAGCCTGAGATGATGCGCATACTAGACCATGTTGCCCATAAAATGCCAGAAGATAAGCCTAGGTACTTAATGGGGGTTGGTAAACCTGAAGACTTAGTCGAAGGAGTGCGTCGTGGTATTGATATGTTTGACTGTGTGATGCCCACACGCAATGCACGTAATGGCCATTTATTTGTGACCTCTGGTGTACTTCGCATTAGAAATGCCCAATACAAAATGGATACAAGACCATTGGATGATCAATGCGATTGTTATACCTGCAAAAATTATTCCCGTAGCTATTTGCATCATTTGGATAAAACCAAAGAAGTGCTAGGTACGCGCTTGAATACCATACACAATTTACATTACTATCAAAAGTTGATGAACAGTTTGCGAAATGCGCTTGACTCAGGTACATTTGCAGAGTTTATAACAGAGTTTTACGATAATATAGGTCGTGAAGTTCCAAAGTTAACGAATCTATAACAAACAAATAGTAAAATAAGGAAGAAGAAGATGAATAAGTTTTTAGCAATATTGGCATCAAATTTATTAGCAGTATCTGCATTTGCGGCAGAAGGTGCACAAGGTTCTGGATATGAGTCCATACTATTATTAGTGGTATTCTTTGCAATATTTTACTTTTTACTGATTCGCCCGCAAATGAAAAAAAACAAGGCGCATCGTGCTTTAGTAGGCGGTATTGCCAAGGGTGATGAAGTAGTAACAAGTGCAGGAATTGTTGGAAAAATAACCAAAGTGGGCGATGCTTTCATTGATTTAGAAATTGCAGATGGCGTTGAAATTAAAGTCCAAAAGCAAGCCATTGGCACTGTGTTACCAAAAGGTTCAATGAAGTCTAATAATTAATCAGTTAGGGTCGCCTTTCTTATGTATAAAGCCAGAAACAAGGTAGCAATTAATCGTTTCCCATTATGGAAATATCTTTTAATTGTCCTTATTGCGGTTGTCTCCATCGTATATGCCTTACCAAATATATTTGGGGACACGCCATCCTTGCAGTTATCACCTAAAAATGGTGAAGCAATTAGTCAGACCACGCTAACAGATATAAAATCAGATCTCGATAAAGCCCATATTGCTTATAATGAATTTACCAGTGAGCAGTATATGGCACAAATGCGCTTTAGTAGCGTGACGGATCAGATGAAAGCGCAAACTTTACTGGATGATAAATTTGGTAAAGCCATGACTGTTGCTTTGATGCTAGCGCCAAACACGCCTGAATGGTTACAAGTTTTGGGTGCGGGGCCTATGAATTTAGGCTTGGATCTTCGTGGCGGGATGTATTTTGTTTTGGAAGCTGATTTGAATATGGCGATCAAAAGTAATATTGATAATTATGCCCAAGAATTGCGAACCCAGTTAAGAGAAAAAGGCTTACGTTATTCTGGTATTGTTGCTAAAGGTAATCAAGTGATTGTTGACTTTAGTAACGCTTCAGACGCAACGATTGATGAAGCAAAAGACTATATGAAAAGCAATTATCCAGCTTTGTCCTTAACGACAAGTGGCAGCAATTCAAAATCTTTTGTATTAAGTCTTAGTCAACAAGCCGCGGCTGAAATCAAAAATAATGCGGTTTCTCAAGTGATACAAGTGATGCGTAATCGTGTTAACGAATTAGGTGTAGCTGAAGCGTCTGTGGCGAGAGCGGGCTCTAATCGTGTTGTGATTGAGCTTCCTGGCTTACAAGATGCTGCACGTGCAAAACAGATTCTGGGTGGTACGGCGACAGTTAGGTTTCAGTTAGTCGATAATAAAGCAGATGTACAAAGTGCCTTATCGGGTAATGTGCCCATTGGTTCGGGTTTGTATCATATGTCAGATGGACAGCCTGCTGTGCTTTATAATCGTGTTATTTTAAGTGGCAATTCGGTGGTTGATGCAAAGGTGGGTTATGATTCACAAACTTCATTACCTGCGGTTCAAGTAAAACTGAGCGGACCAGATGTGAGTTACTTTAGTAAGGTAACGGGGCAAAATGTTGGCAAACCAATGGCAACCGTTTTGGTGCAAACCACCTTTGATAGGCAAATGATCAATGGTAAAGAAGTGACGGTGCCGACAGTTTCAAGTCGCGTGATTAGTGTGGCAACCATAAATAGCCAGCTAGGAAATAACTTCCAAATCACAGGGTTAAATCAGCGTGAAGCACAAAACCTTTCCTTGCTTATTCGTTCTGGGGCATTGCCAACACCGGTTCAGATTGTACAAGAACAGCAGATTGGTCCAACAATGGGTGCTGAAAATATTAGAATGGGTGCGATTTCAATTGTGATTGCTTTGGCGCTTGTTGTGATATTTATGGGGCTTTATTATCGCATGTTTGGCTTGATTGCAAATGTGGCGCTGATTCTTAATTTGTTTATGATTGTGGGTATCATGTCGATTATGCCAGGAGCAACGCTGACTCTGCCGGGGATAGCAGGGATTGTTCTGAACTTAGGGATGGCGATTGATGCCAATGTCTTGATTTTTGAGCGAATACGAGAGGAGTTGCGTAATGGAATGCCGCCACAGGCAGCGATTCATGCAGGCTATGAGCGCGCATTTGGTACAATTGTGGATTCTAATCTCACCACGCTCATTGTTGCCGTTATCTTGTTTGCCATTGGCACGGGAGCGGTTAAGGGGTTTGCCGTAACTTTGATGATTGGTATTATTACTTCTATGTATACCTCTGTAACGGTTTCACGTGGCATGACCAATCTGCTTTATGGTAAGCGCCGTAATTTACAAAAACTGTCGATTGGGATATAGGGTTAGGGCATCATGGATTTATTTTATAAAAAAACAAATATTGATTTCATGGGGATTAAAAAACTTACTGCAATCCTCTCCATCCTTATGATCGTTGTATCTTTTGGTTTTATTTTTATCAAAGGACTAAACTGGGGAATTGACTTTACAGGAGGCTATCAGATTCAAGCCACATATCAAAAGGCGCCTGATATTCCTAAAGTAAAGCAAGCATTAGATCTAGCTGGTCTGCATGGCTCCGAGGTCATCACATTTGGGACTGCAAGAGATATTATGATTCGCTTGATGCCATCATCACATGCTGATTTGCAAGCTCAACAAAACATTACGGCTGATGGCAGTACTGCGCAGCAAGCATTACAGGAAAAAGTGCAAACGGCGCTAGGTGATGAGGCAAAAATAAGCTCGATTAACTATATTGGACCGCAAGTAGGTCAAGAGCTAGCGACTAATGGTTTGCTTGCCATGGTTGTGGCATTGATTTGTATTATGGGGTACATTGCCTTTCGTTTTGAAATGAAGTTCGCGTTAAGTGCGGGGATTGCACTATTACATGATCCAATCATTATTTTAGGTGTTTTTGCCGCGTTTGGTTTAGAGTTCAATCTCACCTCTCTTGCTGCAGTTCTTGCTGTGATTGGCTACTCACTAAATGATACGGTGGTTATTTATGACCGTATTCGTGAAAACTTTAGAAAAATTCGTAAAACGACGGTGCATGAAATCATTAATCGTTCAGTCAATGACACGCTCTCTAGAACCATTATAACATCTGCGTTAACACTGCTTGTCTGTGTGGTGTTGTTCTTTTTTGGTGGGCCTTCCATACATGAATTTTCGCTGGCATTAATCTTAGGAATTATTGTGGGAACTTATTCTTCTGTTTATATCGCAGGTGCGCTTGCGGTGGTGCTTGGTCTAAAACGCGAAGACCTACTGGCGCCAGCACCGATCAAAGATGCTACGCCATAAGTATTATTTGACTCTTTTTCAGTATGCGGTTTGCTAAAATCAATCTCTATATTAGAATGTGTGTAAGAGCACAAACAAATTGGTAATGGAGTGATCTTATGTCTACTGCCAAAGCATGTATGGTTTTGGGAATTCTTGTGATCATGGTTGCCAGCACAATTATGGGTGCGTTTCTCGCCGTGAAGCTAAAATTTGACAGAACACAAATTTATCAAAAACCATCTTCGCACTCTACGATTTTAGATAATATTGATTCAAGAGGCTAGTTGATCGCTATATATCAGATAAATGGAAAAACACGCGAGATATGTTTTGATCAAAAAGCAATCATTTATGGGTGATTTACTTGAGTCACAGCAACCAGTTGTGTTATACTTTTCCAATAATTTGGTAGAGTAAAATACATTCATATAGAGGTAGGGTACGTGTCAAAAGAATTAACAGTCAAAAATAACTGGTTACCCGTTCCAGCGGGCGTTGATCTAAGTGGCTTGGATCAGTATTTAAAACATGCGAACAAAGTACCGATGTTAACGGAAACAGAGGAAAAAGACCTTGCTGCTAGACTGAGGTATCAAAATGATTTGGAAGCCGCACAAACACTAATTATGTCACATTTGAGGTTTGTTGTTAAGATTGCTAAAGGCTTTACGGGCTATGGCTTGCCTGTCGCTGATTTGATTCAGGAAGGCAATATTGGTTTGATGAAAGCAGTAAAACGTTTTGATCCGAGCGTAGGTGTCCGCTTGGTGTCTTTTGCCGTGCATTGGATTAAAGCTGAGATGCATGAATATGTGTTAAAAAACTGGCGCATTGTTAAAATCGCAACAACAAAATCACAACGCAAGTTATTTTTTAATTTGCGTAGTAGCAAGCAGCGCCTTGGTTGGTTTACACAAGAAGAGATTGAATCTGTTGCAAAAGATTTGAATGTGAAACCAGAAGTCGTCGTTGAAATGGAAAAACGCATGAATGCTTACGATATGGCGTTTGATGCGCCGAGCGAATCTGAAAATGATGAGGTCTATTCACCTTCTATGTATCTTGAGGATCATTCGGCATCACCAGAAGTGCAAATAGAGTCTGAAGAGTTGCAACATAAAATGCACACAAGTTTGCAAGATGCAGTGGCAACGTTGGATGATCGAAGCAAAGATATTATCACTTCTCGCTGGTTGGGCGATGATAAAAAAACGTTGCATGACTTAGCAGGCAAATATAATGTCTCTGCGGAACGCATTCGTCAGCTTGAAAATATGGCAATGTCAAAACTTAAGTCACATATTGCCGCTTAAGTGATTGATGAATAGTAATTTATTCCATAATTTACCGAAAAATTCTCAAGAATCTGAAATCATTGACCAGCTCTTGACCCATAAAAATATTACAATTGAACGTATTGTCTCCACGGGTCAGATAACACCAAAAGATGACCCTTATAAGCAAGACCATGATGAATGGGTTATTTTGCTAAAAGGTGTCGCAGAGCTATGGGTTGAAGGGAGGGGGAATTTGTTGCTTAATCCGGGTGACTATCTTTTTATTCCTGCAAAAAAGACCCACCTTGTTACCTACACATCGATCGATCCCGCAGCTGTCTGGCTTGCCATTCATATACATTAAATCTCTTTTTCTAGCGATTTATTTTTTTAAGGGATAGAGCCAAGACTGCAAATCCTGCCACACCTGAAAGCAGTGATCCAACTAAAATGGCTAATAAATCAAGAGAATGGTATAGCTCAGGAGAGTAGGACAACAAGGCAATAAAGATACTCATGGTAAATCCAATACCTGTGAGTAGGGCTACACCATAAAACTGTTTCCAGTCAGAATTTTTTGGTAGTGATGCTAGTTTGAGTTTAATGGCAATATATGAAAAACCAAAGACTCCAATTTGTTTGCCGATAAGCAACCCTAAAATAATGCCTAACGGCATGGGTTCGATTAGGTTTGAGAAATCTTGTAGATTCAGTGTGAGACCGGCATTGGCAAAAGCAAAAATAGGGATGATGAAAAAGGCGACCCAATAGTGCAAATTATGCTCCATTTCTTTAGACACCGAAACAGGCTTTCCTTTTTTATCTTTTGCAGTTAAAGGAATGGTGAAGGCAAGCAGCACACCTGCAATGGTTGCATGGATGCCAGACTTTAGAATAGCAACCCATAAAATAATGCCAATTAGGGCATAGGCTGTTTTTTTAACAACCCCAAAGATATTCAACATAATTAAGCCAATAAAGGCCAGTGAAGCAATCCCAAGCGCTAAAAATGAAAGCCCGTCAGAATAAAAAATAGCGATAATAAGAATAGCGCCAAGATCATCTAAAATGGCAAGTGCCATGAGAAAGATCTTCAGTGATACGGGCACTCTTTTTCCAAATAAAGAAAGGATACCTAAAGCAAAAGCAATATCTGTCGCCATAGGGATTGCCCAACCTTTGAAGGCATCAGGGTCGCCATAATTAAAAAGAAGAAAAACAGCGGCAGGAGCAATCATCCCACCCAATGCAGCAACACCGGGCAGTACACATTGAGCGGGTGAAGATAGGTCGCCCTCTAGTAGCTCACGCTTTACTTCTAACCCGATAAGTAAAAAGAAAATGGTCATAAGCCCATCATTAATGGCGTGAACAAAAGAGGTGTGTATAGATAAGGGACCTAAATCAAAAGATAAAGGGGTATGTAAAATGTTATTGTAAATATCAACAAGGGGTGAATTAGCAACGGCTAATGCCGCAATTGTGATAAAAATTAATACGATCCCAGCGGAAGATTCCTTTTTGATAAACTCTTCGATAAAGTTCATTGTGTTCCCATTATTTGATATGATGCTTTTAGAATGATGCGCCCCTATGATACTGATGTTATTAAGGATATGTCCAGCAGGCTAGGGTGGTTAATTTCTCAGTTTATTCATTGGGGAATATGTCTGATGCTGAACTCATAATAAGGGGATCTGGCTTTTGTGCAATAAGTTTATCTTTATCTGTATAGGGGAGCTGATAAAGTATATGTCTCATCGCGTTAATTCTAGCCCGCCGCTTGAAATCGGACTTAATAACCGTCCAGGGTGCGTGCTTAGTTGCGGTGCATTGAAACATTCTTTCTTTTGCGGTGGTATAATCATTCCACTTATCCATAGAGGCTTTGTCAATGGGGCTTAGTTTCCATTGTTTTAATGGGTGAGTCTCTCTGGATTGAAATCGAAGAAATTGTTCCTTACGGCTGACTGAAAACCAAAATTTAAAAAGATATATGCCTGTATTTAAGAGCATCTTTTCGAGTTCTGGCACTTCATTGAGAAAGTTTTTGTATTCATCGGGCGAGCAGAACCCCATTACCTTTTCTACCCCTGCGCGGTTATACCAAGATCGGTCAAAAAACACCATTTCACCCGCTGAAGGTAAGTGGCGAATATAGCGCTGAAAGTACCATTGTCCCAACTCCTTGTTGGTGGGTTTGGCTAATGCGACAACACGAGCATAGCGTGGGTTTAGATGCTCCATAAAGCGTTTAATTGCGCCACCTTTGCCAGCTGCATCTCTTCCCTCAAAGATGATTAAAATCTTTTGACCTGTGGATTGAACCCAGTTTTGCATTTTTAAAAGTTCAATTTGTAGGTCGTATTTTAGAGACTCATAACACCTTGCGCTAAGCTTTGTTTCATAGGGATAACTATTTTCGATTTGGGCATGGAAATGCGTATCCGCGAAGGTGGTTGGGGAAAATATAAGGTTCTTTGATTTTTTCAAGGTCTTATGTTGAATTTTATCTAGTATATTTAGAGCATAGCAGGGAATTGTTTAGTTAAAATAACTTTCTTCGAGTTTCGTTAAAATTTTTGTCGCCAGCTCTTCAACTGAGCGGTTAGTTGAGTCTAGCCAAGGGATATGCTCTTGGCGATAAAGCTTTTCAACTGCGCGGACCTCTTTTTCACATTGGCGTCTTGAGGCGTACCGGCTATTTGGTTTCCGCTCTTCTCGAATAGCCATCAGCCTTCCAACATTTATGGTTAAGCCAAATAGTTTATCTTTATAAGCCCTCAGCGGTTTGGGTAGCTCAAATGAATCAATGTCCTCCTCTGTGATTGGGTAATTAGCAACAGATACCCCATTATTTAAAGCGAGAAATAGGCTGGTAGGCGTTTTGCCACAGCGGGAGACGCCTACAAGAATCAGTTCAGCTTGATCATACTGAGATACACATGCCCCATCATCAGCATTTAAAGAAAAGTTGACGGCATTCATTCTGCGTTTGTAGTTTTCATAGTCGTGCATCCCATGCACGCGACCCATGGTGTGGGATGACTTAACGCCAAGTGTTTTTTCAAGTGGGTCAATGAATGTTTGTATAAAATCGAGCCTGACACTATGGAGTTTTTTAATGATATTTAAAATATTTTCATTAACGATGGTTGTAAAGATAATGGGCTCTTGTTTATCTTTATGACAAGCAAGTGTGATCCTGTCGATGCATTGGTTTGCTTTATTTTCGGTGTTGACAAAAGGGATGTTTGTTAATTTAAAATCAATGTCATCAAACTGAGACAAGAGGCTTTGTGCTAATGAAGAGATTGTTATCCCCGTGCCATCTGAAATTAAAAAAACCTGTCGATTCATCTTACTTTTCCTTAATTTGATATGCTAGACTCGATGTATTAATATAGCTTAATAATAGATGTTGCGCTAAGGGAAATTTATGAACTATGTATTGCCTTTTGATCAAGTTGGAATGAATGACGTCGAGTTGGTTGGCGGTAAAAATGCCTCGCTGGGAGAAATGATTAGCCATTTAGCAAACCTTGATGTGAAAGTGCCTTATGGTTTTGCAACAACGGCAGATGCATACCGAGAGTTTTTAAGTAATGAAGGGCTAGATAAAAAAATTAATGCAACTTTGGACGATTTAGATGTGTCTGATATTGAGGCTTTAACATCTGTCGGGAGAAAAATTCGTCAATGGGTAATGGAAATTCCATTAAACAAAGATTTTGCAGATGCCGTGAGGGATGCATATATTGCATTGCAGGGTGATTTACCTGAGCCACCATCTGTTGCCGTTCGCTCTTCTGCAACAGCTGAAGATTTGCCAGATGCTTCATTTGCAGGACAACAAGAAACTTTTTTGAATATCGTGGGTATCGATAATGTGCTTGAAGCCATTCATAAGGTTTTTGCTTCATTGTTTACAGATCGCGCTATTTCATATCGTGAGCACCAGGGATTTGATCATGCTGAGGTGGCATTGTCAGTTGGTATACAGCGCATGGTGCGTAGTGATATGGCGTCTAGTGGCGTGATGTTTAGCATTGATACCGAATCAGGCTTTGAGGACGTGATCTTTATTACCTCTTCTTATGGTTTAGGCGAAATGGTGGTTCAAGGTGCGGTAAATCCAGATGAGTTTTATGTGCATAAGCCAACCTTGAAAAAAGGCAAGCCTAGCGTTATTCGCAAAAATATTGGCTCAAAAGAACAAAAGATGATTTTTTCAGATGGACGTAAACCTGGTGAAACTGTGGAAATCATTAAAGTGCCAAAGCATGAGCAAACGCTTTACTCTCTAACACAGGACGAGATATTACAATTAGCAAACTATGCCGCGACCATCGAGGAGCATTATGGTCATCCTATGGATATTGAATGGGGTAAGGATGGTGTTGACAGTAAGTTATATATTTTGCAAGCAAGACCTGAAACAGTGACTTCTCGTATTGAAAATAAAAATGTTATTGAGCGTTATCAGATAAGCATCGATCTTAAACCAATGGCTGTTGGGCGAAGTGTTGGCAAAAAGGTAGGCACAGGTATTGCAAGAGTGGTCAAATCTATTGATGAGATTGCTTCTATTAAGGCTGGTGATGTGATTGTTGCGGATATGACAGACCCAGATTGGGAGCCGGTTATGAAGATTGCTTCGGCGATTGTGACCAATCGCGGCGGCAGGACTTGTCATGCGGCAATCATTGCTCGGGAAATCGGCGTGCCAGCAGTCGTCGGTTGTGGTGATGCTACTGATTGCATCCAAGATGGCGATGTGATTACGGTTTCATGTGCTGAAGGGGATAGTGGCTTTATTTATCCAGGGAAGGTTCCTTTTGAAATATCGCAAGTAGATATTAATGAAATGCCTAAGAGTCCTGTTAAAATCATGATGAATATTGCAAATCCAGAGCGTGCTTTCGATTTCCAACAACTACCAAACGAAGGGATTGGCTTGGCGCGATTAGAGTTTATTATTAATAACACCATTGGCTATCATCCAAAAGCATTATTGCAGTCAGATAGCATGCCAGCACAGCTTAAAGCTGAAATTAAGCAAGTAACGGCATGTTACGGTTCGCCTAGAAATTTTTATGTCGAAAAACTAACAGAAGGGATTGCCACACTTTCAGCGGCATTCTATCCAAAACCTGTGATTGCGCGACTATCTGACTTTAAGTCGAATGAATATGCCAACTTGATTGGCGGAAAGCACTTCGAGCCAGAAGAGGAAAATCCCATGATTGGTTTTCGTGGCGCCTCTCGTTATATTTCAGAAGACTTTCGAGAATGTTTTGAGATGGAGTGTGAGGCAGTTAAAAAGGTTAGAAATGAGATGGGTTTGACGAATTTACAAATCATGATCCCATTTGTTAGAACTTTGGAGGAAGCACGAAAAGTCATTGAGCTGCTCAAATTGAATGGTTTGGAGCGTGGAAAGGATGGGCTTAAGGTAATTATGATGTGCGAAATTCCCTCTAATGCAGTGATGGCTTCTGAGTTTTTAGAATACTTTGATGGGTTTTCCATTGGTTCTAATGATATGACGCAGTTAACGTTAGGCTTAGATAGAGACTCTAGTATTATTGCGCATAGTTTTGATGAGCGAGATCCCGCGGTTAAAAAAATGCTGAGTATGGCGATCAAGTCTGCCAATGAAGCGGGTAAATATATTGGGATTTGTGGGCAAGGACCATCAGATCATCAAGATTTTGCCGAATGGTTGGTGGATGAGGGTATTCAGAGTGTTTCTCTGAATCCAGATACTGTGATTGAAACTTGGATTGCATTAGCGAAAAAAGGATAAAAAATCACTGTCAACCTGCGTGAATAAGGTGGGTTTGTGGTAGACTGGTCGTATCATTCGATTAATGACAATTAATTATGACAACCCAGTTTGCAAATGAGATCTTACCGGTTCAAATCGAACATGAATTAAAGCAATCATACTTAGATTATGCAATGAGCGTCATCGTCGGACGCGCACTCCCAGATGTAAGAGACGGGCTAAAACCTGTGCATCGACGTGTGCTTTTTGCCATGAAAGAGCTGAGCAACGATTTTAATAAGCCTTATAAAAAATCGGCACGTGTTGTGGGTGATGTGATTGGTAAATACCATCCTCATGGTGATACAGCTGTTTACGATACTATCGTTCGTATGGCGCAACCTTTTTCACTTCGGTATATGCTGGTTGATGGGCAAGGTAACTTTGGTTCAGTGGATGGCGATTCAGCCGCTGCCATGCGTTATACTGAAATCAGGATGTCTAAGTTGGCACATTCTTTGTTGATTGATCTGGATAAAGATACCGTTAATTTTTCTCCAAACTATGATGAAACCGAACAAATACCAGATGTGATGCCCACACGTGTGCCGAACCTATTGGTAAACGGATCTTCGGGGATTGCTGTAGGGATGGCAACGAATATCCCACCACACAATCTAACCGAAGTCATTGATGGCACAATGGCACTTATTCATAATCCAGATCTTACCATTAAAGAGTTAATGGCATATATTCCAGGACCTGATTTTCCAACAGCTGGATTTATTAATGGCGTTGATGGTATTCATGATGCTTATCATACTGGTCGAGGGCGTGTTATTATGCGCGCACGGGCGGTGATTGAACTTGATGAAAAAACTTCCAAAAACCGCATCATTGTGAATGAAATCCCTTACCAAGTAAACAAATCAAGATTGATCGAAAAGATTGCTGAATTGGTCAAAGATAAAAAAATTGAAGGCATTACTGAGCTTCGTGATGAGTCAGACAAAGATGGCATGCGGATCGTGATTGAGCTTCGTCGTGGCGAAGTGCCTGAAGTTGTCCTTAATAATCTCTATATTCAAACTCAAATGCAATTAAGTTTTGGGGTGAATATGGTTGCCCTGATTGATGGGCAGCCGAAGCTGTTAAACCTAAAAGAAGTGGTTCAGGCGTTTATTCGTCACCGTAAGGAAGTGGTGACGCGTCGGACAATTTTTGAGCTTCGTAAAGCACGGGAACGTGCGCACACCCTTGAAGGGCTTGCGATTGCGTTAACCAATATTGATGAGATTATTGCATTAATTAAAGCCTCTAAAAATCCCGCGGAAGCAAGAGAGCAGCTACAAGCAAAGCAGTGGCAAGTGGGAATGGTGAAAGGGATGATTGAAGAGATTGATCCTAAGCTATATAGAGTAGACGGTTTGGTCTCCCATTATGGTATGCATGGCGATTATTATAATCTTTCACCTGTGCAAGTGGATGCAATCTTAGAATTAAAACTCCATCGTTTAACAGGTTTAGAGCAAGATAAGATATTAGATGAGTTTAAAATTCTTATCGCCAAAATCATTGAATTAATTGCGATTTTAAAGGACGTTCAAAAATTACTAGAAGTGATTTGCCAAGAGCTTGAAGATATAAAAGCACAGTTCGGTGATGAGCGTCGCTCAGAAATTATTGCTTCGCAACTTGATTTAGGTTACGAAGACTTAATTGCAGAAGAGCAAATGGTGGTGACGTTATCTTGTGACGGTTATGCGAAGTCGCAACCTTTAAGTGAGTATCATACGCAACGTCGTGGCGGTAAAGGGAAGTCTTCAACAAAGATGAAATCTGAAGATTTTATTGCTAAACTTACCGTTGCCTCAACACATGATATGATGTTGTGCTTTTCTACTCGAGGCAAGGTGTATTGGTCGAAAGTTTATCGTTTCCCTCAATCTGGACGTGGCGCTAAAGGCAAGCCGATTAATAATCTTTTACCATTAGAGTCTAATGAAAAAATCACCGCAATGTTGGCGATTAATGAATTTGTAGATGATAGATATGTCTTCATGGCAACGCGTAAAGGGACGGTTAAGAAAGTGAATCTTGAGGCTTTTTCTCGCCCAAGAAAAATGGGAATTTATGCCTTAACGATTGATGATGACGATGAACTGATGGATGTTGTCTTAACAGGTGGCTCTTCTGAAGTGATGATGTTTTCAGACGCAGGCAAAGCGATCCGTTTTTCAGAAACAGATGTGCGTGCTATGGGACGTACAGCGCGTGGCGTTCGGGGTATGAGAATAAAGGATGGGCAAATTATTGTGGCCTTAATCACCACGCTTCCAGATGAAGGTGTGGTGCTGTCTGCAACGCAATTTGGCTTTGGTAAAAGAACACCTGTTTCTGAATATCGTAAAACCGCTAGAGGGTCACAAGGTGTGATTTCTATCTCCACCAGTGATCGGAATGGATGTGTGGTAGGTGCTGTTTTAGTGGATGAAGATGATGACATTATGTTGATGACGGATCTTGGAATGCTTGTTCGGACAAAAGTTGAGCAAGTTCGAGAAACGGGTCGTGCGGCGCAGGGTGTCAAATTGATTAACTTAAAAGAAAATGAAAAATTAGTGGTGATCCAACAAGTTTCAAATGATGATGAAGATGTGCCTGAGGCCAATGAGCTTCAAGTCAATGAAACTCAAGACAATGAAGATCAAAACGGGGAGACGGCCACGGATTCGGCACCTGATGAGGAATAACTGTGATGGAAAATATAACCATACTGGGCTCTACAGGTTCGATAGGGGAAAACACCTTATCCGTTATTCGGGAACACCCTGATAAGTTTAAAGTGTTTGCATTATCCGCAAATAGTCAGGTTGATAAACTATATGCGCAATGCCTTGAATTTAAACCCATGTTTGCCGTTTTACGAGATACCCATGCGGCAATATTGCTTCAAGAAAAGATGGCTAATGTCAAATTAAAAACCCAAATCCTCTCTGGTGTTGTGGCTTTGGAGATGATTGCATCTCATGAAGGCGTTGATCAAGTCATGGCAGCCATTGTGGGTATTGCAGGACTACGCCCAGCTTATGCTGCGGTGACTTCGGGTAAGAAAGTTTTATTGGCGAATAAAGAAGCGTTGGTGACAGCGGGGCAAATTTTTATGGATGCGGCAGATGAGTATGGCGCAACGATTATCCCTGTGGACAGCGAGCATAACGCTATTTTTCAATGCTTACCTGAAAAGAGTAGAATCTATGATGCCGCGTCTGTTACAGAAATCATTTTAACGGCATCTGGCGGTCCATTTTTACGTAAATCATTGTCTGATTTGAAGGAAATTACACCTGATGAGGCTTGTGCGCACCCTAACTGGAAAATGGGGCGTAAGATTTCAGTAGACTCTTCCACAATGGTGAATAAAGCTTTAGAGATGATTGAGGCATATTGGTTATTTGCAATGCCTGTCGAAAAACTAACAGTATTGATTCACCCAGAAAGCATTGTGCATTCCATGGTGCGATACCAAGATGGCAGTTTTTTGGCGCAAATTGGTTCTCCTGACATGCGCACCCCAATTGCGTATTCGTTATTTTATCCTGAGAGAGGGCAAGCGTTGGTGAAACCTCTGGATTTAACAGAAAAGCCCTTGAATTTTATTGAGGTAGATACTCAAAGATTTCCAGCGATTCAGTTGGTATATGATATGCTGTCACGCAACGATATTGTGGGAACGATTATATTTAACGCCGCGAATGAAGTTTTAGTCAATGCTTTTCTAAATAACCAGATTAAATATTTAGAAATTGTAGAAGGTATTAAGAAGGCAGTGCTCGAGTTAACGTTCCCTACACCTCAAAATATTGAGGATGTGGTCGAAATAGACCAAAAAGTTAGAAAATATATGTGTGAGGGAGTTTTAGCTTGATTGATTGGTTGGCATAATGTTTAACTATCATGATTCGCGCTTCTGCACTTGAATTTATTTAAAATAGAAGGAATGTATTGGTGAAGCTAACGCTTAAAAAAACAGCAGTAATGGTGATGTTAGGTGTGTTGCCTACATTCGGGTTTAGCGCAGAAAGTGCAAACTTTGTGGTAAATCAGGTTAAAATCGATGGACTAAGTCGGATTTCCTCCGATACGGTGATGAAAGATATTCCTGTCGAGGATGGTCAGACGCTCTCTACACAAGATACCAGTCAAATTATTTCAGACTTATATCAAACGGGTTATTTTAATGATATTAAGTTGTATCGCCAAAATAATAATTTGGTCATA
>Ga0302132_10000063_pt1 | contig 47814 bp, 91 predicted proteins | sample CB9_321_MG_FD_203113 | JGI IMG/M metagenome (GOLD analysis project Ga0302132, IMG submission 203113) | Marine microbial communities from Western Arctic Ocean, Canada - CB9_32.1 | ecosystem: Environmental > Aquatic > Marine > Oceanic | place: Canada: Western Arctic Ocean | collected 2017-09-19
AAGGTAAAGGCGATTGGTTTACAGCTAATCTCTTTCGTCTGATTGCTAAGGCCGATAATAACAATCGTGCTAAGTTGTTTGAAGTATTCCCAGTCGAGGTGGCTGCGGTTCATGAGTATCTTACTGGTAAAGAGTTTGAGGTTGTGCGATGAACAAGAATAAGATTGTTAGCTACGATTTTTTGATTGATAATATCATTGCTGTTAAAGCACCAGTCGGTACTGATCCTGATACACTAATTGATCAAGCATTGGAACAATTAATTCAAAGATGTCACCAACAGGGAGAGATAAGCTTTATATTTGATAAGACATTCGATCCAGAGGAATAAAATATGTTGATACTAAGCAGAAAAAAGAATGAAGCTATTGTGTTCTCCACTTCGCAAGGAGACATTGTAGTAGAAGTCGTGAGAGTGAATGGGGATAATGTAAGACTTGGTATCGAATGCGATAAATCTATTTCCATTCGTCGAAAAGAAGTCTTCTCCCTAATTAAAAGAATGACGGACTTGAAGACTGAGACTGAGCAATTCGATGCCTTGGGCGACGATGAAGACGGATGTGGCCCCGATGGAAATTATGTTGACCAATAATCATGGATTGATGTTAATAACCTGATCCGATATAGTGCCGAAAAGTTATTAACCCCCCAAGCAAGGCGACACAAATGCAAATGAGAAGATGTCATGTGATTGAATTGGCGAGAAAAGCACAGAGAATAGAAAACGAAAGAAAACGAGCAGAAAAGAAAATTAAAAACGGTTGTACGTTAGAGAGAAAGGAAAAACCTCCTAATGTTCAACTGTTATCTGAAAGAATTAAAGGATAAAGATAATGCTCACCACAGAAGATTATAAACGATTAGATGAATGTAAAGACACAAAGGATGTGTTAAAGGCATTAGAAGATATTGAGAATAATTTTTACGCTTCGCTCGATGAAGGCGACATCGTTCACTACAACAACGGATTCAAGAACTTCGTCCGTAATCGAGCCACAAATCGAGTCAGGCTGGGACTGAACTACTTAAAGAAAATAAATCCGAATGATTGACCTATTAGACCTGCCGCATTCAGAGACAGATGGTGACTATATTGTCTTCTTCGGAAACATTATGGGATATTCGAGTATGGTCACTATCATGAAAAAAGACAGGGAAAATATCGACGATCATAGCTCATGTATGATGGTAGCATTCATTGACAAATTAGATGAGAACAGCGATCCACGGTTTGATTGGCATGATAATGTCAACGTATTAGATGAAAAACCGTTCGACCCAGAATGGTGTGTCGAACAGTATATGTTACATAGGACTCAAACATAGGACTCAACGATAATGGCAGCACCAAATAAACAAAAATGGGCGACCGTAAGCTGGATGGCAGGGGATGTTCATTGTATCAAACCAAGTTGGTCGATGGAAAAATGCGAAGAATGGCTTGAAGTTAACCAGAAGTATATTAAAGAAAGATTAGTCGAAGTTGGGTTTGAAGTTATTGAAGACTTAACCGCATCAGGTCAGTAATATGAAAAATGAATTAGTAGACAATATGAAAAATGAATTAGTAGACATAATCTATCAAGCCTTGCGACGATCTCTTGAATCAGGGACAGACGATATTGCCATGAGAGTCGGACGTGTGTCACTTGATGGCGATCATAAGAGTAGTGAAGTTATTATCACGTTAGATGATGGAGAACAAAAGAAAGATTTTGTTATTTCCAATAATGATATTAGAGAGTTGGAAGAAATTCATTCGTAAGATACTGCCAAAGAAGAAAGCAGTTGATCCATATTATGAATGTTATCCTAATCACTTGCCTCGGCTGATGAAAGAACTTGAAAAGCCCAGAGGAAGTGAAAACGGTTGTACGTTAACACCCAGAAGAAAAGATTACAGCAATGGACGCAGAGTTAAGGGGTGTCAGAAACTTTGAAATTGTCCAAAAAGGAGAAACTTTATACCTTTATGGAACAACAAATCTCTATTATTATAAACAATTGGCAGAGTATTGGACGGCAAAGAAAAGTGGGATGCAAATAAAAAGCCAAATAACCGTTGTGAAAGAAGAAACGGTTGTACGTTAGACAGAGGATAATATGAAAAAGAAAAATAAACCTTTTGTTGTTCAGGACAAAGAAGGAAATAAACTCTTTGCTGGAAACTATACAGAGGTTGAAGATTGGCTCGATCAGAGGGAGTCAGATAACGGGTTAGAGATTGTTATGAGTGATTGTACCTGTACAAACTGTATATTCATTGATGGCGGAAGAAGGTATTGCTATGATTGTGAAAAATATACCAAGATGTCCTGTGTATCGGGTTTTTTACGACTAAAGAAGAGATCGAACGAAAAATAGAAGTTATTAACAGACATAGGATAAGATAGCACGAGCAATAACTTCGCAGGAAACAGCAAAACTTATAATTAAAATAAACCAAGCAAAACATTCCCCGACAACATCCAACGGATCATCATAAGTATTACGGTCACGGTCTTCGTTCCCTGATGGGGGGCGGTAAGGGTTTTCGTCCATAATATATAAGAGTAAGTTATTAACATTAGAAAAAAGGAATAAAGATTATGCCAATACTAAAGAGCGACATAGACGAATTGAGAAGACTGATCACAAACACTCACAACGATTTCGAGAAGAACACTTTGAATCGGGTGATTGCTGGTATAGCTGAGATGGAGAGAGAGATAGTGAGATTAAAAGGCGATCTTAATAATGCGAAAGCAAAGTGAAAACGGTTGTACGTTAGACAGTAGCAACGACAATCTGCAAGATACATGTCCTCACAGAGTTCTTCATCAGATTTCGGGGTATTATCTTTACGATATAACTCCCGTTGATGGCGGAACTCGAATCACATACTGCAAAACAAATCCACCACCATACGGAACAAACAATCCCAGCTTTGAAATCTGCGACAAACTAATAATCGTAAGGCGGAAATGATGAGTAATCCACAGAGGGACAATCATGGAATATGAAGTGAAGATTCGCATCAATGGGTTCGTTTCTTATGTCAATGTGACGGCAAACAGCGTCTCTCAGGCACAGCAGATTGTAAGAGCGCAGTATGGTGCGGTTGATGTTCTGGGAACCACTCGAAAGTAAAGTTATTAACCAAGGAGAATAGTATGGCTGTTAAAACAGAAGTTTCAATCGAGAAGAAATGTACTGACCACGCAGAGAAGCACCTAGTTGGAAGAACAATAACCCAAGTTCGATATATGTCCGAAGAAGAAACGAAGGATATGGGCTGGTATAAGCGACCGCTTGTTATTAATCTTGACGATGGCACAATGCTGATCCCTTCAATGGATGATGAAGGCAATGACGGCGGTGCATTGTTCGGACAAAATAAAGATGAAGATTTAACTTTTGGCGTAATTTGAATAATGAAAACATTTAAAAACTGGCTTAATCAGAGAAACACGCAGAGAACTGTGGTCGAAGCAGATTGCCAGTGTTTCGGACATATGATGGCTGTTTTTCTGGGTGGCTCAAGTACACGGGAAAATTTGTGTCCAAACCTAAAGTTGATCTCCCAGTCAGGTAAAGTAAGTTATTAACTTCCGACCAACGGGAGGAAGTTTTGGAAACGGTTGTACGTTAGAAGGTAACAAGAGTGGGTTTATCACCCAAATGGACTTAATACTGGTTCATATTGTGGGAAGTTATCCCAAAGGTCTTGTTTTTGCGAGGTTTGAGTTAATATCTTTCAATGTTTATTCTACAGAATAAGTTTTAACGTTGTTTTATTTTTGCTCACAGCCTAGCCCGTCTTTGTTCTTGTGCTTAACTTCCGCCAGAGGCGGGAAGTTAAGCTTGTCCTTAAGAAGAAGATTACTTTAATGTAAGGAGTTTGCTATGAGTTATCCAACATATAGCAGCTATAATTATTACTATATGCCCAAATCGATGTATTACTCGTATTGGGGATATTACCCATATTCCGATTACTATCTTAGCAATGGGGGATAGGACAAAAAACGTATCATTTATGATACGTTTTAGACAAACCCCCTCGTCCCGAAGGGCGAGGGGGTCTTACTGAAACGACTATATTTACTACGTAGTAAACATAGTCGTTTCAGTAAGTATATTAACGTTTCAGGCAAAAGCACCTCGTCCCGAAGGGCGAGGTGCTTAAAGTTGGAAACGGTTGTACGTTAGAGGTTGTAGGGGATTGATTAACTCTGATATGGATATCAGAAGAGAAGGAGTTTAGCATGGATGCTGACAAAGAGATTGATGTGAATGGCGTTAAGAGAACTTCAGAAGTTGCTGATAGGAAAATATGGACTACGATGGAAATTCGTAAGGCAGACCAACTTCGTTCCTATAGATTAGAATTATATGTATATCGTGTGAAAAACAATTTAGATGTTTTCACTGGTGAGAAGATAGAAGACAAGGAGAACTAAGATGTATTCTGTTAGTTTAGCTGGATCAGGTGATCTAGTAATGGATAACTTTGAAACTGAAGAAGATGCTTATGTGTGGTTGCGCTTTCAATATGGTTACAATTCCCCACCAGATAGTGAAGATGTGTGGTTTGAAGGATTTGTAATTGAACCTTCAGAAGAAGCAGGCAGTATGGCTTCAGGTTTTGATTGGATGCGCTTTCAGAATGAAGACACAGGTTTTAATGGCTTCGGTACTGGTTTTGAACCCAGTTAATGTACTATACTCTGGTCGTTAAATTGCTTTATTGCGCAACATACAGTATGGCATCTATACAAAAGACCCCCAGAAAAACAAATGTGGAGGTATTTTGAACCCAGTTAATCTATGATATCGTTGTGAAGCTTAAGGTTCAACTGAAGTTGGGCCTATTTTTTTTCCTATTAAAAAGAGTCACACTTCTCGTAGTAAACGTGACTTTTCGTTTGTTTGTGAGAATGAAATGAGTCGTAGCAAATTAAAAACGTTCGATCACTTCCCAAAAGATAAGAAATGTGTCGTTTGCGGTACTAATGAAGACGACCAATGCGTACTAGTAAAGATCGACGGAAGTATGGCTGAGGCAGAACCCATTCATCTTGGATGCGCAGTAGCGACACATTACAAAAGAGAAATGGGATTATTATATCGAAAGGCATACAACTTCCCGATTGATTAAAGGAGCAATGGCGGATAGGTTACTGTGCGAAATGGTTGTACGTTAGAGGTTGTCCGTTACTTTGTGGAGATGAGATGATGAAAAGAGTCATAGACATCAACGGTGATATTATCTGTGAACCTGTACATTATTGGGATTGCATCCATAGTGGGGTCGAGATGATAGAGAAGATGGAAAGTGAAGGAGTAGATCGATCTGATATGCATGTGATACTTAATAAGTTAGTGTTTGAACTTCAATTTCAGATAACGATGCTAAAGAGAACATCTCACGTTGTGTAAAGAAGGGTTGTTCATCTGTGTAGGTGAGGTGTCCTTGACAAACTGAAGCGTGATAGTTACAACCGCCTTGCGTCGGTTGTAACTTATGCATTAGTGATCAGACGTGTGTCGGTGACAAAAAATATTTTTATGCAACCCCGGGGTGAAAACGGTTGTACGTTAGGAAAAACTATGCATAAAATTCAATATTGTGGATAACTTTTTGGTCAAAATAGAGGAGTGGAATCCATAAGTACCTATAGTGTAGTGGTTTGTGTCGAATAAATTTATTTTTTGTAAACCCAGGACAGGCCTGGGTTCTCTGTTTGTCCGAGAAAAGCCTTTATTTTTTTGAAAAAGGTTGTACGTTTGGTAGTGACAGATTTGTCACCAGTGAAAAGCACTGTAAAACAAGCGTAGTGTGTATGTTACCATCATTTTGTTACCATCATTTTTATTCTTTTTGATGGATCGAAAAGAGATTCAATGCCCAAAGGCAAGAAGAAATGCCCTAAATGTGAAAGACTAATATCCGCCCGTGATAAAACGTGCGAGTGTGGGCATACGTTTGCAAAGGGTAGTGATGTTCCTTTTGGCTACAAACAGTGTCCCAATTGCAATGAACTGATTGGACAACGCAGCCGTCGTTGTAAACTATGTCAGTGGGATTACGATTTAAAAGAGATAGTGGAGAAACGTAGTGTTGTAAGCGAGATTAACTTTGATCGACGTAAAGGCGGAGTTCGGTTAGTGCTAATTCCAGCGGGCAGATGTCCTGTGGAACAGAGTGATAGTGCAGAACAGTGGTTAGAGTTAATAATAGATTATAGTGACAAATTAGATAGTGCAGAGTTAGCTCCTAGTGCAATAAAGTATTGGGCAGCAAGTGTATGGGGTCGTGATAGTGATGAATTTATTAAACTTAGTGAGTTGATTAATCTGGAGTATAACGTACAACCTTTATTAGAACTTAAAGGTTGCACTAGGATAAAAAATCTAAAGGAAGGAACTAAGTTTATTGATTATAGTGGTAAAGAAGGAATAGTGATAAGTAATACAGAAGGCGGAGTAATAGTGAAGTGTAGGATGACAGGAGTCAAGTCTCATATTGCTAACAGTTCATTAGTTAAGCCTCTGTAGCTCAACTGGATAGAGCACCGCTCTTCTAAAGCGGATGTTGCGTGTTCGAGTCACGCCAGAGGTACTTTTTAAAACGGTTGTACGTTAGGCCGAGTGGCGGAATTGGCAGACGCATCGGACTTAAAATCCGGTATCCGTTATGGGTGTGCGGGTTCGAATCCCGCCTCGGCTACTCAAACTGGATTGGCATAATGAAATTAAGCGATAGTGCTGCGGGCGCATTAGCTACTCAACTGTATCGATATTATGATATCGAAGCTGACGGCATACAAAACGAGATTAGTGAGGTACGGCAAGTAGAGTTCAAAACCTTTGGATTTAAAGTTCCTGTGTATCGGGTTTTTTACGAGGTTGAGTCAGGAATTACGGATGTATATGTTTCTATGAAGATTCATGCAAATACGATTGAAGATTTGTATTTGGTGGATCATCGTTGGGGACTTGAAGAGCCATCCACATCAAAAGCGGAACAAGAAGCACGATGAAAACGGTTGTACGTTGAGAATCTCACTGGTAGGTTTAATAAGGAAACAATGATGAAGTATCCAGTTGCTATCGACAAAGATAAGGTTGGAGAATATTCGTCTCTCACGAAGAGTGGTGGCGGACATTTTTATGATGAAGTTCTTGAATATAGAGTATGGTGTCACCCGGATAGTGGTGATGATGATTATGTTTCTTTTGAGACTTATGAAGAGGCATTGCAATTTTCTCGATCTCGCCCCCATACAGCGGAAGAGCCGTTGGCATTGGTCAAACAATTAGAGTGGATTAATAATCCAAAAGACGGCGTGTTTGAACATCATACAGGCGAACGAATTACAGAATGGCGAACTGAGTGGTTGGACAAGAATAAACGAACTGAAGAGTCGATCAGTGATTTCTTGACTGAAAACGCTGCTTGAGTAAATCAGTTTTTTTTTGCTTTACATTTTCATTCTGACAGGTATAGTGTATTTGCATGAACAAAATTTGTTTCTGTAAATGAAAAACGGTTGTACGTTGGAATGTGTAAGGGACAGTCAAACAATTCTTTTTTTTTGGAGAAAGCGATGAATTACGAAAAGCTGCAAGGTACTGGAACTGACGGGAACTTTGTTCTTGAAGGTCAAACTTTGGCCACCAAGGAAGGCTTCGGACATGTGAGCAAGAAGTGGTATGACCAGACCATGTCATACGACGAAGGTCTTGAGAAACTGGCGGTTGGTCGTCAGCACACTGATGACATTACGTCAACGTTGAGTAGATTTACTCCTTCCGTTGATGAAAACGGTAATTTTGTCATGGTTCATGGGGATCGAAAGTTTCGTCCTACTGGGCATGCGTTGGGACAGATGGGTGTTTGGGCTAAGACTGGAACATGGTATCCACGCAGCCTGACCGAAGATGTTTATGACAATAAGGATCGTGTTAAGTTTCAACGTGATCCTCAAGATGCAGAATGTCTTGCTGGAGTTTTTCGCAATGCATTTCGTCGTGTTGACCAAGATAAGGAATTCCTTTTCAGAACCCGTGACGATGGTACATTGCGTGCAATGTTGTCTGATCGTTATGCTGTTGTGGACAACTCATGGTTCGTCAATGTAATCAAGGGTTTGATTCCCTCTGGTCGTCTTTCTCACTGGAAGGGTGATTCAGATACGATTTATGGGAACATCTTGATTCCTGACACTATCCGTGAAGAAGAAGATTCCGATTATGGCGGAATGTTCTCAGTCGGCAACTGTGAGATTGGAGTTCGTTCTATCTCAACTTGTCCTTCAGTGTTCAGAGCGATCTGCATGAATGGATGTATTTGGGATCAGGAAATGGGTGTTGCCATCCGTAAGGTTCATCGAGGTGAAATTAACCTTGACGAATTGAAGGATGCCATTAAGCTCAACCTTGAGGAACAGATTCCTCTTCTTCCTGAAGGAATTGAACGGTTGCTTGCAATTCGAGCTAAGGGTACTGATGGGGCAAGCCTGTCTACGGTCTTTGCTTCGGTTGCGAAAGATCATAAGCTTTCCAAGAAGCAGGCAACTGCGACATTGGTTGCCTACAACCATGAGCCTCACCAGTCTTTGTTTGGTGTGGTCAATGCAGTGACCCGTGCTGGACAAACTCTGAAGAGTAATGAGGACTGGCTGAAGTTCGACCGTCTTGGTGGACGCCTAAGTCAGTACTCAGACAGTGACTGGTCTAGTCTTCTCAATCGAGCGAACAGTTTGAAGGAGAAGGATGTACTTGCAGTCTTTAACACTAACATTGAAACTGAAAGTGCCATCGCTGCGATGAGTGCGTAATTAAATTAACCACCTGCCCTTGGGGGCAGGTGGTTTTCTTTTGGGGCCTGTAGCTCAGTTGGTTAGAGCAGCGAACTCATAATTCGTTGGTCGTAGGTTCGAGTCCTACCAGGCCTATTTGGTGGAATGAATTGGAGGCAGTATGTCAGGGCTAACTAATCAAGAGTTAACGATACTGATTCGGGCTTTATCATTCTACGGGCAGGATTTGGCTAAGAATGGTGCTGGGGCGTCGGTGACCCGATCATCAACGTGCAGTGTCGGGGAAATTGAGATGGAGACAGTTTTGCGTTTAATTTGTGAGTTTTCACATTCGCTTGATAACGGTTGTACGTTGGAGTTCGGATATTCTGTTGATGACAAAAATGTAATAGACAAACCAACGGTTGTACGTTGATCTGTGTAAACGAAACAGGAGAAGAGATGACAGACCACAAAATCACTCTTGGCGTAGACGAAGAGTTGAACCTGCGAATTACACTACCTGATGGGCAGGTAATCGCAGTGTACTACGATTATCCCGACGATTATCCCGAATCGGCAGCACCGGAACTCGCCATCCATCTACCGCAAGAGTTGACGATCAACGCTTGGCGTGAGGACAAAAAGCCAACCGTCTTGCCCTCTGGTGAGGTGAAGCCATCGTCCATTGTGGTTGATAATCGGAATGAAATCGTTATTCCGATCCCCGAAGAACGTGGTTTGTGATGCGTTGATTCTCGATGCAGAGAGCCGCAGCGATACCTACCCTTATATCGAAATAATGTAATGAACGAATATACGATAGTCAGACGACGAGCAGTGGTTCAGATTCAAACGGATGTAATTGAAGCCGAGACATGGATGGCTGCATTGGAGATCGCCAACAAAGATCAGTGCCTTGCCAAAAACATAGACCCACTAGCCAATGAGATTCGGTTCAAGACGTTCCCGCCGAGCAGTGACCTGAAGGAATGGCATGATGATGTAATTGAATATCCCGTACTTACTTCTGACGACATTCTTGTTGGCCCTGATCGACCCGAAACAGCAAGAATTGCTGATCCTCGATACCGAGAGGATAGGAGTTACTAATTTCGACAAAGTCCTTTAGGAAAAGAGGGCGTAGCTCAGTTGGTAGAGCAACGGACTTTTAATCCGTAGGTCCAGGGTTCAAGTCCCTGCGCCCTCACTTGTTTGCGGGAGTAGCTCAGTGGTTAGAGTGCCGTTCTTATAAAGCGGTGGTCGGTAGGTTCGATTCCTCCCTCCCGTATTTATCTGTGAGAATGAAAACGGTTGTACGTTAGAGAGTAGTGGGACTGAGTGAGTCCGCCATTATCAACCAAAGGGGAAAATTATGAGGAACATCAAGGCACTTCGAGACGACCAAGTTGAAAACAGGAATCCCGGTCAGGAAATCGGCACGATGCTACTGGCTGCTACCAACTCTCCAGAGTATCTCGTTAGTCAGCTATCAGGCTACCTGTATGCGGCAAAAGCAGATTTGAAAGAGCAGGAAGAGAGAGAAACGAAAATGATTAAGATGCTCGCCTGCCAAGAAAAGGGGAAATGATGCCGAAATACAAAGTTGAAATGATTGTCGAAGTAATTGATGGGCATCCACGCAAGTGGATTGCAGAAACTGTTGAAATGGCATTAGAGGACGGGGAAGACATTCTCTCATGGAGCGTTGAGGAGATTGAAGATGAGGCGGAAAATGATGAGATTGGTTCGAGCGATAGCCGTTACTGCTGCCCGGATTGCGGCAGTTTTTCAAACTCCATTGATTGCGATGCTTGTGATGTCGCCAAGGCCAAACTCGATTTCGCTATCGGTGAGGTTGATTGGGGCAATGTCGAGCAAGGACTGATTGAGAATGAAAAACGGTTGTACGTTGAGAGAAGCAAAGACAAGGAGAAGCGATGACAGAGTACGATCAAATCGGCAGCAAAGTGGGATTGGAACTATTCCTTTGGTCACTTCCAGCTTGCGCAAGGCAAGATTGGGGTCCAATCGAATGGATCGAAGGAGAAACCTACGGAATAAATAGGCGATCATAAATATAACCTACTGGTTTAGTGCTTAAATACTGGCTGAAAAGTCCTGCTGGGTGTAATTGCCAGACCTGAAGGCCCAGATAAACCAGTGATTATCTGTGAGAATGAAAACGGTTGTACGTTAGAGGATGTTGGGAAGACATAACAGTTCATAGGAGAAATAAGATGTTGTATTTGAAGATTGAAAACAAGGGCGAGGCTCCGGTCGAGGGTTATCTTCTTTTGGGTGTTAGCACTACCCGTGAAAGTAAAGACAATCGTACCATCGGCCAATTTGGTTCTGGCAGCAAGCATGCTGTTAGCCTCATGCTGAGACATGACATCAATCCAACTGTTTTCTGTGGCAGTCTGCGATTGGATTTCTTTGCCAAGCCTATCACTGTGGATGATGGCATTGCGGAATTTGATTATTCCCGTGTTTGCGCCAAGCTGAGTGGTAAGAAAGATGGCAAGTCAGTTCGTCGTGAAGAGGATTTGGGGTTTGTCCTAGAGCATGGTGTTTACGATTGGACAGATCTTTCGATGGCTCTACGGGAAATGGTTTCCAATGCTATTGACCGAACCATTCGTGAAGGTTGCGATATTGATGATGTTGTGATTGAAATCGTTGATTCTGCCCGTGCAAAGGCAGGTTACACTCGTGTCTTTATTCCTTTGTCGCCGGATGTTCAACGATTTTATCGTGAGCTTCCAAAGCGATTCCTTCACTTCAAGGAATCAGATAATCTTGAATCCGCTGTGCTGAGTAAATCAAATCGTGAGTTGGGCGACAACAAGTGCGCAATGCTTTATAAGAAAGGCGTATTTGTTAGAGAAAGCTCAAACTCCAATTCGATTTTTGATTATAACTTTGGCGACGAGTTGTCGCTGGATGAGAGTCGGAATGTAGATGAATATCGTGTGAAGCAAGCCGCCGCCAATTCGATTTCCAAATCGTCTTGTGCCAATCTTGCTGAGACATTCCGAAGTGTTGCCAGAGGTGACGAGACTTTTGAATCTAATTTTGATGACTATCATCTTACAAAGCTTTATGACAACCATGAAGAGAGTCGTAAAGAGACATGGCAGCAGGCATGGAAGGCTGCTTTTGGCGAAGCAATACTGTGCCGCAGCCATAATGAGATGTTGAATGACATTGTGAAGAAGAAGGGCTACGACGTAGTAGTGATAGATAATTCTTCATGGTTTGATGCTTGTCGCTATCATGGCATTAAGTCAAACATGGACATTCTTACGGTCGTCGAAAAGGATGGCAATAAGATTATTCCTGCGTCAGAAGATGTTATCCTTGCTGTTGATTCAGTGTGGGAATGGCTTGAAGGTCTTGGTGTTTTGAATGGTCGAGACAAGCCTGAAGTTTCTTGCTATCAAGACATCATGTCAGCCGGAAGTAAAGTATTGGGCTATTATGCTGATGACATGGTTTACATCAACCATGACATTAGTGTGGGATTTAGCGAATTGATGATGACGACTGTTCTTGAAGAATTGGCGCATCATATTACTGGTGCGACAGACATGTCCCGTGATTTTCAAGACTTTGCCTTCTCCGTAGCAATGCGAAGTAAATCTAATCCGATAACCTATTAACGGTTGTACGTTAAAAGACAGCCCAACAGATAATTGCTGATAGGCCACAACCCTTGAAGTATTCCCGTGTGAGCGTAAGCCGACTAACGGGGGCAGCCTAGCCGTAGAGGGAAGTGCGGCGATTATCTGTTGGGTTTTTATTTAGACACTTGGAACCTGCACATCCCCCTATGCCTACTAACGGCGCATAAAAGTGTTTGTCCGGTTAATTTTTTAATTTTTATTTTTATAACGGTTGTACGTTGACCAGTGTAAACGAAACATATCAGGAGAAACAAAATGGACTCTGAACAGAACAAACTCTATGAGCGACAATATCAGGAGCAAACAAAAATGAATTACGAAACAATCAAGACGGAAGTTGAGACAATGGACTTCATCCAGAACTCCTTTGCTTCGTTTGGCGCATCAGACACGGAACCTGATTCAGTTTATCACTCCCTTCTTGCTGACGCAGTTAATGATGCAGAGGTTAATGTGCCTCGTACTGCTAGAGAATGGGAACTGTTTACCAATATGGAACATGTGGAACAGGTTGCTGCGGCTATGGCATCTCATACTGAGTATGTTGTTAATTTGATTCAGGAGTATCTCACTTCGGGCGAGCAGGTTAGCAAACTTCAAGATTATCTGAGAGGTTATTGTTGGCGGGCTTGTGTTGTATAAAACGGTTGTACGTTGAGCAGTGTAAACAAATCATATCAGGAGAAGTAGTGGATGAACATTGATAAAGAACTTCAACTGATTCGCACCAAACATAGCGACTTAATGCGTGCTGAACTAACCGCAGCGGAAGTTCGATATTACGCTGATAAATTCCCCCATGCGGATGTTAAGTCTATTGGTGTGGAAACCACGGTGGGTGTTGATTGTCTTGTTTATGTTGTCAACGACTTCAGGTTGACCTTTAATAGTGACAGATATAACAACTGTAATTATGAATTTAATAAACTCCCGCCTGTAGAAGTTGTTGAGGTTTTTGCTGACCGCATCAATCGTATGGAGGAACGTGCAGAGCGTCCTTATAAATATCGGTCATTACAGGCTTTGTATATGCACATTGCTGGATACCACCACAAAGAACTATCTGCCGAGGAAATGTTTAAGTTGTACGAGCAAGCCTGTGGTTTGCCTGTTGAAGATAATAGGGAGAGAAGTGGTTTTCACTCTTGGTTATTGACTCGCAGTTACTGCTGTGATGATAGTGGTCATTTAGGTCAGAAGTTGTTGCATTGGGAACATCGCAATACATTTATTGATTTGTTGATTAAAAACGGTTGTACGTTGCCCAGTGTAAGCAAATCATATCAGGAGAAATAAATGAGTGAGTACGAAAACTTTAAACTAGACATAACATGGTCGTTAGCCGATATAAAAAGCAGACAATCACAATGGTCTGACGACCGTTGTGATGAATTTCTAGCAGATGTGGCAAAGCACATCGAGGACGCATCAATTCAGGCAGGATGGGAAGTCATAGATTCTTTGATATGTCAAGAAGATGATTATGAGGAGATTGAAGATGAGTAAATATATTGTTGCCTGTTCGTGGGAAATGTACGGACATATTAATATAGAAGCGGAGTCAGTAGAGGAAGCAATTGAGATTGCTGAATCAGAGAGTACAAAACTGTCAGACGTTACATCTGACTATGTTTCTGGGTCTTTTAAGGTAGATTACGACATAACGCTTGACCAGGCGGGTATTTGTTAAGGAGTTAAGTTAGATGAGTGAAAAATTTCAAGTATTGCTTTCCACCACTTATGGCGAATGGGTGAAGGTAGAAGCAGATAATAAAGATGAGGCTCTTGAAAAGGCAGAGGCAGGGGACTGGGAAGAGATTGCTGATTCAAAAATGGTAGACCGAGAGGTCACAGGCGATGTTCGCTGCTGGGTTGACATTGAAACTGGTGCGAGAGGTTTGCTTGAAGGCGGATGGAAACACTTCCCTTGAAAACGGTTGTACGTTGACCTGTGTAAACAAATAATATAAAGGAGAATAAAATGGATGCTGAATTGGTTTATCAAGCGTTGCGAGAGTTAGCGGAATCTCATGGCTTTGTCACTGACCATGCCGATGAGTTGCTCGCAGCAGCGGCTCGGTCAATGGCTGAGTATGATGAAACGGTTGACTAGTAAACAAATCATAGGGTTTCGTATCAGTCGGTACAGACTACCCCGCTGCAAAGCGGATGCGAATGCTGTTTACCTGACCTCTTGCGGTAGTTAGTAAGTCGGGGCGAAACCTTTTTTTAAATTGGGGTATAAAATGAACATTTTATTTTCACTATTACTTATGTTTCAGGTGCAACCAAATAATGACCCTGTTTGGATGTGGATGCCAACAGATACAGTGGAACAGCGTGCGGATAAAGAAGTAGCTCGCAAAGAGTGGGCTAAACGCAAGAGGACGCTGGACGCAATGGCAGCCACCGCTGCTCGAAAGCAAAGGTTGTATTATAGACAGTATCAGTATCAGAACCAATATTATCAGAACCAATATAGGTATCAGAACCAATATAGGTATCAGAACCAATATAGGTATCAGAACAATTATCAAAGGCAAAGTTACGGGTATCGTTGGCGAACTATTTACATCCGCACGCCTACTGGCACGGTAGTATATCGGATTCCATATTAGCAAACGGTTGTACGTTGACCAGTGTAAACAAATCATGTCAGGGAGAATAGAATATGAAACTAAGCAACCGAGAAGCTGAAAACCTACTTGACGCATTGACAGAATACGACGAACAGATTTGCCCCAAAGAATTGGCAGATGATGAAGTCGGATTAAATGCCGAGAGATTGGACGACTTAGTAAAACATTTGAAACAGGAAAAGGGACGTGCAGAGGCTTTACCCGCAAAGACCGATGAGTTTATATGGGTGCTAGACGCAGCAAATGGTAATGTGTTAAAGGTTGAGATTCCTGCTCACTTCCCTGAAAATGGGAATTATGAGGATTACCTAGAAGCTAATTTACCGGAAGGCGTAAGGCTGAAAGATTGTAATTATCAGGTTTGCGGTGCTGAAGTTCAAACAGTTGTTAGACGGCGATACCATTTAGGATTCTAGCAAACGGTTGTACGTTGACCAGTGTAAACAAATCACATCAGGAGAAATGAAATGACGAATTGGCAAGAAGAACGTGATGAAAAAAAGCGTAAGAACAGGGAAGCGTTGAAAGAGGTTTGTGTAACTCTTTTCAACGCTGGGATTACTACCATCGAAGTCAATTACGATGGCTACGGCGATAGCGGGCAAATTGAGGATGTAACTCTTTTCAAAGGCGATAAGCAACTGAAGGAAGAAGAAGTAGCCAGCTTGGGTCTGCCTACCTCAACTATGCAAGAATACAACTACAACGCTAAAAATGACGAAAACCGATACCTTACTAAAGAGTGTACGCTGGTCACGAAGATAGAAGATTGTGCATATGATTTTCTGCCCGGCGGGTTTGAAATCAATGAAGGCTCTTTTGGTGACTTGAAAATCAATACCGAAACTGCTAAAGCAACTCTTGAACATAACTACCGAATCCAAGAAACAGAATACAGCGAAACAGAATTTGACCTATAAGGAGAAAACTATGGCTCATCCATATCATCACTCCCTAAGTTCTGTAAAGAAGTGGGGAGGCAAACCAGAGGATTATTTAGAAATCCATAGTTGGTTTGACGAAAGTAAAAGTTTCATGGCTGATTTTCGTCATCGTGCCATGAGACACCATGCTGAAGGTATTTTCATGTCTGAAAAAATCTTTGGTGTGACAATCGAAAACTCTGATGGTCGAATTGTCCCAGTAAGATTTATTGGCGAACGGCATGTAAAAGAAGATTTGGGTTGGATTCCATCTGTTCAGGACTGGCTAAAGAATATAGAACCAGAGGCATGGATGGGCAAGATTGGTATGAAACCCGAAGAAATGTTGAAAGAATCAGCATAAGAATAAAATTTAGTTTACAAATGGATTTTCAACAGTAGAATGAAAAAACGGTTGTACGTTAGTGAGTAGAAAGTTCGAGTTCCTTTTTTTTGGAGAAGCGACATGAGTGATGTCAAGAAGAAGCGGGTGAGTGCGGAAGAGTTTGTTGCGGTCTGGCAAAATGCTGAGACTATGGACGAGGTAACCGAGGCTTTGGAAATGAAGTCAGGAACGGCTCAAGTTCGTGCAAGTACCTATCGTAAGAAGGGTGTGAACCTGAAGAAATTCCCTAAAGGCGGCAAGTCCTTTGATGTGGATTCGCTCAATGCACTGATTGCTACTATCGAAGACCCAGTGTTGGGCAATGCTACTACGGTTGCTACGGATGCTACGGATGCTGCGGATGCTGCGGATGCTACGGATGCTACTGCGGAAGAAGAAGCTGCGTAGTGTAGGCAAAACCAAAACTAAAACTAAAAACCCCCCTGTCCCCTGTCTGCGGACAGGGGGGTTTTTATAACGGTTGTACGTTGACCAGTGTAAACAGAACATATCAGGAGAAACAAAATGAGTACGAGGTCAATGATTGCAAGACGATATGAAGATGGTTCGTTCCGTTCTGTGTATGCTCACTGGGATGGTTATCCCGAACATAATGGACGAATCCTTCTGTCGCATTATTCCAATGTGAATAAGCTCAACTCTTTGCTGGATGAAGGTGATATTAGTTGCCTTAGAGAGACAGTGGGCGAGAAGCATGAATTTGGTGAGGCACCCGGTTTGGCTAATGAAAATGAATGGACGACTTTTTACGGTCGTGACCGTGGAGAGGAAAACATTGAAGCCTGCACTTTTGAAACCTTAGATGAGTTACTAGCAGCAGCTAAGGAACGCTGGTCGATATATGTGTATGTGTTCGATGGGTCTTGGTCGTTTAGCAGCCCCAGCACTACTGGCGATTTGCAGGGCTTGGAAGCATATCTTAGCCAAATAGATTTAGAGGAATCAGCATAACGGTTGTACGTTAGGAGTTATGGAAATGCAAGTATCTTATAATTTTAGTGACAAAGAGCGCAACATAATCAGAATGGCATTGATTTATCTCAAGGCTGACTGTGACCCTGCTGACTTAGAAGATTTGTCAACAGATAGCAATCAGCTTGACGAAGATATCGCCAAGCTGATTAACGAACTCACCCCAGCAAGTTGGGACGATGATCCGCCGCCAACTAAAGGCGAAGTAAAAGATATGCAAAAGCGTAGAGAAGATACCGGAGAAGATTTAAGACTTTTTAGGGAGTGACTAATGAGCAAAGACTATCGAAGTCAGGTTTTCCACGTTGCCGAGTTTGGCAAGTCCGAAGCAGTGTACCCTGATGATTATATTTTAGTGGCTATCGTTGATAGTGAACACGTTGAGAAGGTTTTTGAATTGACCAACCATATTGATACCCAGTGGTGGGATAACGATGGCGTAGAAGTGGTTGGTGATAATCATCATCGTTCTACCTCTGTTGGCGATATAGTGGTAACTAATGAAGGAACCTTCCGCTGCGAAAACGTAGGATGGAAAGAATTTCGCAACGAAGCAGGGCCGTACAACACCGATCCTAGAATCGACGGAACCGAATAGTCGGAAACGGTTGTACGTTAGAGGATACAAGCGAGGTTGGTTATCAAGTTTTTACTCAGTTCACGCAGAACTTAGATCGATCAGTTCTGGTCAAGCACTTCGTGAAGCCTCTGTAACCTTCACCACGCCGCTAACGCCGAGAGGCCGTTAGCCTCACCAGTCCGAGGCATCGGATTCTAGTGGGTTGAGATGAAGGTTGATCACCGGATTCAGCTTCTCTCTTTTTTTTACTTTACAATCTTCATTCTGTCAGGTAAACTATATTTGTGAGAATGAAAACGGTTGTACGTTAGAGGTTGTAAGGCAGTCAACGAGATTGCCAATCACTTTTCTTGGGGAAGGAAAACACTATGAATATTTTTGAAGCACTCAAAGCTGGCGTTGCTAAGGTTCTTGGCAAGGCTGATGTTGAAGTCGGTGACTTTGACTTGACCGGACAGAAGGTGGTTATCACCTTCGACAAAGCTACGGTGACCCGTAGCGAAGGCACGGCAGGCGAAGGTCTGGACGATTACCTTGCCACGGTCGGACTTTCGACAAAGGCAACCATTGCCGCAGCAATTTCGTTCGGTGGAATTCAGGGTGAGAACATTGAGAAGTTTCTCATCAAGGCGATGGAACTTGCTCGTCTTGAGAAAATCAACGGTGAGTCTGCCATCGAATGTTCGAGAGACATCAAAGCTGCGATGGCGAATGTGCAGAAGGTCATCCAGACGTTGCCTGCTACTCGTCGAACCAAGACGATGGTTTCGGTTGAAGGTGCAACGGTTGAAGTGTTCGACCGGAATGGAAATTTGGTGGAGAGTAAAGCCGCCTAACGATGTTTCTCCCCCTCCCTGCGTTGGGTAGTCGTGTTCCCAGCGCAGGGATTGTTTTTATCTCTGTAAATGAAAAACGGTTGTACGTTAGAAGGCAACAAGCCACTGTCACAACCTTTTGGATAAAACTATGGACATTGAGTTTATCATTTGCTGGGAAGATCGAACATGGACGACGGAAGTCTATGAATACAAAAAGGAAGATTTGCCTCCCTCATTCAACGAAACTAATGGGAACGATTGTTCCCAACTCTGCACAGAACGATTGGAAAAGATTATCAAGGAGGCGCAGCTTTCGCCAAGTACCTTTTCATCATCGCCGTGTCGTTCTCCCGTGCATGTAGGAATTTACTGGTTTTCTCCTGATGAGTGAGTATCGGACGAAGATTGCGAGATTTGGGGATTCTCGTTGCTTGAGGACGAAGAAGCAGCATAGTATATTTGTGAGAATGAAAACGGTTGTACGTTAAGGGTTAACAACAACAACAAGGGAGAAAACAAATGCCTACTACAAAAACAAAGCGAGTCAAAAAAGGGATGCAATTCCGTTCTACTCTGGCTGACGGTAATCCCCTTTGGGTAGTCAAGCGTTCATTGGGCGGAGCATGGCTCTGCGAAGTCGTTGATGAACCCATCGAGATTGATGGCAAAGTCTGGACAGGCGATTTCGCCGGAGCGGAGAAGTCATTCCTCAGTCGAGAAATTCTTGCTGCGAACGCCTATGAAGATATGTTCAAAGACATGCGTAGCGACCATGACCGTTTTTACGCTTCGCTCGATGAAGGCGATATAGTTCACTACAACAACGGATTCAAGAACTTCGTCCGTTGCGAGGTTGTTTTTGATGCCGATGAACAGAAGAACAAGCTGAAACCAATCGCTCTGGTTGGGGAATGGAAAGACTACGACCTGCCTAAGCGTATGTCCGATGGGGAGATTCACTATGGCTATCATGCGAAAAAGATTATTGACGGCTCAACATTCGAGGCTAATGTAACCTGCATCTTTGAGGCGGGTACAAATCATTCCGATGACCCCCGTTCGCATCCGCCGATTGACCTGTCAGTGCCAGCAATGACCGAAGAAGAAGAACAGGAAGCTGTGCGGTGTCAGTTGATTGGTAGAGTCCAAGAGATTATCAGCGAACATGGAAATACGCAAGAGATTATTAACCGTATAAGTTCTATGCTGTCGGATTCGGTTGTACGTTAGACACCACACAGACATAAGGAGAAAACAATGAAGTATATCGTAAGCGTTACCCGCATTGGTTATGGCGGTCTTGATTTAGAAGTCGAAGCGGATTCCGAGGATTACGCCAAACAGTTTGCTTTGGATCAAGCGGGTGGCGAGTCATTTTCTGAGCATCATTCAGAATATCAAGTTGATCGTGTTCTGTTCGCTCATAACACTCATTCCATTCGGCAGATCGGCAGTGATCATCTGTTGCAGACGGCTATAAAGCTGTTGGATGATGAATATGGGATTAACGGAGATGCTTATGATGCCATGATGGAAGCAGGGATGATTCCAGACGATATTGCCATGAGAGTCAAAGCTGTTGAGGGACGATATTATCTGCCATCGGTTCGGGAATTATAACGGTTGTACGTTAGATGATATAAGCAACACTCAAACGGGAGAAAACAATGGAATTTAGTCACTTTGGTAAGAAGTATGAAGGTGAGTTAGAGTTCGGTCGATACCAGAATGGCAACCTTGCCGTTCAGTTGAAGCTGGATGATGGATCACCCTACGCCACCCTTAGTGTGAACACCGAACTTGCGTTGGCTGATAATGAGTTTGTTGCCAAAACCTACTCGGAAAACGAGGGGCTGGTAGAGCAGTTCATTGATGGCGGGCATTTTGTTCCCGTCAGCATTTCTGCGCCGGTCAGTGGTTTCGTTCCGAGCCAACCAATTCTGAGGCTTTCGCCCCCTGACGAGATTATCTAACGGTTGTACGTTAGATGATGTAAGCAACAACAAAGGCACTCAAAGGAGAAAACAAATGGGATATACACACTACTGGAAGAAAACAGACGAACTTGATAAAGATGTGTGGGAAAAAGAATTTATCCCAATTTCATCAAGTATTATGAAAGAATCAGGTGTTGCACTGGGAGATGACCTTGGAAAAGTTGACTCAAAACCAAACACCACATCAGATGTTCTATCTTTTAATGGAATCTCCCCAATGGATTTTGAAACTTTCAGTTTAACTCGAAATAAAGAGGAATTTTCTTTCTGCAAAACTTCACATCGACCTTACGACAAAGTATGTGTTGCAATTTTGATGCTGGCTGATGATTTGTTCGATGATTTCTCATGGTCTAGCGATGGAAATGCTGAAGACCACAAGGAAGGAAAAGAACTCTTGGGTTGTACGTTAGAGGTTGTGATTGTGTGAGAAGGTTTCAAACGGGGGTCGAAAATGAATGATGCAAATTATAGAAAACCATAATATGAATGAAACAAAAAGAATCCCTCTAGCGGATTGTAAGCACGGTTACCTGTACAAGATTCGATCTCGAAACTTACTTTTCGGCGTGTTTAACGAGAAGAGTAAAGGGTTCATCGGAATCCGAGAAAAGTTTGGACATGAGTATCTGTTTACGGAATACCATCACGACACGGGACCACCTTTCGGTACAGTGTCTCCAATCTCGAAGATGGAAAAAGTTCCTGACGATATTGAGATCAAGGAAAGCCTTGGATCTTTCACCAACGATACAAATCAAGAGGTGGCTTTCGATAAGCCTGTCTCCGAAGGAGGTAAAGGTTGGTATTTTGTAGGTACTGGTGAAGACGCCAACGGGGTCAGATCGGGGCGTCGAGGCAACCAACCCTTAGAGGATTGGTTGCAACAACAACGTAACGAGAGATCGAAGTGAACATTGTTCAATGGTGTAAGACTGTGTGCAGCCGCAAGGCAGATGCGTGTGAGTCGGCCAGTAATTGAACATAGAATCTGAACTGAAAGGTCGAAAATGAATGATGCAAATTATAGAAAACACAATGATAGAACACTCAATAGTAGCACGTATCACAAAAAAGATGGCACGCCTGTTCGTGGCATCTTGAAACAGGAAGCGGAAAAAGAAATTCAAGCCCACTTGAGCGAACGTATTCCGTGGAACGCTGTTGTCAGAGTGACTCCCAGTGATGATCTCAGCCCTGAGCCTAGGTTGGCTGCACGAATCAGGGATTAGTTTGGTGGAAATCAAATAAACGGTTGTACGTTGAAGGTTGTAACGGAAACATTTTCAAGTGGAGAAAACGATGACTATTGTAACTGACATTATTTCTGGTGTTTATGACTCTGAGTTGGATTCAATCCGAGAGGCTGTTAACCAGCGGCGGAAGTTGACCAAATCGGCGCATGCTGCTGTGACGATGACAACAATCAGCATTGGCGACAAGATTGTGTTAAAGGAAATCAGTCCCAAATACATGATTGGCATGGCAGCCACTGTCACTGGCAAACGTCGAACCAAGCTTGAAGTGACGCTTGATATTGCTTGTGGTCGATTTGGGAAGAACGCACCGATTGTAGTCCCCGCTAGTTGCGTCGAAAAGGTGGCGTAACGGTTGAGTGATGTAACAATGGCTGTACCTAGGTGAGAGTTTTTTAGGTGAGTATCACGTTTGGGACAATGTAATGAATGTCGAGTATGTAACCGATGTCCAGATTGTCTAGTTTTAATTGAGGAATAATAGAGTATGCCATTTTTTGCGATTTGGATAGCAGTAACAGTAGTTGGTAAATTATTCACGGCCCATTTTGAGGACTATAGGTAATGGTTGAAACGGTTGTACGTTGAGGGTTGTAACAAACAACAACAAGGGAGAAAACAATGGACAATTACACGGCGGTTGGAATCTGCGAAGGGTTTGTGGACTCGGTCGATGAAGAACATCAAATCGAAGCGTGGCAGTATCTTATTGACACCGGACTTGCGTGGACACTTCAAGGTGCTACGGGTCGAATGGCACAGCATTTAATTGATGAAGGGGTTTGCCATGAGTGAAACAATCAAAATTGGCGATTCTGTAGTTTGGCGTGGTGGGTTTGGACAGGACATGGCTCTCTCTGCCACGGTTAAAGGAATGGCGTTGACTGAAGAACCCCGTGAAAAGTATGGAGAGTCTGTTGACGAAGTTGACCTGTATTCTGTTCGTGAAAACCGTGTAGTGTTTGACTTGGATAATGGTCATTGGTGTTATTCCGAGCAAATTGATTTGTAAAACGGTTGTACGTTTACCTGTGTAAACAAAACAAAGGGAGAAACCATGTTCGACAAAACTAAAGATGGTGAGTGGGTCTGCGCAGAGGGCGACCGGCACGACAAAACTATCAAGCTACCTTGCTATGGCATTGTTGTCACATTTGCTCTGTATGAGTCAGGAGAACTACGCTCAGATTTATCAAGCGGCCACCATGCCCGCAACAAATTCGACATCTGGATTGATGGCATCGAAAGCATGATTCTTGCCCATGCCATCGCTGGTGTGGATATTGAATCACCAGCATATATTGAGGGAATCGAAACTGCGGTGGAAGCGGTTGCTAACCACATATAAACGGTTGTACGTTTACCCTAGACGGTCGAACAACTCACTTCAACGGGAGATTTACGAATGTTACGAATTGTCCGCCTCGACGTATTTGTTCACGTTGATATTGATGAAGACAGCGACGAGACACTGGAAGCGACGGGTCTTCGCATTCAAGAGGAAGTCACCGAGGTGTTGAGGGATGGTGAGTTTTCCGCTGGCATTGACATTGTGGGAACTGAAGACGAATAGTTCGACCTGTAGACCTGTGTAAACAACAACACAACAAGGGAGAAATGACTAATGGCTAATAATTATCAACAATATAGCTTTATGATTAACAGCTTGACTTCAACGGAAATTACTTGGTTGGAGACAAAGTTTGATGAAATCGACAAAAGCAACGATGACCCTTCGGGCGAACACACCGACATTGGTTCGACGGAAATTGAGCGTCGAGATGATGGTGCTGATTTATGGTTGTATGCTGAAGAAGGCGCAGATTTGGAGAGTTTAGTTGACCTCCTTCAAGACTTTTTGAAGAAAAACCGTCCTGATAGCTACCTCGGTTTTGAGTGGGCAAACACCTGTTCAAAGATGAGATTGGATGAGTTTAGTGGCGGGGCAGTATTCATTACTGCTGATAAGACAGACTGGGTTTCTACCTACGACTTCCTTGAAACAAAACGCAAAGCATTTGAGGCTGTGAAATAAACGAAGTCTCCCTTGAACCCCCTTCCCATATTCTCCCTATGGGTTGGGGGTCTCTTTTTTATTTGGGAGAATGAAACGGTTGTACGTTAGAGGTTGTAACAAACATTATGCCCTAATAGTTTAATTGGCAAAACATCTGAGGTTCCGTGTTGATTGTCTTACTAGTGGATAATCAGCCACACCGGAGTAATTAACCAGTGTGGGGACGAACAGAAGATGGAGGTTCGAGTCCTCCGCAGGGCAGCATACACTGTAGACCGCACTGGTCGAATAACGAGGCGTCATACCCGCAAGGGAAATCTATCCACGCCTACAAGCCGAAAGGTGGAGAGTGTAGGGATAGTAAACGGTTGTACGTTAGAGGTTGTAACAAACAAACAAACAAGGGAGAAACAAATGAAGGCTCTTAAAATCGCTCTGGACACTATGGAAGTCGTCGAAATCAACGGTTACGACGAACTCAAGGCGCAGTTGGATGGTGGATGGATTGAAGGACTACGCCTATCTGATGATGCTTTTGCCTACGTTGATGAAGAAGGCATAATGAAGGGTCTTCCTTACAATGCAGTTGCCACTGAGTTGTGTACCCGCTTGAAAACGGGATTGCAGCAGGGCGACTTCATCAAAGGAACGATGATTGTTGTTGGCCCGGCGGACGAGAATGGCGATGAAACCGATTGTCCCGATTATCTTCTTGAGATGTCCTGGACTCAAAACAATCTGCCAATTCGCTAACGGTTGTACGTTAGAGGTTGTAAGAGGGAGATAACACTTTCAACAGGGAGATTATTATGGGTTGGTGGCAATTAGAAGGCGATATGGTCAATGGCGATACGCCAGCAGACATTATGGTTGCGGCAGTAGACAAAATAATCAAGGTCTACGAAGAAGAATGGGGAAGGAAACCCTTCCGTGCCGAACTGGAAGGGGTTTTGAACTTTGTCACGCTGCCAGATATGGTTTCGCCAGAGCAACGTCCGATGAAAGGGCAGATCCCGTTCTGTAATGACGAGCAAATGCCAGATAACATTTGCGGTCGCTGAACGGTTGTACGTTAGAGAGTAGAAGGCAGTCATCACTGCCAAACAATCTTTGGGAGAAGAAAAAATGTGGACCTGTGAACAAGAGCGTGAAAACGACGACTGGAACGATTCTCTAACTGAGGGTCAGAGGGCGGTGGGGGCGATGCGAGAGTTCGCTTTCAATGCTGGGGCAGACCGTCCTAATGAAGAATGGTTGCTTACTGACCGAGATACTTGGGAAAGGAATCCGCACTTCGAAGGCGAATCGACACCGTTCCCAGAAGACAACCCAGAAGACTGGGGATTCTAAACGAAAATAGTCTCAAGCCCCTGCCCAAACGGGCAGGGGCAAAGAGATTGTTTGAGAGAATGAATAACGGTTGTACGTTAGAGGTTGTAACAAACAAACAAACAAGGGAGAAACAAATGTCTGATCCAACTGAGGCTATTCGTCGTGGACTGCAACAAGAGATTAACGCTGTAGAAGGCAGCAGGGAGTCTCTTGAAGCCCAGCATGGGCAGGTTTGGGATACGCAAGAGATGCAGGCTGACTTCGAAGTTCAGGGATTCATGGCTCCATTCATTGGGGTTCGTCGCAAGAGCGATGGGTCGCAGGGTTCTATGGCTTTCCAGCACGCACCACGATTCTACTTTAATTTCAAAGAGGATTGATTACGAACGGTTGTACGTTGAGGGTTGTAAACAACAACAACAAGGGAGAAAACAATGTTCGACGATTTTGACACTCAGATTAATCCCGAAGACACTCAAGAGTGCCGGGATTACCAGGACGAGCGTGAACTTGAACGGGACAACATGCCTCCCGTTGGCACTTATGCTTTCACGGCTCGCTTGATGGCAGAGACTTTATCCGATCCTGATGATCCTGACTTTTGGGATCGTTGGAAGGATGAAATGAAGGATCGAGATTTGTGCGGGTAAACGGTTGTACGTTGACCTGTATAAACAAAACCTCTGAAGGAGAAAAACATGCCAAAAGAACAACAACCATACCGATACCGAGTTTATAAGTTCAATAAGAATACTTATGACGCTTTCGCAAACTTTCAAACGATTCCCGACGCTGTTGATTATATGCGTCGATGGAATAAAACTCAGATGCATAATTGGTACATCGTTGATGAGGATACCAATATTAAATTTGAAATGAATCATGAATTGAAGTTATGCGGGTAACGGTTGTACGTTGACCTGTATAAACGAAACCTGCTAGGGAGAAAAACATGGAACGAAAAGAACTGTCACTTGAAGACAAGATTGCTTTTGGAGAAAAGCACGTTGGTGAACTTGTGGGACTGTTAGAGGAAGGACTGCGCTCGTTCGACGTTCATGGCAATACTGCTCATATCACGGTCGAAATTGAAAATCGTGGAACAGAAGAACTGTCGGTTGTGCTACCGGGGTTCGGATATTCTGTTGACTTGATTCAAACAGAACGCAAGTCGATTGCTCGCACCATTGTAGTCCCGGTGTGGCAAGTCACTGGTTGGAAGGTTCATCCTGCTAGTCGGTGGCATCCAGCAGAATCAGAGGATGTGCCACTTTCCGAGCATTACAATCACTTCGACGCAGCGGCAGGGTTGATAAAAGCGTTGCTATCAGAGGAAGTGGATAGATGGATTGAAAATTGCTCTATTGAGTCCATGAAATCTGATGAAGAACTCTGTGAAGATGCCGACATGTATGGCGTGTGGGGGTAACCAAGGGAGAAATCATGGAAAGTGATATAAAGTGTAAATGCGCCAAATTGGAAAGACTGTCCACTGGCAGCGAGATGACAATGTCGAATTCATTCTGTGGCAAGAACCTCCAAACCGGACTAACATTTTCCCAGTGGGAATTGATTGTGGTTAAACACTTTCCCGACTGGAAATTGGTTGCTTGCGCTAATCATTTTGAAGGCGAATAACGGTTGTACGTTGTGAATCGTTAAGTCAACTTCAAAGGGAGAGAGAAATGACCTTCAGATTCAGAGCTAGACAGGGTAGCGGTCAGATCAACCGGATTTGCCGGATTTTGAATTACGTTCTTCAGGTCAAGCCAAAATGCCGCAAGATGGATGACCATTGCCTGATCACTGCCGATCTGCCGAATGGAATGAGTAAGCGGTCTGTTGATCGTGTTCTGTTCGCTCATAACATCCCAGGTGCTGTTTCAAAGCGAAATAAGTATCCAATTCTCAAGGGCGATAAATATGATGTCATGTACAGCGACAAAGCCAGCGACTGGTTCACTTGGGTCTGTGACGGAAAATTCCAAGGCGTGTTTAAGTCATACAACTACGATTACGGATGCGACTGCTGTGGCAGTTACACTACCCTGATTCAAAAGGATGGTACTGTCCTCTAGTGCGAAACGGTTGTACGTTGATAACCATGACAACACAAACAAAAGTAGCGATGTGTTTTATCGCATCATTTGTTTTAGGGTGTCTTGGCATTTGGAATGGTCATGGCGGTAGTTGTATGGCAGCATTCCTTTTAAGTTGTTTTGCTTTTCGGATTTTGAATGGGAGAATGAAATGAGTAAACAAACCAAACAGAGGAAAGCTAGTCGCTTCTTGAGGCGACAACATGCAGCAATTCTGTGCATATTGGCAATGCTGGCGGGGTTTGCGGTTATGAGCGGTTGCGAAATGATTGCTTCCTGGAACCGCAACTAGTATGGCTCTTAAACGGTTGTACGTTGAAGGGTGTCAATCAATAACAAAAGGGAGAGTGCGATGGTGAAATTTCCAGAGATAGAAGTTCAGTTGAGTGAAGAAGACGGGAACGCCTATGCGATCATGGGTGAAGTTAAGAGAGCGATGGAACGAGCAGGCTGTTCAAAAGAAGACGTTGCTGAGTACATGTCAGAGTCGCAGAGTGGAGATTATGACCATCTGTTGCAGACGGCTATGGAAACCGTGACTGTTTCTTAACGGTTGTACGTTGAAGGGTGTAAGGCAGTTACAAACACTCAAGGGAGAAAACAATGGACGTTTATTGCGGAAACTGTGGCGAACCATGCGACGTATACCATCTGTATCATGACATGGAGCCTGAATTTCGGGAGATGTTCAAACTAGGCAAGGGTTGCGATTGCTGTGAAGGCAAAAAGCAAGAGAAGAAGCCTTTCCGGTCAGAGTTGAGTTGCGTTGCCCTTGATCTGATGGGTGATGACATTGATGGTGTCGCATCCATGATGGCCGACGCTGAATACATGATGGGTAGTGAGTTCTGGGAGTAAGCCAACCGTCTTGCCCTCTGGTGAGGTGAAGCCAGGGGGCAAGACGATAATTTTCTTGCTTGATAACGGTTGTACGTTGAAGGTTGTAACAACAACACAAGGGAGAAAACAATGTCTCGAATATCGCTAGACTCAATTCGTGAGTTCATCAAGATGTACGACAAGCAGGAAACGATTGGTGTCGCTTCAGTAGATGGCAAGCACCTCGTAGTGAATGACTTTGGTACTGACAACGAAACCACCTACGTCTGCCAAACTCTTACGGATGCTGCTGATTGTGTGAATCATATCATCTTTGATATTCCCATCGAAGCAACGCCTGCATAACGGTTGTACGTTGTGAAGTAGTTAATCATTTCAAAGGGAGAAACACGATGAACGCCATCAGCACCAAAGACTATTTCTTACGCCTCTTGAATGAAGGCGATGACAACAAGCTCATTGAAAACATTGAGAGAATTGAAACGGCTCTCTGTATGACAATGGGGCTGTGGGTCGAATTGAACTACGCCTACAAAGGCGCAGAGATTGCCGAGCGTTGTGTTCAACTGTTGGGAGACATTTCGATGAAGTGTGGACACTGGAAGCGGCATCAAAAGATAGCCTATATTCGCAATAGGATGTTGGGATTGCAACGGGATTATCTGAAGCAACAGATGGAGTATGCCAACGCCTGATAACGGTTGTACGTTGAAGGTTGTAAGGCAGTCAATCATTTCAAAGGGAGAAACACGATGAAGTTACTAACCAAAGCGATTGAGAACGTCATTCCTGGATTGGATGAGCAGGATGGATTGGGCGACGATGCGATTGTACACGCCAAGTTCTTTACACCCGATGGCAGTTGGACGTGGTATGCAACTGAGTACGACCCTGCAACACGTATGTTTTTCGGTCTAGTGGATGGGTTCGATAAAGAATTGGGATACTTCTCTCTGGATGAACTAGAGGGTGTGCGTGGTGCGCTTGGTTTGCCCATCGAACGTGATGCGTGGTTCAAGCCAACCAAGTTGTGTGAGGTGACATAACGGTTGTACGTTGAAGGGTGTAAGGTAGTCAATCACTTCAAAGGGAGAAACGAAATGCGAAATGTCAAAGTAAGCGATGTGAAGGCTGGCGACTTCATCTGCGGGGTGGGAACGGTTGACACGGTAAATAGCTTTCCTGTTGTGGAAGCAAACTCCGCCAAGACTGCGCCAGATGTCCTCAACAACAATAAGTACAAGGCAGTCATCATCATCGCTGCAATCAAGCAGAACGCCCTCGATGATGTCTACCAGCAGGGAGCCGAGAGCATTGTGTCAATGAAGTGCGGTTCTCGACTCATTAGTCGCAGATCTAGCGAGATGGTCAAGGTACATTGAGAATATCTCCCGCCTCCTGCCTTCGGGCAGGGGGTTTTTTATTTGTGCAAATAATAACGGTTGTACGTTGTGAAGTGTAAGGTCAGGTCACTTCAACGGGAGAAACGAAAATGGCGAAATGCATATGCGGTAACGAAGGTCAGTGGATTAACGATGGTCACGGCATCCCTCTTGCCGTGGTGTGTGACTCCTGCGAATCGGAGGTGCTGTCGGGTTTTCGTTCCGACATCATGGAACGCTACGAGTGCGATGAACCCATCGAGCCGGAGTTGGATTGCTTCGGTCAGTGGTGACACCCAAAGGCTATAGCAAACCAATAACGGTTGTACGTTGAGCGTTAGAGGCAGGGGAAGTATTTGCCTGCCTCTTTATTTTTTATAGGGAGAACCCATGACTTGGTATTGGATTGCGACAGTATATTGCGTAGTGATGTGGCTTGTTGGACCAATGATTATGCTCAAAGGCGTCAAGGACTTGGATAAGGACTTGGATAAGGACAGAGGGTAAACGGTTGTACGTTGAGGGCTGTCAAGTCAATCACTTCAAAGGGAGAAACGAAATGAACGACAAAGGATTTTGCATCGCAGGGGAAGAAAACGTCCGCAACGCTCGAATCTTGACGCTGCGTTCTGCACTGAAGCTGGAACTCAATGGCTTGAAAATGTCGAGAGGGATTTCAGCCTACGCCATCATCAAGAGAGAGTTCGGATTCAAAGGCAACAAGGCAAGAGTTCTGGAGCAACTGAATGCTTTCATCGACGAAAATGTCATGGCAGTTGGTGACATCACGTAGCTGCAAACGGTTGTACGTTGGAGTGTGTAAGGCGGACTGCCAGCGGAAATCATATAAGGAACTGATAGGATGAATACTGCTACTGCTGAAATCGTGTTGGCGATGCTGATGTTCTCACCGTTACTTTGTTTGAGCTTTATAATCATTAGTGATGTCGTGGGAGATTATATCTCAGCTTGATAACGGTTGTACGTTAGAGGACAGAAGGCAGTCATGAGAACTGCTAAACACTTCATAAGGGAACACGACACTATGAGCGATTACGAAACAAATCAGGACGACGAATGGTCTGACGAAGAACTGTTGGGTTCTTTGGGCGAAGAAATGGTCAACGACATTGTTGACGACGATTGCGAAATCTGGGGATTCTCACTGCTAGCCGATGAAGAGGCAGCGTAGTTTCAACGTCTTGCCCTGTCAGGGAAAGAGTCTGGCAGGGCGAGGCGATTTTTTCCTAGCCTGCAACTTGATAACGGTTGTACGTTAGAGGTTGTAAGGCAGTCATCAGAACTGCCAACACGAAAAGTCTTTGGGAGAAGAAAAATGACGAATGTTCAAACCATTAGTACCGAGAGCCTCATCACTGTCTTGAACGCTCTGCCAGCCGAACCAGCAGACGTTACAATCGTCAGCCGAACCGAACCGGCTATGCGAAAAACCGACAACCCGTTTGTCGGCAAACTGTTCAAGGTCAGCACTGTCAGCGGAGAAATCAACTGGCAGTATGGTCACGAGGTCAATCGACAGCGACAGCGTGAGGGTGGATTCGATATTGTTGACGGTCAGCCAGTCGTCGCCACTGTGGATACGTTCAAGGCTCATTCCCGCAAGTGGGGTCAGCGTATCGAGAACAGCCCGTTTGTTGAACACAAGGGGCAGCACTACTTAGAGTTGAAAGTTGCCGAGTCGAACGGTCACGAGTACCGTGACGAGAACAACGACTTGGTGACAGGCGAGACGCTGGAACATGCTAAGACGTTCTTCCCCAAGCGGAGCGAGAGTAGTCGCCAGAAGGTCGAGAACAAGATTGTCTTGCGAGACTATCGGCTTGACCGAGTGACCGCACTCACTCTGCACGATAGCGGTATGACGTTCCTTGCCGGAGCCAAGACGCAAGCGATTGCGTCCTAGAAGATTCTTCCCCCCGTCTCCCTGCCTACGGGCAGGGGGATTTTTTGTTGGGTCATCGACTAGGAAACGGTTGTACGTCAGCAAGTGTTAGCCAACATCAGAACGGTTGTACGTTGAAGGGTGTTGAAGCCACTAACCCCAAGGGAAGAAGCGAAATGAAAACGAACATGAGCGTGACTGTGCGGGACATCAAGAACCTTGCCGTCATCGTGGCGGGGCTGGTGCGTGAGGGAGTCACCTTCGAGGTGGACAATGAAGATGGTGAGTGGGTCTGCGCAGAGGGCGACCGGCACGTTTGGGTCATCCGTCTGACGGGCGGGTTCTAGAAACGCAGGGCGGAAAAAACCCCGCCCATTTTTTTCTATTACATTTTTTTATTTATAGAAATTATTATTGAAAAAAGTTAGAAAATGGTTGTACGTCAGGGTACCCTATACAGCTAACGCACTTTCTTATTTGCATCTATTACATTTTTGGCGGTGGGGAATTCTTATAAGGGGGGTCAGATACCTTAAAACTCTTTAGGGACTCCTAGATCAAAAAATCGGCGGGGGCTGAAAAACTCACGACCATAGGGATTAATAATGTATGCATAAACACAGTTTCCAATATTGGGCCAGAAGAAAAGGGCTGCTTCTCAAAGAAAGCACTGTAGCCCAGCTTGTTAAGCAAAAAACAAAGCAAAACCCTGAGCTAGACAAAGCACTTAGAGTGGGCAAAGACCTTGTAAGTCGTCATATAGACAGTATAAGTGAACAAACGGCTGCTGGTGTGGCAAAATGGTACCTTTATCAGTACGAAAGGCTGCCTGCACCTCCACAACTCGGCGTTACCCACCATGCTAGGCCCCAGCCATTTGGAGACTGGGTAGATATGTCAATCACAAATCACAAGGATTATATCTCCGCCAAACTTGATGATAAAGGAAACCTAACAGGAGATATTAAATCTCTATTTAACAATCCCGGCTTCCGCATGAAAGACTTACACGACCGAGTTCAAATGTGGCATGAAGATCAAGCGGCTAAAGCAAAAGGTAAAGGAGCAGAGGGAGAGACCTTTATCGATCTAAGCAAATTGGGAAAAAAGTGGAAAGGATGGGAATGGGTTAGTCTCGGATATGGTCATTGTCCTATTGAAGCCAAGTCCATGGGTCACTGCGGTAACGCAGGGGCCAAATCAGGAGACAACATTCTCTCACTAAGAGATCCCGAAGGATATCCACGCCTGACGTTTATTGTTAATAACGGAATGTTGGGGGAAATGAAAGGGCGGGCAAACACCAAACCAAAAGAAGACTACCACCCAGCAATAGTAGAACTCCTTAAACATGACGAAATCAACCACGTCGTTGGCGGCGGATACCTGCCAGAAATGAATTTCAAACTAGATGATCTAGATGATGAAACAAGAAATGAATTATTAGAAGACAAACCAGACCTAGAAGTAGATGAGGGCGAACTCTTAGAGAAAAAAATAGAAGAGATTAATAAAGAACATGGTGTGAGTGATTGGAAATTCATAGGGGTACACTCAGACGTAGATGGATATGATGAACACCTTTATCTACACATGTCAGCATGGGCACATACAGAAATAAAAGTAGAATGGATGGAATACCAACCAGCAGAACGTCGGGATCAGGTCATTCATGACACGGTCAACAAAGTCATCGAGAAATGGAACGATGAAGGCGATATGCCAGGATCGGATGGTGGGGAAGTCGATATAGAACCCAAAAAAGATTCCATCGCAATCGGCGTCCCCATGGACCCATCACAGGATCAATATGGAACCAATGAACAGAATTATGAAGAATTTGTTCGTGACATGAATGATATTGAAGGTAGGAAACAAGAATTCGATAAAGATGTGATAGGAGCATTAGTTGCAGCCCGTTTGATCACGCCGCCGCACTCCGTGCAGGCGACGAGATCCTGGGATAAAACAAAGTTTAATCACTTTGAATGGGAATTAGATGGAATGGATGTTGATATCAGGTTGAAACAACCGGAGATTCTAGTCCAGATCAACTCCCGTAGCATCCAACATCAATATAAAAAAAGACATATTGTTGTACGACAGAGAAACCCAGCATTGGGCATGAGCAATATGGGAGATGGCCCAAAAGTTGAACATCCGTGGGGCATCAAAGGAGCAACAGTTGATCGTCCACTTAAGCCCGTCCAAAATGAAGTGGAACAGTTTAAAAAGCTAATACTGAAAGAAATTCAAAGTATGGGGGAAAGGCAAATCCAAATTGCAAAGAAACAAAGGATTTTACCTGGAATGCCACAACCACAATATCAAATGAAATTTCACCACGAGATGAGTATCCAGCCAAGTATTGATATTCAATTTGATGACGGCAATATTGTTATAGATAAATTTGCAATTGATATTAAACATGCTAATGAACCAAAGGAAATCAATGAGGCTCTCGCCTTCATTGAATTCCTTGATAAGAACTTCGATAATGTCATGAAGAGAATGAGAGATTTATTCAATCAAATCGTTGTCTCCAAGATGGAAATTGAGCATGGAGATTTTGAGAAATGGAAACAAGAAGAAGAGAAATATAGTGGATCTATTCCCATAGGACTAAGGTAGGACATACTCACTCCCTACGGGAGTGAGTTAATAACATTATGCATCTTATCCCACATTACCATCGTCCATCGAACACAGGGTGTTCTGCTGGGTCGTCAGGTTCTCCAAGCGGAGTAGCATACACATTATATCCATCTTCTTTTTCAATGCGGGCTACTACTTCTTCGGCAGCATCTTTTGATGGGAACTTAACAGCATCATCAAAAGAACCATATTGCCCGTCAGCGAATTTATCAACAACTTTATTGGGGGAAACATCTTCTTTCCATCCGATAAAGTATCTCTCATAAGCGGGCAGTCCACTTCGCTCAATAACGTGTATTGCTTGCTGTTCGTTCATAATTTGATTTAATTTAAAGAAGTCCATGTGTTTCCTCCTGTTTATTTATCACTTTGATAATAAATATTATCTAAGTGATTACATTTATTGAATGACATGTTTATAAATGCAGGGAAATTCTGTTTGGCATGTTATTTGCTACATATATAAAATAGATATTTCTCCAAAGAAAGGAAAAAGAAATGCATAAGTTTATTTTAGGTTGTGCTTTGGTTGTTGCAATGTTATTTGTTACTTCAGAAGCAAATGCCGATCATCCTCAGGTTATTAGACAACACCCGCAACGTGTTCAACAAAATCCGCAGGTTCATCGTCATGTATGTCCTCCTCGTGTTTATTACGGAAATCATAGCCATCAGACAGATGTATGGGGTCGTCGTATTATTCACAATCACCCTCACTATGGTTATCACTACCATGGATACAATCGCTATTCACAGCCCCATTACAACCATTTGAATTTCCGCAGTGGAATTAGCTTTGGTGGTAGTGGGTTTAGAATTAGAATTGGTTTCTGACCCAAATCAGTGATATTAAAATCCTTTGCAATGTTTCGATAATCCTCGCCCATCAGGGCGGGGATTAATTTTTAACATGCGTTTGATACTGCCTTTGACCAGATATAGCCATATTGTGATGTGATAGGGCTATGATTCGTCGTTCAGGGGGCCTAGGATTGATTCTAAGGGCCTTTAATGTAAAACATGACCGGATAATCGTCTTTATACTTATGTTTGGTTCTACATAGCGTACATGTCGTTGTGGCCACGCTTTTTAGCCCACTTTGCTAATTCGTAGACTTGCTGTGCCCTACGCATTATTAAGTTTGAATCAAGACCGCTGCCGATGATGTCTGGGCCTTTGTATTTTACTGGTTCAGACCAAGGTTCTTCGCCTGGAACCATATCGCCCTTATTCAAAGAACTTGGTTTCTTTTCTTGCATGCCTGCCCACATGCGTCTATCTGATTTGTCCATTCGTTCCCAAATCTTGATGATTTGATCGGCGGTGAACTGCCATCCATCCCACCCGCCTTCTGTTTCTTGTCCCATTGACTGGCCTGTCATGGATTGCATGACCGCACCCATTGGGCTTGTTCCACCCGATCCTAGACCGAAGACGCCGTTGAAGACGGCTTCTGCTGAGGGGAATCCCATGTCTACGTCAGGTGGCATGTCTGCTGCCTTAATAAGTTCTGGGTCTAGTTTCACAGGTAAACGAACAACTCTGATTGCTTGCATGTTACCTTTGGCTTGATCTCTTAATCCGTCTAAATATCCTTCAGCGTTTTCTTTGCCACGCTCCTCGACTTGTTTGTCGTAGTAGTCTTGAAAGCTGTTTTTAATTGGTTTTCCAGTCTTGATTCCCTTGCCGTTTAGATGTCTGATTGCATCTGCCACAATCTTGTCTACATTGTCAGCAGTAACTCCTTTTGCTCCACCAGATAGCCCACCGACGTAAAAATTTACCAATCCTTCCTGCTTGTCGAAATCATCGCCATCTGGCTCGATTGATCCGAAACCAATGGTATGATTGTAGTCGTAGTGAAGTTTGTTACTAAGTTCGTAGGTAAGATCAAGGATGTTCTCTGACTCTTTTCTTATTTTGTCTGCTGGGATAGACACTCCTACATTGACACCTTCTTTGAGGATTTGAGTTTCTATTAGCCATTGTTTGAAATTCATATTGCTCATAATTATTTACCTTGTTCTCAAATCACCTGCCCAGATTGAGTGTAGTTTTCTTAAGTTGAAACTTCCCATCAGTATTAAGTGTGCGAAAATTTTCTGCACCTGATGCTTTTTGATTCGTTCGCTCCTGCACCTCTGCCTTCACAGTAACTTTTGTTAAGCCGTCTTTTGACTGAACGTCAACAATTTCAAATTTTCCGATGATCGCCTCGGTTCCAGAGGTTATTCTGTCTTTTATTAACTCATCGTTTTTAACCAAGGTCTCAGAATCTATGTTAACACTGGCACCTTGCCGGGCAGCCTGTTGCAAAGCATCTTTAATTGCATCTTGAAGGTTCAGCCCCATACCTTTCGCTGTAGTTGTTTTGAATGACTCCTGCGTATTAACGTGAGCATAGTCGGTAGTTTGGTCTGTAAGGGAGTCCCTGGATACATTCACATTGCCTTTTAGAATGACGCCATTGCCTCGCCTCGGAGCAAACGAGTCTCCTTGTTGTTTCCAATGGCTCTCAATAGAATTTGCAGAGTGACGGCTTGGGATGACTTGACGAATTCCTGTAGATTGAACGTCTTGTGCAGCAGCAGCGGCTCTGCTCGCATGAGTGGAAGTGGGAATTCCTTGTGCAGATGCTTGTCCCATTCCAGCCCCAGCTAATGCACCTGCCAACAATGCTCCTTTGGCAGCTTTCCCCAACTTTGAATTCTTTAGTCGATCTAACATACCCGCTTCAAGAACTAAATTGATGTTCTCTGCTGTAGGCTCATAGCCTTCTTCAACAAGGATAGACTTAATAACTTCTATATCTTTGTTTTGTGCATATTCTTTGAATGTTTTCATTTTTTTCTCCAAAGGTATTAACTCTTCCCATTGTCCAAAATTTCGAATTACTAAAATTTCGAATTACTAAAAATTCGTAAGTATAAATAATAATTTTTTGATAATAAATTTTTAAGGAAGTAAAACTAATAAAAAACCGAAAGAAGCTAAGGATGGAGCAAGCAATAATATTAAATAATATCTGATAGATTTTTTATCACTATATTATTTTATATGAAAAAAATTTACCTACATGATTCTACACCTTCCTGGGAATGTCACCGAAGTGGATGGAATGCCTGTATTGCCCAAATGCAAGAGCATCTCCACGACGAGTCCACATTAACTGCATTAGTTCCACATGTAGAAGCCATATTTGCTGAGAATATTAATATAGTAGAACCTTGGATAGGTTTTGTTCATAACACTCCCAACCATCCCGAATCAATGTGGGAAATGTATGATAGATTCGGAGTAGACATGAATACATTTTTTGAATCTGAAGATTGGAAAAAATGCGAGCCTCGCTGCAAGGGTTTATTTGTCATGTCAAACTACGCAGAAAAACACATAAAAACAATGACCAGAGTCCCAGTAGAAACTGTCTATCATCCAACCGAATTCCCTGAGATAGTTTTTTCTCCTGAGAAGTTTATAGGCAATAGAAACAAACGGGCATTGTTCATTGGTCATTGGCTTAGAGATTACAAATCTTTATATCAAATACGAACTGCGAACTTTACTAAAACATTATTGAAGTCAACAGGAGGTGTAGATTACAAAAAGGTATTCTCATCATATGACATACCGCTCATTTGTCCTGATGTAGAGCATATGGATTTTGTGAGCAACGAAGATTACGATAGACTATTAGAATCTAATATTGTTTTTGTTAGGCTGCATGACGCATCGGCTAACAACACAGTTATTGAATGCATGACTAGAAACACCCCTTTAATTATAAATAAACTACCAGCAGTTGTGGAATACTTGGGTGAAGAATATCCTTTATATTATGATGAAATTACAGAGGCAGAAAGTAAAATTGATGACGAAGACCTCATTCTTGAGGGTCATGAATATTTAAAACAGATGGACAAAAGTAAATTGAAATTTGATAATTTTATTAATGCAATTATTGAGTCGAATATATACAAAAACATTTCGACTAAGGTGCTAATGTGAACTTAATTTTATTTCGAGGAGTTAAGAGAAGTGGCAACCACTTAATAATTAATTGGATTTTATCGCATCACTCAAATGTTTTCTTTTGGAACAATTGCTGTCCCAAAGACTTTAAAACAGTTTCAGAAGTGAGAGATGCGGCAAATAGTCAAGATGACGAAGATGTGGTGATTTTTTCATTTGAATTTCCACAACTTATATCAGAGCATGATTTTTCTCAAGTGATTTTTTGCAATAAGTATAAGCATGTTTTAACACCTATGTTAATTCGTGATCCTTATAATTGGATGTCTAGTTTTCTTTATAATGATAATATAAGCAATAAAGAAGTTGAACTAGATTATAGAAAAAATCATTCTAGATATTGGAACATCTGGACTGAATGTTTTGACATTTGGGCAGACTCTACTCTGCGGGTGGATTTCAATAAATTTGTTTCTAATCAAAATTATAGAAAAGAATTGGCTGATGAAATGTTATTTAATTTCTGCCCGAAGATAGACAAACAAGTATTAAATATACTTTGGAATCACAAAGAGATTAGTCTGCCCTCATCATTTGATACTGATCTAGTTAAATCCTATGAAATTGAGCCTAAAGAGATGAAGGTGTTGGATAGACACAAAAAGATTTCTCATTTATTTGATAAGTACGGTATTTGCCCGGAAGTCATTGCAAGAGCAAAGGATTATTGGTCAATATGATATCAATTTTTATTGATGGGCGAATTGGCGACTTTTTTGCAATAGACAGTTTGTTGTGCCTAGAACAAAAGGAACAGGTAAGTTCCGTTTATTATTTTGAGTCGGAAACTAAACCTTATTCGGACTTTATTAAATCTCTATTTTCATTTTGTTTTCCAAATATGGAAAATTTTTTCATTATCAAATATAGCAATCGTAAGGAGGAGGAGAAATTAATTAAAGAGATTGATGAGAATTTGAATTTTTCGTTAGATTTTACAATACCAAATATTGTATACCACAATCCATTACCCGCTATTTATCAACACTCTACATTTTTGGAATCTTCACTGACAAATGTGGAATCTAACCTGCCAAATGATTTTGCTTTTATTCATTCTAGAAGTCAGGGCGAGGGCAGAAGCTTTACTAAGATAGAATGGGACTATATTATTCGTTTGCTTGAATGTAGAGGTTTAAAAGGACTTGTATTTGGCACTTGTGAGGAACCTTTATTGCCGCATTGTTGCACGTCAATGATCGGAGATACAACTTTATTTGATTCTATTGAAATTTTAAAGAAAGCCAAAATGTTTATCGGGATATCTAGTTGTTTTGCTATATTGGCTTCAAAAATATTTTCTGAGGATGATTTGAGGATAAGAACAACAAATGAAAATGTTTATTTTAATCATTTAGGTTCTATATTTTATGCGCCGCACAAAAGGATAGGAGATGCTTTTTCTTTTCTTCATTTGAACTCTTTGTATGGGGTTCCTTTATTATGAAACCACTTTGGAGATGGACTATTGGTTATAGAAACTTTGATGGGTTTGAGACTCAAAGTCGAGCTTTTGAAATGTTGAAGCTATCTGTGAAAATGGCACTTAGAATATATAAAGACGAATTTGATTATGTAATTTGTTATAACAACCTTAGTGATGAAAGAATAAAATGGATTGAACAACTTGGAGTCCCTATTCTACATCAGGGGGAATATCAACAAATTCATACTTTTTGGAAATTTGTTCCTTCAAGATTAAGGATTAAATCACATGAGTTGTTTGTGGATAACGATTTGATACTTGAAAAAAGAATCCCACAATTAGACGAATTTCTTCAAGATCAAACATCTTTTTTAATTACCGAAGGTCGTAATAGATGTTATGGATTGTTCTTAAATCGCATTCCTTCAAATTTACAATTGAACGCAGGGTTTTTAGGTATTCCTCCTAATGTAAAAATTGGAAATTTGATTCAAGAAAAGTTGAACGAGGTGGGCGTAAATATGACTTGTACACGACCACGGGACGAACAAGGTTTATTAGCTCATATTGTGTCTTCAAGAAAGTTTATAAAAATTCCACTAAGTGAAGTATCCACCATTTACTCTGAGCAGATACTACAGTGGCCAGAAAATTCTACGGGCTGGTTAATAATCCCACCAATCCCGCCCAGTCATCCCCCAGGCAGATGTGGAAGTCATTTTGTTGGTGCCAATTATGCTGATGTTCATTATGGGTGGGATCGTTACAAACGAAGATATTTACTTTACATATAATCACAATGAAAATTAAAAACTTAATTACAAATACGTTTCCCATTATATTGCATGCTCCTGGCCCAAAGTACGATCCTTTACTTTACAAAAAGCAAAATCCCTTGTGGGATTTTGCTTTAAACAAATTATCTAAATCTAAACCAAAAAACATAGGAATAACAAATGATTTAACAATTTTAACATGGAATTCCACAACTGTATTGTCTCCTTTGGAAAAATCTCTGGAACGTTTAGGGATACCAATAATGGTGTTGGGAAAGGATATCACAGATTTTAAACGACCAATGAAAATTGATCTCACAGTTAATGCGTTGGAGAAAATAAGAACTAAGTATGTTTTGGGTTTAGATTGTTTTGATGTTATTGTGACAGGAGATCCATCCATTGTTGTAGATCATCTGCGATCAAGTTCTGTCAAAATGATTTTTAATGCTGAAACTAAGTTCTGGCCTGATTGCGGAGAAAATCACGTCACAGAGAGATGGAAGGCACTTCAAGATAAGAGGCACGTAGGAAAGTATCGTTATTTGAATGCAGGAGTTTGGGTTGGCGAGAGAGAGTTTGTTAAGAACTTTTATAAAGTCTGCCAGACCTTTGATCATCTAAAAATGATCAAAGGTGGTTTGCTTCCGACTAAACAAAATGATCCGTTGTTGCTGGAAGAAAGTGAACAGGTAATCGTTTTGTGGGCTTATTCGCAATTTAATCAGGAAATAACAATAGACGAAAATTGTGATGTGTTTCAAAACATTGTATTTCACGATGAATCAGAAGTATTGATCTATAATGAAATTGACAAAATTTTATGATTTCTCATCAAGACAAAATCATATTTGTTCATATTAACAAAACAGGTGGAACTAGTATAGAAAAAGCATTTGGATCTAAACGTGATTTTTCTATTAGCGATCAAATTATTCCAAAAGACATCATTGACCAGGTGGGTATGCAAGTGTGGGCTGATTACTACACTTTTGCAATGATTAGGAATCCTTGGGATAGATTTATATCAGAGTACTTCTTTCGAAAGACTTCTCCACTCTGTCCTCCAAGAGTAGCTCTAACGAGCAAAATGAGTTTTAAAGAGTTTGTATTAGACAGGTATGAGGCAATGCATAACCCTTCCACAGCCAAATCTGAATTGATTCGGTTTCAATCTCAAATTTTATGGTTATTAGATCAAAGAGGAAATTTAATGGTAGATTTTATTGGTTGCTTTGATTTTCTTCAAGAAAGTTTTGATGCAATCAAGCCTAACAGCAGAATGAAACTTCCACATGAGAATAAAACTGATCATAAATATTATTCTGAGTATTATGATGAAGAAAGTATGAATTTAGTAAGAAAGTTACATTTGGAAGATATAGAAGCTTTCAATTATAAATTTGGAGAACCCTTGCCAGATATGCCTGTGGCCCCTGATAAATTTCCTTATAGAGGATGGAATGTAATGCCTGCAAGAATGTTTCTATGAAAATTTTATTCGTCTTGATATAAACTTCTTCATTCTTTTTAACTTTCCTGGCCTTGGGAAGTGTATAAGAAAACCGTTGTTGCATTCTGGTGTTCCATATCTATTGTTGAACCAAGAATTATAACGTATTTCAATATTTTCCCCATTTGTTTTATCATACATAAAATGAAATGCCGATTGTTCGAAGAATAAACCACCATAACCGTTAGTGGATTTTGAGTTACGATTGAAATAAGGACGATCAATAAATCTTGTTTGGCTGTACCAATCATCTAAAAATCCCATAGACCAGCCACAGCTTTTTATCAAGATCGCACTAGTGGATATGTGAGTGGGATCGCCGGATTGATGTTCTGGCATTAATCCAACAACTATATTGTTTTTAGTAATTTGATCTTCTATTTTTATGTTTGTATTTAAAATAATGGTGTCTGTGTCGAGGTATAGAATCCAGTCGTATTGGGGAAGATGTTCTATTAACGCCGCAACTCTTCCCCATGTTGGGCCACGATTAATTGGTTCTAAACTATCAAATTTGTATTGAATAAATTCATATCCATGCTTTTTGCAATATCTTTTTTTGCCAGGGTGGGATAATTTAGCGACTTCGTCATAACTTTTATTATGTGCATCTAGCAGTGCTATTTTCATTTGTTTAATAATTCTGAAATAGGGATAAGTGGAGAGGGCAATTCAAACTGAGTATTATTAGCGGGACACATCGTACAGTATGTTTCATCTTCAGATTCATAAAAGTCTATTAACTCTTGTCGAGTGCATGTGTGTTCTAAAGGCTTATATTTCAAATATGGTTTCCAACTATCATGTAGTTTGAATTTGTCATTTTGCATTGGCAAATAGGCTAGGCATGGACACTTCCATAGTTTTTCTTCGTGTAATTGACGGCAAAATTTAACGCCACAATTCATCCAGCTTTTTCTTTGATTGTTATCATCATAAGGCATTATGTTATCGCCAAATCCTTTATATTGTCTTATCCACTTTTGATAATCATTTTTCCATTCAATGTTTAAGTTGGGCCAATCATTTTTCCAATTATCTATTAATTTGCGTACTGGGATTAACTTTTTTTGGTATTCAGGAGAATCATGATGTATTGAAATTCTTAATACAGCATTAGAATCTGACATGGTTTGTGGCAAATTAGGATGCAAATGAAGAAAGAATCCATTGGTAATTAATCTAATTTGAGAATTATTCCAAAGATTAATTGCAATTTTTACTATTTCAACCATGTTGTGATTTAATGTAGGTTCGCCTCCCATTAGGGAAAACACATCAGGCTTAATTTTGTTGCACCATAAACCCATCCATTTTTCAGCATCCTCTACACTTAGCATCCCCTTATGCCCATGATTAGAATAGTGACTACAGCTATCGCAAGTTAGATTGCAAGAATGAGAGACATGTAGCTCTATGCTGCTTTCGCATTTTTGTTTAGCTATAGGCCAAGTTTCATTGGGGATGTATCTTAAATCGTTTTTTTGCATACTTATATAATAATATGGATACTTTTTATTTGGAAGTAGGTGGTGTCAAATTCCCATTTCCACACCAATATTTAGATGAAAATGATATAGTCAAGCACTTGAATCATCCACAAGTTTTTATAGACAGTTGGAAGAAATTTTTCCGGCCTGGAGATGTAGTGTTAGATATTGGAGGCTACATCGGCATCGTGTCGGTTCATTTGGCTTTGATGGGAGGCATCGTTCACACCTTTGAAGGATCGCCCAGGAACATTGAACGTCTTAAGGGCATTTGTTCTCCTTTAAGGCAAATCACTGTGCATGGCGTAGCCCTGCACAGTGTCGGCAAAAAATGCCGCACTAGATTTAATGACTGCATTAGTCGTGAGCATCCAGAGCAAGAAATCAAATATGTTGTATTTGATGAATATGCTAAAGATATTCCTGATCCAGCATTTGTGAAAATGGATATAGAAGGAATGGAGAGCATGGCTCTTTTAGGGATGAAAAAATTGCTGGACGCAAGACCAATTTGGCAGATTGAATGCCACAGGGGGATTCCTTGGAATTATAGTGATTATCCTGGGTTTGTAGAAAAAGAAGATGGAGGTTTTGATTTTAATACTTTTTATGATTTTGATTACAAAATATTTTCCACATCATGGGAGCTAGTAACTCCAGAAGACATGAAGTGTTTTGAAAATTATTTCTTTGTTCCAAATGAAAAGAAAATTAATCCAAGAATACTGTTATGAAACATATGCCCAATAAAAAAGTTGGAGCATCTATAGAAGCTTTAACGCATCGTCGAGACCATACAAAGTATGAGTGGGTAATGGACCCTGCTGATTGTGAGGTCTTGTCCAAATGGTCTAAAAAATCACCTTTTATAAAACGTGATCGTTTGGTAAAGATATATTATGAATTATCTTCTCGTGAGCAATTAGATGGAGATGTGGTGGAAATGGGAGTGTTTGAAGGCCACACCATATCAGCGATGGCAGAGATATTTAAAAATAGAAAATTTTATGGTTTTGATACTTTTAAAGGAATACAAGGAAGTAGTCCACATGATTCAATTGATTATGATAGTGCTGAATGGTCGGTGGCCAAGCAAAAAGTTGATTGTCCTGAAAACGTTAAATTAATACAAGGAGATGTTCTAAATGGAGTGGAGTTGCCTAAAAGGATAGTTTTGGCACATTTGGACATGGACATTTACGCTCCAACCCTTGCGGGCATTAGGTCAATTTGGCCCAATCTTGTGCAAGGTGGCGTGATCATTTTTGATGATTTTGGTTTGCCGCATTATTGTGGCGTTTGGAAAGCGGCGTATGAATTTTGTGACGAGATGAACATCCCTCGACGTTGTGTTAGATTTTGTGAATTTAGCACACAAGGATTCTTGACTAAGTTTACAGCAACTTGACTTTGTTAAATGAGTGGTGAATTCTGTTGGGAACAAAAATTCTATCTTGGTGTGGTATTTCTAAATAATTGAACAATTCATGTAGTTTATTGTCGGAGTTCAATTCTTTGGTTTGTATGTGAAAAGCATTGGATATTTCCAACGTCATATTTTCATATAGTTCCCACCATTTTCCCCATCCTTCTTCAGGGTCATCAGTATCAAATTGAGGAAATCTAGCTTGCCATGTTTTGTCTTGTGTTGACCGATTGTTTCTATCAATTGTTAGACAATCTCCGCAGCACCATCGTTTCCATGAATCAACAACTTCTTTTTTTGGCCTGTGGAGGCATACTACTTTTAAATCAGGAATATGTTGTCGGAGTTTATAAATTCTTGGGTTGTGAGTCAGAGATACGTCTCCCCACAATCCCGCATTTTTAGGTTGTAAATATTCTATTAAATCATTCATTTTGGGATCAGAATCCCAAGGCATTAGGAATTTTTCATTTTCATGAGATACAAAACAATTTTTACACGCATTAACTATTACGGCTAGACTAAGTGTGCCACAACGACCTGTTCCTATGCCAACAAAAGACTTTTTCATGAATTATATTTACACCTATTGGACAACACTTAAAAATAAGGTAATACGGGATTTAACAAACCCTGTGTTATTATCTATTGCCACTCTCAGGAACTTCGATCCAGTAGGACAGGTGCAAGTAATTGATTACATGCCTGAAAATTCCAATTGGGAGGATTATCCTAATTTGCTTAATTTTGAAGTTGTTCCTATTAAGCCCAAGTTTTCCCCGATGCCGCAAAAGTGTTGGGCCACTTTATCAAAAGTATTCGATTCCACAGAATTGATGAATGATTCTCAATTTTCTGTAATTGTAGACACCGACATCCTGTGGCTGGATAAATTAGATGTAGATCTTTTAGATGAGGGAAAATTTAATTGTAATAAATTAAACACAGGATGCTGGTGTTATACTTCCAATTCGATTGATTTTATTGAAAACTGGAAATCCACCATTATTCAAGGAATTGAAGATCCAAATGCGGCAAAACAAATATTGGACAGCTACAGTGAGGCTACTAATGGAAAGCGGTTTACTCTAACTGAAGAAGGTTGTTATCATTTTACACGTCTTCAACATGCTCATCGATGCTATGATCCTGGTTTGCATCTAAATGGAAAGTTGGGAGATGTTCTTGAGTATGGCAATTTAGACGAACTTTCTAATCTTCACTTAATAGGTGTTGACCTTCCTGGATCAAGACAAATACATCGATATGTTAAACTGCGAGGGGCGTTTTGCTTCTTGGTTAAAGAATTATATGAAGCAGCACTATCAACTTTAGGCAATCGGTTAACAAAAGAATTTGGAAATCATAACCCTGTGCCTTTATCCGAAGCAATGAATGATGGTGTTATTACACGCTTTATTGATTCATATCAGGCAAACAAACTTTATTTGTAATTGTTATTTAGGTATTTTACTGTTCTCAAACAATTGATATGCTAATTTTCGTGCTGCATTATGATCTGAACGATAATGTACTCCTCCATATAATCTACTCATACCGATGTCATCAGCAATTTTAATAAAACCTTCTTTATGGTTTGGATAAATATCTGAGAGGTAGAGAGCAATTACTGAAGATATCAATGAGTGATTAGATGGGTAGGCAGGTGATTTACTTGTTTTAAAATTATGATTCTTTATATCGAATCCCATTTGAGGAGCAATTTGATATGGTCTAGGTCTTTGGTATTTATTTTTCAACCGAAGTCCAATAGGTTCTATTTGTTCAAGAATCCCTTTTAAATGTTTTTCATTTACTTTTAGATCATGTTTTTTACAATATTCTACAAATGGAACTACTTGATGACCATCAATTGAACGTATGTGTTTGATTAGTTTTTTAGATGTCGTATGACTCATCTTCTCCAGTTCTTTTAATTCTTTTTTTGTTTGACTGGATGTGTTCTTAGGCGGAGGAGATATGTCTAATTTACTATAATTAACTTTAAACCAGGGATGATCTGCTTTAGACAATTTTTCTGTATCGGCATCCAGTTTTCCATACTGGATGTCGTCGGTGTCTATACCTTCTAGCCAAAGTTTAAACTTCATAGAGTTATTTATGACTTTACTAATTATTTAAATCATCTTTGGGCATAATGATGACATATCTTCTATTTCGTAGGAAGATAGATATATCATTGTCAGACGCTCCAGCAAGTATGCTGGCTTTCTATTATTGTCGTATATCCCTACTTCAAATGGAAAGTTAAGTTCGTATTTGTTTGTTAAATATGCGAACATTTTTCGCCATTCTTCAGTTAATGTTTTAAATACATTTCGATGACAGAAAAAATTATTTGCCAAAAGGGAACACCCAAAGGAATTAATGTCATATTCCATATGTTTTGATACTTCTATAATTATATTTTTAAGTCCTGGATGGTCTTTTTCTGATTTTTCAATCCAATCATAAACTTTATCTGGACCTATAATTACATTTGGAGAAAGTTTATAGATTATCCTTCGCATCAGTGATTTGATTGGCACAACATTCATTCCACCTTGGGAATATTTTTTAGCCCATGAAGCCGTGATTACTCCTACATATGTGGTGTCAATCTTCCAATCACACAAGAAAAATCTTCCCTCGCAAAGTGAATTATCATTATATTTCTCAAGAGATAATTCAGATAGATTCACAGGGACAATTTTAACATGGTCATTAGATTGAATTTTATTAATTGTATTTTTAATTTGTTCTTTTTCATGTCCCAGAACAAATAATGTTATTGATTTCACAGTGTATTGTCTTCAATTAAGTATTTGACATCTTTAAAACATGGAATCATAT
>Ga0302132_10000065_pt1 | contig 47588 bp, 32 predicted proteins | sample CB9_321_MG_FD_203113 | JGI IMG/M metagenome (GOLD analysis project Ga0302132, IMG submission 203113) | Marine microbial communities from Western Arctic Ocean, Canada - CB9_32.1 | ecosystem: Environmental > Aquatic > Marine > Oceanic | place: Canada: Western Arctic Ocean | collected 2017-09-19
TGCCGTACGAAGGAAAACAAAATGAAACGATTTCTAATACTGATTGTGCTAGTTCTTGCTGGGTGCGGGGAAGCAGAGGACACTGCTAAAGTTAATCGATGTTTAGAAGCTGGGGATGTTTGTGTTCAAATCAACAACGCACTCATCATCTCCGAACAGCAGGGGAAATTACTAAACAATCTAAAGCTCATTACGGACCAACAAGCAGAAATAATAGTTGGTACCTATGAAATAAAATTTGTTACCGGGCCGGCCTTGAGCGATACGCGGCTCAAAGAGAATGTCGAAGACAAGAAACCTCGCAAGAAGAAAACTACAGCCAAGGCGCGTGATCTGCGTGTTGATCCCGCCATTGGCGACGATAGTAATGATGGGTCGACCTCGCCGCTAAAATCTATCAGGCAGGCGATTCGCATTGCAAAAGCGGGTGACACGATTCACCTCAAGCCGGTCGTCTACCACCAGTACGCAGGGTTTTATGGGAAGCGAGGCGAGCCGGGCAATCCGATCACTCTGGATGGGCATGGAGCCGTGCTGGAAGGTTCTGAAGCGATTCAACCGGCGTCGTGGACCGAGGTGGCTCCAGGTTTGTTCAAAAACGACCAACTCATGCCAACCTTGAATCTCGCGATCTTGTGGCGTTGGTTCTTTCTGTTCGATGGCAAAATCAATCGTATGGGGAGAGTTCTGAAAGGCAAGAGTGAACCTTTCCTGAAGCCGGCAGAACTAAAACCGGGCGAGTGGACCTTTGTTGGGAACCACAAAAAACCGAAGGGTGGCTCTGATTCAGATAAAGTCCAGGGCTCATTCTTTCTCAAAATAAAACCAGGGCAAACGCTCAAACAGGCCAACATTCGATTCCCCATCCGCTCGGCGGGTGTGCAATTTAGTGGTGAAAATGCTCATCTTGTCATCCGCAACCTCACGGCCACGCATCAGTATAACGACGGCTTCAATATTCATGGAGATTGTCGCGACGTCGTTTTTGAAAACATTCAGGCGATCGAGTGCGGCGACGACGGCATCAGTGCACACGAGACTGCGCAGTACCGTGTTGACGGTTTCGTTTCGATCGGTAACGGCACTGGCATCTGTGACACGGGCAGCAGCCAGACCAGCTACAACAATCTCTTTATCGCCGACTGCGTTGGTGTTGATCTCTATTTTCTGCACACCGGTACTTATTCGATCAGCAACGCCATCGTGCTGTCATCTGCTCAGAAGCCAATGGTCGTGTCAGGCGATGCCAATGGTCGTTGTACAATGAAGATCGACAACCTCTATCTTCGTCGCACCGGCAATTCAGCGACTGCAATCGTTGCGACCAACTCAAGTGTGGCCGCCCGGCGTCTGACGCTCGATAAGCTTGATCTGCGTGTCACGGGCGAGATGTCGTTCGATGCGTGCCTGATCAATGGTCGTCCGAATCCGCCCGCTACGAAATCACCCGGTGCCGATCTCGACCAACTGATCAAAACGGTTGTGCCTAAATCGTACCAATCCCAATTCTGCAACCCATGAAACACATTTCCTTATTAGTAGCTGCAGTTTTTCTACTGGCAACGCCGTGCTTTTCCCAAGACAGGCCGCAACCGGCGTCGGACCAGCATGTTCTCAATCGGCACATCGTTGGCCTGTGGGTGATGGGGCAATCCCTGGGCGACGGTTCCGAGTCTTTGCCTCTGGTGACGCCAGTCGATCCAGGATGGGGAAACTATAAATTCAAACGCGGAATACGCACTTGGGCTTACAGCAATCTTGTTAACAAGCCAAAAGAACGCCTCGCAGAACAGTTTACCTTTGTTCCTCTCACAGCGACAAGAAACGGCGGACTAGGCGAAACGATCGCCAACGGGTTGGCGGATCATTTGAAAGCCAGTTCCTTGGGCTCCCATCGCAACAACGCCAAGCAGCAGACAATCGCTCCTCATTTTCTAGTCGCAAATGCCGGCCAGGGTGGACGTTTTATTGATGAGCTTTCCAGCATAGACCAGTCCACCGACCCTCGTACTCCAGTCTCTAGACAGCATGGCGGCGGCTATTACAAGACCAGTCTCGACGACGCTCGTCGCGCCAAAAGTCAAACGGAATCCATGCACAAAGACTTTGCTGTCGCCGCCTTGATCTGGATGCAGGGCGAAGCAAATGGCGGGCCGACCGGAGGTATCAAGCCAAGTCGATGGCAGCCGGAACTCACTCGACCAGCAGGACAGCAATGGTATCGAAATCGGCTCATCAAGGTCCGCCAGCAATGGTCCAACGACCTGAAGGAAATCACGCGGCAAGCCGACGAGATCCCCATGTTCACCTACCAAACGCTGGGCCCAGCTGGCGAGGCTCAACTGATGGCCGCAGATCGCGATCCCAATATCACGATGGTCGGTCCCCACTACATGGTCCCCAGTGCTATCAATAGTCGCTACGCAGGCAGGTATGGAGATCCGATTCACATGTCGGCAGATGGCCAACGCTGGTACGGCGAGCAGCTTGGCAAGGTCGTTCATCGGGTCCTCAAAGAACAAGAGGCATGGCAGCCCCTGCGTCCGCGAAAAGCATCGATCGCACCTGATCGGATCAGTCTACTGGTAGAGTTCCAGGTTCCCCGGCCTCCGCTGGTTTTGGATACAACGTTTCTTCCTCGTCAGCAATATTCGTTGGGCGAAGGCTTCCACTCGCTCTACGGATTTCAAATCCGAGACACCGCCCGCGCGGTCATCGGGATCACGGCTGTCGAAGTCGAGGCGTCAACGCTCATTCGAATCCGCTTGGCATCACCTCTCAGGGCGGATACATCCTACACGCTCAGCTACGGTCTACCTTACGCCGGACGAATCGGGACTATCGTCGGTATCCGAAAAGGTCCGTCGGTTGCCAACCAGCCAACAACCGAACTGCTCATAAAAGGAAACGTCGGCCAACGAATCAAACCACTGATCAGCGAAGGAGCCTTCTATGTCACAAATATGCTCACTGGCAACGCCTACGCCAGAGCACCGGTTCGCTACGTTAACAAAGAGCATGAAAACACCGTGCTCCGATTTGAGAATCGTGAACGCCGAAATAACACCGACTTTGTTGTGGGGCAAACACTCACTGCGCTGCGTTCCTTCTCCTACGGGAACCTGCGGGATTCGGATCCCGAGAAGGCAGTCTATCGATTCGCCGACTCCAACTATGGCAACCGCGCTGGCCAATCCTATCCGTTGTGGAACTGGTGCGTTCTGTTTAACCATATTCCCATTTCGAATCAGTGAGTATCTTAATTACCATTTTGGAAGTGCTCCTCGTCAATCCGGATATTTGATTTGGAATTATCGTCCATCGCTATCTTGCCTTTCGTCTGGTGATCTCCACGGATACGATTTCCACCAGCAGTTGTATTTTGATGATTGTAGCCGGAGGCATCCTAGGTACTTTTTTCTTACTACAATCAATCTTCAAAATCAAACAACGCTTGCTGAGACTTGAGCAACACGTCAAAGACGTGGAAAGTAAATCCCCCTGATACCCCTGTGGGATTTATGTAGAGGTCACATGCTGATTCAGTCTTCGTTCTCCCCATCTTCCTTGCCCGGGTGGTGTGGTCACGGAACTACGAACACATGAGCAGGGGTTGGTGGGTGTGTAGTTGTTCTGCCCTTGTGTGACAGTGCCTCTTTCCGCACAATTCTACACAATGGTTGTCCAGTTCTAGGAGCCGATGGCAATCTTCGGGGTGATTACAAATAGTTTTATTCAGGAAGCCTAACGCTATGGCTAGATTTTTTAGTAGGAAACCGAGAACTTCACCTCGAACTGACATTGTTTTAGGATTGATATTTATTGCACAGGCAGCATGTTGTTTGTCGTTGGCTCGGTAACTCGCAACTGATCGCCCAACGTCATTACCTACAGGTCACCGATGAGGATTTTGAACGGGCAGCTGGACTCGACCTGACCACCAAAGACACGGGTGAAAACCACCGGCGGAAAGTAACGCATAAAACAACGCAGCACGTGTCCGCAAGAGACGGCAGCGAGTCGCAAGATGATTTACCCGCGCAAAAGAAAACCCCAGTTTTGCTGGGGTCTGCTACACCCTGTGACCTAGTGCCACAGAGCAAAGTGGAGGATAGGGGACTCGAACCCCTGACCTTCTGGCTGCCAGCCAGACGCTCTCCCAACTGAGCTAATCCCCCGCATTGGCTAAAAGAAACGGCACTGAAAATGCCGAAACAACCTAAGAGGTGCTATCTTTTCCAAAACTCGAAATTATCAGTACTGACGGTATCTGTCAACCGCTGCACAACATCCCACTTGTAACCGTATATCTATTCATGAACCGCAAATTTCTATTTACGATCGCAAAATATTCCATATCGATTTCGATCATTGGATTTTTGTTGTACCGTGCGACCACGGGTGGAAACTCGGAGGACTTTCGTAAGATTTGGACCCAGCGATCGCAGTGGAATTCCATGATGATGGTGTTCAGCCTGATTATTGCCTTGGGCGGACTATCACTGACTTTCGTGCGTTGGTTTTTTCTAGTCCGGGCACTGGACATTCCGTTTAAACTGCGCGATTCATTTCGGTTAGGATTCATCGGCTATTTTTCAAATTTCCTTTCCCTAGGGGTCCTCGGCGGAGATGCAATCAAAGCGGTCTTTATCAGTCGTGAACGTCCCGAGAAGAAACCTGAGGCCGTCTCATCGATTGTGCTAGATCGCGTCATAGGGCTTTATGCGCTTACCGTCGTATGTGCGATTGCAGCAGTAGTCGGTGCGGGGGTCGATAGCAGCAGCGGTTCGGCAAATGCGACCGTGGCGCTGAATTCCATTGCTGATATTTCACTGGTTACTTCGATATCCGCAGGACTCGTGGCAATCGCGTTAATTCTTGTTCCGGCACTTACCGGAGAATCGATGCAACAGCGTATGTCACGACTGCCTGTGGTTGGTGCGATCCTGCAAAAATTGCTACGTGCTGTGAATATTTATCGAGGTCGCCCGTTGATGTTGTTGTCATTAACCGCTTTGACGATCGTGGTTCACTGTCTGTTTGCCGCTAGCGTATTTGCTATGGCCGTTGGACTAAATGTCGAGTGCCCAACTTTTGTACAGCACTTGGTCATCTCGCCAGTGTCTAACCTCGCCGGATCGATTCCCCTGCCCGGTGGCATCGGTGCTTTTGAACTCATGTTTGAAGAGTTATATGTGCGGGCTAAAATGCCAGTTGGAAATGGATTGGCCATTGCGCTGTGCTTTCGCATCGTTACAATCTTACTGGCGATGATTGGTGTGGTTTACTATTTACGTAGCAAACGCGAGTTAGAACAGCTCGGCTAATAGACATCAACACCCCACGAAGCGTGCGTGGCGACAACTAGCGAATGATTTTGCCGCCGTCACTGACCACGGCGGGAGCCTGTGGATTGGTGTCAACGAGGTCGTTGTTTTTCAATGTAGTGACGCTGTGCCCTTCGGTTCGCAGTTGAGCGGCACCATTGTTACCGAGCAAGCAAGCTTCAATCTGAACTCGCGATGCACCGCCGACGCTGATCCCGCTGCGACCGTTTCCTCGTGATGTTAGTTCGAGTAATTGAGCGCCAAATACATTGTCGTGGACGTTGATTCCGTCGAGTTGAAAACCTTGGACGATCAAGTCTTCAATCACGACGTGTTGGCAGTTGACGAGCGTAATTCCAACTTGCGCGTGTGTATAGCTGACATCAAATGCATCGGGCAGTCGACCATCGGCCGCTTTAAAGTAGACTTTGCGTTTGAACAAACACCATTGCAGATCTTCAAGCGGTGGAGGTTTAGTCGCATCGGCAGGTATATCGATTTGCGTAGCGGGTCGATTGTCTATGTACAGGATAAAGAAAGATGTTCGCGGTGGTTTGAATTCATAGGTATGGTCTCCGACGGCAGTCCATTGGTCGTACGTTATTTTTTTGCGACCATCCAATGTCGCGCCGTTACCGATGATGCGAAAACTCTTACCGACCAAGCCGCTGTTACGACCATTTTGTATGGAAATACTTTCTTGATAGGGGACACCAGTATTGGTGATATGAATGGAGTCACCTTTCTTGGCGACTTGAAGAGCTCTGCCTATGGTACGCACCGGCCCCTGCTTGCCTCCCACCGATATTGCTGACAGCCCCGAATGACTGTTGCTGCCACTATCATTGTTTACAAATAAATCACGTGCTGTTGCTCGGTTCGATACTGCGTTGCCAAGGATGCTCGTCAAAATGAATGAGGCAATCAATACTTGAGGCCAGCGTTGTGGCAAGTGAATCATGAATCGGAACCCTTTGTTGCGCAGTGCAAACGTAAACTAAACAGCAAGTAGTAAATATGCAGCAGATTGTCAGAAAAGCTGACGGCTACGTCAAGAAGAGAATGGCATTTGGCGTCTTAAAATGTACCCGAGCGATAACGAATTATTGATTCGAGTTGTCGTTTGTTTTCGGCAAAATCAATCCGGGGTTCTTTGGTTTTGGAGCTTCTTTTTCTGCCGGTACAACAGGTTGCCCAAGCGTACCAGGCGGGTTCGTCTCGCTCGGAAGACCAGGTAGCCCCGGAATGTTGAGGTTGTTAAGGTCCAACGGTGTATTGTCTTGTGGCAAAGTCTGAGCGGTGACCATGCTACTGTTAAGATAAAGTTTGTTGGCTGAGTAGCGTTGGTAACGTAGATCAAGTTCCGTGCGAAAGTCGGCATAGGCCTGCTTCACTTCATCTGGATTTCGATTTTGGTAGACCGCTAGTTGGCTGATATAGGCCTCGAGCGTCGATATGGCATCAACGAGAATGTTTCTAGCGTCGACAAAATCTCCTTGCAAAGCACGAGCGGCAGCAAGTGTAGATTTGAGTTGTGTTGCTTGTAGTGCATCGATTTCATTATTCAATGCGGACGTTACGATTTCCTCAGCGCGACGTGCGTCTTGCACTTGAGGATCCGGCGACATTGCCAAAAACGTCGCTAGAAATAGCATTGATTCAATGTCATCAGGCTGCGAGCTTAGATAGTCTTCACCGATTGGTGGGTTAACAGTAACACGGACGACGTTTTCTAGGTGATCAATGGCGTTGAGGATGTCGTGGTCGCGATAGAAGTTAATGTTGGCTAAGGTCTTGTGGGCTTCCCAATGGTTGTTATTGATCAGCGTTGTCTTGAACAGCAGGGCCTTAGAATCTTCGGTATATCGTTGAACGGTCGCCTGATTATCTATAATTCCTTCTTCGGATTGGATTTGCAGACTGCTCTGCAGCATATTCGCTAGATCGAAATGCGCAGTGGCGTAATCGGGTTGGATGACGATGGCGTGTTTCATGAAGGCGATGGCATCGTCGTAGTGTCCGATGCTAAAGAGTGCTTTGGCAGTATCGGTATAGGCGACGGCTTCGATTTGAGCGAGATTGTGGTTTCGCAGTACATGACAACGTGCGGACAGCGCCGGGCCAATATCATCAATAATATTGTCCACTGGCGACACGTGATCGCGAATTTGATTTAGCACAGGACGGTGGAAATCGAGATAGGGGTGCGAGGAGTATTCGAGCAAGGGTTTATCGTCTAAGAGTATTTGTCCGTCGGCACACATTGCTCGTAAGTCTTTCCCGTTGGCTAGAAATCCAGCAAGAAAGACAGTCGGGTTGTTCAGTTGATGTTGTTGTCCACCCCAGTGGTTGTACGCCAGATCCTTAATGATAGTTTCATTTCGATGCAGCGCATTGCCAATGGAATCTTTGTTAAAGACGTGTGTTTGATTAACATCTTTATTGATACCAAGCAGAAGCAGTTCGGAAGTGTTGTACCACAATTGTGCATTGGGATATGTTTGCACAAACGTACGGACAACATTGCGGAATTCATTGAGTCCTAGAAATTCAATGGGTACAAATTGTGAAATGACGCCGCCGTCATTGAGGCGCTCTCGTGTTTGCTGATAGAACTCGTGGGTATAAAAATTGGCGATACCAGGTCGGAAAACCTGTCCAACTTCGATTGAAATGATGTCATATTTGGCTGAAGTATGAGCTAGATAGTTGCGGCCGTCTTCAGTAATGAGATTGATTTCGGTAGTTTGGCGTTCGACACTATCTTCAGTGAGCCATTCGCCGTTGAAGAAGCGGATTAACAGCGGGTCGAGGCCTTCTTCGATTTCAACTAGGTCAAGTTGGTCAATTTCATGCATCAAGAATCGTTTGGCCGTTTGCCCGGTACCTAGACCGACAACACAGACGTCTTTAGGGTTTCCATGCACGATCGACGGGATATGGCCGGCCATAAACTGTTGAGTTCGTTGGGAGTTACCTTGCCATTGTTTGTCGATATACAGTTCAAAGATATCGCCATTTTCGACCACGGTTAAAAACGAATTGACGCCTTCGACCATAGCAAAGTTGTTTTCATCAAGCGTCGGTATGGTGCGCCCCATCCGCAGCATGTCAAACGGAACTCGCGTTCGTTCAACTATAAAACTGTTACTCGTCAAACGAATCCCGACAAACGTAATAGCGACGACTAAAATCCAACCGACTCGTTTTTGTAGTATTTTAGATTCGTCAAGTTTCATCCAGACAAGGAATCCAGCGATAACATTGCAAACCGCAGTTAACGAAATTGCATTTTCAAGACCGATCTTAGGAAGTACCAAGAATCCAATGACAAAGGAACCGATGATTCCGCCAAAAGTATTCAGAGCGGACAGACGCCCGACAATTGCCCCAGCGCTTGTTACACCGGAAGTCGCCAGTCGTATCCCAATGGGAAACGCCATACCTGCCAAAACAGACGGGATGAGCATGATGAGACCAATGAGCATGAGTTGTTGGCTAATGTTAGAAGTTCCAATGTTCTCTATGAAGTTGATCCAGACAATTTCAGCCGGCGCCATGATGATGGCAAACGTCACGATTCCCGTTACGATTTGCAATACGCCGAAACGAAATATAGATTTGCGTAGGTCGTTGGTAAACATCGAGGCCAAGAGGCTGCCTAAAACGATTCCCAATAATATGACGGTGAGAGTGAGCGTGTAAGTGTAAACATTGTTCTCGATAATCAAGGTTAAAAATCGAGTCCAGATAATCTCGTTGCCAATCGCAGCAAAGCCACTTAACGCGAAAACAATCCCCATCGCGCGAGATTTGTCCTTCGTTTGTTCAGATTCCTCTGGTGTTTGTTCTTCTTCAACGTGCGCAGCAGTGTCCGGTAGTTTCACGACGAGCATAATACCACCCACGACAATACTGATCCCACCGGCCAGAAAAATCGATCCGTTTACCCCGATTGCTGGCAGCAATGCGAATCCACAAACGGCTGCGCCTACGGCCGCTCCGAGGGTGTTGAGCCCATAGAGCCAACTGATCGAATTCAAGACGCCATTTTTGTGGCGGATGAATTGACGACAAAACAACGGTAATGTTGCGCCCATGAGAATAGTGGGAGGTAGTAAGCAAATACTGACAAGCCCAGCGCGAATAAGCAAAGCCACAAACAGTCCGCCCTGGATCGAATCATATATGGATGAATAGAGAGATTCGACCAACGGTAGAGTGAAGACAGAGACAATACACAGTAGGCCGACTCCAATCTCAAGTTTTCCATATAAGCGAATGGGCGTACGTTGTTGACGCGTGCGCTTTCCAAACAAATAACTACCGATAGCTAAGCCGCCAAAAAAGACTCCCAACACCGTGCTAACAGCATAAGAGGTAGCTCCAACGACTAGGCTTGCTTTGCGGATCCAACTAATTTCATATACCAAAGCCGCAAATCCGGAGAGTACAAAACAGATCAGGGCAATTAGTTCCGCTGACTGTAACTTGCTAGAGGACGATGCTTCGGTGGGAGGTATAGGGTTTGTGCTCATAACGAAAAAACTTCAATGTTTAATTGCTGATGATTTGGTGAAAAGGAAATTGTGGGGTCTCAATGGCGATAAAGGTGGTGTCGCTTGAGACGTTGGTTGTCAAAGTGGCAACGTTCTAAGGGTTATTAGCAATACGCTGGGATTTACCGAGTCGTTCTTTTTTTTATGCCAACTGACGAAATAGTTGTTTAAACCGTCTTGTGGACAATGCCGCTATAAAACGGTTTAACTTCTCCGTCTATCTCTAGTAGCAGAGCCCCATCACTGGCAACTCCACAACAGCGCCCTTGATAGTTAAGAGGTTGTTGGTCGGTTTGCCCGATAGCGATCGATATATCGCTATGGTTTAACATACAACGTGAATTCCAGAGCGTCGAAATATCTAGTTGATTTGATTTAAGAAGCGAGAAATTCTTGTCCAGCTGATTCAATAATAGGACAAGCAGGTCCTCTAGGTTGTGGGTTGTGTCGGTCGCATCGGTTATAGTAATCCCATTCGCGGAGATATCCGCTGGCGCCGTATTGAGCGAGTTATTGATGTTGAGCCCGATTCCAATGACCAGTTGCGTCGGTTGTGTTGCAGCGGACTCAATGAGGATTCCGCCGAGCTTTTTATCGCGGAGGTAAATATCGTTAGGCCACTTCAACTGTATGGTATTTGAATTGACGCCGTCGATTAGAGTCTCGAGGACCTGCGCGATTGAGATTCCCGTGGCAAGGGCGACCACAGGAACATCTTTTTGTTGCATCGGTGAGAAGTCATAGGTCACTGAAAATGTAAGTGAACCGTCGTTCGAAAACCAAGCATGGTTACCTCTGCCTCGACCCGCAGTTTGACATGTAGTTACAAGGACACTCGGAAGACAGGCCGTTTGATTTTTCAGTCTGTGCAGCGCAGCTGTATTGGTTGAATGGCATTCGTCCAATACGATGGCTTCAGCCACGCAGCTATCCGCTTCAATGCGTGTTGGCTTGAAGGCAGTGTTCATCGTAGCCTCGTGAGGGGGCCTGACTAACTAATCTCAAGTTAGTAACAGGCTTGGACCCAAATCTAACTGTCGATTCCCGAAACGGTTGGTCCGGCAGCGACGACATCGGCTTCAGCTTGATCCAGATACTGTGCAAAGTTATCTGTGAACAATTGAGCTAGTTTAGCAGCCGTTTGTTCGTAGGCCGCGGAATCACTCCAAGTCAAACTTGGAACAAGAATTTCACTAGGACAATCAGGCACGCTTTCGGGAATGGCTAGGCCAAACACCGGTTCAGTAACGGTTGCTACGTCGTCAAGTTGACCCGCATGGATGGCATCAATAATGGCTCGAGTATATTTAAGACTCATGCGTTCGCCCGTACCGTATGCTCCGCCGGACCACCCCGTGTTGACGAGCCAAGCGTTGGTGTTGTGTTGTTGCATTTTTTCAGCAAGCAGTTTGCCGTAGGCCGAAGGGTGCAGCATTAGGAAGGCAGCACCGAAACAAGCTGAGAAAGTTGCTTCAGGTTCGGTGACACCAACTTCTGTGCCAGCAACTTTGGCCGTGTAGCCATTGATGAAGTGGTAACTTGCTTGAGCCGGAGTCAGTTTGGATACAGGTGGAAGTACTCCAAAGGCATCACAGGTTAGTAAGATGATATTTTTTGGGTGGGAACCAACACAGGGGATTTTCGCGTTGTCGATGTATTCAATGGGATACGACGCACGAGTGTTTTGTGTAATTGACACATCGTTGTAGTCCACAGCACGGGTGTCCTGATCGTACACAACATTTTCAAGGACCGTACCGAAACGGATAGCCTTGTAAATTTCAGGTTCTGATTGTGCCGACAAGTCAATTGTCTTGGCATAACAACCGCCTTCGATATTGAAGACTCCGTTGTCCGTCCAGCAATGTTCATCGTCGCCGATTAGCGGTCGATTAGCGTCGGCTGACAGAGTTGTTTTTCCAGTACCTGAGAGACCAAAGAACAATGCTACGGTGCCATCTTCACCTTCATTGGCACTGCAATGCATCGAGAAGATGTTCTGACGAGGCATCAAGTAGTGCATAATCGTAAAGACACCTTTTTTCATTTCACCGGCGTATTGGCTTCCGAGAATGACAAGTTCTTTGGCTTCAAGGTTGAGTGTGATGCTGGCGTCAGATTCGACGCCTTCAACAGCCGTGTCTGCTTTGCACTGGCCGCTGTTGAGAATGACGTAGTCAGGTTCACCAAAGTCAGCAAGTTGCTCGGCTGTAGGTCGAATCAGCATGTTGTGCATAAACAGTGCGTGGTAGGGACGAGCACAAATGATGCGTATTTTTAGTTGATGTTCAGGGTCCCAACCGGCATAGCCATCAACGATGTAGAGTTGGGCACATTCGCTGAGGAATTCCACTGACATTTTTCGGTTAATAGCAAATGAATCCGCTTCGAGTGGAACATTAACAGGACCCCACCAGATTTCGTTTTCACTTTCCGGATTGCGAACAATTCGTTTGTCTTTAGGGCTACGGCCTGTTTTTTCAAAAGAAATACTGGCAAGGGCACCGCTGGAGGTAATGCTGGCTCCATCAAATTCCAGTGCATGTTCGTATAGCACGGCCGGTGAGAGATTGCGGTAGATGGTGGAGTTGTTGATGCCGTATTGGGTAAGATCGATGGACATAGTACTGCGGAGGTTCCTATTTGAAGTAACAAAAAACGGTGTATTAGATTTAGTTTGTGCTGCAGATCACAAACAAAGCTTTTGATTATACCGTAAATGTTATTTTTGATTAGGGGGTGTCCGGTAATGTCATGGAACTTGAATGGCGTAAATTTAAACGCTCGCGCAATCTTCCGTAGCTAGTCACGAATGTTATACTCAGCGTCATAGGAACTAATTCTAAAGGAAGCGTGAAAATGGAACGACGAGATGCAATAAAAATAGCCGCCGCTGGGGTCATGGTTCTTTCTGCACGCTACGCCATTGCTGCTGAGCCGCAGGCGGAAGTGCTATCGACTAAGGTGATTGAGCCGAGTCGCACGGCGTACATCGGGTGGCCAACGTTGACGCGACGGAAAAACGGTCAACTATTACTTGCCGCATCCGGCACTCGTGAATCACACGTTTGCCCGTTCGGCAGCGTGCAATTATTTCGCAGCAACGATGACGGTAAAACTTGGCTGCTGCCGCAAACGATTATGGATACTCCGACGGACGATCGTGATGCAGGTATTCTCGAGACAGCTTCCGGCACTTTGCTCGCAACAACCTTTACCTCAAACGCCTATGTCTCGGTACTGCAACAGGCACGGTCGTCCGGGAACTGGGATGCCGAGCGATTAGCGCTGTGGGAAGCCGCTGCGGCGCGCATCACGCCTCAGGAACTAAAAGCGACCCTAGGTACTTGGATGATGCGGTCGACCAACGGTGGCATTACTTGGTCCGAGGCTTATAGCAGTATTGTGAACAGCCCACACGGTCCGATTGCATTACAAAATGGCACGATTTTTTATGCCGGAGTGTCGCTGTGGCATGAGGATCGTTTTGTTGGTGTAGTTGTTTCCAGAGATGATGGAAAGACGTGGAAAAAACTCGCAGCAATTCCAACTCGTGCCGGTGACGATTCGGCCAACTACCATGAACTGCACGCGGTCGAAGCACCTAGCGGCAAGATAATCGTGCAAGTCCGTAATCACAATTCTACAAATTCCCGAGAGACTTTACAAACGGAATCAACCGACGGCGGTAAGACTTGGACGATGCTCCATAGCATTGGTGTGTGGGGACTGCCCTCTCACCTGCTGCGACTTCGCGACGGTCGCTTGTTGATGAGTTATGGTTATCGACGCAAGCCCTACGGGAATCAAGCGCGTATCAGTTCAGACGAAGGCCGAACCTGGTCGGCGCCGATGACCATTTCCGACGACGGGGCAGGATCTGATCTAGGTTATACTTCGACTGTTGAACTCGGCGACGGTAAACTACTGTCAGTATGGTACGAGAAGATGGCGGGCAGTACCAAGGCGGTATTGCGGCAAGCGATGTGGAGCATCAAGTGAACGCAGCGAACGTAAGAAAATCATTGAATTCCAATTCCGAATCAGCTAGCGGCAATGCTATTTCGTCAGCGTTGTGGTTCGCGATGACGTATCCGTTTCTACTCACCGCGATTTATTTTGTACTGCTCAATGGTGAGGAAACGGGTTTGCAGAACTGGGTGTTTAGTAATCTGAAGCTGATTCAGTTTGCGTTTCCAGCGGTGTTTGTCTTCTTAGTGTCTCGTGAATCGTTGTCATTACCTCAGTGGAAGAAACCGGCTTTTGGATTGGGCGTAGGCTTCGGTGTCGTCATAATCGGCGCTGCAATGGTTATCTATTTTGGATTTCTCAAGGGCACGCTTCCTTACTACTTATTGCGTGGCAAAGTTCAAGCCAAGGTACAAGGATTTGGGTTAACGAGTGTCTGGGCTTACGGTGCGTTTTCGGTGTTCTACTGTTTGATTCACTCAGGCATGGAAGAGTATTATTGGCGTTGGTTTGTTTTTAAGCGATTGCGAACTCAAATTGGAGAATACCGAGCGATAGCTTTCTCGAGCATTGCCTTCATGTCGCATCATGTTATCTTAATGGTCGTGTTTTTTGGCCTCACTTCACCGCTGGCTTGGAGTTTTTCGTTATGCGTGGCGGTCGGGGGCAGTGTATGGGCCTGGCTCTACAATCGCAGCGATAATTTTTATGCGGTTTGGGCTAGTCATGCGCTTGTCGACGCAGCGATTTTTATAATCGGTTACGACTTGATATTTAACGGATAGTTAGACGAGGAGATTCGCCTTGAGTGAAACTTATGACCAACTATGTGAGCATTTTCGCGAGATTGCGGTGCTTGGCTCGATCGGTGCACTGTTAGATTGGGATGCGCGCTGTATGTTACCCAGCGGTGGCGCGGAGTATCGTTCGGACCAGCAAGCCTATCTATCCAATATGTTGCATCAAAAGAAAACCGACCCGCGGATCGGAGATTGGCTGGCGGAACTCGTCGATTCAGATTTTACCGCTGATCCACGCAGCGACTCTGCAACAGTTATTCGTGAAGCGAAACGTATTTATGACAAAGAAGTTAAACTGCCAGCAGATTTAGTAGAAGCATTAACACGTGCAGAAAATGATGGGCAGCACGCTTGGGTTGAGGCGCGGAAGAACGATGACTTTGCGACATTCTTGCCGTTCTTGGAAACGACTTTTAAGCTCAAACGGGAGCAAGCTGATGCGATTGGATTTGACGATTGCCGCTATGACGCGCTGTTGGATGACTTTGAGCCGGATGAAAAAACGTTTCGCGTGCGGGAGACTCTCGAGGCACTGAGGAAAGACCTGATGCCTTTGCTCGATGCGATTCAAGGAAGTTCTGAGGTTCCAGATGCGTCGTTGTTGACGAGAAAATATCCCGTCGATAGTCAAACGCAGTTCGGTACACGGGCAGCCACAGCGATTGGGTTTGAGTTTGACCGAGGGCGTCTTGATGTAACGCATCATCCTTTTTGTACTGAAGCTGGGCCGGATGATTGTCGCATTACGACGCGGTACGATGAGAATTTCTTTAACATGGCATTTTTTGGAATTCTGCACGAAGCGGGACATGGAATTTATGACCAAGGATTACGAAAAGACTATTACGGCTTGGGACCAGGTAGTTATTTATCGCTAGGGATTCATGAGTCGCAGTCGCGTATGTGGGAGAATCAAGTTGGGCGGGGACGGCCATTTTGGGAACATTGGTATGGCGCTGCCCAGCAAACTTTCAGTGAAGCTCTGGGGGAAGTTGCTTTTGACGATTTCTATTTCGCCATTAACCGCGTCGAACCATCGCTGATTCGTGTCGAAGCGGATGAGCTGACTTATAATCTGCATATCATTATTCGCTTTGAATTAGAACAAGAGATGCTTGATGGAGAAATAAATGCCGCTGATTTACCCGACGCTTGGAATGCGAAATACCAGCAATATTTGGGGATTTCGCCTCCTAATAATGCAGACGGAGTGATGCAGGATGTACACTGGAGCGCAGGGCTTATTGGGTATTTCCCAACTTATTCATTGGGTAATCTCTATGCGGCGCAATTCTTTGCCAAGGCCGATGACGAATTAGGTGGCTTGGATGAGATGTTCCGCCGCGGTGAATACTTGCCGCTGAAGGAATGGGTCGGTGAAAAAATTCATCGCGTAGGTCGCAGTTGCTCCGCCGCAGAATTGGTCCAAGAAGTTACCGGTGAGCCGCTTAATCATCAGTATCTAGTGGATCAGCTAAGGGCGAAACTGGGGCCACTTTATAAGATATAATGGTTGAAACCTTGGTTGGGTTTAATATTAAAGTCGCAATAATAGAGCCTATCAGACTATTATTTAACTTATGGCTGGATCAAACGAGTGTACACAGAGGTGAATCAACCAAGTTTAATCTGTGAGAATCAGCTTTGATCTGTAAGAATGATTAACAACTTAGATTAGCAAGAAAACGTAATTGGGAATAAGGGATAGTATATGACGACGGCATTTTGTCCGGAGTGTGAAGAAAAGGTAACCTTGCCCAGCGCGAGTCAGGCCGCGAAAGTCCAGTGTCCTTTGTGTGAGGCTGAATTTGGTTTGGCTAAGTTGCTCGAATCGGTTCCGCCCACTTTGATAGTGGTGGACGATCCCGAGGCACAAGACGCTGAAGATGTTGCGAGCGATGAACAATCCACAGAGTCATCAGATGATGGGTTCTCGCTCGAGGCCTTGAGTGACCAAGTTGAGGATTTTTCCCTAGATGGCGAAGAGCCATCAGTACGGGCTACCTCCGTCCGTAGTTCAGATCGACGAGCATCTAAAGGTGGTGGTTTACGTAGTGTAATACAAATTGTATTTGGTGGGTTGTTAGCGCTACCATTAGCACAACTTGCCTTGTGGTATTGGCCTTGGGGACCGCAAGATCCGCTCGACTTGGGCCCCAAGCTTTCCTCGTACGCAGCGGTTAAATGGGTGGTACCCGCACGGTTCCGTGATTCCTTAGAGGAGAACTCCGTTGAGGTTCCTGCGAAAAAATCGGATTTCGAGCCTAACAACAATCCCGAATTTGATCCCGAAGGAAAGTTCGATAATTTTGATTCGAATGCGCGTAATCGTTCGGCGCTGGATAATGAGAACGCACGACAAATGGATGGCCCCAATTCGACACCTGCTAACCCAACGCTGGATGAGCTTAGTAATGGGAAACCGGATGAAATCGTTAATAAACCGATTCCGCTTTCACCTACGGATTACGTCCGTGGGGCAGCGACCTATCGTACGGCGGTGTTAGAAGTGATGTTACAGCGAGCTCAAAAGCAATCTAAACAATGGAGTGGACGACCAACGGATATCGGTGACAAACAACGGCATCTCGAAAACGGAAACTTGGCTTGGTTTCTAGGGCAACTGGCGGTAAGTTTTACGTTTTATGATTCAAGCGATGAAACAACGACCGGTGTTATGGGTGAGATATTTGCTTTTTTTCAGGAGTCGGCAACAAATCAAGCAATGCTCGATGTTATTGATTTCGAGTTCATTAAGACTGCGGAAAATCCCACAGAAGAGATTCAAGGTGCAGTTTTTACCGCGACCGTTGCCGCCACAACAAATGTCAACGGCTATCGGCAAGCCGAGATGACACTCAGTGAATCGGACACAAAAATGCCGTTGGTTTTTTCACCGCAACTTGCACCTGATTTTGAGCCGGACCAAACTTATTTAATCGTTGGCAGTTTGGTAACCCAACCGCGCCGTGTATTGCAGAATTATCTAGGCTTAAGCGAAAGTGTGGTTGTGCTCGGTACTTATTTGCCATTGTCGGTTAACGTCGCAGATGCAGGGCAATAATCTAGTGCCGCATGTTCAGCGATGAACCGCTGAAAGGCTAAGTCCACATGAACACATCACGACAATGGGTTGAGCGCCCTGCTTTGTTGGCGCATGAAATTGCCGTTCAAGTCCAGCGTGGTGAATATAACGCTGCAAGTTGTGTCGAGCAGACGATTGCTCGAATTGAACAATTCAATGGTGACTTGAATGCGATGGTCATTGATTGTTTTGATCAGGCGCGGCTCGATGCGCAACGATTAGATGCATTGCAAGCTGAAGGAAAAACGGCCGGACCACTACACGGCGTACCGATCTCCATCAAGGAATGCTTCTTTGTGGCCGGTACCGATTGCACGATTGGGTTGGACCGATTTGTGGGAAAACCGTCCACTGAAGATGGGCCGTTGGTAAGACGCTTGCGGGAAGCGGGTGCCATCGTGATGTGTAAAACTAATATCCCTCAGACAATGTTGTGGCATGAAAGTGTCAATCCGGTGTATGGCAGGACTAACAATCCGTGGGACACGACACGGACTCCAGGCGGCAGTTCCGGAGGTGAAGCAGCGATGTTGGCCGCCGGCGGAAGTGTATTGGGACTGGGTAATGACCTCGGCGGTAGCTTGCGAGTGCCCGCTCATTTTTGCGGCATCTTTTCTTTGAAGCCAACCAATGGTCTTTTACCACGTAACAGCAGTCGAGGTAACATGCGAGGCATGGAAGCAATGCTCGCTCAACCAGGTCCCATGGGACATTGTGTAGATGATCTAATCCGTATGTTGGATGTCCTCATCGGCGATGTGCATACCGTTAAGGATTTGGGACAGGCGCCAGTGGGGCGACGTGACTTGCCCGCTGACCTTGGGTGCGCTGATGCCCAAATTAAAATTGGGATTATTCAAGACGATGGTTTCTTTGCCGCTTCACCAGCGATTCGTCGCAGTGTCCAAGAAGCGGGCGCTGCATTGGAAAAACTGGGTGTGGCAGTGGTTCCCTTTGAAGTGCCTAATGCTGAATCAATGGTCAAGTTGTACATGGGAGCGATGACCGCCGATGGTGGTTTTCAAATTCGCCATGTACTGAAAGGCGGACGAGTGCACAAACCGTTTGCGCGATTGGCAAAAGCGACTGGGATTCCGCGGATTCTGCGGCCCTTTATTGCCGCTATTTTAAGGATGTTTGGCGAACAGTACCAAGCGCGATTGGTTTCCTCGACTGGGGGTATGTCGGCGAAATGGTATTGGTTGCTGATCGATGCTATGAATCGGTATCGGCGGCAGTTTACCCGAGCTATGCAAAAACAGAATGTCAATGTGTTGCTGAGTCCTTGTTTCGCTTTGCCTGCGATGTTGCATGACGACGGTGTCGATTTGATTCCCGCTGCCAGTTATAGCTTCTTGCATAATCTTGTTGGAGGTCCCGCCGGAATGGTGCCGTGGTCCGTCATCGCTGAGGGGGAAGAATCCGATCGAGAGCGGGTACGTGATAGCGTCGTACGCAAGGCAATTGCAACGGAAACAGGTAGTGTCGGTTTACCGGTGGGGGTCCAAGTAGCAGCGTTGCCGTGGCAAGAGCATTTGGTTTTGGCCGTCATGCGGAAACTCGAAGAAGCTATTCCACCGTCGCCGACAGCGGGCAGGTCAGAACAATAGCCTGACCGCTTTCCAGTTTGACTTCGACCGTTATCGTTGCCTGTATTTTTTCCGCTGTGGAACCGGCTTGAAAGGACACGGGAATGATGTGTAGTTGTTTGGGTGCAGGTGCGGTTGAATCCGTGTCTGTTTTGGAGCCGCTTTCGAATGAAACGCCAGTATGGTTGCATGTGATTGACGTGATACTAAAGGATTCCGTGCCGCGGAGGATGAGGCGTTTTTCAATGGAGTCCGCTGGCGATAATATGCCCAGAAGCAGTGCTGCCGGGCTCAGTGTGACCGGGGCTGATGCCTTACCTGAGAGCGGTAATTGGATTTCGCGATTCAAGGGATCGTTGGTGACGATAATCAAATAATCTTTTAGATATCCCACCGGGACGTTGTCTTTGACTTCAACGACCATGCGATATTCGACTCCATCAGCAAGCACCGTCCTTTCGAGTATTTCTACGTTGTAATACGCTTGCTTACTGCGGACGTCCGTAATGCTCCAGTCCGTGCGGCCAGCGTATTGGACGTTAAATTCCTTCTTGGGTTTGCTGCTCAATTGAAACTCGCCAAATTCAAGGCTGTTGGGGGTGAACACGATGTCACTGCGTATGAAGCCTGCGACTTGAAGCTGGATTTCCGCAAAAAACGGTTTGTCGATGGTAACCGTAACCGTGGCACCGCGTTGTCCGACAAAACTCTTAGTGTTGTAAGTCGTTAGAATGGCCCCCTTTTCAAAGCTTTTAAGCGTTGCCGTTTCGATTTTGGGAATCGTACACCCGCAACTTGCTCGTACACTGGCAATGTGAACTTCTTCTTTGTATAGATTGGTTATCTCGAAGCGAAATTCTTGATTGGAGTTGCGGGCCACCGTACCGAAATCGTGCTCGAGTGTCGCGAACATCTTTTTGGCCCAGTCTTGGCCCTGGGCTGAGAGCGTGGAAAGACTGAGACAAGCCGCGAACACTGTCAGTGTGCATTGATTGCGAATCCAATTGTGTTTTTCAAGTGAAGGCACGGTTGTTATTTGTAGGGCTAAATGAATAAGGCGATGTTGTGTTCGGGATTATAGCAGAAAACATATTCTACAATTGTAAATGAAACCACCACGGACCATGAGTTTAGATTGTCTCAGCAAATGAAAATCGAATTGCTGTTCAAGAAAACTACATGTAAATGTTATATAATAAAGGCAACAGTAAATTTATAAGATTATAAGAGGATTGGATCATGCAGATGTCCCGTTTAAGTCGGTTGCCGCATATTGTCTTGGCGACATGTTTGTTTATCGTGTTGCTGAGTGGTTGCGAGGAATCGAAACCAACGGCAACGGCGGAGGACCTCGGGTTCACCGAACCGCTACAAACAGTCGTTTATCAAGCACGGAATCCCTTTACGCAGCGAATACCAATTCCGGATTCGATGATGTTTCCAAAGGATATGGATTGGCTCAATACCGGTCCATTGAATAAACGCGACTTGCGGGGCAAGTTCGTCATCTTGGATTTTTGGACGTATTGTTGTATCAATTGCCACCATATTCTTCCGAATTTACGAAAGCTTGAAGAAGCTTATCCGGATGAAATTGTTGTGATCGGTGTTCATTCGGCAAAGTTTGATGAAGAGAAGGATACGGAAAATATTCGTGATGCGATAATTCGCCATGACATTCGGCACCCAGTTATTAATGATGCAGATCACAAGTTGTGGAATCTGTTCGGTGTGCAAAGTTGGCCGACGTTGATTGTGATTGATCCGGAAGGATATTTTGTTGCAAAAAATGGAGGCGAAATTACTTTTGAGGCGCTCGATGCGTTCTTCAAAAAGAACATGCCTTATTATGCCAACAATAAGTTGATTGACAAAACACCCCTGCGTTTTGAATTGGAACAATTTACAGTTGAGCCGACTCCGTTGAAGTACCCGGGGAAAGTGCTAGCGGATGAGGCCTCGCAGCGATTATTTGTCACAGATAGTAGTCACAACCGGATTGTCATTTCTGATTTCGAAGGTAACGTTCAAGATATTATTGGTACCGGTTCCGTCGGGCGGGCGAACGGTGGTTACGACATCGCGACGTTTGATCATCCGCAGGGTCTTGCGCTGCATGAAAACACTTTGTATGTAGCTGATGTTGAGAATCATATGATCCGCAAGATTAACCTCGAATCGAAACGGGTAACGACGATCGCGGGAATTGGAAAACAAGGTCAGAATGCGTTTCCTGGATCGACTCCGTCAAAACAATCGCGCCCGTGGTTTGGTAAGCCTAAGTCTACCGCTATCAATAGTCCGTGGGCCTTGTGGGTGCACAACACGGATTTGTTTATTGCGATGGCCGGGCCTCATCAAATTTGGCGGATGCCGCTTGATGAATCAATCATTGGACCCTACGCCGGTAATGGCCGCGAGGATATTGTTGATGGGCCGCTGTTGCCTAATCTTCCCTACGCTTTGGGCTCAAGCTCTTTTGCGCAACCTTCCGGCCTGACGTCTGATGGGGAGTATCTATATATCGCCGACAGCGAAGGCAGTTCGATTCGAGGCGTACCTTTTGATCGCCGCAAGTCGGTGATGACGGTGGTGGGTACCAGTGGATTACCGCGTGGACGACTGTTTTATTTTGGCGATCAAGATGGACCTAAGGAAAAAGTGAAGCTGCAACATGTGCTTGGCGTGCAGTATCACGAAGGGAATATCTATATTACGGACACCTACAACGACAAAATTAAAGTCGTCGACGCCGCGACAGGGACTACTAAAACGATCGCTGGAAATGTTAAGGGTGAGTTTGACGAACCCTCAGGTATTACAATCGCTGGCAATACATTATTTGTCGCCGATACCAACAATCACAAAATCCGAACGATTGAATTAGGAACGTTCAAAATTGCTACGTTAGATTTTCCTGGGTTAGAGCCGCCTGAAAAAGTGGAAGTAGTGCCAGAATTTACGGCAGCAGTTCGAATTCCCGTGCGTAGTGCCAATGTGCAAGCTGTCGATGGTAAGGTCAAATTGGCCGTTTCCCTCAAATTACCTCTTGGATGGAAGATGAATCCGCAAGCGCCGCAAGTTTATTATGTTCAAGACACAGCTGACGGCGGACCGCTGAAGATTGGAAATAATAATAAAGTGCACATCGACACACCAACGAATGAATTTGTTGTCGAAGTCCCTGTCAGCGGTGTTGGTGAAGATGTGCTGACTGTCTCAATGGATTATTATTATTGCCAAGATAATGAAAACGGATTGTGTAAAGTTGCATCAGTCGTTTTTGCAATTCCACTGGTTGTATCCGAATCCGGTACTACCAAGCCGGTGACGCTGACACACTCGCCAGCAGCTTTTTAAGCCGCTCTCCTGGTTTGCAAGGTTTCAATGTCGATTGTAGAATACGGAATTCATTCGAATCTCAAAATCAGCACATGTTGTGCTTTGATTTGCAAACTTATCTTTAGGTGAATACTGCATGTTTGATAGTCTAAGTGATGGCCTGCAAGGCGCTATTAAGTCCCTCAGTGGCAAAGGCCGATTGACTGAAGCGAACATGCGCGAAGGTTTGCAGTCCGTTGAGCAGTCGTTGATCGAAGCGGACGTTAGCTATGATGTCGTGCAGCGATTTATGGGCAATGTGACGACGCAAGCGCTCGGCGAAAAAGTGTTGCTATCGCTTGACCCGAGTGAGCAAGTGATTGGTATTGTTCGCGATGAGTTGATTCAGATTCTTGGTGGTGAAGAGTCTGAACCTGTGCTGGATCAACCGGTCAATATTGTCATGCTCTGTGGTTTACAGGGCTCAGGGAAAACTACGACCACGGGGAAGTTGGCGCGGTTGTTACGTGAGGTGGGGCATAAACCAATGCTCGTGGCTGCCGACTTGCAGCGGGCAGCAGCGATCGAGCAACTGCAAACCTTGGGAGAACAGCTAGATATTCCCGTCTATAGCGAGGAAGACTCTACCGACCCTGTAAAGGTATGCCAAAACGGTATCAAGCAAGCCAAAGAACATGATGCGACCGTGGTAATTTTAGACACGGCGGGCCGATTGGCAATTGATGAAGAACTGATGTCGCAATTGGTGAATATTGATCGTAAAGTGCAACCGCATCAGGTTTACTTGGTTGTCGATGGGATGACAGGACAAGATGCTGTTAACAGTGCGAAGGCGTTTAACGAAGCCTTGGAACTTGATGGCGTTATCATGACCAAACTTGACGGAGATGCCCGTGGTGGAGCGTTGTTGTCAGTTAAGGAAGTGACTGGGGTGCCGATAAAGTTCATTGGTACCGGCGAACATCTAGATGACCTCGAACCGTTTCGCCCGGAGGGTATGGCGGGGCGTATCTTAGGTCTTGGTGATATCCTTGGGCTAGTTGATGTCGCACGGCAAGTCGTCGATGAAAAACAACAAGAAGAACTCGAACGGAAACTGCAAGAAGGTACCTTTACGTTAGATGATTTCAAGGGCCAAATTGAAAGTATGGCCCAACCTGGGCTCGTAAAGAAAATGCTCGGAATGCTCGGTGGTCCGATGGCTCAGCTTAATACTATGCTCGAAGATGATGAGACCGAAGGTGGTATGCGGCGAACCGTTGGCATCATCAACTCGATGACCGAACTGGAGCGCCGCGATCCAAGTGTTATTTCATCACCACGGCGAAACCGAATTGCTCAGGGAGCAGGTGTCCAAGGTAGCGAAGTAACTCAATTGATCAAACAATATGAGCAAATGAAGCCGATGATGGAGGGAATGGCCGGCAAAGGAATGAAAGAACGACTCAAGGCAGTAAAAGAACTGCAGGATGGAACGATGGGTGGTGGAATGGGCGGTGGAACTCGACAAAAGAAATCCACTGGTACTCGTTTAAGAGCCTCAGATAAGAAGAAAAAACGCAAAGATCGTGAAAAAATGCTGCGACAATCGCGCCGGCGACGACGTTGAGCTATAAAACTGGGTCCGAGATGAAGAAAATTCGTTTTTGTCGGTTGCCCATTCGCGTTTCTAACCGCATATTGGTAGATTACAAGCGCTGTTCGTTAATGATGACAGCGCATTTTGGAGAAGATATTTAAAGGAGAGATCGTGGCAGTTCGTATTCGTCTGAAACGATTGGGTCGCACCCACCGTCCATTTTATCGTGTTTGCACGATGGATAGCCGTACACCTCGTAATGGTAAGGCTATTGAGGAATTGGGCTTTTATGACCCTATGATAAAAGAAAAAGATGCACGTGTTCGTTTGAATAACGAACGGATTGCGTATTGGCTGAGCGTTGGAGCGAAACCAACTGAAAAAGTTCAAGTCTTGATCAATAAATATGGTCCGCTAGGAACACACTTGGAAGCGCAGGTCGAAGCATTTGAACGTCTGAAAACAAATAAACCGACAGCACCACCACCAGAAGCTTTGCCAGCCTTAGACCCAGAGCCGACTGTAGAAGAATCTGCATCGGACGAGTCGTCTGAGCCAGCGGATGATGCTGTAGTAGATACACCAGTAACTGAAGAAGCTGCACCAGCAACTGAAGAAGCTGCACCAGCTGAAGAAGAAGCTGCACCAGCGGAAGAAGAAGCTGCACCAGCGGAAGAAGAAGCTGCACCAGCGGAAGAAGAAGCTGCACCAGCTGAAGAAGAAGCGTCAGACGACGAGTCTGATGACTAATCTTTAGTGGCGAAAGCTACAAGTTGGGATTGTCATGCAATTTGATATTCTTACATTGTTCCCAGAGATTTTCTCTGGTTACGTTAGTCAGAGTTTATTAAGCAAGGCAATCGAGAGTGGACTAGTGCAAATTGATTTGCATGACATCCGTAACTGGACATTAGACAAGCATCAGCGAGTGGATGATCGGCCTTACGGCGGTGGTCCTGGAATGGTGATGCAAGTCGAACCGGTGGTTGAGTGTGTTGAAGCGGTTCAAAAGATTGGGGAAAGCCCTGGTCAATTGATAATGCTGACACCGACGGGTAAACCGTTAAACCAAAGGTTAGTAGAAGAATTGGTGCAACGCCCTCGGCATATACTTTTGTGTGGCCGTTATGAGGGATTTGACCAACGAGTTGTTGATATATTGAACCCGCTGGAAATATCCATTGGGGACTACATATTAAACGGTGGTGAGGTTGGTGCGATGGCACTGATTGACTCCATGATTCGGCTTGTGCCGGGAGTGTTAGGTGACGAGCAGAGTAGCCAAGATGATTCGTTTTCAACGGGTAATCGGTTGCTTGAGTTCCCACATTACACTCGACCACGAGAATTTCGTGGACACACAGTGCCGGAGGTATTATTAAGTGGCGACCATGGGGAGATTGCTCAGTGGCGTCAGGAGCAGAGTTTACAGATAACTCGCGAACGGCGAGAAGATTTACTGTAAAAAATGTTAAACGATGACATTGCAGTGACAAACAAAATCATGCTTCCCCTTGTGGGAAGAGAACGAACATAGTTTAAAAGAGGGACGAAGAGATGAACCAGAAGATCATGGACTTAGTTGAGCAGTCCAGCATAAATGAAAACGTACCTCAATTTGAGGTTGGTGATACTGTCGATGTACACGTTCGAATTCTTGAAGGTGAAAAAGAGCGAATTCAAGTGTTCAGTGGCGTAGTCCTTGGTCGCAGTGGCGGTGGATCTCGCGAGATGTTTGCGGTCCGTCGAATTGTAGCTGGACAAGGAGTTGAACGTAAATTCCCAGTTCATTCACCGCGGATTGCCAAAGTGGAAGTGACTCGTAGCAGTCAAGTTCGCCGTGCCAAACTTTATTACTTGCGTGATCGCGTTGGTAAAGCGGTTCGTCTAAAAGAACGTCGCCGAGTTACAGTTAATGGTTAGTTTTACCTCAGTGGATGCTATAAATCGAACATGAGGAAACCATGCCTCAGTAACAAACACTCGGTGCCCAATCAGCACGGAGTGTTTTTTTATGGACATGCGATATCTAGGTTTTGTAGCGATCAATATTTTGTGGGGCGTGGCCACGGGCCTGCTGGCATGGTTGAGTCGAATTATTCAGTCTTGTTTACCACGTGGTTTGTTACGTTGGCACCAGAAGAGCGACTCGCATCGATTAGGTCAGTTGGCAGAGCAACTAGCGGCTCGTTTTTTATTGCGGCGTGGGTATTCGGTGCTCGGTCGCCGAGTGGACTATGGATTGGGTGAAATGGATTTGATAATGTTCGACCATGTGTGCCGCCCGTCGCAAGTCGTCGTGGTTGAAGTGAAGGCCTTGCGGCGGATTGATTATCGCCGTCCCGAAGCGGGCGTAGGAGCTGGGAAGCTCAGGCGATTACAGTCGGCAGGCGTTGACTACATAAAGCGTCATCACTTGAGGCAAATTGATTTACGCATCGACGTGATTGCGGTCCATTGGCCCCATGGTGCTTGGCGTCCAGACGCACGGCATTTTAGAGATTGCAACTACGAATTTACTACGGCTACTTTTTGCGGCGACGTTTAATTCTGCGAATTGCACGGCTTTTCATGACAGCGACGCAGATTTCGCGGCGATTGAATGCAAGTTGACGAGTGCGAATATATTTATATCCCCAACTACGAATGCGGTCGAGATACTGAGGAAGTTCTTTGACAAGTTCCCATTTGGTTAGCTTCAATGTAAGTAGCATCCCGCGGATGTTCACGTCGTCGCGAGTCACGATATCTTCGACACTGTCGAGTGTATAGTTAGGAGTGGCACTCACATCGGACATGATCCATTTGATGTTGTTGAATCCAGACCGCCGCATATCAGCCACTTTTGTTCGCACGTGCGTGAATTTTGGATGTTCGAGTAAGCTTGCATGCATTTGCGCGGGGTCAATTCCGACGACCTGAAAATCGTTTTCCAACAGTACTTGCGAAGAACCACCGGGGGCACTGCCGATCTCGGCCACAATGTCTTGCTCGGTGATTGGCAATCTAGCCCATTGCAGAGCTTCCGTCATTTTTAGGTACGCGCGACTGACAGCGTGCTCGGGTAAGCGGATGCTATAGATACCTCCCGGCCAACGGGACACGGTGGTGGTTGCTTGATGCCAACCAAACCACCATTGATTGGGCTCGACCATGACGACGTCCAGTATTGCGTCGTCCGTTTTAGCAATTCGATTTGCCGAGGCAAGAGATGCAGTGGAAGCGTCGGTCGATGGATGGGTTGACTGCAATTTCTGAGCGATTTCAGTTGCGATCTTGTCTGTTAACTCATTGCGTCCAGGTTCGAAATCACGATTGCCTGGTAGCACGGGGTCACGTTGCCAAACGTGGACGTGCTTTAGTGGCGGAAGTTGTTCAAGTGGTAACTCGGCAACGAGTTGCTGTATTATTTCGGTTTGATCATCGTTGGTGATTTTGCCGAGGCCGATACCTGAGGTGCGCGCGAATGTTGACTTCAAGTTGAGTGTCGGTAGGGAGTTAGAGGGGAAATCACTTGGCACTTTGAATGTAACAAAACCGGGGCGGGAGAAAGCGAGGCGAAACGTTGGCCAAACTGACAGAATCTCGTCTTTCAGAACGTGTTGGGCACCGTTTTGGCAACTGCAGTAAATATATTGAGAGTTCACGACGATTTTGGTTAATGAGAGTGGGGTAGTGTGCGGCTGGATTTTAGCGGGTGTGATACGTATTAGACGAAGTATGCAGTGTAGAACGTGGTGGAGGTGTGGAAAAGTGGGGGTAGAAAGCGAAACAAATCGTTTTTTACGGTGTTTTGGAGATAAGCTGGTAACTAATATCAGTTAAGATGCTTGAAACTTCAGCACAAATTAGCGTGCATACGCTAGACAGTGCGTAAAGAACAAAAAGAAACAATGAAAGAAACAGTGGTTGTTTCGTTGTTGGATTTTTTATACGGTAAGCTTTTAGAGTCCCTCTTATAAATTTAATTCGTTCATAGAGTATTGCGATGTCAAAGAAATCAACAGTTGTTGTATTGCTAACTTTGTTCAGTGGAATTCTTGGTGCCGAGATGCTATACGCTCAGCCATCAGGTGGCCCCTTGGGTTTCCTGCAGCGGCTTGATGCCAACGGTAACGGCATGCTTGAACCAGATGAGCAGGGCCGCGCACGTCCTTTCATTGAACGCATTGCCCGCGACGTCGGCGGTATTGATATGAATCGCCCGATTCGCTTGAGTACGTTGGGTGAAAAAATCCAACAAATGCAAGGCGGACAGAGCAGTAATTCACGCAGTAGCAGTTCAGGTGGATCGAGTTCCCGCGGGTCTAGCGGCCCCAGAGATATGCAAGGCAACCCGTTGCCCGCAGAAGCTTCATTGGATTCGCTTGTACCGGGATTTGACGTTGTTGAGGAAGTGATTGCCGTGCCTGGTTTTGGCGCGAAGGCTGAATACTTAAACGTGCCTGTACAAGAAGCGGATTTTACCGAAGCTGAACAAACAATTAAGCGTTATGATCGAAACCGCAATGGGATCCTCGAGGCCGATGAAATCAAAAATGCTCGCTGGCGCGATGATCCGATGAAACAGGATCGCAACGGTGACGGAAAACTGACTCGCAGTGAACTAGCCGTTCGTTATTCGCTGCGTCGCACCAGCGAAGCGCAACGCAAAGCTCAAAGTAGTGCCGGTGGTACCAGTGGCGGTGGTACTCAGGATCGGGGTGCACAGGATCGGGGTGCACAGGATCAAGGTAGCAGCAGTAGTCGTTTTGGTGGTGGTGGTGGTAGTCGTTTTGGTGGCAGTAGTTCCGGGGGAACTTCTGGAGCGGACCGAATGGCTCAATTCGCCGGAAGTATGATGCAGCGATATGACTCCAACAAGAGTGGTGTCATTGAAAAGTCTGAATGGAAGAATTTTCGCTCAGATCCTTCAGCGGCGGACACGAACAAAGACAGTAAAATCACCAAGGATGAATTAAGTAAGTGGATGACGAGTCGATTTAGCCAAGGCGCAGGTCGAGGTGGTGAATCATCATCGTCGAGAGGTGGAAGTGGAGGTGGATCCGAGGGTGCGGCAGACGGTGGAAGTGGCGCAGACTTTGTCGGCAGCGGTAGTTATCGATTTAAGTTACCCCAAGAAGGCTTGCCCGAAGGTTTGCCAGGGTGGTATGTAACTTCCGACAAAAATAATGATGGACAAATCGCCATGTCTGAATATACAGGAAAATGGGATGCAAAAACTCTGAGTGATTATTATGCATACGACATAAACCGGGATGGAGTGATCACGCCTGGCGAAGCTATGGAAACAACGAAAAGCGGGTATGTGCGAGGTGTAACTGCTCCTCGGTCGACTGCCGGTTCATCGCGTAATGATAACGGTGGTTCGAGCGATTCTAGCGGATCTAAAAGCCCGGCCACGACCGATGGTCCCGAAGAAAAGTTCATCAAATTCGCTGTTATGGGAATAGCTAAATATGATGAGAACAAGAACGGAACGCTTGACGGTGGTGAAGTAACCATAGCTACGCAAAAGAGTTCAATGATCAAGGCCTCTGCGGATTCAAACGGCGATGGAAAAATTACCCCAATAGAACTTGCCACAGCGTTATCAAAAAAATAGTTTTCGGTATGTGGTATTATTGTGCACCGCTGACTCGAACCGTAAACAAACAGAACTGCTAAGCTCTAACTTACTTGAAGTTGCGGCTCAGCAGTTTTTTATTGGTGAAGACACGGGCAGACGGCGTGAGGAGAAATTCTTTAGAATTGGGCGACGATAGGGATTAACGTTAGTGCGCAGATTCCCATCAGGATGGCCAACGGTAATCCGCAGCGGAAATAGTCGTTCGCGCGGTAACCGCCAGGGCCCATGACCATGAGATTGGTTTGGTACCCGATTGGAGTGACGAACGAAAGCGAAGCGGCGATGGTAATGGTAAAGATAAATGGCCGGGCATTCCAGTCGCCGGTGGCGGCTATTTCGATAGCCAATGGTAATAGCATCGCAGCAACGGCGTTGTTGGAAATGGTCTCGGTTAACACTACCGTGAGAATATAGAGGGCGATGAGAATGGTCAAAGGGTGGTTTCCCGCAAACGTGAATACGCTGTTGGCAATCTCAGCAGCAGCCCCGCTCTCTTTGAGTGCTTTGCCTAATCCAAGTGCTGCTCCAATCGTGATTAACATCTGTAAATTGATGGAGGCGCGTGCATCGCTCATTTTTAGACAGCGAGTAAGCACCATCAGTATGGCTATGGTTAATGCGGCAACCGCTGGTGACGCTAATCCTAGTAACGACGTGTTCGCTGGACTAAATATACTTGCGATAATGAGCCACAGTAGCAGTGCGATTAACAGTAGCGATGCGGTCTTGGCTTTATTGTTTTGTCGTGGCTCGGAACCTTGCACGCTCGATACCATATAGAAATCAGAGCTGTGCTGATGCGTTTGTAAAAAGTCGGTTCCGGTTTGTAGTAGTAAAGTATCGCCAGCTTCGAGTGTCGTGTCACCGACCTTGCCAGTTAACCTCTCACCTGCGCGGTGTATGGCGACAACGGCAGCATCGTAACGTTGCCGAAACCGCGCTGCGCGTACCGTTGTAGCAAGTAGAGGGGATTTGCGCGACAGCACGACTTCTGTGAGGTGACGTTGTGGATGTTGTTCCGGGGAAAGTTCGGTGGACGGACTGAGGCCAGGGAATCGTTCGAGCTCGACGATCGTTTCAATGGCGCCGGTGAAGACGAGTTGGTCGCCACCGCGAAGTATGTTGTCCGGTGCAACGGGAGTGATGATGTGGTCGTCGCGGTCGATTTCGATCAAAAACAAACCTTCTAAGTGTCGTAGTCCTGCTTCTTCGATACTCTTGTTGATCAAGGGGCAGTCATCATCGACGTGCATTTCAACAAGATATTCTCGGCGTTGTTGTCCGAGTTGTTTGATGATTCCCGTGCGTTGAGGAAGTAGTTTCGGCATTATTGTGAGCATGTAGACAGCGCCAATTGCAGCACACGGAAGTCCGATCGCTGTTAACTCGAACATCGATAATGGTTGAACACCTTTGGCAAGAGAAGTCCCTTCCATTGCTAAATGTTGTAACTCTCCGTTGACGACTAACGTTGTGCTAGTACCTATGAGTGTGCAGATACCTCCGAGGATGGCCAGATAACTGACTGGCATCAGTAGTCGGGATGGTGAGATTCCGCGGCGACGGCACCACGATACAACCACGGGCATCATCATGGCAACCACTGCCGTGTTAAGTAGAAATGCGCTGGCGACTGTAGTAACAGCGGATAGACGGAAGATAGCTTGTTTTTCGGTGGTCGCCGTACCGAGGAGTTTATGACCGACCCAGTCCAGAACTCCCGTGATTCGTAGACCGGCAGTAATGGCTAACAATCCAGCAATCGTAAGAATGGCTACGTTGGAAAACCCAGAGAATGCCTGCTCGGGGGACAAAATCCCGCAGGCGGTAACAAACAAAAGACCACAAAGAAACAAGACATCGGTAGATGCCTTTTTTTGCATTTGTAAAAAGACAAAAATCAATACCGTTACGGTGAGGGTGAGGGTCGCTTGCCAGGAAAACATAGTAGACCAAATAACCATAGTTTTGTTGTCGGGTTAAAGAAGTAGAGGGTTAAATAGATATTAACTTGATTGCTTGAATGCTTGATTGATGCAGAAGTAGGGCGGCAATCCTAATAGTCCTGCTGTGATTCGTATTTTCTAATAATATAAATAGTGTCAAATGTCGATTACATTGCTGTAGAAAACATATTTTGGTTGAGTTTAGATTATTAGTCAACTAAGTTTATCATAATAGTAATGTTTATTTGTTATTTAGGATTTGTTGGGTGTTGCTCGTGGTCCCAGCGTCGCATTTATGGCCCGTTGTCGATCAGTTTTGGAGTTTCGCGGTCAATTTTGTGTATTAAAATCGGAATAACCGGAACAACCGGAACTTGTTTGACGTTTCATAGGCTAAATAATCGACTCTACTAGTTCTAGATATAGATAAAATTCGAACCATATAGATAAGAGGTGCCGGTATGACGTAGTATTTGCGTTTACTGGTACGCTTTAGCTCGAAAACAGTGAAACTTGGCAATAACGTACCATTACAACAAATGGTAGTGGTTTTTTCAGGTTGATCTGAATAGAATAAAGCAAGTCGTCGAAACCGGGGAACAGGTTTTGATGATCGACGGAATAGATGTAGTATTTTAATTGGAATCAGCGTTGGAGTAATCTACCATGTCCAAGCGCATTACACTAAATATAGTGATTTGCACCGTGACGATGTTTGTATTGTCACCTTTTGTATCAGCTGAAACAGCAAATTCTTCGAAGATGCATACTTACGATAAGGCATCTGGGGAATCGTTTTATGCGATGTCATTGTCCCCTAACATTGAGCTGTCCACAGTAGAGGCTCATGATATTCTTGTGTTAGTGGACACATCTGCCAGTCAGGTCGGCGAATATCGCCGCGATGCGCTGGCATGTTTGAATTCGCTACTTGAGAATTTAGGCAAACAGCACCAAGTTAATCTGATGGCTGTCGACCTATTTGCAGTGGAAATGTCTGCTGGATTTGTCAGCCCAACGGGTGCTCAAATAGATGTTGCTATTAAAAAGCTCAACGACCGAGTTGCATTAGGATCGACTGACATGGTCGAAATTCTATCCGCGGTCGCTCAGCAATACGACGTAAAGTCTAACCGCCCACGTAGTGTTGTCTACATTGGTGACGGCATGAGCAAAGCGAATCTATTGCAGATTGCCGACTACAAACGCGTTGTCAATGAATTAGTCGCTAAACGCATTTCGCTTTCCACATATGCCATTGGACCTCAACGAAACATTCAACTACTAGCATCGTTAAGCAACAGCACAGGTGGAGTGATTCGTGTTGATAATGCAGATCCTCAAACAAGCACAAAAAGCGGTTTTGATTTAGCTGGCGCTGTGACATCAGCGGTCGTATGGCCAACTCAATTGACTCTTTCTAAGGGTATGGATTGCGTTTATACATCAAGCACGATGCCACCACTACGCTCCGACCGAGACACAATCCTCGTCGGCGAATTACAAAAACGCGGCAACTTTGATGTTACCCTAGTTGGGGAAGTAAACGGCGAATCAGTCAAAATGCAATGGACTGTGTCTGCTACGGGTTCCAACGAAGATTACAATTTTCTACCAGCATTGATTCAGGCCGCTCGACCTCACAGCGGTGTTGGCTTAGCAACCCTTGGAACCGAAGGTCTAACTGAAGTACGACAATCGATTCAAAACAACATAAAAAATCTAAACCAGGTTGGACTACATGCTTTAAAAACAGGCGACGTGAAGGGCGCGATTGATGTAGCAGATGAAGTGCTTCGTAAAGATCCAACCAACACCAAAGCCAAAGCTATCAAAGGCGCGGCAGAACGTGGCCCTGTGACCACAGAAATCGCATTGATTCAAGAGCCAGTCGCACCTGCTGCTCCTGTGCCCGCTCCAAATAATCCTAACGCTTTGGTCCTAGATGGAGGACCTGCGGACCTCGAAGATTCTCCGGACTTTCTAACGAACGTTGAACGAGAACGTGCAGTTCGAGCAGGCAAGCTCATTGTTATCGTTGAAAACGGTTTAGAAGCAGCTCGTGATATCGTCGGCATCGACCCAGCAAAGGCGCGTCAAGACTTAAAGCTCATCCGCGAACAAGTGGAAGCAGCCACGGACGTGTCTGGTGAAATTCGACAGAAGCTTCGCAAGCAAATTGAAGATGCAATTCGCGCAGCCAGTGTCCGTCAAATCGGTGTTGATTCTGAAAATCGTTTAAACCAAATTCGTGAAGCCAATGCAGAACGACTCAAAGATATGGTCGATGAAACGACTCGTAAGCAAGAATTAATCACTCGTTTGATGGAAAAATTCAATGTCTTGATGGACGAAGCAGCGTTGGAAGATGATCGTAAGCGTGTTGATGAAGGTGAACAATACCTGACAGCCGACGCTGAAATCGCTATGCCTATTCGTACGATGCTTCCTTACGACGGAACACCTACGGCGGCGGTTTGGAAATCACGTATTCTGCGTCAATACCGTGGTCTCGAAAAATTCCGTGACTTGCGTCATAAGAACTTCGCGGACGTTTTGTACGAGGCTGAAGAAGCTTTGATTCCTTTCCCCGGTGGCGATTCACCAATTCGCTATCCAGAAGCGGAATTCTGGCATCGCATTACCGTTGAGCGTAAAAAGTACGTTTTGGACTTAGGTAACAATCCAGCGGAACAAAAGATCATTGACGAGTTAGATAACGAAACTCGTATGACGTTCTTTGACCAACCATTGAAAGATGTTGTCGACACCATTAAGTCACAACACAACATCCCAATTATTATTGATGAACGAGCGTTAACTGAAGTTGGATTAGATTCCAATACGCCAGTTAATTTCGATCTCAAAGGTATTTCGCTTCGCTCAGGATTGAAGTTGATGCTTAACAGTTTGCAATTGACCTATGTGATCAACGACGAAGTGTTGAAGATTACGACCCCAGAAGCAGCCGAAAACGAACTGATTGTTCGTACCTATGAAGTTGGCGACCTTGTAATGCCTATCCCATCCGGTATGGGATTTGGCGGTATGGGCGGTGGCGGCGGTATGGGCGGTGGCGGCGGTATGGGCGGTGGCGGCATGGGCGGCGGTGGCGGCGGTATGGGCGGTGGCGGCGGTATGGGCATGGGCGGCGGCGGCGGCGGCGGTATGGGCGGCTTCCAAAATGTCGAAGACGAACTGTCACTTGGAACCAAAGGAACTCCGGCAACCGAAACAGCGCCAGCTAAAGTTGAAAAAGCCGAAACGGATATTCCCAAAGCGATTGAACAACAATTGACCGTTATCGATCACCAACCCCTAGAAGGTGAATCACTAGACGCTGCTTGGAATCGTTATTTCAAGTCGACAGCAGATTTAAGTGATGAGGCGGTTACTCAACACTCTCGTCAGATTCGTTTTACGGTTCAACTGAAAATGATCCAAGCACAGCGATTGCATGCTCAAGGTGGTAAAGAAACCGAAGAACAAGCAGCTAAAGCAAAACGCTTAGTGGATGAGTCGATTGCAATCATGTTAGCCGCGATGCGTCATGAGCAATCTCAATTTTGGATGTATGAAGGCCTGGGATTGGCGATGCAAGCCAATCATGCTCCTCTGCGAGAAGTTGAACGAGCGCTAATGTCGGCAATTGACTATAGCAACAGTCCAGAATCATTGTTAGCCGTGGGTATTTACATGTCCGAAGTCGGTTTGCACAAGCGTGCTTTGAGTATCTTGCAAGACGTCTCAGAAGTAAATCCATATCGCCCTGAACCATACGTGCGAGGACTAGCAATAGCAAAACGTCTCGGTGATCTTGAAGGTTTGAAATGGGCAACTACTGGAATCCTAGCGCAAGCTTGGACCAACGAGCAAAAACACATTGAACTGGATGCTCGGCATACCGCTCAGGCATTGATCATGCAATTAAAGCAAGCGGGTCATGAACAACCGGCTAAAGAGTTTGCACAAAGCATCGGCGAACAAACTGCTCGCGACTGTCGCATTGTCGTGACTTGGACAGGTAATGCGGACATTGATCTGCACGTACAAGAACCAGCAGGAACTGTCTGTTCGATCCAAAACGATCGTACAACGTCTGGCGGAGTTATGCTTGGCGACACATTCGCGATGGCTGGTAACCAACCGGTTAATGGCTATAGCGAAACTTATGTTTGCCCGCGGGCGTTTAAAGGCGAGTATCGTCTTTTGATTCGTCGTGTTTGGGGAAATGTCACAGCAGGTAAAGTAACCGTTGATATCTTCACCGACAATCCAGACCGACCACATATCCATGAACAGATTCAATTGGACAACAAAGACGCCGTTGTGATCTTTGACGTGTTACATGGGCGGCGTATCGAACCAATTGGCGCACACCAACTGGAAAATATGCAGAAACACCAAGAGATCGCGGGTCGACAGATTTTGGCTCAACAACTCAACAGCCTAACCGATTCAAATGCCGCTCGAAATTTTGCGATCGCTCGTAAAATGGCCGCGCGTGACGGGCGATTCTTTGTGCCGGGTCGAGGTGGAGTTGGTTACCGACCACAAATCACCGTTTTACCTTCAGGTGCAAACCTGACAGCCATGTCACCGATTGTGTCTCCAGACCGCCGTTATGTTCGAATTTCGATTCCACCAACGCCAATTGCAACCGGCGTCGGTGAGGTTCGGACGTTTAATTTTGCGACCGGAGCAGCTCAAGGATTTGACAACGACCGTGGAAACGGTAACGGTCAAGGCGGCCAAGGCGGCCAAGGTGGTCAAGGCGGTGGTGGTGGCGGTGGCGGTAACTAATAAACCGTGTTTCCACTGATCCGTTAGACAATGTGTTTGCCGGTGGTGCCAATTCTTACTACAGCGGGTTTGATAAGTCACCGGAACTGTTGACCCAAGCGACTGACAATTGTCTCGCCAATCTTTAGAGAGCTAGTAGCTGCTGGGCTGGGCGCATTACAGACGTTGATAATACGGTCTGAATCTAGAATGATGAAATCGTCTACAAGGGTGCCACTGGGGTCCAAGGCTTGCGCACGTACGCCAGAACGGCCACGCATCAGGTCATCAGCGGTGATGGCGGGAACGAGCCGCTGAAGTGCTTTAACAAACGCTCGCTTGCTACAGGATCGCCACATTTCATGCATCCCCATACGCCAGTGTTTAGCCGCCAGTCTTAAAAATCCCGCATAGGTGAGAGTTTCCAACAGGTCGCGTAGGTTAATGTCGCGTTTGCGGTAGCCTTCTCGGGCGAACGCCAAGACAGCGTTGGGGCCGCATTCTAGTCGTCCGTCGATCATGCGAGTGAAATGTACACCCAAAAATGGAAATTCAGGATTCGGTACAGGATAGATCAGGTGATTGCATAAGTGATGTGCCGCAGGTTTTAGCTCATAGTATTCACCGCGAAAGGGAATATTCTTTGCTGGCGATCGGTGTCCCGTTTTTTTAGCGATACGATCACAGTATATTCCCGTGCAGTTTATTAAATACGACCCGGTAAATTCTCCGGTCGAGGTTTCAACTATCACACTCGATGTGTCTTGTTGGATGCCAAGCACTTTGGATGATGTGACAATTGTGCCTCCTCGATCGCAAACGACTTCCGCTAGACGCTCGCAAACTGATCGGAAGTTAACAATACCAGCGTGGGGAACATGAATGGCGGCGATGCCCGCCGTATGGGGCTCTATTTCAGAGAGTTGATCACGGTCTAATAAGCTGCATTCGACTGCATTGGCTTGCCCGCGTTCATAAATCACCTGCAAGCGTTGTTGTTCAATTTCGTCGACGGCGACAATGACTTTGCCACAAATGTCATAGGGTATCTCTTGTTCGCGACAAAACGTTTCCATCATCTGTCGACCTTGTTGACAATTGGTCGCGCGCAATGAACCTGGCGTGTAATAAATCCCAGAATGGATCACTCCAGAATTGCGGCCGGTCTGATGCTGTCCGACCCCAGATTCTTTTTCGAGAACGGTAACTTTCGTGTGGGGATATTGCTGCGAGATTTGATAGGCGGTTGCCAATCCGACAATCCCACCGCCTGCAATAATCACTTCGTCCCGTGCGCTCACTGTAATAGTACCTTTGGAGGATGAATGTTGTTCGTTAGTCGCGGATTGCCTATAATTGCAGTTCTGCTAGTATTCCTTCCATCCTACGTATGCGAACCATTTAGTTGAACCGGGTAAGCGGTTGTAAAAGGTGGAACGTTTAGCAACATGATTATATACATACCCTTTAATAATCGGAACATAACCTTGAGCCTGAACTTTCTTCGTGCAAAACGTTTTGTATCTACGCAATTCAGTTTGTCATTATTGTCGTGGGCATTGTTGATGTGGTTTTCGAGTATGCTGTCGGGACAACAATCCACTCCCAAGCAAAGCACTCAGATTGGCGCCGCTGTAACTGACGATGCAAAAGCAATCGCAGCGGAGTCTGTCGGAGATGAAGAAATATACGAACTGTTAAAATTGTTTGTCGACACACTCGATCAAATCGATCGGAATTACGTCAAGGACGTAAATCGGCGCGAGTTGGTTGATGCTGCCATTGAAGGCATGTTGAAGAAATTGGATAGGCATTCAAATTATATTCCACCGTCCAATATCGATCGTTTCAAGCAAGCAATTGAGAATGTCTTTGGTGGCATTGGTATTCAAACAGTCTTGAATCAAGGGAACATCCAAATCATAACGCCGATTGCCGGCTCACCGGCCTATGCAGCTGGGATTCGACCAGGAGATCTTATCCGTAAAATTAATGACGAGTCGACCGAGGGGATGCAATTGTCAGATGTGGCTGCTCGATTGAAAGGTAAGATTGGTACGTCGGTTAATTTGACAATCGAATCGCCCAAATACAATGAAACGAAAGAGTTAACTGTTGAGCGGCAATTAATTGAAATTGAGTCGGTGTTTGGTGCCGCCAGAAACAACGACGATTCATGGAACTTAATGATTGATTCAGAGAATCGCATTGGCTATTTGTTAATCACAAATTTTGGACGTAAGACTTCCGCGGAGCTACTTGAGGCACTACAGCAACTAAAAGAGAAGGATGTCCAAGGCTTGATTATCGACTTGCGTTACAACCCTGGTGGCTTGTTGATATCTGCAATTGAAATCTGCGATATGTTTATTGCATCCGGTCGAATTGTAAGTACCGAAGGTCGTAGCGTGCCAAAACGCGTGTGGGACGCCAAGGCTAAGGGTACTTTTGAAGGATTTCCCATCGCAATTCTGGTTAATCAGTTTAGTGCGAGTGCGAGTGAAATTGTATCTGCGTGTTTACAAGACCACGATCGAGCCGTCGTTGTTGGGCAACGGTCTTATGGCAAAGGGAGTGTCCAAAATATTATTCAACTTGAAGGAGGTCGTAGCGCCTTGAAATTGACGACCGCTGGATATTTACGGCCGAGTGGCAAAAATATCGATCGGCCCCATGCGAAAAATGATGATGATTGGGGAGTCAAACCAAATGACGATATGGCAGCTGAATTCACAGTTGAGCAGAATCGATTGTTGCGGCTATGGCGACGTGATTTAAATATCGTACTCAACGGTGCCACGCATGATCCATTTGTTGATAAAGAATATGTGGGGTTCCACGATGCACAATTACACATTGCTAAAAATTATCTCTACCAGGCGTTGGACTTGCCTCTCCTAGAAGCTCCACCAGAGCCTCCGCCGGCAGACACGACGCAAGAAGATGAAAATGCAGAGCGTGGCACCAAACGTGGTAATCGGCGCGGTCCTATAAGAAACCGCGAATCGGCTAATGAGCCTTCCCAGTAAACATCCACGCTTTGCTAAAGTGTGTAAACACGTTTAGCGGTGTTTCGTATCTACAGCTCAGGGACCTTAACTACATGCGTATTCTTACCATAGAATCCACTTGCGACGAAACAGCCGCCGCTATCGTGACGGATTCGTTCGAGGTGCTTTCGAGCGTTGTCGCTTCGCAGGAAGAGTTGCACCAAGAATTCAAGGGTGTGGTACCTGAGATAGCGGCTCGCGCACACGTGCAAACAATTCTACCAGTCATTGATGAAACGCTGAAACGTGCTGGGTTAGCCTTAAGTGATTTAGATGCCATAGCAGTCGCTAATGAGCCTGGGCTCGCAGGATCTCTGCTCGTGGGCGTCGTCGCCGCAAAGGCATTGTGCGTTGCTCATAACATACCCCTCGTTGCAGTGAATCACCTGCAGGCCCATATCTTTGCCTGTCGCCTCGCCGCACAAAGAGACGTATTTCCGTGCGTTGGGTTGATCGCCAGCGGAGGTCACTCAAATCTCTATTGCTGCCAAAGCCCCTTGGAATTTGAGCCTCTCGGAGGGACGATTGATGATGCTGCAGGTGAGGCCTTTGATAAGGTCGCGGCGATGTTAAACCTATCGTATCCAGGTGGACCGGCAATATCTAAGGCTGCCGAGAATGGAGATCCGCAAGCATTTGCGTTTCCACGCCCCTTACTTAAGGATACCAATATTCTTGACTTTAGCTTTAGTGGCTTGAAAACAGCAGTCCGTTATCAAATTGCTGGCCAGGGGCAAGTTGATTTCAGTGAATTGAATTTAAGTGACCAAACTGTGGCCGATGTAGCAGCTAGCTTTCAGACTGCCGTCGTGGATTGCCTCGTCGGGAAATCCTTGTTGGCTCTAAAACGCACTGGATTAGGTGTGTTGTGTGTAGGAGGCGGAGTAGCTGCGAATCACCTACTTCGTGAACGGTTGCAGCAAGCTTGTACAGAGGTTGGGGCAGAGTTACATATTGCGCCAATGGCGCTGTGCACCGACAACGCAGTCATGGGTGCGATTGCAATTGAACGGTTGCAAAGAGATTTGATCGAGGACTTGTCCTTAGATATTAATCCGGGTCTGCGGCGGATTGGCGGTGTTACTTGACTCCTTGAATGACCTACCTACAGTGCAATTATGACAATCGATGTTATACTGTGGTAACGGTTTGTTATTCAGGAATATTGAGTTTCCTTTAAGGTGGTTAAACAATCAATGTCATCTAAATCGAGCGAATCAACGATACCTGCTGAGCTCATTACGGGCTTGCGCCAAGTAATAGGTGCCGCAGGTGTTTTGACGGCATACAGTGACCGGATGGTATTCGAGTGCGACGGTTTTACGATCGAGAAAGACTGTCCCGATGTTGTTGTGTTTCCACGAACAACCGATCAAATTGCGGCAGTTGTTTCATTATGCAATCAACACGAAGTTCCTTTCTTACCGCGCGGTGCAGGCACTAGTTTAGCTGGAGGCACGTTGGCGGTGGGTGGAGGTGTCATGTTGGTTTTGACCCGCATGAACGAAATCCTCGAGATCAATTTGAGGGATCGCTATGCAATTGTGGAACCTGGTGTTGTCAATCTTCGTTTAACCCAAACGCTTCGAGACAGCGGGTATCATTATGCTCCCGATCCATCGAGTCAGGGTGCTTGTACGATTGGCGGCAATGTAGCCACCAATTCCGGTGGCCCTCATACTCTTAAATATGGAGTTACGGTTAATCACATTCTCGGGCTTGAATTTGTCACAGCCACCGGAGAAATAGTGACCGTCGGTGGACCTGGTGGCACCTGCTCGGGCCTAGATATTACGGGAGTCCTTGTTGGCAGCGAAGGCACATTGGCCATTGTCTCCAAGGTTTGGGTGCGATTGACTCGTAACCCCCAAGGCGTTCGTACTATGCTAGCGGTATTTGATTCGGTAGCTGACTGCACGACAGCCATTAGTGCGATTATTGGCGCTGGTATTATCCCAGCAGCACTAGAAATGATCGATCATGACATCATGGTTGCTTTGGAAGAAGCATTTAAATTTGGGTTTCCTTTAGATGCTGAGGCGGTATTGATCATCGAAGTGGATGGCATTGACGCGGGATTGGACGACCAGCGAGACCGGATTGTACAGCTATGTTCCGATAATGGCGCTCGTGATGTACAGCAAGCTGCGGATGAAAAACAACGGAAACACTTATGGCGTGCTCGCAAACAAGCCTTTGGCGCGATCGGTCGGATTTCTTCGAGCCTAGTCACACAAGATGGAGTCGTCCCGCGGACTCAACTGCCCTATATCTATGAAAAGATAATGGACATTGGCAAGAAATATGACATTCAAATCGTCAATGTATTTCATGCCGGCGATGGTAACATTCATCCTGTGATGTTGTTTGACGAGCGAGATGAATCACAGATTCAACGCGTGTTACAGGCTGGCGGTGAAATTTTAGACGCGTGCCTTGAAGTCGGGGGAAGTGTGACAGGTGAACATGGGATCGGTGTTGAAAAAATGCATTTCATGAAGAAGATGTTCACCCCAGAGGATCTGACAGTGATGAGTGGGTTACGAGATGCCTTTAATCCGGAGAACAATTTGAGCCCGGATAAAATGCTACCTGTTGCCGGGGCTTGTGGAATGGAACGTAAACATCCCAGTCGAATGGTCGCCACCTAATGATGAATCAACCTTGAGTATTGAAACGTGCCAGAGAATATAAAACTATTACCAACGACCGACACTGTAGAACCTGCGAGTTCTACGGAGGTTGCTGCGCATCTGCTGGAGTGCTATGAACAATCAACGGCGGTATATCCTGTCGGTGGCCAAACTGCCTTGGATTATGGATTGCCCGCAACCACTGTTGGTATAGCGGTCTCAACTAAGGCCATTGATCAAGTTATCGATTTTCCAGTACGCGATCTAACCATCACCGTTGAAGCAGGGATACCGATGCAACGGTTAGCTAATCTGCTGGAGGCTGAGGGACTGATGTTACCGCTGGACGTTCCCCAGGCCGAGCAAGCCACGTTAGGAGGCGTCATTGCAACGAACACAAATGGTCCTCGCCGTTTTGGATTGGGGACGGTACGCGATTACGTCATTGGCATTGAGGCCGTGGATGGTAAAGGACAGTTGTTTCATGGAGGCGGGAGGGTTGTTAAAAATGTAGCTGGATACGATTTTTGCAAGTTGTTGACTGGATCGTTGGGCACGCTAGGAGTTATTACTGCGGCCACGGTAAAAGTAAAGCCGATCAGTGAACAGACAACTACGGTGGTCGCTATAGTGCCTAATGGTCACAGTGGTGAAGCGGCGATTGCTAGCATGCTTGTTTCCGAGGCGACGCCGGTGGCAGTGCAGTGGCTTCAGGGCGACTGCTGGCAGCAATTATGCGGCGGTGGTAGCAAGACCGCGAGTCAGAGCATCATGGCAATCCAACTGGCCGGAACGACGACGGAAGTGGATTGGTCACAGGCGACTGTATTGCGCGAGCTAAAATCAGCTGGATTAACGGATGGTTCGATTCTTGATCCCACACAGCAACAGGCTTTGTGGTCGGCTATATGCGAGTTTCCCGCTAACGACGCAGAGCTGGTGATACAGGTTAAGACAGTTTCGAGTGGAGTTGTTGAGGTTATCGCTAAGTGTTGTGAGTTAGACTCGGATTGTGTGATTCAAGCGGCTGCGGGTGACGGCGTCGTAACCGTGGCTTTTGAACAACTACCGCAGGACGGCATTTCGTCAGCTTTGATTGCCGAACTGGCACCGCTCGCTGCGCGGTTTCACGGAAATGTGGTGACCTTGAAAAACCCACAAGCAGTGGAGGTGACAGCGGGTAGCATGTGGGGATGTTTATCGTCGCCCTTGTCAATAATGCAGCCGGTTAAAGATCAATTTGACCCACGAGGGATTTTGAATCCAGGCAGGTTTGTTTTTAAGTAATGTCAAACTCCCCTTCCACTATTGCTGACCCCTTACCCATTGCTTTACCGGCAACGCCTGGCGACGGTATCCAATACGATTTGTTTTTAGACTGTGTCCATTGCGGGCTATGTACGTCGTCCTGTCCAACTTACATGGAGACAGGAAATGAAAACGACAGCCCGCGCGGCCGCATTTATCTAATGCGAGCTGTTACCGATCACCGGCTGGAAATGACTCATACTATCCAGCGGCATCTGGAGTTGTGTTTAGATTGTCGAGCCTGTGAAACGTCCTGTCCATCTGGGGTACAGTATGGCCGCTTGATTGAGCCGTTTAGATTAGCCATGGACGCTCCCGAAAAGGGAGAGCCAAAGCAATTTGATTGGTTTTTCAAATACATCTTGTTTGGTCTCTTCCCTTATCCAAAGAGACTTCACAAAGCATTGGTGTTCGCTAAAATCACACAGCGATTAAAGTTAGACCAGTTGCTGTTGATAACGGGTTTGTGGAAGTTGTTGCCGGCGCGGTTAGGACGGCTCGCAACTCTATTGCCGCATATTAAAACCCCTGATGCCCCTTTGGAAAAGGTCATGCCGGCCATTGGAAAGCGGCGAGCGCGGGTTGCTTTATTTACCGGGTGTGTACAAAGCGAAGTGTTTCAGCAGACCAATTATGCAACGGTGCGCGTGTTACAGGAGAATGGTTGCGACGTTGTGATTCCCGATGAACAGGGATGCTGTGGTGCAATTCATTATCACACTGGACAGGAACAAGGGGCAATCGAGTTTGCGGCAGACAATTTGAAAGCGTTTGATCGAGACGACATTGATGCAATCATCGTGAATGTTGCCGGGTGTGGGTCGATGCTCAAGGAGTATGGGCACCTCTGGGACGATGCGAGTGACGGACAGGCGACTGATAGGAAACAGTTCTCTAGTAAAGTAAAAGACGTCCATGAGTTTTTAGACGAACTGGGGTTGATCCCGCCGAAATGGGATATCCCGGTGAAAGTGACCTATCATGATGCTTGTCATCTGGTCCACGCTCAAAAAATATCTGACCCGCCGCGTAATTTGATCCGCCAAATCCCCGGAATTGAGCTATTGGAGTTACCCGAATCGGAAGTCTGTTGTGGGGCGGCAGGAACTTATAACCTCGTCGAGCCTGAAATGGCCGATCGCCTCGGTGAACGCAAGTTAGATTGCATTCGCAAAACGGGCGCAAGCATTGTGTTGACCGGTAATTCAGGCTGTATGATGCAAATCGATCGACAGCGGCGGTTGGAACAAGAAAGAGTTATCGTCATGCACCCCATGGACTTGCTGTATTGTGCGTACATACATAAATCACCCTATGACTATTAATGCTGTTGGTTGCGGCACAGTGCTAATAAAAAAGACGTGCTCGCTTTGCAAAGCGAAACACGTCTTTTGGGAATCATAGTAGTTGTCACTCGGATAACTACCTTGAGTTCTAACTCGCCAAATTAGCCTTCGCCATCAGTTGAGTTATCTTCTGTTTCAGGACCAGGATCCGGCATTGCCCCTGCATCGACTTCCGATTCGGCACCTGGTGGATTTTCACCCTCTGGATCTGGACCAATATCGGTAGATGCAGTGTCGTCACAACCGACGAGAATAATGCTGAACACGAACAGCAAAGCAATAATAGTTTTTTTCATGATGTCTTCCTTAAGGAATAAATGGAAAATGGTACATATAACAAATAATTGTCATTCTAAACTATAGATCGGTCGTGAGACAATATATTTTTCAGCGTTCTTGCGTGTATGCCCCCAAGCCTAGATCAACCAAGTTGTTGCTTGCGAGTATTCATGCGTTTTAGAGTTTCGTCCGCTAATACTCCTACCAAAATAACTGTACCGATTATCGCGAACTCAAGTTGATTAGGAATCTTAAGGATGTTAATCGAGTTATATAGCACACGCATGACCGCTGCACCAATGACCACTCCGGTAATGCTACCTTCACCCCCTCGGAGGCTACACCCTCCCAAAACAGCCGCGGCAATAGCATAGAGTTCGTAGAAGTTACCGTGACCTGCTGGCTGAATAGAGTTTAGGTCCAAGGCAAACAGCACGGCGCCGACTCCAGTACATGCTCCACAAATTACGTATGCCAAAATCACCATGCGGTCGGTGTTGATACCGCTGAGTTTAGTTGCAGTTTCATTATTACCAAGTGCTAGGAGATACCGCCCGTAGATTGTGTGGTTAAGAAATATCGTTGCAATCACAGCAATCACGATCAGAAAAATCATCGGAGCAGGCACTAGCGTGCGGCAAATTGGAGTTTGGCTCATCAACCAGCATCCTGCGAGGACACCGGTTATTAATAGAGCCAGTTTTGCCGACGGGTTGTGTTTGAGAGTCGATTTGATGAACTGATTGATACCGAATATGAGAGCTGCTAACGCTACGAATACGATTAGCATATCAAGTCGGCTGTTCCATAATTCGCCGCCCGTAGATTGTCCAAACCACTGTGGGCCTTTATCGCCGATTACAGATTGAGACAGCAGCACTCCCAAAAATGGAAACCCTAGAACCAACAGCGATTTTCTAGCTGCTCGGCCATTAGTCTTTACTGCCAAAAAGGTAACCCAGCCGAATGCGGCGAGCGTAAGATAGCCTACATAGTTCAGCAAAATTTCTGGTAGTAGAGCGCTCGGCCGGTGGCCTGCATTTTGCTCGTCTAGTTCTCTGCCCATCTGCATTTTTCGATAATTGATCTTTTGCGTGTCGTTAGGCATCGTAATGATTTCGACCGAAGTACCACGACTCAAACTAATAATTGTCGGGGTTGATAGGTTGGTAAACCGACTGGCCCCGACCATAGCAACCACGATACAGACCGCGAGGCCCAATATGATGTCGCGCAGCTGTTGTTTTTTCCGCAAAAAGTTCCAGACGACCCAGCACGCTCCGCCCAATCCGGAAATTGCCAAAACGGTAGCGACGGAGAAGGGTTTTCCTGTCGCAAGTAGTCGTAACGAATCATTGTATTCACTGCCAAAACCGCCAGTTTGATCTCCTGTGATCCAACGCGCAACTCCGCGGTAAATGAGCAACCCACAGAGTGTAACGACAAAGGGTTGTAGTCCCGCTTTGGTGACCAATAGGCCGTGTGAAAGTCCCAACAACACGGAAATGACCATAATGAAGACGAGTGTCCCAGTGATTCCGAATCCCCAGTCCATGAGTGCCATCGACATTAAGCAGCCGATGAGCCCGATCATTGATCCGATGGACAGGTCAATGCCCCCGGTGATGATCACAAATGCGACGCCAATACCGATGATTCCGAACAGGCCACTCCAACGCATAATGTTTTGGATATTACGCGGGCTGACAAAAGTCCCTTCACTCAGCATCGTGGTGGCGACGCAGGCAAACACGAGTAACATCAAGATACCCAATATTTTATTCATAGAACCTGCATTTCTTCTTTTTGGGTAAGAGCTGTATCGGCACTGGTTGCTAGTTGCATGATCGCTTCTTCCGAGAGTTCATCACGATTTAATTCACCGGTAATTCGCCCTTCACGCATCACGAGTACCCGATCCGACATGCCAATTATTTCCTCAAGCTCACTCGAGACGAACAAGATTGAAAGGCCTGTCGCTGCTAATGATTCAATCAGTTGATAGATTTCTTGTTTTGCGCCGACGTCAATACCTCGAGTTGGCTCATCGAGCAATAAGATTCTTGGTAGGGTTAGCAACCATTTCCCGAGCACGACTTTTTGTTGATTACCACCGGATAAGAAGCCGACGGTTTGTAGCACTGAAGGGGTCCGCGTACCAAGTTTCTCGATCATCTCTTCCGTATCTGCGCGTTCTTTAGGAACATTGCGAAAGCCCGCCATATGTGCATGTTGTGCTAAAGAAGCGAGGCTGGAATTGGCTTGGATATCCATCTCTAAAATCAGCCCTCGATTCTTGCGGTCTTCGGGAACGAGTGCGATTCCAAGTTGAATAGCTTGTTTGGGAGTGTTGATGGAAACCTGT
>Ga0302132_10000067_pt1 | contig 47283 bp, 37 predicted proteins | sample CB9_321_MG_FD_203113 | JGI IMG/M metagenome (GOLD analysis project Ga0302132, IMG submission 203113) | Marine microbial communities from Western Arctic Ocean, Canada - CB9_32.1 | ecosystem: Environmental > Aquatic > Marine > Oceanic | place: Canada: Western Arctic Ocean | collected 2017-09-19
GCGATCGCCCCGCCGGGAATCGAAGCCGTCATCTCCTGCACGATGGCACCAGCCCGCGGTCCCGAGTAGCCGTTCCAACCCGCGGGCATGAGCACGTAGTCGGCCAGCCCCGAGCTCACGGCAGCGGCCGCGACACCCAGCGACGCCACCGGCGCCGCGCCGCCCATGTTCACCGTGGTGGCAAACCTCAGGCTCTCGCAGCCGAGGCTGGCGGCAAAACCCTCGGCCGTGCCCAGGTTGGGAAACGGCATGATGCCGTCCACCTGCCCCGCCCGCAGGCCCGCGTCGGCCAGCGCGGCCAGCGCGGCCTCGAGTTGCAGCCCGTGCAGGCTCTTGCCCGAGCCCTCGCCGCGGCAGAACCCAGTGGCGCCCACGCCAACGATGCAGGCCTTGTCTTTCATCGCCGCTCGCCCGGAAGGCCGGCTCAGGAGGCCAGGGCCCCCGGTTTACCCTTGCCCTTACCCACGCGACGGGTCGGCTCTATGCCGGCCAGCTTTGCCAGGTTGAGGCCCAGTATGTTGGCGCGCATCTGATCGGTTATCTCCTTGTAACCCCACTCCTCGCGCAGCTGCTCGGGAATCTGGAAGTTACGAATGAAGTCGACCACCAACGGCATGTCGTCAAACGCGAGGTCCAGTCCCATGACGATCTTCTCGTCACTGACCCACTGCAGCGCGGTGCCTATCATGTGATAGGCGCGGTAGGGCGAGCGCGCCAGCCAGCCGAGGATGCCCGACAGGCTCAGGTACAGGTTGACGTGCTTGCCCGCCAATCCGATCAGTTCCTCGGTGTTGGGCCAGCCCATGTGGTAGGCGATGACCTTGAGTTCCGGAAAGTCCAGGCACACGTCATCGAGCAATATAGGCATTGAGTACTTGCTCGGCTGCGGGCAGACGTAGCTCATACCCGTGTGCACGGTGATGGCTATGCCCAGCTCGCAACACTTTTCGTAGAAGGGCCACAGCCGCTTGTCGTTGAGAGGGCCGTCCTCTGGCGCGTAGACCTTGCACAGGCGCGCGTTACGCTCGTTGAACAGGTACTCCAGTTCCCAGATCGCCTTGTCGACGCCGCGCCGGAGCATGGGGCCGCAGTTGCACTCAAGGTACATGCGCTCGGGGTAGGGTTCGATCTCCTTGAGCATGAAGGCGTTGGTCGACATGCAGGTGGTGTAGTCGGCCACGTCCATCATCGACTCGCGCAGTGCAAAACAGACGTCGACCTCGGCCTTGTCCATCCACTCTATCAACGCGTGTGCGCGCGGCTCGGGCATGGCCTCGCCACCCGACAGGTCGCGATCGCCACCCCAGGCGCGCATGACCCCGTCGATGCTCTTCCACCAGCGCTCATAGCCAGGGTAGTACGACATCTCTTCCATCGATTCGGGGTTCATGAAGTGGCACTCCGAGAGCGCCACGAAGTATTCTTTATCTGTGGGCATAACTTCGTCTCCTTTCAGTCGTTAATCCTGTTGGTCGTTCTCTCAATCGGCATTCTCGTGTAACAGCTTCCACAGCCTGCGCGGGCTGGCCGGCACTTCGCGGGCCGACAGGCCCAGCGGCGACAACGCGTCATTTATGGCGCACATGATTGCCGCCGGCGTGGTGTGCATGGCGCCCTCGCCGCAGCCCTTGGCGCCCAGGGGTGTAAACGGCGACGGAGTGGTCAGTGCCTTTTTTTCTACCCGTGGAACCTCGTAGACGCTTGGCAGCAGGTAGTCCATGAACGACGAGGTCAACGGCTGGGCAGACTCGTCGTAGACGTACTCCTCGAGCAGCGCCGCGCCCACGCCCTGTGCAATGCCGCCCATGGTCTGACCTTCAACAGTGACCGGGTTGAGGCGGGTACCGCAATCGTCGACCAACCAGTAGCCCAGTATATCCACGGTGCCGGTGTCGGGATCGACTTCGACCTTCACCAGGTGGCAGGCGTTGGCGGCCGTGAGGTAACTCTTCGCGCGGCCCTGTTCGTCGGCCGGAGTGCGACCGGGAGCCGTCCACACGTAGGTGGCCTGCGGCTGCGGGTCGCTGTCTTCGGGCAGCAGATCGCTGCGCGCCAGCATGACGCCGGCCACCTCGGCAAAGTGCACCTTGGCCTCGGGCATGGCGCGTAACCGCAGGAAACCGTCCATGAATTCAACGTCGTCGGGTTCACACTGCAGCAATACCGCGGCAACGCGGGCAAGCTTGCACTCGAGCAGGTGCGCGGCTCCCAGGGCGGCACCGGTTATGGCGACACCCAGTCGCGAGCCGCCGGGCCCGAAGTGCGGTGGTGCCGACAGCGAGTCCTGGTACACGATGCTCACGTCGGCCGGCGTGACGGCAAAGTAGTCGGCCAGCACCTGCGCCACGAGCGTGTACTGCCCCTGTCCCTCGAGCGAGAATCCCAGCCGTGCCGTGATGCGACCCATCACATCGACGGCCACCGTGATGCCCTCGGGCACGCCGGTGCTCTCCATTCCCACGATGGCGTAAGCGTTCCAGTCGAACACGCCCGGCTCTACTGTGTTAACGAGCCCGAGACCCACGAGGCGACCGTCGGCCCGGGCGCTGTCGCGCTCGGCGCAGAGCTTTTGATAGTCGGCCATGTCGAGCAGCGCATCCAGCGCGGCCTCGTAGTTGCCCGAGTCGTACTCGTTGCCGCTGGCTATGGTGTAGGGAAACGCGTCGGCCGGAATGTAGTTGCGCCTGCGGATCTCGGCGGGGTCCAGCCCCAGCTCGCGCGCGGCCTTGTCCATGGTCTGCTCGAGCACCCAGTTGTGCGGCGGCGGCCCCATGCCGCGGTAGGGACTCTGCGGAACCTTGTTGGTGGCCACGAGCGCGAGATCGTACTCGGCCGCCCGTATGGCGTAACAACCGGTAAAAGCGGCCAGCGGCTTGGCAGCCGATACAGCACCAAAACCCTCGGCGGTACCACCCATGTCGTCGAGCAGTTTCACGCGCAGGCCGGTCACAGTGCCGTCCTTCTTGAGCGCCAGCTCCAGCGTGTACTCGCGATCCCAGCTCTGCCCCGCCCCGGCGAGCAGGTATTCCAGGCGGTCCTCTATCCACTTTACGGGTCGGCCGTCGGCAGCCTTGGACAGCAGCGCGCAGATGTCCACGCCGCGAAACCCGCCCTTGCCACCGAAGCTGCCGCCGTGCGGGTGGCTGATCATGCGCACGCGGTTCGAAGGCAGGCCGAGCACCAGCGAACGCGCCAGGCCCATGTGCGACTGCGACTGGAAGGAGCCGCGGCAGGTGAGCATGTCGTCGGCCGGGTTCCAGTCAACTACGCAGCCGAAGGTCTCCATGGGATTGGCGCCCAGGCGGTTCCAGTGGTAGTCGTCGGCGACCACGAGGTCGGCGTCGGCGAACGCGGCGGCGACCTCGCCCCAGGTAAACTTGCGAGCGAACATCACGTTACTGCCGTGCTCTTCAAAGATCAGCGCAGCGTCATCGGCCAGCGCGGCTTGCGCGTTGGCCACCACCGGCAGCTCCTCGTACTCAACGATGATGAGTTCAAGGGCGTCCTCGGCCAGGTAGCGACTCGTTGCCGCCACCGCCACAACGGGCTCACCCACGAAGCGGGTCTTCTCGTGGGCCAGGCAGTAGCCACCCCAGCCCTCCGGTGCCGTGGTGGCCGGGTTGGTCAGGCGCGCAGCGTCGCTGCCGGTGATCACCGCATACACGCCCTCCATCTCTTCGGCCGCCGAGCTGTCGATCGAAACGATTCGTGCGTGGGCGTAGGGGCTGCGCAGTATGGCGCAGTGAAGCATGCCGGGCAGCACCACGTTGTCTATGAACTCGGTGCGGCCGGTTACAAGCGACGGGTCTTCGAGGCGCTCAACACCCTTGCCTATCCAGCGGATCTCGCTTACCGGAAGCTCCTCGAGACTGTTGGGAATGCGACTGCTCACTCGCCGCCCCCGTTGCCACCAGTATCGTCGCCACTGGGCGCCGCTTTCTTTTCGAGGGCCGCGGCCAGAAGCTCGAGCGGGCCCACGCCTTGCTGGCGTAATTTTTCAGCCGCGTCGCGCACCGACTCGATGATGGCCTCGTAACCCGTGCAACGGCACACCTGCCCACCCAGTGTTTCGAGCAGCGCCTGCTCGGAGGGGTCGGGGTCGCGCTCGAGCAACTCGGCGGCGGCCATGATGAAGCCCGGCGTACAGAAGCCGCACTGCAGCCCGTGCTTGTCGACGAAGGCCTGCTGCAGGGGGTGCAGCTCGCCCTCGTTGGCCAGCGCCTCGATAGTGGTCACCTCGTGTCCGGCGGCCTGCACGGCCAGCATTATGCAGCTACGCACCGCGCGCCCGTCGAGCAACACGGTACAGGCGCCGCAGACGCCGTGCTCACAGCCCAGGTGGGTGCCGGTGAGCGCCAGATCCACGCGCAGAAAATCGGCGAGCGTCACGCGCGGCTCGAGCTCGGCCGACACGCTGCGGCCGTTTACCGTTAGCGCTACCGCTACCTTGGCTGGTTTATTTTCGCCCATACTCGGTACTCGCGTTGACTCTTCAAGCCCGCGCCGCGGCTTCCTCCATCGCCCTCGATGCCATCACGCCCGCCACCGAGCGACGCTGCGCAGCGCTGGCGTGAACATCGTCCAGGGGGTCTTCGACCGCTTCGGCCACCAGCGCGGCGGCTTCTTTCCATGCTGCCGGTCCCGGCTCGGCTCCGTCGAGCGACTGCTCGGCCGCCGCGCAGCGCAATGGCACAGCTCCCACGCCGAAGACCACCACGTGGGGGTCGGCCACGCGCGCGTCGGCGATGCGCAGGGTCACCACCGCACCGGCCAGCGCGAAATCGCCATGGCGACGGGTCACCTCCTGTACCGACCAGCCGCTGCCCTCTGCCGGCAACGGAAAGCGAGCCTCTACGAGCAGCTCGTCCGCTTCGAGCGTGGTGGTCAGGTAGGTGACAAAAAAATCCTCGGCGCGTTCGCTGCGTCTCCCATTGGGACCTTCTATAACCAGCTCGGCCTCGGTGGCCACGGCCAGGGCCGGCAGCTCGGCGGCGGGATCAGCGTGGGCCAGGGAGCCGCACACTGTGCCCTGGTTACGGTTCTGGGGGTGGGCCACGTGGCGCAACCCGGCCAGCAAGAGCGGATGGCTGTCGGCGAGGCCGGGAAAAAATTCCAGTGAACGCTGGCGGGCCATCGCGCCCACGCCCAGGCAGCCGCCTGATATATCAATGCTGTCGAGACCGGGCACGCGGGCGATATCGACGAGCAGCTCGGGCCGCGCAAGACGCATGTTAAGCAAGGCCATCAGGCTCTGCCCGCCGGCCAGGATCTTGGCGTCAAAACCGCGCTCGGCCAGCAACCCGACTGCCTCGGCCACTGAAGCGGGAGAGGCGTATTCAAAGGCTGGTGGCTTCATGTGTCGCTACACCCCACCTGCAGCGACACAGGTAGAACATGTTCCATTTACCTCTCGACGGCAGGCGGGGCAAGCCGCCCCCTTCTTGCCTGCTCCCTGCGGGGGAGCTAATGCTGGCCCACGGGGAGCAAGCCTATGAGTTGGAGCGATTGGCAGCAGGTAAACGGCGACGGGCTCGTCTTTGACGAAATCGTCTACGAGAAGAAACACCACGCTAAACTCGGCGGAGGCATTGCACGGGTCACGCTGAACAAGCCCGACAAGTACAACGTGATGACCCTGGAAACCGTGGAACAGATGTTCCGCGCGTTTTACGATGCCAACCACGACACATCGATCGGCCTGATCGTGGTGGCCGGCGCAGGCAAGAACTTCGGTACCGGCGGCGACGTGGAGTGGGAGACCTGGGGGCTGCGCAAGGGTTTCTATTTTCGCTACCCCCACAACCGCCTGGTGCGCAATTCACGCAAACCGGTGCTGGCCCAGGTACAGGGCTACTGCCTGGGCGGACACAACCACATGGCCTACTGCTGCGACTTCACCATCGCGGCCGACACGGCAAAGTTCGGCCAGGCGGGCCCGCGCGTGTCGAGCCCGGCCGATGGGTTTTTTGTCCCCTACCTCACCAAGGTCATAGGCGCCAAGAAGGCACGCGAAATGTGGATGCTCTGTCGCAAGTACACGGCCGAGCAAGCCGAACGCATGGGGCTGGTCAACGAGGTGGTGCCGGCCGGTGATCTCGAGGCCGCGGTTGATCGCTGGGCAGAGGAACTGCTCGAGCTCAGCCCCGGTTGCCTGGAGGTGCTCAAGGCCGCCTTCGACCAGGAGATGGACGGCTACCAGGAGATGGGGGCTATATCTTCGTCAATGTACCCCGACTGGTTCGACTCACCCGAGGGCAAGGAAGGCGGCGTGGCTTTCATGGACGGCCGCCGCACTCCCAGGTTCTGGGAGCTGCGCGAGCGCGAGGCCGGTGAGCACCGGGAACTCATGAAGCGCTACCTCGAGGAAACCCCGGCGGCGCGCAAAAGCAGCGGCAAGGATTAATCCGGGGGTGCCTGTTGGCTGTTGCCCAGCGCCGCGTCGAGCCTGGCCATGGGCGGGCAACGTGTTTCTACTTTTCCTCCTGGCAGGAGGTTGGAGATCGCCGCCCGTTTCTTTACTGCCCTCCCTACAGCTCATGCGAAGGCCAGGATCAGGGGCAGGAAGACCGCCAGGGCGAAACCTGCACTGGCCACCAACGCCGGCAACGCGCTTCCTACCGCGCTACCCACCGCCGACCCGACGGCTGCACCGGTCCGGGCCGATCTCGCGACCAGGTCTTCGCTGTCTTCGCCCCAGGCCGCGAAGGCCCCTTCGACCAGGCTTGCTGCTGCGCATCCATTTGAGTTGATATTCATCGTATTGCCTCCGTTGTTCTCAGTTCCAGTCATCCTTCCGGCCTCTCCGTAATCAATCTACGTGTACATACATAAGGTGCATATACACCTTGTCAAGCAAAAAAAAGGACTTCCTTTACGCCCTCGTCCTGGTAGCACCCACCAAACGCCCCAGATCCTCTATGACCCGGGAAACGCAGTTGCCCCCCACCAATTTCTCCACCTTCTGTTGCGCCTTGCGCATCACCGGCATCGCCACCTTGAGCCTGCTGTCTCCCTTGGCGGTAAGACTTACCACCCGCTCGCGCCTGTCCACGCCCTGCTCTATGCGAACCAGTCCGTCACGCTCCAGTGGGCGCAGATTTCGGGTAAGCGTAGTGCGGTCAAGCACGGCTTCCTCGGCCAGGTTGCCCACGCTTACCGGGCCCATGGCACGCACGCCCATGAGCAGCATGACCTGCGAAGATTTTAGCCCTGTGGACCTGATGGTGTCGTCGTAAAGGCGGGTAACAGCCCTGGCCGCACGGCGTATATTGAAACACGCACAGCCGTGGGCGACCTCGCTCGCGCCGGCGGCGTCGAGGGCCTTGTGTCCTTCACTTCCCATGTCTGTGTATATACACGTTCTACGGGGAAGCGTCAATCTCTTTTTACAAACAAGTGCATATGCACGCTGTTTACGGGGCTTTCGCAGCGGCCCGCTCGAGTCGTGACTAGCAGTAACGCCGAGGGGGCAGCTCAGGCGGGCGCAGGCCCGGGGTAGCGCTCGCGCAGTATGCGCTTGAGTATCTTGCCCGACGGATTGCGAGGAATCTCGTCGACCATCTCAACAGCCACCGGTCTCTTGAAGGCGGCCAGGCGGGTCTTGCAGTGCTCGAGTACTACGCCGGGGTCTACCGCGCCGGCCGAACCCACCAGCACGGCCACCGGCGATTCGCCCCACTTCTCGCTCGGCTGGCCGATGACGGCCGCGTCGGCCACGCCCTCGCAGTCGAGCAACACGTTTTCTATCTCCGCGGGGTACACGTTCTCGCCGCCCGAAATGATCATGTCCTTCATACGATCCTGTATGTAGATGAAACCCTCGTCGTCCACCGTCGCGATGTCTCCCGAGTGCAGCCAACCGCCGGCCAGGGTCTCCTCGGTGGCCTCGGGCCGGTTCCAGTACTCCTTCATCACGTGGGCGCCCCGAATCCAGACCTCGCCGGCCTCTCCGGGCGCGACGTCGTCGCCGGATTCGTCGACGACGCGCACGTCGGTGTGAAAGAAAGCCTTGCCGGTAGACCCTGCTTTGCGCAACGAATCAGCCGAGGTCAACAGGCAGGCCGGCCCGCAGGACTCGGTCATGCCGTAGACCTGCTGGATTTCTATATCCAGTTCGGCGCAGCGCTCGATAAGATTGACCGGTACAGGGGCGGCGCCGCTCATACACCAGCGCAGGCGGCTGCGGTCGTACTTGTCAAAGTCGGGCACCTGCAGCATGAAATTGAGCATCGCCGGCACCAGCAGCAGGTTGTCAATCTTTTCTTCTTCCAGGATCTGCCAGGCTCGCACCGGGTCAAACGCACGCATTACCACGTTCGTGCCACCCTTGTAGACATTGACGAGCATCGGGGTAAGCGCGCCGACGTGGAACAACGGCAGGGTAACCATGTAACGGTCGGCGTGACGCATGTCGGCGGTAGCGGCTATCGTCAAGGCCCCCCACATGGCCGACGCGTGCGTGTGTACCGCGCCCTTGGGTAAACCAGTCGTCCCCGAGGTGTACATTATGTAGAGTTCGTCTTCGTCGCAGGCCCCGGTCTCGGGCGCAGCAGAGTCGGCCTTCTGCTGCAGCTCGTCGTAAGACAAGGCCCAGTCGGGTCGCTGGTCGTCGCCAGCCTGCACCCAGGTGGTCACCGCCGTCGCGTCGGGTCGCCCCTGCAGCGCGACCACCACCTCGGCAAACTCACCGTCAAACAACAACACCGTGGCACCGCTGTCCGAGAGTATGAAGGACAGCTCGTCGGCCACCAGCCGCCAGTTGAGCGGCACCACGATGGCGCCTATCCTGGCGATAGCGAAAAACGACTCGATGTACTCGGCGCCGTTCATCATGAGTAACGCCACGCGGTCGCCCTTGCTTACCCCAAGATCGACAAGCGCATTCGCCGTCCGGCAGGAGCGCTCGTTGAACTCCCGGTAGGTCAATCGCAGCCCGGACTCCACGCCCACGAAAGCTTCGACATCGGAATCCAGTTCGGCCCGCTTGGCCAGGAATAGCCCCACGTTGTTTTTCATGGTTATTTTCTTAGCGCCCAACCCTGTTCTCTGTCAACCAGCACCCGATACCGCCGCCCGGCCGTGAGCCTCTTCCCATTGGGGACAGCACGGTAGTACAAAGGGGCATGATCACGCAGTTCGACGAGTACATGATCCACCAGACGGCCGAGCCGGTGACCCAGCCCGACCCCAGTGATCGCAACTTCTACGATCGATACTGGTTCAACGGCTACTCGCGCAACGGCGACTGCACCTTCGAGGTTGGTTTCGGCCTGTACCCCAACCGGCTGGTGATGGACGCGCACCTTACCGTGGTCCTCGACGGCCGCCAGCACGCCTTCCACGCATCGCGTCGCGCCCCGCACGAGCGCGCGGAAATGAACGTAGGCCCGCTCAGCATCGAAATAGTCGAAGCCCTGCGACAAGTGCGCGTGCGGCTGGACGACAACGAGACCGGCATTTCGGCTGACCTCACTTTCGTGGCTCGCACGGCTCCCCACCAGGAACCGCGCAACGTGATGTACGACGACGGCCGGCTCATCATGAACACGACCCGCTACACGCAGATGGGAAACTGGAAGGGCCATGTCTCGGCGAGTGGCACACGCGTGGACGTGGACCCGGCGCGATGGCCGGGCACCCGCGACAGGAGCTGGGGCGTGCGCCCGGTGGGCGAGCCCGAGGCCGGCGCACCCGGCAAGCTCACCACTGAGCCCGGTGTGTACTGGGTCTGGTGCCCGTTGATGTTCGATGATTTCTCAAGCCAGTTCGGCACCTTCGAAGACCGCGACGGCACCCCCACGCAGCTGAGCGCGCACTTGCTACCCGTCTACGATTCACCCGATGACATTCCCAGCGGCGATGACCCCGGCACCGAGCTCATACAAACCGTTAGCCACCGCATACACTGGAAGCCCGGCACCCGCTGCCCGGAGCGAGCCGAGTTCGACCTCCTGCGTCCCGGCGGCGAGAGCCTGCACATAGAACTCGAGCCCATGATACGGCTGCACCTGCTCGGCATCGGCTACCAGCATCCCGAGTGGGGACACGCCACCTGGAAGGGTGAAGAGGCAATCGCCGGCGAGTCATGGAGCCTGGACGACATGGACCTGCTCGACTACAAGCACATCCACGTTCACAACATCTGCCGTGCCCGCGTGGGCAATCTAGAAGGCATAGGCACGCTGGAGACCATCTGCTTTGGACGCCACGATCCCTCGGGCTTCAAGGAGCTGCTCGACGGCGCCTAGGAAAGACCAGTCAGCGCCCGCTCTATCAACCACAGCCGATCCTGTCCCCAGGTGGCAAAGGGCTCAGCCAGGCCCGGCCCCGACAACCTGAAGCTGGGCACACCCCAGCAGCCCGCTGCCATCATGTCCACCCGGTTCTGCTCGACCTCGCCGCGCCAGTCATCGTTGTCGACAACGCTGCACGCGCCTTGCCACGGAAGGCCCGCCCGCTCCACAATCCGCCGCAGGCCCGCGTCGCTTCCGGCGTCGACCCCGTGAGCCCACACCAGGTCGTAGAAGGCCAGCAGGTACTCTCGCTCACGACCCTGCCCGCGGGCCCAGTCGTGTAAGGACAGCGCTCTCTCGACCGGACGACCAAGTGGATCGCTCACGCGGCCGAACGGTACCCCTGCCCGCCTGGCCTCTCTCGCGGTATCGCGCAGTATGTACATGCGCTTGGCCCTGGGCACGGCCAGTCCGCGCATCACCATGGGTAGCACCGGGCGCACGAGCAGGTCGACCCCGCTGCGCTCGGCAAATTCAAAAACCCTCGGCGTAACTATCGCTGTGTAGGGGCTACGCAGCGAAGCGAAATATTCAAGCACGAACCCCTCACCGCTGGCGGCCGGCGCGGTGACAAATCCTGGCTCTACAAGCGGACGGCCGGGAGCGCCGCCGTCGGGCGAGCTCCGGCGCAGGCCCAGGTCGCCGAGGCGCTGCTCAAGATAGTGCAGCCTGTCCACACCCCAGTACCACTCTCCGGCGTAGTAGAAGGTCGCTCCGAGGTAATGCCCGTGTTTGCCGCGCAGGCGGTCACCCTCGTCGAGCAGGTTTTCCACCCGCTGATCATCAGGCGCTGCCTGCAACAGCACAGAGGTCGACCGCTCCAGCGCCTGCCGGTCGCCACTCCACAAGGCCGAACTTATCGATGCTGCCACGCCGGGCATCGCCCCTGTTTCTACAGCCGCCGCCAGGGCGCGCGTGGCAAGGAGAAGCGAGGTGTCCGAAGGGCGACCCGCAGGCGCGTCGAAACGCAGGCCCATCTCCCCGGCCACTAGCTGGGCGTCAGCCAACGAGTAGTCCTGGAGCATTCGCGGCTCGGGTGCCGCAGCCGCGCCGGGCGACCGCACGATGTGACAGGCGAGTTCCACCTGGTAGCGCGCGCCCAGCTGCTCGAGCAGCTGGGCCGTCAGGGCCGAGTAAGGGTCATCGACCTGGTGAAAATAATGTACACGGTGGGGGCGACCAAACAGTCGCCGTGCAAGCTCGGACCGCCGGCGCAGGAAATGCTGCGTACGATCGCTGGTGAGCAGGGCCGACACCCCGGGGGCTATAATGCTGCGCAGTAAGGACACTGTGGGGGGCAAAGTTCCTGCCCACGGGCGACCGAGTCAAGAGCGGGGCCGGCGGCACCGGCACCCCTCCCCCGGGGTGCATTCTCCGCGTGGCACTGGCAGCATACGCGGCTTACAGCCGGATCCGCACATAGATAAGGAGCAACAATTAAGTGAGCACCCCCAGCAACGACCCCATCGCAGCCATCGACGCCTACATAGAGGCGCAATCAATCGACACCACGCAGGCGGACTGGAAAACCAATCTATCCAGGCCCGACTGCCTGCAATTCGAGCCCGGTTGCCAGCTCACCTGGACGCTTGCGACCAACATCGGCGAGCTGGTCATCCGGCTGATGCCCGACGTGGCACCCATGCACGTGTCGAGTACGCTCTTTCTCACGCGCCTCGGTTTTTACGACGACGTAGTTTTTCACCGGGTGATAAGCGGCTTCATGGCCCAGGGCGGCGACCCGCTGGGCGAAGGCTTCGGCGGCCCGGGTTACCAGTACGACAGCGAGTTCTCCACCGACGAGCGTCACGACAGGCCGGGCCTTCTCAGCATGGCCAACGCCGGACCGGGCACCGACGGCAGCCAGTTCTTCATCACCTTTGTACCCACTCCCCACCTCGACGACGCCCATACTATTTTTGGCGAAGTCGTAGATGGCATGAACACGCTGGCCGGGCTCGAACAACGCGGCAGCAGCAGCGGGGCGACCACCGAGCGGCTGTTCATAGAAAAAGCCACCGTCGCTCTCGGCTGACAACCGGCCCTTGGCGAGTAACACCACCACGACCGATCAACAGCTGCCCGACACGATGCAGGCCGTGGTCATCCGCGAGCCCGGCGGCCCCGAGGTGCTGGTGCCTGCCGAACTACCCACGCCGCGGGCTGGCGCTGGCCAAGTGCTCATCCGCGTTACGGCTGCCGGGGTGAACCGTCCCGACACGCTGCAACGAATGGGACTTTACCCTGCGCCCGCCGATGCTCCCGACTGGCCTGGCTTGGAGGTGTCGGGAAGCGTGGCAGCCGTGGGACAGGGCGTGAGTCGCTACAAGGGCGGCGAACAGGTCGTGGCCCTGCTCAACGGTGGCGGCTACGCCGAGTACGCCACGGCGCACGAGGGCAGCGTTCTGCCCTTGCCGAGCACCATAGACCCGGTCAACGGCGCCGGCCTGCCCGAAGCGCTGTTCACGGTCTGGTACAACGTCTTCGACCGCGCGGCCCTTGCCCCCGGTGAGAGCCTGCTCGTGCACGGGGGCACGAGCGGCATAGGCACCACGGCTATACAGCTGGCCGTCGCGCGCGGCCACCGCGTGTTTACCACCGCCGGCAGCGACGAGAAATGCGTCCGCTGCCTCGAGCTCGGCGCCGAGCTGGCGGTTAACTACCGCGACGATGACTTCGTTGAGAAGATCAAAGACGCCACCGACGGGCGGGGCGTCAACGTGATACTCGACATGGTCGGCGGCGATTACGTCGAGCGCAACCTGGCCTGCCTGGCCGAGAGCGGCCGCGTGTCGATAATCGCCTTCCTGCGAGGATCGCGGGTGGAGGTGGACCTGCTCAGGCTCATGCTCAAGCGGCAGGTGATTACCGGCTCAACGCTCAGGATACGAAGTGACGAAGAAAAGGCCGCCATCGCCGAGGCGTTGGCCCGCGAGGTGTGGCCGTTGTTGGAATCGGGTGCGGTCGCACCCGTTGTCGACTCGGTGTTCCCCCTCGCCGAGGCCGCCGCCGCGCACGCCCGCATGGAAGAAGGTTTGCACGTGGGCAAGCTGCTGCTGTCGGTAGGCTGAACCGGACCCGGTAACGACCCCAACGACGCAGGCGGCACTGTAGGTCGCCCCGTGCGCTTCAATCACGTCCCATGAACCCTTCATTGCTCGTATTTTTCGACGAAATACCCACCTGGGGGGGGGCAAAATTCCTTGACGCAACAGCGTTCGTATTACTAGCTGATAGTTAAACTAACCGTTAAGCTAAGTACTGTCGCCATCTGAGCAGGAGAGATGAGTACGTTCACGCAGAGCAAATTGGAGTTCAAAACGAGCCTCGCCCTCACCCTCGCCCTCACCCTGACCCTCGCGGTCGCGCCGCAGGTGCACGCCCAGCTCGAGATCAATCGCGGCCAGGGCACCCACCAGGCACACGATTTCAACGACACGTTCTACGTCCAGAATGGCCTCGACCCGACGAGCCCGGATTTCAGGCGGCGCTTCGAAATCAACGGCGAGCCCAATGGCGTACAGGCCGTGGAAACGGACACCGACGATCCGACGCGCAGCACCACGCGCGTTCTGCCGGTAAACTGCGGCTACGACGCCGCGGGACAACCCCTCTGCTACCCGGGCCCGCCGGTGTTCTTCGGTGAGGATGCATTCATGGACAACGCAGCCGGCGATGTTGCGCGCGAGCTCGCCAATTTCCGTGCCTTCATCTTCCCCAAGGCGGCCGGCGATCCATTGAGCCCGGCGCCGCCCAACCGGCGCCAGGACAACATGTTCGAGACCACGAAGGGATACGTCGGCGCAAACCCCCTGGGGCTGTGGAGGCTGACCTTCGTCAGCTACACCCCAGCGGCTTTCGTAGAACCCGGTTTGTCGATTCTCGCGCCACTACACGTCCAGAACGGCACCGACACAGATGGCACGCCGATCGTCAAGCGCATGCATGTACTCCTCGAGCTCGAAGAGCAGGGATTGGTCGAGTTCAACCTGCGGCCCATAGGAGAGGGCGCAGAGCCCTGGGTGGTTTGACCTCTTTACGTAGACCCCCGTGGGGGGTCCATCGCAGCTGATACATTCCTGGTAGACACCGTCGACCCGGACATCATCGACCAGTTCAATTGCCTGCAGCAGACCGGCGACTTCTGCCACAAGCTGCGCCTGGACCTGACGCCGTTCATCCAGGCGATGCCAATCATGCCCGACGCCGACGACGTCGTGCGCGTCAACGATCTCCCCGGCATGCCGCACTCGGCCGTCGGGCGCCCACACCAGCGCTTCGACGAGTTTCCGCCCGAGAAGCTCTACGAGATGCACGCGCGGCCCTTCAAGCACAGGTTCCATCCGGATCTGGCCGAAAGCACCATCTGGGGCTACGGACTGGGGCCCGACATCGACGGCAACACCTTTTCGCCGGGGCCGCTGTTCAAGCAGCGCTACGGCAAACCAATCGTGACGCGGGTGTACAACGATCTGCCACCGGAAGGCGCCCCCGACGGGTTCGGCATCCCGGAGGTCACCACCCACCTGCACAACGCCCACACCGCGTCCGAGAGCGACGGGTTTCCCGGCGACTTCTACCCGGTAGGTGAGCATCACGACCACCACTACACGAACATCCTGGCAGGTGGCGACCCCCGCGAAGCGCTCAACACCCTCTGGTACCACGATCACCGCGCCGACTTTACCGCCCAGAACACCTACAAGGGGCTGGTGGGACAATGGTGGCTCTATGACAAGGTCGACTCGGGAAACGAGCGCGATCGCCACCGCAAGGCCCTTCGTCTGCCGAGTGGCGAGTACGACGTGCCCATGGTGTTTGCAGACAAGACCTTCGACGCGACCCCCAGCCACCAGCTGTTCATGGACATCTTCAACGTCGACGGCTTCCTCGGCGAGCAGCTCACGGTCAACGGCGCCGTACAGCCCTACTTCGAGGTCAAGCGGCGCAAGTATCGCTTCCGCCTGCTCAACGTTGGTCCGTCGCGTTTCTACAAGTTTGCCCTCTTCAAAGAGACCGAAGCGGACGAGTCGCTCGAGGGTCGGCACGGCGACCCCAAGTCGCACCGCTGTGAGGAGGGCAGGCATAATCGGGGTGACAGGTACGAGCACGATAAAAGGGAATTCCGTCGACGCTACAGGCACCGGCGGCGCTGCTTTACCGGGGAGTTCACCGTAATTTCCAACGACGGTAACCTCCTGCCCCACCCGGTCGACCTGGAAGCGATGCGCATCACACCGGCAGAGCGCATGGATGTCGTGGTCGATTTCAGGGGAGCCAGGAGGGGCGATGAGATCTATCTCGTCAACACCATGGACCAGTTCACAGGTGGGGGACCGACGGGAGTCGAGCTGTCCCCCGACGAGGCGCCCCGGGTCGTGAAGTTCATAGTCAAACGAAGAGTGCGCGATCGCAGCAAGATCCCGTGGAAACTGCGTAAAAAGCCAAAAATCAAACCGAGCGAGATCGTCAGGACACGTATTTTCGAGTTCGACCGCGCAAGCGACGGCTGGACCATCAACGGCAAGAGGTTCGACTTTACCCGCATCGACGAGACGGTCGTGCGCGGCACGGCCGAACGCTGGATCCTGCGCAACTCGGGTGAGGACTGGGCACACCCGGTGCACATCCATCTCGAGGAGCACCAGATCATCAGTCGCAGCGGTCTCGCTACAACCGACGACGAACGGCTGTTGATCGAGACGAGCCGCAAAGACGTGAGCGTTATCGATCCCGGCGAGGAGCTGGAAATCTTCCTGCGCTTTCGTGACTGGACGGGGCGCTACCCCATACACTGCCATAATACCGTGCACGAAGACCACGCCATGATGCTGCGCTGGGAAGTTGTAGACCCTTGATGAACGACCGTAAAGCTTTGCAGGAAAGCCGTCGAACCTGGACGGGTACCGCCGGTGTGGTCGCGTGCACAATCGCGATCACACTGGCGATGGCTCTTGTGGTGGGGACTGACGGAGTCGAGTCCCCTGCCCAGGCGGCCAGCGTAACGCCCAACGAGGCGGCGCGCGTGCCGGACGTCCTCAGCCCGCGTGGAGGGCTCGCGTGGAGCGACTACTTTCCCAACGTGGAGCTGACGACGCACAACGGCCAACAGGTCCGGTTCTACGATGATCTTATCAAGGGCAAGGTCGTCGTCATCAACTTCATGTACACCACCTGTATCGACTCTTGACCTCTCACGACCGCGAACCTCGTGCAGGTTCGAAAGGCGTTGGGTGACCGCTTCGGTCGCGAGGTGTTCTTCTACTCGATCACGCTCATGCCCGAGGACGACAGCCCGGAAAAACTCAAGCGGTTCGCCGACCGCTACAAGATCGACGAAATGGGTCCGGGGTGGACGTTTCTGACGGGTCGGCCGCGGGACATCGAGCTGCTGCGCCGCCGGCTCGGCTTTGCCTACGATGACCGGAGGCTCGACGCGGACCGGACCAACCACATTCGCCTGGTTCTCATGGGCAACGAGCCTTATGGTTGGTGGGGAACCGCCCCGGGGGCGGACATGAGTGCGAACCAGATCACCAAGCTCGTCGAGTGGCTGGAGCCCGGCTCGTACGGGATGCAGGGGCCGCCCGGAAAGGGGTGGGTACACTAGGTGCCGGTGCAGGACGGCGCGCCAGAACCCCGATCCGACGCGAATCGGTCGCCGCTCTTCCGGGGAATCTTCCCGGGGCCTTGTACTGTCGTCCCGGCCGCTCTGCTGCTCTTGCTCGTCCTGCCCGTCACGACACACGCCTCGCAAGGCCAGCAGGTAGAGCCTGACCAGGCCGATCCGGTGACCGCGCCCAGCGGTAAGCCCGCCGAAGAGGACAGCGGCAGCTACCGGGCGGGCTGGTCGAAGCTTGAGCCGGGCGTACTCGACGTCCAGGCCTGGGACTGGCTGCAGCAGGATCTCGACAGGATGCTCGACCAGACCAGGGAGAAAGCCCGAAACCGTCTGTCTCCCGAGGCCTTCAAATCGAAGTTCATTGGCGCCACCGCCGAGTTCCTCGAGATCGACGCCGAGGCGACCAGCACCTTCGAAGCCGCCGTCACCAAGGCACTCACCGAAATCGATGTAGCGCGCACGGACATGCTGCGGCGAAAGTCCAGGACTGAATCCGAACCCGATGAAACAGCCGCGATGCTCGCGTCGAGGGCGGGCTGGGCAGAGTACGGCCAGGCCCAGCGTCGTGCGGTGCGCCACCCGCTCGCCGTACTTCAGGCGCGCCCCCGCCACGAGCTGCTCCGCGAGACGATGCTGAAGTGGCTACTGCGTCTCGACTACGGAATGTCAGCGGCGGCCTCCCGATGAATTACGCCCTGAGCGCCGCCGACACGCCGACATCGACTGCTTACCCACACAGGCCGGGGTAGTCATCCAGCAGGCCGGCCGCGGCGGCCAACTCGCAGGCGTCGGGCATCAGTCTACGTATGACCAATTGTGCCGAGCTGACCTGCGCCTCGAGCAGGCAGGCTATCTGCGCATCCATGGTTGAGAAGGTCGTGTCGCCGCAGGGCAAGCCCAGGTCAGTCGGGCTCAAGGCCGAGCAACTCTTCATTACCTTGGTATGGGCCTTGACCCGCAAGCGGGTCAGCTTGGCCGAGTCCAACTCCGGATCCAGGTCCCTGGCGCAGGCCTTCGACGCAAGCTCCAGGTCCTTGCCTTTGGCGATCGTCTTGCGAGTGCGGTCGAGGCAGCGGATAAGTTGCGAGCCCGACTGGTTGCCCAGGCGTAACCCTTCACGCACCAGCGCCACCAGGCAACGGGGGCGCCATCGATCCCAAAGTCCCAAGTCCGGGCAGGTCTGCAACATTATAGGAAGGTGCCCACACTCGTTGCGCATGCAGATGTCGAAGGTACACAGGTCCTGATCGTCGCAGTCGAGACCGGCCACAGCGTGACAACCGCTCTCCGAGCACTCTGAGGGTGAGCACAGGTCTTCCAGGTCACCGCAGGGAGTGCCGACTTCCTCAAGTCCCTCCCAAATACACTCTTGCGCTATATTGCAACGCTCCTCGTTGCAGTCCGTAATGTCGCCACAGGCAGTTCCCGGGGCGGCGCCCAAGCCCTCTACGAAGTCGTTGCCTACCCAGCTGCCGCTCTTGCACTGGCCCGCCTCCGGCACGCAGCGCTCCTCGCCGTTGCACAGCTCACCATCATCCGGGCAGAACACCGCTACCGGGTTGTTGCACTGGCCAGTCATGGGATCGCACACGTCGTTGGTGCAGGCGTCAGCGTCGTCGCAATCCTCTGGTACGCCCGCGCAGAAACCCTGCCAGCAAGCGTCCCCATTGGTACACAGGTCGCCGTCGTCGCAGAGCACGTTGTTGGGCGAGTTGATGCAACCCGAGATTGGGAGACAAAGATCATCGGTACAAAGAGTGTTGTCGTCGCAGTCCGGCGCTTCGCCCGCCTGGCAGGAGCCCGCCTGGCAGGTGTCCCCCAGCGTACACTCGCTACCGTCATCGCAGGCGACACCATCGGCCAGCACCGGATCACTGCAGAAACCGGTAGCCTGGTCACAACTGCCAACGTCGTGGCACTGGTCGCTGGCCGGGCAGACAACAGGGTTTGAGCCCTCGCACACGCCGGCCAGGCAGCTGTCGCTCTGCGTGCACTCGTCGCCGTCGTCGCAGGCCGTTCCATCGCCAATCGCCGGATCACTGCAGACACCGGTAGCCGGGTTGCAGCTGCCAACGCCGTGGCACTGGTCGCTGGCCGTGCAGACAACAGGGTTTGAGCCCTCGCACACGCCGGCCTGGCAGCTATCGCTCTGCGTACACTCGTCGCCGTCGTCGCAGGCCGTTCCATCGCCAATCGCCGGATCACTGCAGACACCGGTAGCCGGGTTGCAGCTGCCAACGCCGTGGCACTGGTCGCTGGCCGTGCAGACAACAGGGTTGGAGCCCTCGCACACGCCGGCCTGGCAGCTGTCGCTCTGCGTGCACTCGTCGCCGTCGTCGCAGGCGACACCATCGGCCAGCACCGGATCACTGCAGAAACCGGTAGCCTGGTCACAACTGCCAACGTCGTGGCACTGGTCCAGGGCCTGGCAGACAACAGGGTTTGAGCCCACGCACGCGAGCGAGGTCGCGCAGGTATCGATCCACGTGCACGCGTCATTGTCATCGCAGGGTGAGCCGGCAACAGCGAACAGGCAGCTGGGGTCGCAGCACTGTCCGCCGACCGGGGCGTTCAAATCGCACTCTTCGCCTTCGGCCACATCGACAACGCCATTGCCGCAGAGCTCCTGTACTACCAACGCCAACGCGTCGTTGTCGGCTCCCCACTGGCCACCATTTGTCCAACTCGACGAGAATGTCACGACGTAGCGAGGGCCCAGTGGAGTCGCAGCGCCGGCCACGGCCGGCGTGAAATGCAGGCCATTGTCGGGAACGTGCAGTTCGGCCGGATCGGTCCAGGTCTCACCGTCATCGTTCGATAGAGAATACGCCAGGGCCTCCCTGTTGCGAGCCTCGAAGGCAAGCAACCACTTGCCGTTGTCGGCTGACGCGATCGAAGGGTATCGGGCACAGCCCCCTTCGGGTAAGTTCCCGATTGCCACGGACTCCCAATTCCGCCCACCGTCGATCGACCTGGCGGTGTATATGGCTGAATCCTCACAATTAAGGTTGAAGGTTTCGTGAAAGAAAACGGCGATGCAGGTCCTTGAGGGGGCCGGGGCACAAGCGACCTGCAGGGGGGGCAACGGGTTCTGGCCTCCAGAATAGGAAGCTGGCTGGGCTAACTCGTCCACCTCGTGCCAGTTGAGGTCGGCGGCGCTCGCGTATGAAAAATCGGGCCTGATCCCCATCCCGTCCAGCGACGCGATCACGAGATTGTTTCCGCCATCCGAGGCGATCCACGGGTAAGTCGTGAGTTCCGGGCTGGCCGTGGCAGCGCCTTGGTTCTGGATAACTAACGCGCCGCCCATGCCGACAACGACGCGCTTGGTTTCATTATCTCCGCCGTTAGCGCCCAGGGCAGCGGACGGAGTACCGTAGTATACAAAATTCCCGTTAGCCGAGCCTGTTACAGAGGGCGTGTAAGCGTCTTCTTCGGATATTTCGACCCGCGCCCCCCAGTTATCTCCGTCGTCGATGGAGGCCCTGCCCCTGACCAATCGGTCGCCACCGTTACCGGCATTTATGTCCTGCCGGATCCAGGTGGCCAGCCAGTTGCGCTGGCCAGCGTTCATGGAGCAGGCGATGCGCGGAGTGCCTACTTGATCGTTGTTGTCAGCGTTGGCCTGCCCCCAGTCGAGGTCGTCCAGCGCGGGATCCGCTATGACACCCCGATCCACCCAGCTTTGGCCGCCGTCAAGGGAAACCGCTGCCTGTATCTTCAAATACAGGTCGGCCGGCGCCACCAGGCCGGTGTCGTCGAGGCTGGTCCACAGGGCCATGTAGACCTGACCGTCGCAAGTGGCCAGTTCTACCCTTCCCGAAGCCATGCCGTCCTCCTTGGTACTACCGTCATGGCGGGTCGGGTCATCGATGGCTCCCCAGGCCAAGTTGACCAGCACCGGGTCGGAGATGGAGACCGCGGCCGGCGCGGCTGTTGCCGTTGCCAGGATGAGCGCCAACGTGAAGGTGGTCCGCCGAGCTGTGTTTGTCGTCGTGCTGTAGTTCATTTTTTCTTCCTGGTTCAGGACTCAGGTGCCAAGGCATCGGCACCGATCAGCCGTTTCCCGGTGCCGCCGTCGTTCCTAGTTTGCAGTTAACTATCTTATCGGCTGATTCTGTAGTTCCCTACCCGCGCTTGAATGCCCTAACCGCAACTTCAGTCACAACTTAAGCTCGGGTCATTGTTCTTGAGCTGGAAGTAGTCCTCCAACGATGTCAGCGCGTTATCCTGGGGAAACTCCCCGCGCCAGAAGTTCTGGTAAGTGAGCTTGGCGTGCGCCATCGTGGGCCCATTGGAACTGAAATTTCCCGCGGTGCCACCTGAGTTTTCGCAGACCCTCCCCGGTCCGAACAGCACCAGCGCGTCAGCTGAATTAACCGACAGGTGGGCCGCGTGGCAGCCACGACACGACACTGCGTACACGTTGTCGTAAAAATCAGCCTCGTTCTCCGGGGTACTGGCGTCGTTGTTCCAGTCTGTTGGCCTCCATGCCGTAAAGCTTCCCGAGCTGAAGTTATTGTTGTACCAGCCCCCGACGATGTCCTGGATAGCCTGGGTCGGCTTGGTGTATTTCACCATCTCGTTGAGCGCCCTCATGTTGTCTTCCTGCTCGCCTTCACTGGCGACAGCCAGATGGTCCGGGGGAAACACGTAGGTCTTGGGATCAAAGGGCAGGAAGCTCGAGTATTTGCTTCCGTCAAGTGTGATTTGGGCCAGCAGGTCGCGGCGCTTGATCCACGCCGGATCCGCGATGTCGCCCGGCGTGGCAATACCTATGCCCGCCAGCTCGCAGTTCACATTGTCGGTCAGGCCAGCAATTATCGCGTCCAATTCAGCACCCTGGTTACCGTCGCCCGGCCAGTCGCCACCGTGACAAGACATGCAGACTTCGGGTACGCTCTTTGCGCCGCAGCCATCAAGATTGGCAGCACCCAGGCGCGTCCCCGAGGCGGTGCGACCGTCGTAAACAAAAAACTTGGTCACCGGCCCCAGCTCGCCGAAGCCCTCTACCGGGCTGAACTCCATGGCTACCGTGCCGTAAGCGTGGGTGGGATTCACCCCAGGGTTGGCCTCTATCTGCTGCTGCCCCTCGTAGGCAAGATCGGCATTCTGAGACAGGTTGGTGGGGTAGTTGTTACAGAAATCGGTGGTGTAATTGACCACGTAGCAGGCCACCGTCGCAGGGTAGCCCCTGAACAGTTTCATGTAATCGGGTACCTCCAGGCTGAGGTCCTCCAACCAGGTGTTATCCAGGTACAGGTCGCTCGCCATGGGGTACGAATCATCAGCGGCTCGGCCTGAAACGGGCAGCGCCAGCCCGCTCGCCCCGGTCAATATTTTCGCCAGCAGGTAGGGGCTGTAAGAAGTCACCCGGCAGTGCATCTCGCGCCCGAAGCCCAGGTCGTTGCTGTTCAGGTACCAGGCACTGACGACATCCGTGCCCAGCCCGGTTACCGGGTCGAAGCCGTTTTTTGTCCACCAGTCGCCGAGCGTCAGGCGGCTGCACTTTCCGTCGGGGTCGCTGCCCGGATCGAGCGCACCGTCACAGTCCAGGTCCACGCAGTCCGGGTCTACCAGGTTGTAGTACAGGCAGGCGTCGTTCTTACTGTTGGAACTACCACGGTATTTCTCGGTGAGAAATTCTTTACGGCCGCCCGCCGGCTCAGGCACGTTATTGCCGCCGCTGTTAATGTAACCGTCACCGCACAGCGTGTCTTCGTCCTTCAGCTCAAAAAGGCAGGGGTCGTAAACAAAGAGCTCGCTGGGATCAAGCGGTCCAAAAGTTATCGCCGCACTGGACAAGCCGCCGTAATTGTTTTTCGCCGATACCACGAGCTGCTGGATCTTGCCGATTCCCTTGGGAATCCACTTGGCAAAGTTGCCGAGCAACGGATCGATACAAGCCTGCGACGACCGTCCGGGGCCGGACGGCGAGAGCACCTCGCCCTCTCCCCTGGTCACCGTCCAGTGGTACTCGAGGTCGCCCGGGTTCGCGCTTCCGAAGTCAACCTGGACAAACAACTCGTCACCTTCGATTACTTGCAGGGGATCTGTAATCACGTTGCCGTCGGCATCGGTCACGACCAGGCTCCCCGGCACCGGGCCGGCGCTGATCATGCGCAGGTCCTCTCTCAGTACCCCGCCGCCTCCCGCCGCGGACACGGCCGCGGTAGAGGTCTCGTCTCCGCAGTCGGCCACCACGATATAGTCGCCCGCCGACGGTGCGAGAAGCATGTAAGACCCGTCAGATCCCACCTCTACCCGCGCCGCGACTTGTCCACCTGTTGCCGCCAGCAGCGAAGCACCTCCACGAAAAATGGGGTCGCTACCGTTGTAACGCCGGTAACAGGCGGTCCCGTCGGCCCTGAGAACCTTGCCGTATACTAACGTGCTCCCGGCCCCACGCGGTGCGGTGAGGTCCTGGTCCGGCAGGTTCAGCGACCCTCGCGTGGCCTCGAAGTCTTCTGCAGCGCAAGACTGTTGACCTTCCTTTTCCCAGCACAGGCGATAACTACGGTAGGCCTGGACGTTGAAGCTGAACTGCCCGAAGGAGTCAGTCTCACCCGACACCAGGATCGTATCTGCGCTGCCTGGATCGACAAGCAGCACGGTAGCGTCTGCTGGCCGCAGGGTGTCGCCCTCGCCAGCGACGTCGGCAACCCCCAGTGTTCCCTTGACCACCGAACCACCGCCGGCGTGCTCCAGTTCGAGCGCCGAGGCGGCTACGCCCACAGCCCTGTCGAACAGGCACCCGGTTAACCCCGCCACGGTCTGCCCAGCCGAGCTATCCTGCCCACAGGCACGCAAGCCCGCGACAGACTGGTCGTCGCATTTCTTTGAAATTTTTGCAGCCCCGCGTTCCGCGTACGAAGCCAGCGCATCGGCTGCCGTCTGCAGACAACCCTCTACCGAGCGAAAAGCGTCACCCTCAACAATGCCACCCCTGTCCACCCGGTCTGCGCAGCGTGAACCAAGACCCTTGATCGCGTTCTTGAGCTGCTTGGCCGTTCCCTTGCCTAGTGTTTTCTGGCAGGACATCGCTTCCTTACCGTAAGCCGGCTGGGCAGCGTCACGTTGCCCATAGACCAGGTCGACGAGGTGACGGGCCAGTCTCTCGTGCTCGGCCTGCTGCCTCGACAGCAATGACACGAGTCTGCCAAATGCCAACCCCCGCGGTCTCGGGTCGACCAGCTCAGCTGTAGAGAGCCCTCCACAACCCCTGCTTATCTTTGCCGATAACGTGTCAGCGGCTTTTTGAAGCGAGCCGATGGTCCTTGCCTCGTCGCAAGCGGAAGGTTGCTTACCCGACAGCTCTGATTCGCGACACTTCGAAAGAGTCTTGACCACCGAGGAGAGATACTTGCGGCCGCTCTTCGATACGTTTTTCTGACAGGACTGTTGCGTCTTCAACACGCCGGCCGATACGGGCTCGACTACTACGGCCGTCACAAGCAGGCAGGCAGCAAGCAGCATCGGCAAGCGGACATAGCAGTTCAAAAAAGTACGGGCGGGCAAAACAAGTTTCATCAACTTAACTCCGTGGCCGTGCCGTACGAAGGACCCCCCTTTGTTACGACAGCGACTAGTAAATAACAGCCTGCTTCAATACTCGACCGCTTTAGTGTGTTGTTGCAAGAGTCATGCCCGGATTATCTGACCTCCCGCTTCACTTTAAGCCAGCTGTTGGCGCCCACCGAGTCGGTGGAGCCGCCGCTTGCCGCATACCGGGCTTAGCCCCGCGCCGCCCCGATCACGGGCTACCGACAACCAGGGTTTGCAGCAAGGCGGCCGCGCGCGGTCGACCGGCAAGCGCTCAGGCAGCGCCGGCCACACGCGAAGACAGCAACTGCTCAACCGCCTCGGCGTCGTAACCCAGCTCGGCCAGTAGTTCGCGTGTGTGTTGCCCGTGCACGGGCGGCGCCAGGCGCACCGAGCCGGGGGTAGAGCCCAGCTTGACCGGCACACCGGTCACCGTCACCGGGCCCAGGGCGGCGTGCTCCACCTCGGCCAGCATGCCGTTGTGCCTGAGCTGCGGGTCGCTGCTGACTTCGTCAATGGTCTTTATGGGCGCGGTGAGAACATCGGCCGCCACCAGGCGCTCGACCAACTCCTCGCGATCAAATGCCCGGGTGTGCGAAGCGATCAACTCATCGAGCTCACCAGCGTTGGCCAGGCGATCGTTCACCGACGCGAAGCGCGACTGCTCGTGCCAGTCCACTTCGAGCGCGGTGCACAGGTTGGCAAAGAACTTGTCGGCTGGGCAGGTGATGACCACGTGGCTGTCATCGCGGGTCGGGTAGATACCCGACGGGGCAAAGTACTGGCTGGCGTTACCCGTACGCGGCGTCACTTCGCCCGCAACATTCCACACCGCCAGGCCCGGCGACTGCGCGTGCGCCAACGCGTCGAGCAACGACACGTCAACGCGCTGTCCCTCGCCCGTGCGCTCGCGCACCAGCAATGCCGCCAGCACACCGGTGACCACCAGCTCGGAAGTCATCACGTCGACCACGGGTATGGTTACCCTCGCCTGATCAGAACCAGGTTGACCGTTCAGGGAAATCATCCCCGCGTAGCCCTGGGCCAAAAAATCTATGCCCGGACGACCCGCGTAGGGGCCGTCGGGACCGAAAGCTGTAACCCCCGCCCAGATGACGTCGTCGCGATGGGCCTTGACCTGCTCGTAGGCAAGGCCGAGCCGCGACAGGGCGGGCTCCCGCACGTTAGTGATGAGCACGTCGGTGGTGGCCAACAAGCGCTCGAACACCGGCCGGGCTTCGTCCTGCCGCAGGTCGAGCAGAAGGCTGCGCTTGTTGCGGTTGATGGCGAGAAAAGGCGTGTGTTCGCCGTCACGCTCGGGCCCTAGATAGCGGCTGTCGTCGCCGCGGTGGGCCTCAACCTTGATGACGTCGGCGCCGAGATCACCCAGCAGCGTGGCCGCGTAGGGAGCGGCCATCATGCTGCCGAGGTCGAGCACCCGCAGGCCGTCGAGGGCACCGGGTTTCTGTGTACTGCCTGCGCCCACGGCCGGCATTCCTAGAGTATGGCGCCCGAAGATTTGAGCTCGCCTATGCGATCCCAATCGTAGCCCAGGGTTTCAAACAGTATCAGCTCGGTGTCCTGTCCCAGCTCGGGGCCCAGCGTGTTGATCGTGCCCGGCGTGGCGCTCAGACCAACCGGCAAGCCGCGCAGCATCACCTCGCGGTTGACCTCGTTGCAGTGGGTACGCGCGAGATAGTCGTTGGCCCAGGCGCCCTCGTCCTCGGCCAGCTCGGCCAAAGTGCACACCACGCCCGCGTGCAGCCCGGTCTCGGCGAGCCTCTCAACCCAGTTCTCAGCCGTGTCGCCGGCAAACACGCGGTCGAGCTCGGCCACCAGCTCGACATTGTTCTCGCCGCGCGCGGCTTCAGTGGCAAAGCGCGCGTCAGCGGCCAGCACGTCATCGCCGAGTGCACCGGTCAGCTTCGCCCACTGCCCGTCTTCGTTGTGCACGCAAACGACCAGCCAACGGTCCGAGGCTCGATAAGTATTCCAGGTCGGGGTGCGCGCGTGGCTGCGCGACACCTGTCGCGAGAACCTGTCGCTGCCCGTCGCCAGCCAGGCCTGCATGGTGGGCGCGGCCATGAACAACTGCGCGCCGTAAAGCGACGCGTCGAGAAACTGCCCACGACCGGTCTTCTCGCGAGCCCAAAGGGCGGTGGTGATACCAAAGGCCGCCATCAACCCACCCATGGCGTCGCCCGAACCCATGCCCAGGTAGATAGGCGGCTGGCCGGGCTCGCCCAGGCGGGTCATCACGCCGATCAATGCCTGCACGGTGAGATCGAAAGACGGCTTGGTCACCGTGCCGCGCGGCCCGTAGCCGCTGCCCATGGCGTAGACCAGGCGCGGGTTTATGGCGGAGAGGTCATCGTAACTCACGCCCCATTTCGACAGCGCGCCGGCGCTCAGGTTGGTGAGAAAAACGTCGGACTTCTCGACGAGGTCGTACATGACCTGGCGTCCTGCGTCGCTCTTGAGGTCAACCGCCATGCTCTTCTTGTTGCGGTTGATGACCAGGAAGTACTGGTTCCAGTCGCCCACGGGCAACGCCTTGATGCTGGCCACGCCACGGCCGAGATCGCCACCCTTCGGGTTCTCAAAGTGTATGACCTCGGCCCCCTGGTCGGCGAGGTGCTGACCGGCCACCGGGCCCTGGAACCACATGGTCAAATCGATGACCCGTATACCGTCGAGTGCGCCTGCCATCAGCCCTCTTCTCCTGGCACTACCGCCCCCGCTGTTGCCGGCCCGGACACGACCCCGGCCTCGCGCAGGCTATCGAGGCGAACCTCGTCCATGCCGTCGAGCGCTAGTAGCAGCTCGTCCGTGTGTTCGCCCACCGCGGGTGCTTCGCGGTGCATGGCCGCGGGCGTATCCTGCATCCACACCGGAAAGCCGAGCGAGCGCTGCCCACCTTCGAGCTCAATAATATAACGGTTGTCGCTGGCCTGGGGGTCGGCGGCCGGAAACTCGTAGCTCTCGATGACGTCGGCCGACATCTGCAGTTCGTTGAAACGCTCGCGCCAGTGGGCTGCCGACTCGAGACGGAACGCCCCGTCAAGCAATTCCATGAGCAGCAAGCGGTTGTCGCCACACCTCAAGTCATGCGTGGCAAATCTCGGGTCGTCGCTGTCCAGGCCCACCAGGCCCGACAGCGCCGGCCACCAGCGATCGGTCTCCGGCATGGTGAGCGTAACCCACAGCCCGTCGCTGGTGGGATACTTGGTACCGCTCATCGGGTTGCCCGCGTCGAGACGCGAAACCGCCTCACAGAACCGCTGGCCGCCGATGGCAAGATAGGCCTGCAGGTCGAGACTGGCGCCGTACATGTTGCCGCCCAGCAGGGAGGCGTCCACCGCCTGCCCCTCGCCAGTGGCGCGACGGTGAAGCAGCGCCGTCACGCCACCCAGCGCCAGCATCACCGAGGTATACATCTGCCCGTGGCCCGGGTAGACCGGCGGCTGTCCGGGCTCGGGTAGTATGGGCATCATGCCGGTGCGCGCGGCTGCCAGCTCGTCAAGCTGAGGCTCGTTTTTATCCGGGCCTTCGGGGCCAAAGGCCGAACCACGCAGGTACACCAGGTCTTCGCGCATCTCGCGCAGGCTATTTTCGTCAAGCCCGCAGCTCTCAAGTTCATCAAGCGCGAGATCGGTGAGAAACACGTCGGCCGTCGCGGCCAGCTCGCGCGCCAGGGCGCGGCCTTCGTCGCTCGAAATATCCACGGCCACGCTGCGACGGTTACGATGCACAAGCGCGCCCATGCAGTCGTTGTCGCCCAGGGCCGGGCGCTCGATGTCGTCGGGAAATTCGCGGCTGCTGCCGTCGGGCGAATCCACGCGCACAACGTCGGCGCCGAAGTCCCCCAGCAGCGTGCCCGCCATGGCGCCCCAGAAAGTGCGCGTGAGATCAACGACCCTTACGTCGTCGAGGGCTCCCGTTGGCTGGCTGCTGGCCACCGGTGGATTACTCTCCTTCCGAGGACCACTCGGCCACTACGGCCAGCGTACGGTCCTCGTACTCGCACTTGTCGGGCAGCTCGCGCCCCAGCCAATCGCGGTAGAAGGTGTCGAGGTCGGGCAGGAACTCAAAATCGGGCGGGCAGCCGCGTGGCACGGCTTCAACCTCGAGCATGCTGCCGCAGCCCGGACAGATGTACTCGCGTAGCTGCACCCAGGCTTCGTCCAGGGCGTCGCGCCCACGATAGATCTCGTCGAGAGCCTGCTGGCTGTCACGCACGTGCACCAGTGCCGACAGTTTCCAGTTTACGCGGTAGTCGCCGTACTCCTGCCCGCACACGCACTTGACCACCCGCTCGCCGTCACGGGCCACGATCATCAGGTGAGGCGTAAGAGGCAAGAGTATGGTGTCGTCCCAGGACACGCGCTCGGTCATTATCTCGAGGAACTTATCAAATCGATCGAGATCCTTGGGGCTCTTGAGCATGTCCTGCACGGCCGGCCAGGGCAGCTCGCCGTCCATCAGGCGGGCAATATCTTCTTTGTGAAACTCGGCCATCGCTCAGCTCTCCTCTTTGCCCGCTTCAGGCAACTCGAAAATAAAATCTTCGGGCAGCCGCCAGAAGGCGCGAAGCTCGTCGCCGTAACCCGGCGACAACTCCATCGAGCTGCGCCACATCTCGATGACAGCCGGATCCATGTTTTCGCAAGCCGCCACGCGCTGGCGTTCCTCGTCCCACCACTGGCGAAACGGTACGGCCTTGCCCTTGCGTTCGTCGCGCAGCTCCTTGCGCTTCCTGGCGGTAGCCTTCTCGTCTACCGTCCAACGGCCGTTGCTCACCGCTACCACGCCGTGCACTCTCTCGGCTACGCCCTCGCGCACCCAGCCCTTGTTGAGATCGTCTTCCACGGCCGCCGGGGCGCGGTCCAGGGGGTCGCCCATCGACTGGGCGCCAGACACCGGGTGAACGATGATGTCATAGTCCTGCAAGGGCTCGGGCGTCACGAAGGGAGCGATTGCGGCGGCCTGGAGGTCCCGCGCCTTGACGTTCTTGGCAATCTGCTGGTCTTCGGGGTCACCGCGTTCGTGCACCAATGGCTTTTGCGCCTCTATGAGTTCCTTGACGTTGGTGTCATGGGCATAGGCCGGGCGGTCGGGCACCGCCGGGTAAGCACCGTACATGCCGTGGTTCGAGATCGTCTTGCTTCGTATACCGGCGCAACCGCACTGGTACTCGATGCCCGGAGTATTGTGCACCATCCACACCGCGGTGTGTCCGAGGCCACCGCGAAAGCGTCCGTAGCCCGCCGAGTCGGGCTCCAGGTTGCGGCCCAGGTAGAGGACGGGATAGTAGAGCTCGGCGATCTCGGCGTTGCCGAAATCAGCGTTGGGCGTGTAGATGCACCAGGCACTGTTTTCGCCGTCGGCAAAACCGCGCGCGGGCGAACCGTTGCAGGCCTGTTCCAGGGTGAGGCCGGCCACGTACTGGCCGTTCTGGTTTATGCCCGAGAACTCGGCCGTCATCGTGGTGCCCGCGCCGGCGGCCATCTCCTCGATGAAACCGCGCATGTGGTACAACCGCCCGAAGACCTCGTAAAGACTGCTCATCCACATCACCGCGGGCGCCCAGGCCACGCCCGACGAAGCCGAAAAATCCTTCTCGAAAGGGTTCGCCCAGGAGCCAGCCGGCGGAGTCTCAACGTCCCAGGAAGCCGACGGCCCCGAGTTGAACATGTCAAAACCCACTATGTGCGAGTAACCGTTGAGCAGTCCCGACTTGAGCGCGGTGGGGCTTATGTTCTCGCCGAAGGGTACCGTGCCGCTCGCGCCCCTGAGCGAGATAGACACGTTGGCGTCGGCCTTGATCTCGAGCTCCATGGGCAGGTTGAACAGGCAGTCGATGTCCTGCTTGGCCAGCAGCACGCGCTTGCCCTTCATGGCAAGGTCCTTGAACTGCGACTTGCGTATACGCCCGGGCACCGCCTGGGTCTTTACCCGGCCCACCGCGTAGCGGCGGCTGTCTTCGACGTATTCCTTGCAGGCGTCACGAAAAAATTCGAGCCCGTACTTGTCGATGACCTCGATAAGTTTTTCGCGCACCGTGATGCAGCCAGCCAGCCGCCCACGCGCGTCGCCCAACACCCAGTCGGGAGTGCGCGTGCGAGACTTGATGCGCATGTCGTACCAAGGATAGAACTTGTCGGCCTCACCCACCTTCTCCATGGCAATACACAGGCCGTCGGAGTAACAGTCGGGATTGAGAAAACCGATCGAGCCCGGGGTCACCGAACCGCAGTCGCTCACGTGAGACACGCAGCTGGTCCAGGCCACCAGCTCGTCCCCATAAAAAATCGGCATGGCCATGTCGAAATCGGGCGCGTGGATACCGCCGTAGTGGGGGTCGTTGTTCTCGAAAATATCGCCCTGGTGAAAACCGGGGTAGTCCTCGTAGTCCAGCTCGATGAAGTTGCGTATCATGTCGGCCAGCAGGCCAGGGTGGGCGGTGATGCCGCGCGACACGCAGACCGCCTCGCCGGTGGGGGTGTGCAGCGCCCACAGCGCATCGCCACCCTCGGCGGCAATGGGCGAACTGGAAACCTTGCAGCCTACCGACCACGCGGCGTTGCAGAGATTCGACAGTATGTGCCACACGGCCTCGTAGGTACCGGGGTCGCTTTCCTTGCGCTCGAGCTTCTCAAGCCCAAAAAGATGCCCCGTATCGGCCAGCTCCCGGTCGTTGACCCTGAGCTGTTCTTTCAGCTTTAACCCACTGGCTTCGCTCATAGTCTTATTTCCCGTTGTGCTGACATAATTGCCGCCCTGCGGCTGCCGAAGGAGATCAAGTGAAACACGTTCTACCTGCCGCGTAATATGTGCAAGGCGAGCGGTTATGGCAACGGCCCACGGCTTGCCGCGGACCCTTCGGCGGTCTAACATTCGGGCAACCCCCGGAGGAACAGCAGCATGAGCGACACCACCAACACCACCGGTACTGCCAGCACGGACAACAAGCCCACGGCCAAGGGCGGCCCCCCGCCGCGCTGGCTGCTCAAGCTGGTAACCCGCGTACACGTCGGGCTGAGCAGGCTGACCGGCGCGCGCCTGGGCAACACCCTGGGCGGCGACGAGGTCTGCTTTGTCGACATGACCGGTGCCCGCAGCGGCCGCCAACTGACCGTACCGCTGATGTACGTACCGCACGGTGACGACGTTCTGCTGGTGGCCTCGCTGGGCGGCGCGCCGAAGAACCCGATCTGGTATCACAACATAGTCAAGAACCCCGGCATCGACATCACTTACCGTGGCGTGAGCAAGAGCTACACGGCCAGGCTGGCCCAGGCCGACGAAAAGCCTGCCCTGTGGCCGGTATGCGACAGTTGCTACGCGCCCTACGCCCACTATCGCAAGCGAACCACCCGCGACATTCCCATCTTCATCTGCTCGCAGGTGTAGTAAGCGCGAGCCCGGGCTCCTACCACAAAACATCCTTTGCCTCATGCCCGAACCGTGGATCCTGTTAACCATCGCGGCTGCCTTCTTGCAGAACATTCGCTCGGCGCTGCAGAAGGATCTCAAGACGAGGCTCAGCAACACGGGAGCGACCTACGTCCGCTTCGCTTTTGGAGCGCCGTTCGCCCTCGTTTACCTACTGGTCCTGACGGTCGGGCTCGACCATCCGCTGCCGAAACCGGGCGGCACCTTCTTTTTTTATGGAGCCCTCGGCGGGATCGGCCAGGTGCTTGCCACTGCCACCCTGCTGCACGCATTCTCGTTTAGAAACTTCGCCGTGAGCACCGCCTACCGGAAGACCGAGCCCCTGCAGGCCGCGGCATTCAGCGTTGCCATTCTCGGGGAGTCGGTGGGAGAGCTGGCAGGGATCGGCATACTGGTGTCGGTCGTGGGCGTGTTGTTGCTCACCGTCTCCCGCCAGGACGTAGCCCGGCACATTTTCCTGGACCGGGGGGCCGGGCTGGGAATGTTATCGGCTGCACTGTTCGCCCTGGCGGGTGTTTCGTACCGGGCAGCCTCGCTCTCCCTGGTATCCGACGGGGGAGCGTTCCTGCGCGCCGGGTTCACGCTTTCCTGCGTATTAGTGTTCCAGGCCGTGATAATGACCCTGTACCTCGCGCTGCGTGAGCCCGGGCAACTGGGCAAGGTGGGCCGGACATGGCGACCGTCGCTGGGGGTTGGGATATGCGGCGCGTCGGCATCGGTAGGCTGGTTTACCGCAATGACAATGCAGAACGTGGCCTACGTGACCGCGCTCGGGCAGGTGGAACTGCTCTTCGCAATGGCAGCTTCGTGGATATTCTTCCGCGAACGGAGTAACCGCCTCGAACTGGCGGGCATGGCCGTCATGCTTGTCGGTATCGTTATACTGATCCTCGAGAGCTGAGCCCGATCAATCCCGCCGCGGCGGCCAGGGCACGAGCGCCGAGGTGCGCCGGGCGTAGTCGGCATAGCCCGGCCGGCGGGCGAGACTGCGCTCGTCCATCATCGGAACGCTCGCAAAGACGAACATCAGAATCATTGCCACTGCGCCTACCCCGGTCCACCACCACCCGGGTGCAGCCGCCAGCCCGAACAGGCACAGCGACACCCAGAACAGTATCTCGCCAAAGTAGTTGGGGTGACGCGAGTAACGCCACAGCCCGCTCGACATGTTTTCGCCCTCGGCGCGCCTGCGTATGAAATTGCGCATCTGTTCGTCGGCGACCAGTTCCAGGCCCACGGCGACCAGTCCAACGACCAGGGCCAGCAGGTCCAGCGCACCGAACTCGCCGCCGCCCAGCACCAGCGCCGGGTAAAGCGGCAGGCAACCGAGCACCACTTGCAAGGCGGGAAAGAGATCAACGAGAAACAACCGGACGGCCCACCGTGGTAACGGCGTCTTCTCGTAAAGATCTACGTAGCGGAAATCCTCGTGTACCAGGCCGGGATAGTCCCGGAACCAGTTCAGGGTGAGCCGCAGCGACCATGCCAGGACCACCACGAGCACGGCCAGCTGTCGGTCGCTCACCCCCTCGCCCGCCGCAAGCGTGAGAAAATAAAGCGCGGCGAATGGAGGCAACACGCTCCACCAGGGGTCAAACACCGACCCGTTGTTGACCGGCAGCATGGCCATGAAGCAGAGCAGCGCGGAGGCGAACAGGCCCGCGCTCATGGCCCACAGCGGGGCGAGGTCAAAGGCGCCGAAGGTCCACCAGGCCAGCCCGACCACCAGCTGGTAAACGAGGACGACGTAGGCCATGGAAGCAAAGCGATCCTGGGTGAAAGCGGGGCGGTTCATGCCCCAGCAGTGACCCCGCGCGCGGGCTGACACAACGCCCGCCCGACGCCGGGTGGCTGCAGCGCGCCGTCTCGTATAGTCAATCGGCGCCTGACAACGGCAAGGAAAACGAAATGCCCGTATTCAAAAACAACGAAACCGAGATCTACTACGAGGAACACGGCGAGGGTTTCCCGCTGCTGCTGCTGGCATCCGGCGGCATGCGCTCCACGCTTCAGATGTGGGACACGCAGCCCTGGAACCCGGTGACGGCGCTGGCCGAACACTTTCGCGTGATAGCCATGGACCAACGCAACGCCGGGAGCTCAACGGCGCCGGTACTGCCCACCGACTCCTGGCAAGTCTATACCGCCGACCAACTTGCCCTGCTCGACCACCTGGGCGTGAACCGCTTCAGCGTCGTGGGCATGTGCATCGGTGGGTCATTCGGCATGGGCTTAATAGAAGCCGCGCCCGAACGCGTGGCGTCGGCCGTACTGTTTCAACCCATTGGCCTCGACGAAACCGGGCCCGAGAATAACCGCGGCGCTTTCCATGAGATGTTCGACCAGTGGGCAAGCGAACTGGTGCCCGAGCGGCCCGGGGTCTCGCCGGATACCTGGCAGGCATTCAAGCACGCCATGTTCGACGGTAACTTCCTGTTCAACGTGTCGCGCGATTTCGTGGCTGGCTGCGACACGCCGCTACTGGTGCTGTGTGGCCGCGACCTGTACCACCCCGAGGTTATTTCCCGCGAGATCGTCGCACTGGCCCCCAACGCAGAGCTGGTGGAGCGGTGGAAAGAGCCCGAACACGTAGAGACCTCCTCGGCGCGGGTGACCGAGTTTCTCAACCAGCACGGCGGCAACTGAAGGCCGCGGCACTGCGCCGGACTGGACTAGGGGTCGCGCGGGACTTAAAAGCAGCCATGCCGGGGCAGAGCTGCCAGTGCCCAGGCAGGCGAGGAGTCGATATGCCTGAAAATACGAAAGCAATGCAGACCAGCTTTACAGCCATGCGCGACGCAAGTCGCGAAGACTACCAGCAGATCGCCCATCACTCGATCGAGTACGGCTCCGGGTTGCCAGGCCGCGTCATGGGGCACCTGGAGATTCTTGCCGGCGACACCGGCGGCTACGCCGTTGACCGGCTCACCCACAGCCTGCAGACCGCCACCCGCGCGCAGCGCGACGGCCGCGACGACGAGTACGTCGTTTGCGCCTTGCTACATGACATCGGCGATACGCTCGCGTGCTTTAACCACGCCGACCTCGCCGCAACGATACTCGAACCTTTCGTGAGTGAGAAGAACCACTGGATCGTCAAGCACCACGGAATCTTCCAAGGCTACTACTTCTTTCATCACCTCGACCTGGACCGCGACATGCGCGACCGTTTTCGCGATCACCCCTACTGGAAAGACTGCGCGGAATTCTGCGAAAAGTACGACCAGAACAGCTTCGACCCCGCCTATGACACGCTGGCGCTGGAACACTTTGAGCCCCTTGTCGAAAGCGTCTTCGCGTCGCTGAAAAAGTCTATCTACCTGGAAGCAGTGACCGCCCAGGCCAGCAACTCGGAATCCCCGTAGAGACCAGAAGACCGCCCATGTCCAAATTGTTTACAGCAACGTCACTTGACAGTGGGACCGCCGCCAGTCGCTGTAACCGCCTGCTGGTACTCTTACTGGGGCTGCTGGCCCTGCAGCCGTTCGTAAGGGGAACACTGGGCACCGTGATAATAGGTGTCACGTTCCTGTCCGTGATCGGACAGGCGGCTGCCGCGCTGGCCGACAGCAGCCGCCACCGGATCACGGTGCTCACGCTCGGGGGCTTGTCCACCCTGGCCCTGATCATAACCATAGTACGACCCCTGGGGAGCACCGAGCAGTACGCGCTTGTTCCTGCGCTGCTCGCGCTCTTCGTTGCATACGTAGGCTGGACCATGCTGGGATTCGTCGTGAGGGGAAATGCCGACACCAGGACCCGCCTGTCGGCGGCGCTGTGCGTCTACCTGCTCGCCGGCCTGGCCTGGAGCATGGTCTACGTAATGGTCTTTCTCATCGACCCGACCAGCTTCACCGGTGCACCGATACAGGAACTGGTCGTAAACAGGGCCGACCCGACTTACACGAGCGACGCGTTCCCGGTTTTCACATACTTCAGTTACGTCACCCTGACCACGCTCGGCTACGGGGACATCACCCCCGTATCGCCGCACGCCAGGACACTGGTCATACTCGAAGCGATCGGCGGCGTACTTTACGTGGGTGTGATGGTTGCCAGCCTGGTGGGTGACCGCTCAACCCAGTCCGTCGAGTGACTCGACATAGCTGGCAGTACACCCTAAAAAGCCCCATCCGCTTTAGTACCGCCATCGCACTTGCGGGTGCCCTGCTGGCCACAGCACCCGCGACCCCATGTTACGCCGCACGGACGATCGACGTCGCGTTCATCATGGACCACCAGCTACAACTGGTCGAAGTCGACGCCATGGTGCGCAAGGAGCTGGAGACACTGCTCGGCGAGGACTTCACTGTACGTTACCCCGAATCAGCCCGCGTGGTTACCGGGGCCGATCCGGTGGTCGCACGCGAAGCGGCCGATAGTTTACTTTCTGACCCTGAGATCGACATTGTTATCGGACTGGGCGCGAGCAGCGCTGTAGAACTCGGCTCGCGCGGCCCACTGGCCAAGCCGGCCTTTGCCGCCCTCGTGTTTGATTCCAAGTTGCTTGGCCTGCCCAGTGATGAAGGGACGAGCGGCGTCACCAACTTCAACTACGTGACCTCCCCCGTCGATTTCGCTCGCCTGGCAGAGTTCGTGCGCGAGGTCACCACCGCCGACAAGATCGCACTGCTGATAGATGGGCGACACCTGTCAGCCTACCCGGCAATAGCCGACCGCATAAAAACGCTGGCGGGGTCGCTCAACGTTCAGGTAGAACTGGTCTCGGTCGGTGATTCCCTCGCCGGCCTCGCAGACAAAATACCTGCCGACGTTGACGCCGTTATCGCTACACCCCTGCTCCGGTTCACGGCCGAACAGGTGAGTGGGCTGGCAACCGACCTGGTCGCGCGCCGCTTGCCGTCTTTCGCCTTCCTGGGCACGCAAGAAGTTGAACTCGGGTTTCTCGCCAGCAACTCCCCGGATTCGGAGTTCATGCGCATCGCCAGGCGTCTATCTTTGAATGTACAACGCACACTGCTCGGCGATGACGCGGCGGAATTCCCCCTGGCGTTGTCGGCCGACGCCGCGGTTACCATAAACGCGAAGACCGCCGTCGATATCGGCAAGGTCCCGGCCTATGACCTTCTTATAAGCGCAAAAATTATTAACGAGGAAGCGCTCAAGGATACCAAGGCAATGACCCTGGCCGAAGCCATGCACAGCAGCGTCCAGGTCAACCTGGACCTGCAGGCCGAGGAACGGGTTGTGGCGGCGGGTCGGTCTGACGTGATGTTGTCCATCGCCAAGTTGCTCCCGCAGGCCCGGGCCTCCTTTCTTGCCACCGTTATCGACGCCGACCGGGCCGCGCAGACCAACGGGCGCACCCCAGAAAAAGACCAGCGGGCCAGGGCCGAGGTCAGCCAGGTAATTTTCGACGAAAAGCTTATGGCCGACGTATCCATACGCAAGCACCTGCTGGCGTCGACAGAGGCGTCCAGGGACCAGGTTCGGCTTGACGTCATCCAGGGGACCGGAATCGCCTTCCTGCAGGTACTGCGCGCCGAGGCCACGCGACGTATCAGGAAAGAGAACGAACGCGTTACGAAGGAGAACCTCAAGCTGGCCGAAACGCGGCGCAAGGTGGGCACGGCCGCGGCAGGCGAAGTATACCGCTGGCGCAGCCAGTTGGCCCGAGATCAAAGGTCGGCAATCTTTGCCTTTCGTGACCGGCGACAGGCCGAGATCGCGCTGAACCGCATCCTCGATCGCGATACCGAGTCGCGGATCACGCTCGATCCGGCCGCGCCTCCGGCGGCGATGCACCTGTTCGGCGACGAGCAGGTACAACAGGCACTGAGCAAGCCCGCGGGTTTCGGAATGATCCGCACGATGCTCGTCGCCGAGGCAATGGGACATTCTCCCGAACTACGAGAAATACAGGAGCAGATTACCGCGCAGCAGCGCGTGCTCGCATCGGCCAGGCGATCGTTCTGGATGCCCACTTTTTCGCTCAACGGGCGCTTTGACCGCGTGGTCGATGAGGGAGGCGACGGATCGGGACTGCGCCTCGACGACGACGACCAGTGGACCGTCGGCTTCGAGGCCGGGATCCCCCTGTTCGAGGGTGGCCGGCGAGTCTTTGCGCAACGGCAGGCCTACGACACCCTTTCGGAACTCAGACTGCGCGAGTCGGCGGCCCGCAAGAGGGTAGACGGGGCCGTGAGGACGGCCGCTTTCCAGGCCTGGTCAAGCCTGATGGCAATAGACTTGTCACGAAGCGCGTCGGAATCGGCCGCCCGCAACCTTGAGCTTGTCACCGGCTCCTACAGCCGGGGCGCCGTCTCGGTCGTTGAACTTCTCGACGCTCAGAACGCCGCGACGACCTCGGCCGACGAAGCGGAGAACGCCGTTTTTGACTACCTGGTAGACCTGCTCTCCCTGCAGCGAGAGATCGGGAGATTCTGGTTGTTCCTTTCAGAAGACGAACGCGCCGCCGAACTAAACAGAGCCCATGTTCAACTAGCCGGCCAGGAGGCACGCTGATGCCAATTCGACCAATGATGCTTCCCTCCCTGCTCCTCGTTCTACTCGCGGCCGCATGCACCGAGGCACCGCCACCCCCCGAGAGGCCGGCGAGGCCTGTCGAAGCGATAGTCGTGTCGAAGCCCGGCGTGGACCGCGTACGGACTTTTTCGGGAACAGTAGAGGCCAACACTACCCTCGAACTGAGCTTTCGCGTCAGCGGACAGCTGGTCAAGGTCAACGTCAACGTCGGTGACATACTCAAAAAAGGTGACACCGTGGCGGTGCTGGACCGTACCGATTTCGAGCTCAAGACACGCGAGGCGCAGGCATCGCTGGCACAGGCGAAGGCCGAGGAAAGAAACGCGCGCGCCAACTATACTCGCATAGGCGACCTGTACGAGGAGCAGAGCGTGTCGCTGACCGATCTGGACGCGGCGCGAGCGCAGGCCGAATCCCGCAAGGCGACGGTTCAATCGCTCGAGCAGAGCCTGGCCCTGGCCAAGCAGCAACTCGAGTATACGACCCTGCTCGCCCCCCAGCGCATGGCGATCACCCAGGTGATCCGTTCCGACAATGAGAACGTTAAGTCCGGTGACCCGGTGGCGGTAGCCGTCTACGGGGAACTGCCCGAAGTGAAAGTAGTGGTGCCGGAGAGCCTGATCTCGCCCATACGCAGGCAGGACCGTGTCGAGGTACGATTTGACGCCATACCCGGCGAGATTGTCGGGGCCGAGGTAACCGAGGTCGGCGTCGCCGCCACCCAGGGTGGCGCAACCTTCCCGGTAACCGTCAGGCTCGACGATAGCGACACCCGGCTGCGCGCAGGCATGGCAGCCAAGGTTGATTTTCGTTTTTCTGCCGGAGTTCACGGGCGACTGGTCGTGCCGGCATACGCGGTGGGGCACGACAGGAAGGGCCACTTCGTCTACGTGCTTGAATCCGGCGAAGACGACACCGCGACCACGAGCAGGGTCGAGGTAACGATAGGCGAGCTCACCGCCCATGGCATAGAAATCACCAGCGGGCTCAGCGGTGGCGAGATCATCGCAAGTGCCGGCGTGCCCAGGATACGCGGAGGAATGAAGGTCCGAGTGCTGCGCACCGACCTCTAGTAACCGTGAACATAGCCAAGATCGCTATCGAGAAGAGCCGCATCACCACGGTTGCGCTTGTGCTGACCGTGTTCGCCGGGATTTCGACTTACAACAGTATGCCCCGCGCCGAGGATCCTGGGTTCACCATCCGGACGGCCGTGGTGACCGCTTATTTTCCCGGGGCCAGCCCCGACCGCGTCGAGCAACTCGTCACCGACAAGATAGAGGAGAAGGTACAGCGCATCCCCGAACTCGACCAGGTCCGCAGCGTGTCCAAGAACGGTGTGTCCATCGTGTACGTCGACATACGAGACGAGTTCGACAACATCCGACCCATCTGGGACAACCTGCGCCGCAAGATGGAAGAAGCCGCGCGCGACCTGCCCAGCAACGTGCACGGCCCCTACGTCAACGACGAGTACGGCGACGTGTACGGGGTGATCCTCACCCTGACCGGTGAGGGATTCGACTACGCCAGGCTCAAGGATGTTGCCGACGAGGTCCGCGACGAACTTCTGTTCGTCAACGACGTGGCCAAGGTCGACGTCGTGGGCATACAGGACGAGAGGGTTTTCGTCGAGTTCTCCAACGCCAGGCTCGCTCGCTACGGCCTTTCGCCGAGCCAGCTCCAGGACATACTTAAAAAACAGAACATCGTCCTGTCGGGGGGAGAGGTATACAACCGCTTCGAGGCCATCACACTGGAGCCCACGGGTAACTTTGATACCGTCGACGACATCCGCCGCGCGGTGGTGCAGCTGCCCGACTCCGATGGCCTGGTCACTCTCGAAGACCTGGCTGACATTTACAGAAGCTACATCGACCCTCCCCAGCGCTTGATGCGTTCGAACGGGGTGCCGAGCCTGGGGCTGGCGGTTTCCATGAGCGACGGTGGCAACGTCATCACGATGGGCGAAGACATCACCCGGCTCGTCGATCGGCTTGCCCCCCAGTACCCGGTAGGGCTGGAAATATCCGTCGCACAATTTCAGCCCGAGGCGGTCTCGCAAAAAGTTTCGGCGTTCCAGGTCAACCTGCTCCAGTCGGTGGCCGTGGTTACCCTGGTCATGCTGATCACCCTTGGCTTGCGTAGCGGCCTGATCGTCGCCTCGCTGGTACCGATGGCAATGGTATCGGCCATCGCCGTCATGGGCCTCCTGGGAATCGGCCTCGACCAGATGTCGCTCGCAGCGCTCATCATCGCGCTCGGGATGCTGGTCGACAACGCCATCGTGATGTCCGAGAGCACGATGACGCAGATGAGCGCGGGCAAGCCCGCCCGGCAGGCGGCTATAGACGCGGCCGGCGAATTGACCATCCCGCTGCTTACCTCGTCTCTCACGACGGCCGCAGCCTTCTTACCCATATTCATAACGCCCAACTCTACGGGTGAGTACACCGGGCCAATTTTTTCGGTCGTGACAATCACCTTGCTGTGTTCGTGGATACTGGCACTGACCATGGTGCCGATGCTGTGCACGCTCTTTCTCAAGGTGAAGGTCCAAGACAAACCCGAGAGCTTCGATTCCAGGCTCTACAAGACATACCGCGGCCTGCTCTTGCCGGCATTGCGCCGTCCGCTGGCCATCGTCGCTGGCGCCGTGTTGCTACTGGTCGTCTCCCTGCGCGCGTTTTCGCTGGTGCCTGTAATTTTCTTCCCCCCCAACGACAGGCCGACTTTTACGCTCGACCTGGAGATGCCCGTCGGTTCGCCCATCGAAAGGACCATCGAGGTGGCTGATGCCATGGACGAGTACATCCGGACGGAACTGGTCGCGGGCGAAGACCGACAGGAAGGAATCTCCAGCTGGACCGCCTATCTCGGCGAGCCACCACCCCGCTTCATACTCACCTATGCGCCACCGGACCGCGGGGCCGAGATCGGAGTTTACCTCTTGAACGCGACCAGTCGACCGGAGGTCGACCGGCTGATGGAGGTCATGGGGACGCACATCGAAAAGACTTTCCCCGACGTGAAGGCCGTCCTGCGTCCGCTCGCGCTCGGACCGCCGGCCTGGCCGCCGGTAGAAATACGGATCGCGGGGTCCGACAAGACCAGGATTTTTGAAATAGTCGACATGGTGAAGGACAAGCTCCGGTCCATCCCGGGCACGTACAACATCGACGATGACTGGGGAGCGGAAACCAAAAAACTGGTCGTCGACATTGACCAGGCACGGGCCTCGCGCGCGCACGTAAGCTCCCAGGACATAGCAGTGTCGCTGCAGACCTACCTGACGGGACTCGAAACGACGGAGTTCCGGGAGGACGACAATTTAATCCCCGTAACGCTGAGGGCCAAGGCCCTGGATCGCAACGACATGGGCAACCTCGAGGGCATCAATGTCTACTCGCAGTCGACCGGGGTGTCGGTACCGCTCAAGCAGGTCGCCGACGTTCGAGTCGCCTGGCAGTCAGCACAGATCCAGCGCCGGGACCGCCGAAAAACCGTGGCGGTAGAATCCGGGGTAAGCGGTGGAATTACCGCCCACGACGTGAACACCCAGCTACGACCCTGGCTTGAAGAAATCTCAGCGCAGTGGCCGGTCGGGTACTCCTGGGAATTTGGTGGTGAAGAAGAAAGCTCGAGCAAGGCCAACGCTGCGCTCGTATCGACCCTGCCGCTCGCGGGCATGTTCATCGTGTTGCTCCTGGTCATGCAGTTCAACTCGATCCGCAAACCGTTGATCATACTGATGACCATTCCGCTGGGCATAATCGGAGTAGTTGTCGGCCTGCTTGTAGCCCGCTCCTACTTCGGGTTCATGACGTTTCTCGGGATAATATCGTTGTCGGGCATAGTCATAAACAATGCCATCGTCCTGCTCGATCGAATACAGACCGAGCTCGACGAGTTCGGCAGGGAGCCGCAGGCAGCGGTGATAGAGGCCGCTCAACGGCGACTACGGCCGATCCTGCTCACGACCACCACCACGGTGACCGGACTTCTGCCGCTGTATCTTGGCGGCGGGCCGATGTGGGAACCGCTGGCGATCGCCATCATGTCGGGGCTGATATTCGCCACCATGCTCACGCTTTGTATCGTGCCCGTCCTGTACGCGCTTTTTTTCAACGTGAGCTTCGCCGACTACACCTACGACTGAGCTCCCCCCCGGCAGCCCAGCCCTGCCTGGACCGGCGACCCCTGAAGCCGCTCGCAACCAGGCTTAGCGCTTAGCCCCCCGGCAGGCGCCCCGATGGATTCCACTTGTCCGAAGCCATCTCCGGCATGTCCGACGTCATACTACGATTCCCCTTCGCCCACCCCGGTTTCCAATCTTCCACCGTCCGCGATGGCACCCACCAGGCCCTGATGCCCAACGGCATACACCGCGCAATGGTCAAGGAAATTGAAGCTGCCTTCGATGACAGCGCGGAGCCCGGGATGTGGGCGGGCAAGCACTTTACCGCGCCACTTGTCACTAGTTGCAACATCAGTGGAGACCCACTGGGCTCTATCGTCGACGAGCAACGGGCTCTCGAGTTCGCCAACAGCCGCGGTGTAGGATTGTTCGTTACCGGCGAAGCTGCAAAGGGAGAGTGCGGATCCTACCCCATTCTCGAGCTTGCCCACGAGGGTGTCTCGGTACGCCGCGAGGGCCCCGACCTGCCGCACCTGCTGCTGCGCCACGTCCGCCACGCTATAACCATCGACCGTTACGCGGCCTAGGATCGGCCGGCGACCGAAAGTGAGCTGGACACTACCCGCTACTCGTTGCGGGTGAGCCAGTAGATGTCGTGCTCGTCGATACGCAGTTTCCATTCGCGGGGAACGAACAGCGTGGTGTTCGAGGCCTCGATGACCGCCAGGCCCTCGATCTCGTTGCCCGGCACAAGTGACTCCATGCGCCATATGTCAGCGTCATTCCACTCGCCCCCCTGGAACACGGGCCGGGTAAACTTGAAGGCTTCCTTGCTGGGTTTCTTGTCAGCCAGCTCGTGGCGCTGCAATCGCGGCTTGACGGTGGCCACCTTGGCGGTCACGCAGACCTCGGTGATCAGGTAGCTGCCCCCCTCGGGTTTCGCCGCCAGTGTGAACATCTTCGTATACAGCTCTTCGAAGGCCGTGATCAACTGCCCCAGTTCGTCCTGGCTCCCAAGCGTGGTCACCGGCGAGTCGACCTCCACGTCCTCGAGCTGACCGAAGTAGCGCACGTAGGCCACCTGGTTGAGAGTGATCTGATCTCGGGTGAAACCCTCTTCCTGCAGCTCTTCGAGCAATTCGGTTTCGAGATCGCGCCAGGCCTGCGCCACCGGTGCCACGTAGGCAAGCCGCGTTGCATCGTCCAGCTCGGGAGTAAGCAGGGCCTGCACGCTTTTGTGGCGTCGGTGCGAGTAGTCCATACACGCGCCGCCCCAGGCCGAGAACCCGCCTGCGTGGGGCACGGTGGCCACCGCCTTCCACGGATGATCGCCCGCGTAGCCCAGCAGGTGCATGGGCCCGCCACCGCCGTAGCCCAGCAGCACGTACTCCCTCAAGTCGTGCCCGACCATGAGGCTGCGCACCAGGTGCTCGCGCATCATCACGTTGAGTAGCTCGAGGCAGGTCTCCGCTGCCACGTAGACGTCCAGCCCCAGGGGGTCGGCTACCTTCTCCTTGAAGGTGTCGTAAGACACCTGCTTGTTTACCGACAGCTTGCCGCCCAGGTAGTTGTCCTCGTTGAGTATCCCCAGCAGCAGGTTGACGTCGTTGATGGTGGGCGTGGTGTTGCCGGCCTCCAGGAAGGCTGGCCCCGGTGTACCGCCGGCCGAGTCGGGCCCGAGCTTGATGCGATTGGTCTGCGGATCGAGCCGTATGTAGGTGCCCGTGCCCGCGCCTATGGAGGTGATGCCCAGCATGGGCACGTTGACGTACATGTCCTGGAAACCGGGCTCGCGGTCGATGGGCAGAACCCCTGCGGTGATGGCACCAGCGTCAAACGACGTGCCGCCCACATCGGAGCACACTATATTGTCCTCGCCTATCACGCTCGACAGGTACTTGGCCCCCATCAGGCCACCCACCGGACCAGACATGGCGGCTTCAAAAAGGCGCGGGTAGCGTATGTTGGTGATGCCGCCGTAACCGAGCACGGTCTTGAGGCTGTGTTCGTAGCCCACGTCCTTCATTTCTTCTTCGATGCGCAGCAGCTGCTTGCGCGCGGGGTCGCTCGCGTAGGCCTGCACCACGGTGGCGTTAGCACGTGACACCTCGCGGGTGGTGGGGGCTACTTCGCTCGACAGCTCGAGCACCACCTCACGGCCGGTCTCTTTCATAACCTCGCGGGCGATCTCGGCTGCGCGCCGTTCGTGGGAAGAATTGTTGAACGACTGCAGAAAGACGATTGCGATGGCTTCCACCTGCTCGTCGACCAGCAGCTCGCGCACGCCCTGCTCCACCTCGTGCTCGTACATGGGGATGACCACCTGCCCGAACATGTCCACTCGCTCGGTCACACCGCGGGCCAGCCTGCGCGGCACCAGCGGCGTGCGGTGCTTGCGATACTGCATGTGGGTGATCTCGGTCCACTGGGCGTTGATGAAGGTCTGCGAGCCGCGGCCCTGGGCGATGATGTCTTCGAACCCGCGGGTGACGATCAGACCGGTGCGGTAGCCGCTCATGTTGATCACGGTGTTGAGCATCGAGGTGCCGGTGTAGATGGCGGTCTCGACCTGGGCGCCGAACTGCGCACCCTGTTCACGGTCTATGCCCATGAACTCAAGCGCTTCCCAGAAGGACTCCATGTAGCCGATGCTCTCGTCCTGCGGCGAAGTGGGCGCCTTGCCTATGACTGTGCGACCTTCTTCATCGACGATGATGACATCGGTCATCGTGCCGCCCGCGTCGCAAGCTACAACATAACGTGACATTCAGCTGATCTCCTTCCCGTTGTGCGCCGGCGGGGAGAAGCGACCCCCCTTTTACCAGCGCGCGGATTATCGATGGCCGCGACTCATATTGCAACACGTTCTAGCCGTAGCAAAGGGCTTTTTACGGCTGTTTTACTCTCAGCCACGGCCGAACAGGCGCCGAAACAGCCGGGCTACGGCGGCCGCAAGGGTGCGCAGCAGCAAAGGCAGCACGCGTATGGCGTTGTCGGCCGGTGACGGCGGCGATGTTCCCGCGGCTGTCGCGCCGGAGTTTGCGGCGCCGGAAATTTCCGCTCCGGAAGGTGCAGCGCCAGCCTCGAGCTCGGCTTTGAGCTTGCGCACGAACTGCTTGAACAGCTGGTCGGACACGCCCTTTATCATGCGCCCGCCCACCTGCATCAGCCGACCGGTAATATCCACCGCCGCGAGCACGGTGACAGCGGTTGTGCCATTGTCGCCTGCGGTCACGGTGGCGGTCATGGTCGCGCGGGCCGTACCACCGCCGGTCTCTCTACCCTCGGCCAGCATCTCGAGCAGGCCCGCTGCCTGGTCGGCCTTCTGCATGCACACGTTCCCCTTGTAGGCCGCTGAGACCGCGCCCACCTTTATGCGAACCGAGCCGCGAAAATTTTTGTCGTCGATGACCTCGTCCAGTGTTGCACCGGGCATGCAAGGAGCCACGCGATGCGGGTCCATGACAAACGCCCACACCTGATCGACGGGCGCGTCAACTTCAAACTGCTGCTTGATCTCTATTGCCATCGTTTTCCTTTGCGGGTAGTAGCGCCGACCAGTTAGCCCATGCGCGGCTCTTTTTTCAAGTCACCCGCGTCGATCATATCGGCCAGCGCCCGTTGGTAATCTTCGGGGCTGTCGAGGTCTACCGGGCCAGGCCCGGTAATTTTTATTTCGAGCAACAGCCCGGGGTCGGCCGCGAACAATTCACGCGCGCCCTGCTCACCCGAAAGGCCTTTGACCGCCGGCCACAGCGACCGCCCGAGCAGCACGGGATGGCCGGGTACTACTTCGCCTTGACGACCCGCGTAGACCGGTCGCGCGGCCTCGCGACCACCCGCCGCCCAGCCCGCTATCACCCGCTCGACCAACGCGTGACCCAGCGTCGGTTGATCGGCCAGCAGCACCGCAGCCGCCTCGCTCGTGGGAGAGCAGGCCGCCAGGCCCGCTTGCAGCGACGAGGCCACGCCGCGGGCGTAGTCCCGGTTGCGGGCTATCGTGATCCGCGCGTCGTCCATCTGCTCGAGCAGCGCGGCCACGCGCTCGGCCTCGCGACCCAGCACGACCACCAGCTCGCAGAACTCAACCCGCAACAACTCGGCCGTCACCGCCTCTATCAGCGTGACCTCACCCCAGGGCAGCAGCGGCTTGCACTCGCCCATACGCGAAGAAGCCCCCGCGGTAAGCAATACTCCGCTGACCTGGTTCCGGCGGGTCACGACAGTGTCCGGCCGTGGCGCGCAGCCACCAGCTCGGCGAGCACGGCCACCGCTATCTCGGCGGGCTCGCGACCACCGAGATCAAGTCCCACCGGCCCGTGGACCCGGTCGAGTTTTTTTTCTTCGACGCCACGCGCGGCCAGCTCCCGACGACGACGGGCCTGGGTGCTTCGACTGCCCAGCGCGCCCACGTAGCGTATGTCTCCGGAGAGCGCAGCTTCGAGCGCCGGCAGGTCAAATTTTTCGTCGTGGCTGAGCGTAACGACGCTGGCCGTTGTCGGCAGATCCTCTCGCTCGAAAACTTCCTGCGGCCACTCACACAGAAGCGCGCTCGCCTGTTGAAAACGATCGCGTCGGGCAAAGGCGGCGCGCGGGTCTATGACCGTCACCGCAAAGCCGGTGGCCGAGGCCATGCGGCACAGGTGGGCCGCGGTGTCGGTCGCTCCCACGATGTACAACTGCTCGTCGGGCTCCAGCTGTTCGAAAAATACCTCGTCAGAGTCTCG
>Ga0302132_10000072_pt1 | contig 46146 bp, 44 predicted proteins | sample CB9_321_MG_FD_203113 | JGI IMG/M metagenome (GOLD analysis project Ga0302132, IMG submission 203113) | Marine microbial communities from Western Arctic Ocean, Canada - CB9_32.1 | ecosystem: Environmental > Aquatic > Marine > Oceanic | place: Canada: Western Arctic Ocean | collected 2017-09-19
ATCCATCCCGCCAACAGAACCACCGCCAGCCATATAGTTAATCTTATCAAGTAGACCTCTGTGCTTTTTAGAGGATTTAGCGTTTACAACATATTCATTGGGAGTAAGCATCGCGGGAACAGTGTCGCTCCCTTTCGGGGTGAACATCCCTTTACTCGCATACACAACACCACCCCTGTTATAGTGAGGCGTAACAACTGGCGTCCCTGAACCGTGTGGCAAATTCTTATTCTGGGGACCAACAGTCAGTTGCATTTGTAACTTGTACTGCTGGTTAGCCTGATTTATTGTGTTAACCAAAGCTGCCTCGGCAGTCGCTCTATCTGCGTTCGCTTGCTGTAGGATGACTTGTTGCTGGTTATACTCGTTTCTTAATCCTTCTAATCTTCCTCCGGTATATAGATCACCGAATTCCTTAATTAAATTTTCCGTGTTCGCAATTGCAATTTGACCTTCTGGACCCGTCGCCCATTCTGTCCCAACCGCGTTTGCTTGCATGGACGCTTTAACATCGGCGGGGGCTGTTCGTTCTTCTTGCATCGCTCCCTGATACATTCTAAGTGCGTTAGGTAATGATGTGCCACTCCCCGGCTGCATAGCTTGGGCTACATGCCCCCAATTTTCCTTCATGGCTTCGATTGAAGACGTTTGGTCTACGCCACCATGCCAAGCTTCATCATCTAAGGCTGTCTCTAATGCACGAAATCTTTGCTCAGCAATTTGTCTCACCCGATTCTTGAGCCAATCGGTTTGGCTTTTAAATGAACCCTGTGCATCCGCCATAGATGTCGTTTTCCAATCGAGCCCCTGCTTGTTACCTCCTGTGCTGGCTGTTGACATATGGGTCCGTGTGGCATTCGGAGACATTGATGATCCGCCCGGTGCGCTGGTTGCGCCTACGCTAAATTCAAATACTCTATTAAATCTTTGTATTGCTTCTAACCTTGCGTTATCTCCTCTCGCTCCAGCTTCCACGCCTTTGCCAGCGTGTCTAAATGCTTCTTGCTGCTTGCTTTGCGCTGTCTGAAGCAAGGTTTGTTTGTTTAAGAGATTTGATATAGTTGAGTTTAACCCACCTAAAGTAGTTCCTCCGGTTATTGAGGTTGATCCCGTGCCAAGCACTTGAACAAGAGCGTTCTTCATCGCTGGCTGCATTCTTGTGGATTGCGCTTGGCTTTCTCTTGTTAAATCGAGAGATAAGGAAACAAGTTCCTGCTTAACTTCTTCTATCTTCTGAGGAAGGATATCTTTCAATTGACCAGCTACTTGTTGCATTGCTATCCCAAGGAGTTTGTCGCTCTCCGGTTCCTTCATCCAACCCCTATCACCGAGGTCAACACCCAGTTTCTGTTCTGCGTAAGTAGCTGCTTGGGCCATTTGTTGTGCCCTACCCGCGACTGCTGTACCAACTAAATCGGGCGGGAGGTCTTTCATGCCTAATGAATTCTTCATGAAGTCAGCAAGACCCAACGCTGCTCTTCCTTCTTGGATACCGGGCGACACACTTATTGCATTCATTGCGTCAGCAAGCTCATCTATTCTCCCTAATGAAGTATGCGTTCCTCTAGAAAATTCTTCTATACCACCAAGCAATTCTAAGTTAGCCATCAAACTAATCATCTCTACGCTATACTTATTTTGCATTTCCAGAAGCCTGACCTGAGAGAACATCGCATCTTGTTGTTTAATGAGAGCTATGTTCGATGAGAGAGTGGCGTCCTCTAAGGACTCAAGAATTTTGTTTCGCAGTGCGCTATCGTTTTTGATAACAGATAGAGAAGCGTTAGAATCTATTTGGCCTGTTACGTAATCTAACATCCCTGTGCCAGTTCCTCCTCCACCAGCCATTCTTTTATCAACCAAGTCCATCAATAGACTCATAGCGTCCGCAGCGGGTTTAGTTTTACTAGCTTTAAGTTCTAGCTCTTGCCTTCTGGCATCGTCTCCACCTATGGATGCATCGAATGCTTTCGTCATATTGTCCGTCGTCCGCTTGAATACATCCGTGATTCCCTTTTGAAGCCCCAGCTTATAAGAAGCATCTATTTGTTCGAGGGCTCCAGCGTTCTGCGACATAGCCCCTGACATGTTAGACATGTTAGTTAGGTTTTGTTTGCTTCTAGAGCCTAAGAATGGAGACATTTTCGCGATCTGCATCCCCATCTCGCTAGTTTTGAGATTTCTGGCTGCATTTGCCCTACCTAAGTTAATTTCTTCTCTACCAGCATGAAGAGTAGCCATCCTTGCAATATAACTTGCGATTTTTTGGGTGGTATCAGCGAGGTGCTCGTTGTACTCCTCATGGGCTGTTTTTAATTTTCCTAAATGGTCTCGCTGTGTCTCGATAACACGTTTAGAAATCTTCGTGTATTCCTCCGCAGCCAACATATCAATCATCCGCGATTTAAACTGAACAGCCAGCGCATTGATTTCGTCAATTTTCAGGTTCTCTAGAATCCTCGAATCTCCACCAAAGGCATCAAACAACTCTTTCATTCCTGCTGCGCTCTCCCAAGCAGCATCCCCTGTCTTGGAAGTGATGCTCTCCAAAGCCTTAAGAGATTTGTTTAAATCTATATTTGAATAATCAAATGTTTGGAAGAACTTGTCCCCCATCGATTCAAGCTGCATTTCTCCTGCGGTACTCGATGTCAGAGAGGGTCTTTCAATGAGTCTGTTTAAATCACCATATGTTCGAAAACCTTTACGTGCAAATTGACCAGAGTTTTGGAGCCTTGTTTCTTGAGAATCGTCAACTTTTCTTTGCATTCTGGACCCCGTGTCCTGTCCAATAAGCGAAGCAGGAAGATCAAGAAGGCCAAACCCCGTTGTCCATGAGGAATCTTTTGCGAATGAGCCCCACAATCCCGGCTCACCTTTCCTAGCCATTTCATAGGTATCCTTTCTTTGCGCCTCAGTCTCTGCCTTAGCTGAAAGTCTTCTTTGAGCCTTCGCCATTGCTGTTGCAAGTTTATCTGGAGCATACATGTTAGACAAAATACCGCCTCTTTCAGCACTCGGAATACCCATCATGGTTTCCATGAGGTCTGTTCTCCGATTGTTAAGGTCGCCGGGAGTCTGTCTTCCTGAAGGGTCCAATAAGGCTTGTTGATAGCTAGTTAAAGCCTGAGAAAATCTACCTGTGCTATTATTGAAATCATTTAATTGCTTAGCAGCTTTTTCAGCAGCTTCAGCGAGATCGGGCATTTGGTCGGTTGCAGCCTCTTCAACTGCGGAAGCCCAAAGGGCTAAGCCAGCAGCGATGCCAATTCCTCCACCAATAGCTACGGCAGCAGCACCAGAACCTACCATGCCTCCCACCATCATTCCCATACCCGCCATTCCTGCTCCAGTACCAGCAGCTTGAACCCCGGCAGCTTTCATTCTGCCTTCTCTGGTATTCGTATTTACGTTACCAGCCATCATCCCGCCTATCATCGGGCCAGCAAACGCCATCGGCATCGCAAATTTATTCCCTGCTCCAAGGCCACGCGACATCATACCCTTCATGTACCCGCCCTTACTTTCTTTCCAAGACTGCAATGCCTTTCCAGTGAATGGGTCTTTCGGCTTCAGAGCATTGGCTGCATCCTGTTTGGCTATTTTTAGCCTTTCAGCGTCGGCCTTTGCCTGTTGAAGGCGAGCTTTCTGAGTAGCTTTTGCATCTTTTTGCTCTTGTGCAACTGGTTGATGTTGCATTTTGGCTTGCTCAAATTGTCTTCGCAGCCGATCTTCCTGCTCCATTTTCCAGCCCCCAAAACCACCACTATAACCTCCCCTAGCAGCGTTCATATATTGATTATATAATCCTCCGGTTCCGGGGGCCATAGCACCCGAAGTAGTCGCAGCAGCTTGAGCTTTGAACTCTTGGTATGCCAATCTCGCCGTCTTAACGTTCTGCCCTTCGGCCTTCATGAGCCTTTTCTTCTCAGCTTCGATCTTATTAAGTTGCTGTCGCTCTCTTTCGTAAAGTTTCCTTGCTCTTTTCTCGTCTGCATCGGCCTTCTTCTTTATCTCCCGTAACTCTGCTTTATTTGCTTTCCCGGCTTGTCCTGCTTGGCCCATGAATCCCATAGCCATCATAGACATCATCATCCCCATTTCCATGCCACCACCCTCAAAGAAGCTTGGGACATGCCCTTGAGATTTCCCTTGTAAGCCCATCCCTGATGAGCCCAAGGTGGAACGTGGTTGACCCGCTGCTAAGTGTTGATTAATGGCAGCAGAAAGACTCCCTTGAGTGCTAGTGTAAACACCTACCCCAACTCTTGGGTCATGCCCAATTCTAGGAGTTCCACCCTTGCCTCCCATTTGAATCCCTCGCTTTTCCCCACCAATCGCATCGCTCAGAGGAGAGAACCCCGGAATAAAACCCTTAGCAAAGCCTCTCACTGGTGCTCCGTAGGAGGACGTACCACCGGAGCCATAAGGCATCATCCCCGTTAATCTACCGTGCTGTTGAAATGGATTATCTAAATTACCTAGGTTTTCCCATTTGCCTTTCCCGGAAATTCTCATGGACCCAATATCAACTAATTTGAAATTTGCATCTTGTCCCTTTCCGCTTATTGCCCACTCCAGCATCTTCTTTTTTGCGTTGGCTGGAAGTAGTCCCTTTCCGTGTATCTCCGTTGCTTTTGCTATCGCCTTATCAAGGTTGGAGAACATTGCGTTGCCCCCATGAGCATCGCCAATCTGAATACCCATCCTAGTATCCATCTCTCTTACGTGGTGTCGCTGGGCATCGGCATGAGTTTTTCTAAGAAGTGACTGAACCCCGGTTGGGGCTTTTATATAGTCTTTGTTCTTCATCATTTGGTTGAAATCACCATCTCGATGTAGCCCGACTTTAAATTGCCCCCCTGAAAGTGGCATTACTGTTGGCATGTTTTTCCCAAACGCTTGAGAAATACCGGGAATGGGGGCTCCCATTTCAGCTAATTTTTGGGCAATGATGGCTTCCGATTCCGGGGAAACGAAACCTCCAAGTTTCTCGCCTACTAATCTATTTTCAGATGTCCCTGCTTTCCACACATCTGAATATTTGAAATCACCAACTCTTGAGACACTAAACTTACCCTTTTGCTCCATTATTTTACCGAGTATCCCAGTTTGATTTCTAGGTATATCGCCAGCATATCTAAGAACTTCGTTTGCCAGTATATGACTATCAAGTTTTGTTGCTTCTATTGGCGAACTTCTATCCCATCTTCCCACACTTTTTTTACCACCGGGAAGTCCTAACTCATTTGCTTTTTTGAAGGCTGCACCTGATACATCTCTGGGCATCTTTACCGCGATTCCGGTATTCCCAATCGTATACATCCTACCAAAAGCACTTTCTACAGGTATATGATTAAACGCAGCAGCCCCTTGGGTCCTTACCGCATCTAGAACACCTGTTTTCCTAACTAATTCCCCTAGCCCTATTTCGTACTCACTCTGCTTTGATCCTTTTAGCCAGCTAGTTTCCGCTTGCTGGTACTTATTCATTTCAATAAGATGCTTATCAATGTCTATCTTTTTTCCGGCAGCATCTTTCCCCGCAAGGGCTTCTCTGTACCTAGGTTTAGGCATTGGTGGCAGATTGGGTTTGGGCATTCTCGGCGCACCGCCTCGCGGTTTGGGTAGTGATGGCAGCTTGGGTAAATTGGGGCTCGCGTTTGTTGAGGAAAACGAACTATGAAGAGACGCGCTCTTGCGTTTCTGCATTGCAGTTGGAACCAGCCATTCCCTAACGCTAACCAGATCGCCTGTCTTCATTGCGGTCATTAATTCTGGAACTTGATATTTAGAACCGTACTGGCCACCTAGCCTATGAAGCTGTTTTTCTAAAAACTTCATTTCATTTATCTGAGCACGGCGTTCTGGGTTTTTCCATCTCTTTGCGTGTCTTGTGCCCAACTTAAATGCGGGTGCTGCTTTGATCCCTGATGCTCCCTTAACCATGCTTGGGTGTTTAAGCATCAAATATCTTTCCACCATTTTCTTGAAATTAGCAGTCAGGTTGAAGCCCGGTATCCCAGTTATTTCGCCAGAGGTCTGAGTTACATTTTTAGGTTTATAGTTTTTTAATCCAAAAAGTGATCCCATTTCAACGGGGGCTTCACCGCGCTTCAGCAACCCAAGTATTTTTTGGACTTGATGAATGTTAGCTGCTGCTTCGTGTTCGACGGCTCCTACGCTACTAGGGTGGATTCTGTCAAAATACTTAGATGGGTTAATCCCTTTTGGCATGCTCTTAAAATGTCCGGGGTCTACAACATGAAGATGACCTCCCTCAGATACTTGTTTAAGAAGCGTAGCCTCATGATCAAAAAGACTTTGACCATTTTTTGGAACCCCACCTGTTTTTTGCATGTAATTAGAGGCCATTTTGATTCCGTCATTTGAAATCATTATGTTTCCAGCATGTAAATCAGATGGCAAAAAGGACTTCCCTAAACCAGCTTGACCCACCATCGCCTTCTCTTCCATCAACATGGCGGGATATCTATTAGCCCACTTGTGAACTTTAGCCCCAATACTATCTGCCATAAGCGGGTTCACTCCTTGGCTTATTAAATATTTTGTTGATTCTCTATGCGCTTTTGAAAGTTCTACCCCGTTGACTATGGGCTTAATCATTCCTGCTTGAGGGAACATTCCAATTCCCGGCGTTACTGGATAACTCGATTTTCCAAAAATTCCCAAAGGTACATCTAATCCTCTGCCCATGCCTCTCACAATTTCTCTTCTCACGGACGCAGGAACATTCCCCATTCCTGCTAACATGGCGTATTCACCATAGTTCTTTCGAGATTGGTGACTACCCCCCATGAAAGCTCCCGCATTCGTCCCTTGCCTCATTCCCGCTAATACAGACTCTGGGTTTCTCCCTAATCCGTGTGCCCCAGTACCTTGGCCCGGAATTTGAATTCCGGGTCCAGTACCAGAACGACTTCCTGCACCTGTTCTCGTATGAAAAGCTTTTATCCCCCAAGGAAGGTCTCCTAATTTAAAGAATGCACCATCTATGCCTCTTCCCATTGGGGTAAGGTCATTTTTATTTGCTTTCCCAGCCCACTTGGATATTCCTTGCATCACTTCCGTCTGTTCTTTTCTGGACATTCCGTAACCAAGATGGCCCGGAATTTTCGTAGCTATATTTCTGAAAACAGAAAAATTTGGAACATAAGGATTTATTCCTGTCTGAGCCATAGAAGCTGTCCTGTGCTGTTTTCCAGCTTTAGAAGACAAGGGTGGATTAATAAACGGCTGTGAAAATCCGGGGACATGCTTCACCTTTTCAGCACCATTATAAGTTACTCTTCCGAGACCCGGCATAGACATCTGCTTAATTGGGCCAGCTTTATAGCCACCCATTGCAGCCCCAATTCCTTCAGAAACAGGTCCCGCTGAAGAGAAGCTCGGTATATGCCCTTCGCTCCTAGTCCTAGATGGAAATGGACTATGCCAGTTCCTTGGGGTAGGAGGTCTCCCTTTTAGTGCCATGCCAGCGGTTCCCATCATCAGACCGGGACCCATTGCTGCCATTCTCATGATTTGTTGACTTATCTGAGCCCTTATAATTTGTTCTTCTTTCAGCTTTTGAACGATCATGTTCTGGACTTGAACAAAGTTCATGCCCTTAGCAACCGCATCTCCGATTAACTTTGGGTTTGCAGATAGAAGGCCAGTTATTTCCTTCTGTAAGGTAGCTTGCTGACTAGCCAATGTGTTTATGCCAAGTAGGCTTGATACCGATTGCTTAAGAAATCCAGCGAATTGATAGACTAGTTTGCCAATGAGAGCTAAGCCTACTGCCATACCGGGACCAGAGATCATTTTGCCTATCCCCTCGAATAAACCAGTAACCGTTTTTCCTATCCCTGAGTCTGGGTCTAAATTAGAAATCGCACTCATGATACCGTTAACGGTATCAAAAACTTTCTTTAGTGCTGGACCAGCAACTGACTTTCCCATCCCAGCAGCGAACTGCTTCATGTTCTGGACTGTCTCGTTTATTAATGCAGCTATTGTTGAATTCAGTTCATCATTTCTTCTGATGGCCTGATCGGTTGATTTGTTCGCTACGTCAAGGGCATTTCTGTAAATTGAATACTGGCTACTCAAGTCACGTATTGCAGATTTCAGTGTGTTGACCTGATACAACCCGCCCATTAGCTGGGTAATATGAGATTGTTGTGAGTGGCTTAGAGTATCGTATTTTTGCGCTAGTTCCTCAAGGATATGCAGTGTGCTCTTCATTTGCCCACTGGTTTGCTTCGTCTTAATGCCTATCATCTCAAGCATCTCCAAAGTTTTCGGTCTTTGGATTTTCGTGAAGATAGACTTGAATGCGTTACCTATAACAGCCCCACCACGAGCGGTGTTTTGCTGAGCAGCGGTCACGATGGCAATTAGCTGATTAAAACTTACCCCAGCTTCTTTCGCGGTACTACCAGCCCGTTTAAGTGCTTCAGCTAAATCGTTTGAGCTTACAGCAAAAGCAGCATCGACGTTTGCCATTCTGTTAACCACCGCAGTGGAATCTAATCCAGCCTCATTAAATCCGTTGATGGCAGCAGTTAATGACTCGACAGCAGATTTCGCATCCATGCCCGTTATTCGGACAAGGATCATAGCGTCTCTGACTCTCTTAAGTGATGATTCTGTTCCTAAACCTTGACGAGCCAACTCACTCATGGCCTCTGAAACAGTTTGAAAACTTTGACCCGTCTTCCCGGCTATCCTGAACAGTTCACTACCTACCCTTGCAAGTCCCGAAGATGTCTCCCCTAAGATTACATTTATGTCCTTTAGTCTTTTCTCTACGTCTACAGTAGACTTAACTACTTCTGACATAGCCCGTGCAACACCATAGATAATCCCAGCGGAAGCACCGAACGCGATGACACGGGCATTTGAAGCCTCCATCGCTTTTGTGAATTCGTTGGCGTTCGCGGTAGCTGCTGACAAGCCAGAGCCTAATGGTCTCAAATTCGCACCGCCACCACGACCACCGCTCATCCTTCCCCCAACGTTTATTTTGGGAGCAGACCTCTCAGCTTTACGAACCGCCCTTCTGACATCGGCAGACAGTTTTCTTGAGTCAACCGTTGCGGTAACCGTAAATGTAGCAGAACTTCTTGGCATTTATTCCTTAGACCTTTCGGGTCCAACATTTTCAGCAGGACCTGTACTCCTAATTACACCTAATCTTTTCCTACTCCATGTAATTTTATAAGGTCTGCCATGTCCAATTTTCCTCCTTTTTGGGCAGCTTCTGCATCGAGACTGATAGAATCGTGCTCTCCTTGCCCTATGCCCAGCCTCTTTAAGTCTTCTTTAGTTGCGCCAACTAAGCTAGTTCCTTGTGCTCCCGACGCTGCTCTTTGAGATTCGGCAGATTTACCAGCTTTAGCATCTAATTTAGTCATCGCTTCTTCTGCTGATTTAGATTGTTCAAACCAGTTTATTAACTCGTCTGGGTCTTCCATGAATTCTTCTGGTGGTGGATTTTTTGAATTCTGCAACAAATGTTTAAAATATTTTCCCTGACCGAATAATGAAACCTGATTAAATGTTAAGTTTACGATTGCTTTGCCAAAAAAAACAAAGGGGTTGTCGTCACAAAGGTAGAAGCTATTTAAGAAGTACGGCATTAAAGCCATCCTTTTTAAATTTTCAGAAGAAAACTTTTTGTAAACATCGTTGTATACCTCCAGCAAACCAGACAGTTTTCGCTCATCTAAATGGTCGAATTCTTCCTCATTGAAAAAAAACTCTGTGCATTTTTCATCTTTGAATAAACCTGTCGAGAGATGATATTCGTTAGCTTTCTTATCCGAATATCCCTCTGCTGTTAGCCCAAGTAGTTCCCTCTTTTTCTGGAGAAGCCTCAAGAGTTCTTCTTCTGTATCTTTTACTTTTTGCTTTAGCGTATCTTGCTGAGACTTAAGAAACATTCTCGATAAGGAAAGCTTCAGATTTTTATGGTACGCCTGAAGTTCGCCTACTGATATATCATCTCCCTTTGACCAAAGCTCCTCTTCTATTAGGTACTCTGTTTTCTCTTCTTCCGTAGGTAACCCTTCATTCTTGGCTTTTTCCAGTGACTCGAACCTAACAACGTCAACCTTATTTGAATCAAACGCGCTGTTATGCTTTATGTAACCTTCTATATCTTTGTCCTTTACTTTGGTAACCCCCTCAAGAAGCTGAGTATAAAGAAGTCTTAGCTCTTCTTTACTGCATAATGGTTTCTCTTTTTTTTCCTCACTCATAAAAAAACCCCACACTAATTCTAGGTGGGGATTTGTTTGTAGTTAACTATATTTTATTTTTCACCTTCTGCCTTCGTATCTGCTTGCTCCTCTCCTTCTTTAGATTCTTTATGCGTATGTTCCTCTTCTCCACCTTCATGAGAATGGACAGTTCCATCCTCGTGCTTGTGTTCTGGTTTATCCTCTTTGGCTTCTTTTTTCTTCTTAGCCTTTTTGGGTTTAGGCTTTTCTTCCTCTGGCTCTTCTTTGATGGCCTCAAGCTCTTCTTGTTCCGCAACAGCTTTGTCTGTTTTTTCTGCCATCTCATCAAGCTCCTCTGACATCTCTTTCATCTTTTCCTGCTCTGAAGCAATGACATCATCTATATCGTTTTCCCTTCTTTCGCTATCGATTTCCGACTCCGTTAGGCTACTAGCTAACTGCTCAAATTCTTCTTTTGTCCCTGCTTTGCCTACGTACCAGAAACTCACAAAGTAGGCGAACTTACGCATTACTTCAGCAGAAAACTCATCTTGATCTTCGTTCTCCTCCATATCGTCATAAGAGTCGAGCCTAGCTCCTATGTCTCCTGTCCCGAAGTAAGGCAAGTCGCTTGTCTCGTTGATTTCTTCGTCTAGTGCTTCCTCATGTGCAAGCATCAGCGTCCACCACATGATAGTTTTGTTCCTCGCTCTATTCTCTGCTGTTTGATCGAAGATGCTTTGTTGCGCCGATTCAAAATCCTGAATGCGCTCTTTTATTTCGATCATTGCCTTTATGGTCGTATTGAGCTTTTCTTGCTGTTCTTCGGTTCTAGTCGCCTTCTCTATTAAGGAAAGTCTTTGGTATTCGTTCTGTAATTCGAATAAAGTAAAATACTGAGCAGAGTACCTTTTCTTGTCTTCTTCACTCAATACACCTCCGTCATTGTCAAACCTCTTCGCCATCAGGGCTCTAGTCATCATCCCCGCCTTAATTCCTTCCGACAATTTTACTCCGTAGTACAACTCTGCTTCGTCGTACATTTTCCTTGTTGGCTTCCTGATGAAGAACTGTCTTGTCACATTTTTCCTTGTTGGCTTAGTGGTCTTGACCTCGTTGCCTTCTTCATCCTTAGACACGACAGTCTCCGTGTCTTCTATCTCCTGAGTCATTGAGAATTTATATAACTTTTTCATGTTAATGATCTTATATAACTTTTTGTGTTCTTAAAGTTCGCTCTGCCTCCAATTAATACAAAAAATTGGTTTTGTTTTTTTGGGTTCCATTCGTCGAATTTTTGCAAAAAAGTTTTCCCCTTGATCCCAGTAACGGAATCAAATTGTACTCCGAAGTTTTGCTCAAGCTTCCTTTGTGTGCTTTGATATTTGAGCCGTTCTTCAATAACATTTTCCACATCCCTCATTTTAACTTAATGTCAAAACTATCTAAATATTCCTCTAATTCCCTTACCGTGTCGTTTCCTTGATCGAGGATACGCTTCCTATATCTCTGAAAATCCTCTTCGCTGATATTATACCCATCGGTGTTTATATCCTCTAAGATAAATAGGAAATTCTTATAGAGATTCTTAACCTTTCGGTTAACCTGAAAAGACAGAAATTGCCTAAATTTTTCGTCCCGTTCTTCCATAGCCTTCTATTATACCTTTACCTACTATAATCTACACATTTTAAGAAAAATGTGGAAATAAAAAAACCCCCCGGAAAACCGGGGGGTTAGGTTAATGTTATTTAACTTGATTACTGCTGGGCTGAAGTATCTCTCTCCATGCTCAAGCTATCGTGAGCAACACCGCTCATCCACAACCCTTGGTTGGCTTGGTTAGGCCCACCAATTTGTGTAGCGAACTCGAATGTAACACTCTTGTTCGAACCGATATCAGAGCTAAAGGACTGCGAGTTAACTTTGCAATTCTTCAGGCGATACTGGACAAAGATGTCCTTAGACTTATCAGCTACCGCAGAGCAGTTGGTCGGTCTTAGGAGGTTCACCCGAATATCGTATGACTCATCACAGTTGATCAGGTCATTCAAGCTACCCGTTTGTAGGTCAGCAACCAATGCGTCAATGCTCATCGTAGCGGTAACCGGGAAAGTAATTTCACGGGTAAACGCATAACGAGAACCAAGTTTTAAGATTGGTTCGCGAGGCAGATCAATCGATATGCTGTAAGACTGAATCTTAGCATCCGCTTGTTCCACTCCGTCACCAAGTCTAGCACCGGGAGCATCATAATCAGACGAATCAAGAGTCATAGCGTTATCTTGAGAAGCTATTCCCTCACCCGCTGTTTTCTTGAATTCGAACGTAATATCACCCGGACGCAACACGCTGATCATCAGATCACCAGTACCAGCACTACCAGTGGCAATAGGCAACCTAAAGTCGCCATTATCAGCCAAGGCGGGAAGGGCATCAGCCATTCTTGTTCCGTCTTCTGGGTTAACTGCTGGGTTATCTCCAGAAACCGAGTTCTGGAAGGTCATGTTTAGAGCCTCAATGTTAACAGTAGCAGTTGGGAAACCTCCCACGGCTGCTTCAGTTGAGTAAGAGGTTACATAACCATTACCCAACGCAATGGTTGAGCACTCAGTATCTGTGGTATCAAGAATAGCATCAATACCCTCTTTAGAGGTTCTGATGTAGTAATTCTTATCGTCTTGCGTTTTATCAATTAAATTCTTAACGCAAGTATAGCTCCCATCAACAACAAAGCCCAAGGCTCTCTCGTTCTGCAAGTTTGCTAACAGGTACGAAAAATCTAAGGTTACGGTTGGGGTATCAAGGTTTACCCGATCAATAGCTGCTAACTCGCCAAACTGATTAACATCTGTTCTCTCAATATTGAAAGAGTAGTTGGCAGTTTGGATTCTATGCAACTGTTTGATTCGGTCAGCAAAAGGTCCCCCTGCTGGCTGTGCGCCAGTTGAAGGAGTTGGACCCACATACAGGGCCTCACTTTGGTAAATAACTCTATTTCTAGGCATAATATAAAATCCTTTTCAGGTTAAATAACACGTATATTGTAACTACATTCTTTATTACAGCGCGGAAGTGGAAATGAGAACTAGAAAAGCTACGAATTTAACCGTGGGAATCGTGGCATTCTTAACTCAAAATCGATTACTGAAGTGTAAACCTCAGGATTCAAATCCCCAAAATCACCCTTTTGTTCCATTTTGGTATAGCTGACCCTAGAGACTTTCACATCATTTATATATAATTGATTTCCAGCGTGAGTAACCCCTGAGGCGAAATCCGTATAGTTATATTTTTGCCCATCTCGATAATCTCCGAAGACATTAAATGGCATGTCAGATTCAGCCATCAACGGAATCATATCGTACTTAGAATCTCTAAATATACAAGATATAGCGTCGGAACTAAACTGCGAGTCGGCTAGGGATATAGCTCTTATGTTGACTACGGTTTCGTCCTGTCCACCAAATGAAAAAGGCACATTTTCGGACCTTTCTTGCTTTAGGAAGATTGCTGGATAAGTTAGCGCATTCACTGGTAAACCAGTTGGGTATTCGAATGTCTTTGGCCTTCTATGGTATTTAGTCTCAAAGAGCAAGTGCCCCTCGTCTTGGTCTGTTAGGTGAATGCTGATTTCTTTAATCGAGTAGTCTCCACTTACTACCCCTGTTTGTTCTGAGGAGAAATACAATTGACCCTCATTGTAGTTTATCCCACTGAAATTCTCTGTCCCAGAAGTAATAAATGCGTATCCACCTCCTGATTGAATGTGGACACCACTCATTATTGTCGCGCCGGGTATTCCATTATCCGAGACTAATTGCTTATACGGAGCAGCGTATGTTGTGTACCCTTGGTATAAATCATCAGTCGGATAGAACTGAGAACCATGATTTTCGAAGGCTTCCCCTTTTTTCGTTAGCCTGTTGTCGAACCAGAGGTAAAAACTCGACATTACTTGATTGTCAAATTGTGCTTTCATTTCTAGAGTCCTTGTGGGTTCCTCCAACCTGATTCGCCGGGTCTCATTGGCATCTTAGAGCCTCTTGCTCCACTCATTGCAGTGCCACGAGTAATCGCTGAAACTGTCATTCTAACTGTTCTATGAAGCTGTCTGTGCCACCAGTTAATAATAGGGGATAAATACCCTGTTGGCTTAAAGTAAGAGCCCTGAAGATAAGTTCCTTTTAATTGGATCGCGTACCCAGACCTACTCCCTTTAATACCTTGCTTGTATTTATAGTGATGTAAATTAGAAAATCCTCCTTCTATTCTTTGAGCCCAACTTTGGCCACCTTCTGGCCAAGGCATTGGGGTCACAGCGTAAAAAGCATTAACATTCGCAACTTTTGCTTTTGCTTCAAAATGAATTTGTTTACCCACGGTCCTCCCTCTAGTAAGACGACCCATCTTAGCGTATGAGCGGAAGAGATTTCTCACATCGTTAAGATGAGCAGCACCAATCCCGTTGAAGCCAATAAAGGAATAAAGGTTCCCTTTTTTTGCTGCTTCTGGGAAGTGAAGAGTATTTGATATATTGTCCGCAGTTCCTCCTTCTTCAATCTCTTGAGTAACGGGATGAGCATTGAACATTCTCAAGGCATTCCTCTTGGTAGCGTCAAATTTCTGTTTGGCAGCTTTCTTAGCTAACGGACGCACAGCATCCCTAACGGCATGACCCTTCATGACTTGCTTCAATAAAATTCTATCGTATACTTTTACGGCCATTATTTGGTTTTTTCTAGGTGGTATACGTATAGTTTGAATCCAAAGAAATTCTTAACCGCTGGACTCGATGTAAGATTGAACTTCATTCCATCGAATTCAATAGCTTCCGTCTTTCCTCCTCCTTCGATAAATTGGTAACCGGGGTTTTCGAGTTTTATTCTAGCGTCTCCTTCTATGTAATTTAATTTAACATCGTTCCATTTTTCAGACTCGGCATCGTCTTTGTATGTAATCATAGCGTCGAAGATGCCAGTTTGTGGAATGTATTCTGTTTTAGATTGGTTCTGCGGTCTATACCCAGCATACAGAGTAGTGCTTAAGTTCGTAACGATCTTCTTCGGTTCTTTGTGGACAACAATTTGTCTTTTGAACGTATCAAATAAGTTCTTGAAGTCTCCGGTAAAAACCGTGATTTCACTTTCTGTTACTAAGCTCGCCATTCTATGATGATGGTTTTATCCGGTTGTATTGTCTATTCGGATCGAAAACACCAGCGATTGTATCATCACCAGCGACTTGCATTGGGGATGTTCCTCTTAGCTTGTATGCACCGATGGCTCGCTTTAAATCATCGCGCTCAGAGTTTCTGATCATGATGTACGTCTTGCCTTGCTCGTTTTTATTGATTTTCCTGATTCTCGATCCATCTGACTCAAGTTCAATAACTGTGTCAACAGAGGCTGCTGCTAGGTTCGTTCGAATTAGGCCGTCGTAATAATACACATTGTACATCTTCTTAATGATGTCCTTCTCTTCTTCTCCGATCTCTGGAGTAACCTCTAACGTAGTCTGGTCTAATACGTAAGTAGCGTTAAGGTGGATATTCAGGTCCCCAAGGTGCGATCTGAGCCAATAGCTAATAGGAGGAAGGGAGAGGGTCGATGGCTCGCCCAACTCTCTAAAGATTTCGTCTGCTATAGCTGCAATTTTCATAGTTCTATTTACACTGGAAGTGGGCGATCAAATGTGTAATTTTTTTTCTTCTATCTTAAACTTCTTTTGATTCGGTGGTTTGATCTTATCTAGCCCACTCTCGATTCCTTGTCTTTTCCTCTTCCAGACCATTTTTTGGTCAGATTCTTGTTTATTGAGCCAATAAATAAGGTTTCTATTATTCATCTCAAACCCTCTTTTGAGGAATTTCCTAAGTCTCACTGACTTACTAGCCCAATTTAGATTGGGCGAGTTCCCTATATATTCTAATGTTTTATCCCCAACGTGCTCAAAATATTTTTCATGATAATAGAATGTCCCCTTCGCATCAATCGCAGCACAGCAAACACTTATGTCGAAACTGGAGATGCATTCCCTAGGGGTCTTTTCTGTATGGGTTAGATCGTACACCAAGTCCCCCTTCTTCATTTTCTTTCCGAAAGTTTGGTTCTCCACTAAGATAAATCCTTCTTTCATGAGTTTGTCGGCAGCTTTTGCCACAGCGTTTTTTTCAGCAAAGAAAAAATCGATGTCATTTGGTTCTTGATCCATTAAGAAGTCCATTATGGAACCCCCAGCTATCCAATAGTCGCATCCAATATCTTTAAAAACGTCTAAATGCTTTTTAATTTGTTCTTCTGCCGTTTTCATCTTAAATCTATGTAGTCTTTATACTCTAGGTATCCTTCACTGCTTCTTAGTATACTGTCTGTGCTGTCTTCTATCATTCCATTTTCCCTATAATAATCGTATCCTTTATTTTCGCTGGTGTTTCTAGGGGGTTGAGGAACATATTCGTGACAAAAGAATAATTCAAAAAAACGGGATAAATTATCATCTCTAAACTCTGCTACGTAGTCCAAGTCTTTAGCATACTTTGGGATCGTCCAAAGTCTCCTTAGGTCTTCAGTCTCTACCATTTTTCGAATAAACACATCGAGTGAGACAAATTTAGAATTTGCTAAATCGAGTCCTCTTTCTTTCATGCTCGCTATGTATTCTGGCGATGCTGCACCAAAGTGCTTTACACCTACGGGATTGGAACCCTTTTCTTTTATGACTCGTTGTACCCAATAATAAATAGAACACAAAAGTTCTCTTGGGTTCCTTAAAAAGGTAAAAGTAAACCACCCATTGCCCTTTGCTCTGTATACTGAATCTAAATCCCAATTAATATGATGGTTATGTAAGTACTTTTTTTTGCCATCGCTTTCTATGATTTCTTGAAGTTCTTCTTTGCTCCAATCTCTTCCCATCTTATCGTACCAGCTAACCTTCCAATCATAGTCAGTCAGAACAAATTTTTTCATGTAGTGATTTATGTATACGCCTCCAGCTTTTCCGTAATGAATGAAAGCCACTTTATCCATCCTTGAAGTATTCCCAAATACCGAACGTACATAGTTATTGAGTTCTTCGTTATTTTTTTCTATGTAGTCTTTGGCTACCGAAGTCATTATCGAATTCATGTTGGACAATGGCTTGTTCCCTCTGAAGTCCAGTTTCGGGTCAAAATGAGTATGAAAACTTTTTACATCTTTAAACTCTTGCTCGACCCCTCTCCAGAAGCCTACGTTATGATTTTTCGGAAACAATCCTATGTCGTATTTTATTGGTATGTAGTTCATGCCTTCTTGCTCGTAGAAGGATGAATTTTCTAGATATAGTTTCCTCCAATAATCAGGGAATGCCTTGTCACTACAAAAAACATACCCAGCATTAAAGAACCCGTAGGATAAGCCGTTCTTGCACTTACCTCTGCTATCGTAGTGAGGTGAGAGAATAACGTCTTTAAATATATCTTCTTGCAAGTCGTCAACCACAACGATGTCAGCGTCCAAGAAAAACGTATTGTCATGGCTTTCGAGAGCCCAATTCATGGACTCCATTTTTTTCAAAATTGCCTCTGGTCTGTGAAATGTGTTTCTTGCCTTAACCACATTCTCCAACTCTAGCTTTATTTTTTCTAGATGTTCGGGGCTTGCATTGTCTTTAAAAAGTAAATTTTTATGCCCTCGTTTCTCTAAGAAGTCTTTAGTAATCTTGTCACACAATATGTAAATTGGTTGATTATGGAAAAACCTTAACGACTTAACCATTAAGTCAACTTCGTTTTTCATTTCGTGAGTAGCAACAGTGCAAAAACTTTCTATTCGCTTAGAGGGCTTAGGCTCCTCGTTAACTTCCACTAAGTTAATACGGTATGGATATTCTTCTTTATATATGTCGGCTATCTTGTTTAAGGCCCTCATGGCTTGAGTGCTTTCCACATTACCGAACTTAAAGACGAGTGTGCTTTGAGGGGTGAATTTATTATTTAGTATTTCTTCAAACGTTTCGTCAGTGCTACCTATATCAGCTACGAAAACCATCCAATCTTTTCCGAATAACTCATTCGAAACTCTTTCTAGAAATTTACCCGCCGAAGCTTCTATGTCTTTCACCACGATACATACTTGAAATCTTCCCGTCTTTTGAACTGTTCCATTTAAAAGAAGGTTAAGAACATTAAAATTTTTAACCTCGAATTCGTGAGTCCCGGTTTGTCTTAAGCCTACGAACTGCTCTTTTACTTTTAGCTTTGGGGTTGCCATCCGTCTGTCTTTAGAAATTTAGAAAATTGTTCGTGCGTATACTCATCTCTCCCAGCGTAATTCGAAGTTGCCCTAAAAATAAAAAATGGCTGTTCCCCTTTGTATGTTACGAAAGTCGCTTTTCCATCACTAGAGTATACAAGGTCCTCAGGGCCTTCCTGATCTACTTCTCTCCAATCTATAAGTCGAATTTCATCTTTAAAGATAAGTATGTATTTTATATCCCCATCTTTGAACATCACTTGTTCCAGCTACTCCAGAAACTATTGTTTCTGAAAGCTTCTTCTTTAGTAAACTTATCGAATCTGCTCTTTATTCTTCCGTCCCTAATCCCACTAATCTTAACTATGATTTTGTCTGGCATCGGTGAGGATTCTGAAATTTCAATTCTCAAGTATGGCTCCTCGCCGTCCTTGATAATAGACAGACCACACAGGCTTGGGGTGCTGCATGTATAACTTATCGCTTGGATACTATCTTCTTCGCAAACATAGACATACTCTTCGTCAAGCTGAGCCAAAATTATTCTTTCTCCTCCGGTGGAATCAACGACCATTATATCATCGAACCTTGTTTCTGGCATTTCCACGCAAGTCAGCCCAACGTAATCGTCATTCTTTTTTCCCTTAACGATTGCATATTTTGCGCCTGTCGGACCAGCGGGTCCAGTTGGTCCCGGTCCTCCGCCCGGACCCGGATTACCAGTAGGACCAGCAGAACCATCAGAACCATCAGGGCCAGTAGGACCAGCAGAACCAGCAGGACCAGCAGGACCAGTACCACCAGCAGGACCAGCACCACCAGCAGGACCAGCAGCACCAGCAGGACCAGCAGCACCAGCAGGACCAGCACCACCAGCAGGACCAGTACCCCCTAAGTCGCCAGCTTGAGCAAATGAAAGGACAGTCCTATTACCGCTGGTTAAGACTTCTGTCGTTCTGTTTCTCGGTCCACCGTTTTCACCAATTCCAACTTGGTCACTGGAGTATTTAAAACTAATAGGAACCATATGATAGTCGTGGGGCGACAAGCCGACACCACTATTCAGAACCGAGCCGTTTACCTGATAACTAACAAATTTAGCTGGAGTAGCCTCGTCAAATATTCTTACCGTCCCATACGGGGAAGTACTAGTGGAATCATTCAAGCCACTTATCCATGTGGTATTATTAACATGAAGTGCGCCAGAGTCATGAATCCACATATGGGTCGCATCAGCAAGGCCAGTTTGTTCGATGCTGTGGCCTGTGTTACCAATATAAAACTCGCCACTCAGTGGGGGTATCTGACCTCCAGCAGAATAGGTACTAGCTTTATATACGATACTATCACCGCCAAACCCTCCCTGCGGTCCTGTATATCCAAGAGGACCTGTCGGACCAGCTACTGTACTTGCTGCTCCTGAGGGGCCAGTAGGGCCAGTACCACCAGCAGGACCAGCAGGACCAGCGGAACCTGTGGGACCAGCAGCACCAGCAGGACCCGCACCACCAGCAGGACCCGCACCACCAGCAGGGCCTGTAGGGCCAGCTACCGTACTTGCTGCTCCTGTCGGTCCAGCAGGACCAGCACCACCAGTAGGACCAGCAGGACCAGCAGGACCAGCACCACCAGCAGGACCAGCAGAACCAGTAGGACCAGCAGAACCATCAGAACCATCAGGGCCAGTAGGACCTGTGTCTCCATACCGAACGAAAGAAAGACAAATCGTATCGCCATCGGAAACGTAAGACCAAGAGCCTCCTACAAAAGAGATGGGAATTTTCCAATACCCCGTACCATCAGTAACCGTTGAAGTGACATTAAATATTAGTACCTGAGAAGAATCCCCAAGTTTAGTTAATGTTACGACTCCTTTGTTAACGGTATCGGTGGCATTGTCAAAAGACTGAACCCAAGTTTCTACGTTAGTAGTTGCATCCTTGGCTACATCGTCAATGTAAAGAACGGTAGCGGATGCCGAGGTTGGGTTGTTTATCCAAACTTTTCCGTTTCCTTGATCTGAATCGGCAATATTTGATTCCCAAAGAAATAATACCGAAGCACTAGCTCCTGCTCCACCTGTAGCACCAGCGGGGCCAGTTGATCCAACGCCTGTAGGTCCAGCAGCACCTCCGGGTCCCGTAGGGCCAGAGGGACCTATTGGTCCACCAGCACCACCGGGACCAGTAGGACCTGTATAGCCTTGAGCACCTATTGGTCCTCCCGGTCCAGCGGGTCCAGTTGGGCCTCCTAAAGGACCAGTAGGTCCCGTTGGGCCAGTAGCACCTGAACCAGAAGGACCAGTGGGTCCCGTTGGGCCAACTAACTCAGTAAGGTTGGTAATAAAACTTGGCATACTAAATCTCTATATATGATGTTGAAGCTGTCACTCTGTCTCCATACCGACCGCTTCCCGCAATCTTTTCTCCATACCCTAAGATAAATTTCTCATTCGGGAAATGGAGGGTTGTGTGTCCTGTAATAGCCAAATTCTTAATAATAGCATTTTCGTTAGAAACAGCCTCTCCACTCTTCACACAGAAAATAGACAAATGTTCACCAGAATCAGTGAAATTACAAAAATACAGCCCGACGACTGCATAAGCTTGGGTGTTTGTCCCAGAAACTATGTCTGTGGGAGTAGTGCCAACTATGGTATTTGATAAAGCCATCTATCTTATTCCTATTTTAGAGTTACACCATTATTTTACCCAAGAATAATGGAATATTTAATCATTTGTTTTTTTAAATCACTACTTGTGACAGTTCCCGCGATGTTCATATCGCCGTCGAAATTGGCAGTACCAGTAGATGTCATGGTTTGAGTTCCCAAATAGGATGTTGTGATATCGTTGTCAGACTTAACACTCCCCTGAACTACTAAGTTCTGGCCAACTGTAGCATCCGTCCCAATTGTAGCGTCTGCCGTGGTTTGTAATGTGTCACCTACATCTAAAGTGCCAACTATGGCAACGTCTCCATTGGTTACATTAATGTCTCCACCATCTAAATTAACGTTTCCACCAGCTACGGTAATATCCCCGGAACTAAGTATTCCGTTTATTGCGACTGTCGATCCTGTAATTCTGACGCCATTAGAAAAAGTTGCTTGCCCTGTGAATCTTGTGTTATTCGCTAGTAATTCATTCTCGTTGGCTATTATGATAGTCTGGTTTGTTACCGTATTTTCTATCTTAAAATTCCCATCATTATCTACTCCCAGACTTACCCCACCCATAAACTTCAACGAGTCTCGTTCGAGATATAGGTCTTTAAATGGTTTAGTCTCGGAACCGAGATGAAATACTCCACTCTGAGATGGAATTAAGTCACTGTTATTGAAGTAAGCGTTATCTCTTACCCAACCAGTTGCATTTGAGAGAGCGAGTCCTGTTGCTTTTAATTCCGTATCTATAGCTACTTCGCTACCTCCCTTGGCTAGAGAATCGAACCACCCCGTAGAAGCGTAAACTGTTCCCCACTTTTGATTTGATTCCCCTACATTTCCAGAGCCATCAAAGTGAGGTAAGAGATTTCCACTTACCCATAAATCTCCTCTGACATCAAGTGACCCTGACGCTACGTCAGTTCCGACCCCTAGTGATTGATTCGTGTCGTCCCAGTATACTCTGTCTGATCCACCAAAGGTAGTAGCGTTAATTCTATATTGAAGTTGGTTTGCTGTTCCACCAGCAGCACCAGCACCATCCGACCCTGCTGGCCCAGTAGGGCCTGTGGGTCCAGCACCGCCATCACCACCGCTATCGCCTTTATCTCCAACACGAGCAAAAGTTATGTAGACCTCTTCACTATTTGGGAAAGTCGAAACATTCCCATCTATGTATGTTGCATTGACATCAAAGTACCCTGCATTCTCAACGAAGCTGTTAACAGCGAACAGCACGAACTTGTCGTTTTCGTCTTTTTCTGAAACTTTGAAGTGACCTTTAATTGTCGAATTTGAATCGTCTATTGTTCTGAGGAATGACTGTATATCGGTTGATGCCATGTCTTGGTCATCTATATACAAATGAGTCGCTAAACTAATATCCGAGTTATTAAATTTTAAGTCACCAGCACCGGGATCATTGTCGGCTGTATTAGTATCAAAAGAGTATCTAAACGATGCCCCACCGAATGTTCCAGCGGGACCAGTATTCCCCGTGGGTCCTGTGGGGCCACCAGCGGGACCAATTGGCCCAGCGTTACCCGTGTCCCCTTTTAATGCTGCTGGAGCAAAGGAAACCCAAAGTTTATTGCCAGTTGAACCAAGGTCATAAGAATAATGCTGGGATACAAATTTAACTGCTATCTTTATGAAATCTCCTGTCGGAACAGTATAAGTAGAACTAGTGACTTCCAGCAGTAAATACTTTCTGGGATCATCTGTATCAAATAGTTTTATTCTTGAACCCTGTAGGGCAAGAGATTTAGTCCATTCTTCAGCATAAAAGTACGATGAAGATTGCCACTGACCAACACTGAAGCTTAAACAAAGCGAGCTTACTGAAGTATAAAATCCACTTGATACATCTAGCCAAGCCGTCTTGACTCCCGCATTTACAGTTGTATTTGTGGTCGTATCAAATTCGTACAACATTGTATCCCCACCAGCGTGACTAGTGGGTCCTGTGGGACCAGCACCACCAGCACCACCAGCGGGGCCTGTACTCCCTGTGGGTCCTGTGGGACCTATTACTGAACTAGCAGGACCAGTAGGGCCAGTAGGACCAGCACCAGTAGGCCCTGTAGGACCTTCTGAGCCAGCATACCCAGTAGGACCTGTAGGCCCAAGAGGACCAGAAGCCCCGACAAATCCTCTGGGACCTGTCCACCCTGCGGGACCAGTGGGGCCTGTACTCCCTGTAGGACCATCAACGCCATAAGGGCCAGAAGGGCCTGTAGGCCCCTCCATTCCTAGACCTCCCGTATTACCCGATGGGCCTGTGGGACCTTGGGGACCTATCATTGTACTTGTAGGCCCAGTAGGACCAGCGGGTCCAGCAGGTCCAGCAGAACCATCAGAACCATCAGAACCATCAGGGCCAGTAGGACCAGCAGGACCAGCAGGACCAGCACCACCAGCAGGACCAGCAGCACCAGCAGGACCAGCACCACCAGCAGGACCAGCAGCACCAGCAGGACCAACGGAGCCTGTCGGACCAGCTACCGTACTTGCTGCGCCTGTCGGTCCAACAGGGCCATTTGGACCAACAGGACCAGTGGCTCCTAAGTGACCTTGGGGACCTCTTGGTCCGGGTTGGCCAGCAGACCCGACAGGGCCTGTGGGACCAGCTACAGTACTTGCAGAACCTATAGGACCAATAGGCCCATCAGGGCCTGTGTTTCCTCTTACTCCAGCAGAGCCTTGAGAACCTTGAACTCCAGCGGGTCCAGTTTCTCCTTGTGGGCCTGTAGGGCCAAGAACGACGCTTGTAGGGCCTGTAGGACCAGCAACGGTACTATCGGACCCTTGTGGCCCCGTAGGACCAAGAATGCCTTGAGGACCAACGGGTCCTGTCAGTCCGATATTACCCTGTCCACCTTGATTGCCTTGGGGGCCAGTATTTCCTGTGGGTCCAGTAGGACCAAGAGGACCTGTGGGTCCCGCTCCTCCTGTGCTACCAGTAGGACCAAGAGGACCCGTTGGTCCGATAGGACCAGCTACGCCAAGAGGAGGTCCGACTGTAGAAGTAGTTGTATCTGACGATGGGGTTACCGTTGTCGTGCCATCGCTAGGTTGCGTAGCAGAACTATTTACCGTGCTAAGCTGAGAGTTTACGGTTGCTGAATTATCAGCACTCGTTGCTGTAACATTTGTAACAGCCCCTTCAGTTACTTTAGCGGTTATGTTCTGATCTGCCATTAGCTGGTTACTTCAGGAGAGATATTAACTTTACCCTGTAGGATTCTGGTCACAGTCCCGGCATTGTTATACATCTCTACGTCGTAAACAGCTTGGTGTACTGGTAGTGCTGCGGTTTCGGTAGCAGTAAGACTTATATCTACCAATCCACTTACCAGTTCTAAGTAGTCAGGCGAAGTCCCGCTGACTACATCTGGATCAAGGTCCACTAGTATGCCTGAAGCCCCGTAATAAGATCGAGCATAGCCCCGCGTTGTGTAACCGCTCAGATTCAGAGCGTTGCTTGAAGAGTCTGTGACAGCAATCCTCGCAGTGTAAGTTGCTCCTTGGATAATGCTCAAATTTGCTGTAGTTGCCATACAGATTACTTTACACAAAAAAAGCCGAAAGGATTAAAATCCCTTCAGCTTAGTTGGAGAAACTGATAAATAAAAAACTAGTTTACTTCCCCTCCCCTAGTATATTTTGCGCCTTTTTTGAAACTGAGGTAGGATTATTAGATTTCATAAGGTCAGTAGGGGCCTGATAAGAACTAACGTGTCTTTTAAATTCTCTAATCAACCTCTTCTCAAGATTCTCTCTGTTATCTATAGGTATTAGACCTATTTGAGCAGCATGAGCCTGAAGGTCTGTTTTGCTCATTTCTTTTACTCCTTTTACGTATTTCTCCTCGTCTAAAGTATTATACTTGCTTTTGCCATCGTCTCCCCAAATTTGATCTAAGGAAGTGGCTGTGAAGTTCTTATCGTCCTTGCCGTGAGTCTGAGACATATCTTCGACCTTCTTTTTAGGCGGTCTGCCTCGTTTCTTGGCTGTATTCTTAGTTTCTTTTGTTTTGTCAGTCATAACGTTCCTCTCTTATTATACTTATGCTCCAAAAAAATCAACAAAAAAAGGCCCCCTTGCGGGGGCCTTTGAGTATGCAGTAATAAGCACGATTAGACAACAATACCGACAACCGAACGGGCGTCGATACAAACACGGCCCTCTTCGAGGTAACCGTAGAATCCAGTTTTCTCACTACGAGAAACCCATTGGTCATCAGCCAACACAGTCCACTGGCCACCACTTTCGTGCTGACGGGCAACTGGACGGATGAAGGAATCACGACTACTGTCGATACCAACAAGGATTTCGTCGCCAGAGGCTCCACCATCAAAGGCAGAACCGCCAGAGGCAGGATAGGTCACAGAACCAGCGAACTCGTCGAACAGAGTATTGTACTTCTGAGAGACTCCAAGCTCGATAACCTCATGAAGAGAGATACCGTAGATTTCGCCCATGCCAGCACCACGGAACACTTGCTCCCGAACGCTGTCGGGAAGGGCCACGCTACTGTCAGCATAACCTTCAGCAGAAGTGCCTGAAAGCACACCCGCTCTGGTGTTCATGGGTTGGTACGCGAACGCACGAATCTGCTCCATCATTTCCGGGCTCACGAACAAGTCGGTGATACCACGGCTACCTTCAGGAGTGCCACCCGCAAAAGAGGTGAACAGCCTACGCTGAAGAGTGAGGAGACGGTTGAAGTCATCCAGTTGCAGTACGTCATCCGTATTGGACTGAATCACATGGTTAAGAGCACCACTAGCAGAACTAGCTTTACCACTCTTGGTGCTGGCTTCAGCCAACGCCTTCATGATAACAGCCCACCCATTCCGTTCTTGTTTAATAAGAACTTCCTGAGCCATACGCTCAATGGCTTTGCTCACAATGTCGAGACGACCACGACGAGCGTATTTCTTGAGGAAGGAAACCGCGCTATCGAGACGATAGGTAGCGATTTTCATCTCTTTCATACCCTCAACGAGAGAACTAGGAAGGCCACCAGCCACATTTTGTGACCAGACCTTAACGTATCCATCGTTTTGGTCGTAATAAAGATCGAGAGGATAGCTTGGGCTATCATCTTCGTCGTATTCGCTATCAGCATAGATAGCGGACAGGGTTCCAGCTTGCTTGATCACTTCTTGGATCACCGGGCCTAGAAACGCAGCAAAAACTTCTTGCGCTTCGGCAGCTTTGGTGAGGTCTTTTGAACCGATCTGCTTTATAAGCTCTACCTGTTCTGGAGTATTCTTAAGCTTTAATTTCATAATAAATTTCTCCTATTTAAATTACAGGTTGAGTTTGATTAGCACGTTACCGTTAGAATCTTGGCCTCCCAAGAAATGTCCAACAGCAGTAGTACCGTGAGGGTCAGTTGAGAAACAACCACTATTGTGGCCGTAAGCAATCGCCCCCGGAGTTAGTGCGTTTTGGTTGAGGTCAACACCGTCCACTAAGAAGATGCCTTTTGTAGCAACCGGAACTGCTTGACCTGAGATAGCAACTTGCATCTCCGCAGCTTTACGTGGGTTGTACAGCAACTTCTCGCCGTTTTCATCAGTCTCACGAACATCGTAGAGAAGCATACCGAGAGGAGTGTCACCTGAGGCAGCGGTCTCCAGCAAAGCTTGAACGTTGTACCGTTGTGAAACAGTATTCCCGTAATCCGTGCTAGACACACCGTTCCCCAACTGCATTTCGTCAGTTGATTCCCAACCGTTCGCAGACTTGACTTTAACAAGGGCTCCCTTGTTAACACTAGTGCCATCAAACGCAAAAAGGTTGATGACATCATGCTCGTCGTAGTCTCTAAATGGTAATAGATTTGGCATAATTATTTTTTCCTTATTAACTAATTAATAAATTACTTAACTTCAAATTGATCCAGACCAAAGGCAGACTTGTATTTATCATACGTAGTCGGTTCTTCAGCAGGAATACTCACAGGGACTTCTTGCGATTGACCCTGCGCTTCGTCGATTGCCTCTTCCACAACTTCTGTCGTTTCGTTGGCAGATTCATCTGTACTGGCTTTAACTTCTTCCACAACAGTTTCAGCTTTCGCTTCTTCCGCTTTGGCTTCTGTCTCTGCCTTTACAGCTTCAATGGCTTTCCGAGTTTTCGCTGACAAAAGAACCGTCATTTTCGCTTGATAAGCTTGAAAATCCTCGTCGCCCATGTCCTTAATGTCGGAGGCCATGACTTCGCGATCTTTATCGTTAAGTTCATATTCCTCGTCTAATTGGGCCATGCGCTGGTTAAATCTCTCTTGCGCTTCACGTTCAGTCTTTTCAGCCTGAAGTTCCTGCAAGGTAGACTGAACCTTCTCCATCTCCGTCGTTAGAGCATTGTGCTCTGAGGAAAGGGTCTGGTGTTTTTCGTCAGCTTCTTTCTGTGCGTTTTCTTGAGCGGTCTTTTCTTCAGCGAACTTCTCAGATGCTTGCTTTAGTTGTTCTTCGATAAACTCATGAACAGCAGAGGCTTTAAGCTCCTGCATGGACTCATCTGTTATATCTTTTACGCTTTTTATCTTCATAATAAAACTATCCTCGTTTGCCTTACCCGAACTAGGTTTCTTTACATTCTTATTTTCGCAATGTGAAATTTTATTTGCGTTTTTTGGCGTGTTTCCAACATGTTCTTCAATATTAGCACTCCGAGTTTCTTTTTCTAAATTTTTTTCATCTTTTTTAACGGCCACCCCTTCTACGTCAGCAGCAGGGTTCTCAGTTAATCCTATTCCAAGAGGTACGACATTCGAAATAACATGCCTATACACCATCTTGCCGTCATCGGTTTTCCCGTTTCCACCGAACCCCTGAAGCTTATCCTTAAGTTCCGCAATCTGGTCTTCCGCTGTCACGAATTCACCGTTTTCAATGTTTTTTTCACCTTCGTTGAGGATAACCAAGTCGTAATCATTAAAACCAAGCTCCCAACTCGCGGAAACCCGAAGATAGTTTTCGCTGGTAGGATCGCTCGCTTCTTCAATAATATCCGCCAATCTATTGTTTACAACTTTCCATATGACACCCCCTAGAGTAATATTGAATGGAGCTTTGGTATCCTTAAGCTTCTCTGGGGAAAGAGCTTTATCTGAGCCAAATTCGCTATACCCAGCAGAAAGTATAACACCTACTACTTTGTCCCTGTTGTGTTCGATGTTAATTGGCTTGTTAATGAAAGAGTCACAAATCTCAAGGGCTGTTGAAGTATCGATCACATCTCCATTCTTGTTCACCCTGTTAATAACACAGGCATTGAACGCCACAGGAAGCAAGTCTATGTTTTTCTTGGTGTCTACATCAGGGATGAACTCGCCAACATCCATAAGGCTCGCCATCGCTAAATATTTATCCTTATCCTCCTGAACGAGAGGACGGATGTTGGAACTAAAAATGGTTTTGTGTTTAGGGTTCATATTATACTGTGTCCATTGCTTCGATGTAGTAGAATGCAGATATGTTACCCGCAGTTCCGTGAACGTCTTCAGCGAAGACGGCTGTGTTAGAAGTAACGTAAATTGGCGATGGGAATCTATTCATCCCTGTTCCCACATGGATAATAACATCTCCACTCGTGTTGGTCTCTTTAATCGCAGTGCCTACTGTGCAAGTGACAGCAACAAGTACGACTCTTCTATTGGCTCCGGGCGCAGCAACTAAAGTTCCGTCGCCAGCTAAATTCGAAATTTCTAGTTTCTTCCAGTATCCGCTGTTGGGTGTGCTCATTAAGTTTCCTTTACACTAATATAGGTTCCAGATTGGTTTTTTGTGTTCTGTTAGATACAGATCACGTATGTTTATAAACTCGTAATTAAGATTGAACTTGTCGGCGTCTTCCTTAGCCTTGGCAAAACACTCGTCGTTGGGTATCCAATATTCTGTAAGGTCCAAAAAATTAACAGAGGTAGTTTTCTCTCTGTCTATTTTGTACTGTGGTTTACCTGACCTCATAGAGAGGTACATGTTGACTCTGGCTAAAGCACAAAGTATCGGATTTTTCTTCTCGTGATTGCTCACTCCTCTTAAGAAAGCTTTTTCTAGTTGGGAATAAGTTACGTTCGTACCGTTGTCGCTATTAAACTCCTTAGCCTTCAGTCTTAACGTATCAGCAATTTGAGCAGAGATATCAATTATATCCTTTTGATCTGGCTCAATCTTCTTGGACTTTGGAGCGGGTACGGGGTCAATTGGCTTTATTGGCTCGATCTCAGAACTAGTAAGAGTAGCAGACTCAACAACAGGTTCTGGCTCCAGTTCTTTAGATAGTGGCTCGTTTTCTACAGACGATACCTCGTCTGTCTTTTTCGCGATTTCCCATAGACGGCTGTATTTAGCCATCTGTCTATAACTGAGTGGACGTTTGTTATCTGCCATATGACAATATTTCTCTTAATTATTACACAGGATATATTAAATTTATAAAAAATTTTTCCGCCACCTAAACTTCAAAAAAAATCAAAAAAAACTATTGACCTGAAAATAACTTCCCTATAAGGTAACTCTATGCGATCTGAATGTCGCAATGATCTTTGAGAACTTAACAATTTTGTCTGGCGACGGTTGGGCAAAGGGTGTGACTGAATAACCCTCTAACATCGGGGGTAAGGTGCTGCTGCGTTGCTAAATGCGAAGACCAAACGCTAGGGGGTAACGTGGTAGGCTAGGGACTACATGAACTGTACTGTGTTATTGTCCTTATGTGAGTAATGCAGAAATCTCACTTCCCACTAATTTTGTCTTAAAGGCTAAGCCTGTCTTCGATGCCTCGATACTTGCCATAGCTGTGGGACATCCATCTGAGTAGCTGCTGTTCTCTGAACCTTCTAGGTTCTACCTCCTTGACAGTGGTTGCTCAGATTTTTTTTTGAAAACTAGAATATCTGAGATTTTAGTCTTACTTCCAAAGAAGCTTTTTACTCTCCACTTATCATCAGGGTATACCAGCCAATGTGCTTGGTCCCTTATTAGTCTGTCGCCCCATACAAGAATTAAGGCAACATCATTGAGGGCATCAAGCTCGTCTAAGCTATCTACTTCAATTATTTCGTACCCGTACTTCTTGGCAACTTTTTTAACTTCGCTTGGAAACGTTATGATTATCGCTTCGTAATGGATAAGGGAAAGAGTATATCTTAAGGCATTTCCTGTATCCTGTATGTCTTTGCTCAAGCGATATCTATCAAGAGGTAAAGTGGACTTGTCCTTTAGGGATAATCTATAGAAAGCTTTTTCAAGAGCCTCTGGACCACAGGCATTCATATGCTTTACCAAATAGCCATCGGGGTCCGTCTTTAGATATTCAGGGTGAAATATTGAGCAACCTTGCAGCAATAGGAAAGCTACTATAAGTAAAATGAAAATTTTGAACTTACGAAAAATTGATTTCGTGCTAAATCCTTGTTGCAAAAAGAAACACATGTTTAAGTCAACCTAATCGCCATAAATATATTAAGAGCAATACTCAACCCAAGCAGAGTGGCCATAGGTAATATCAGTTTCCAGTTGCTTTCGAATATGATTTTAGTTTCCTTCTCGCTCTTCGCTTTTTCTTTATCACTCACATACCACCAGTGCGAATTCTGGTCTAAGAACAAATACCTAGTCTCTTTTCTTGGCTTATTTTTCATATGCCCTCCCTTGGGCTACTGGTCCAGTTCTTTGGGTTCGACCTGTTTATTTTATCGATAAGAGATTTTATCGCTCGATCTTGTTCGATGAGAATCTTGTGCTGTTCCTGAAGCCCTTTTTCCATCATCAGCATATCTCTGTGCTGTTTCAGAATGTAATTATCAGCGTTCTTTATGTTTCGGATTAGCGAAGCTTTCTCGACTAAGTGATTCAGTCTGTTATTCCCGATTCTAATTTCTTGGGATATAAATAAAACGAAACACACAGAAAGTGTGCCTAGCATCCAGCACAGGCCAACGGAATGCTTTTCTATCTTATCCCAAGCGGATTTTAAAATCCTACAAAAAAAAGCCACTATTTTCATAGTGACTTTATTTACACCTAAAAAGGACGATATGACTTAATCTTCTTTAGGAATCCCCCCTGCGTACCACCCTTCAGGTAGCTTAACTTTCTTTTTGGAAAGCACCCAAGAACCGTTTTGATTTACATATACCCTCCCTGTAACATCTGGTCCTAAACGGACCATATCTGCTCCGGTATCAACGAAAACAACTCGTGTGCTCCCGCACCCAACTAGGAGAACGGCTAGACTAGCTAGAATTAGAATTCTCTTCATCTTTCTTCCTTTGTTCAGCCATCTTGGCTTCTTGTTCTTTTATTCTGTCGGCCCAACTCCTTTTGGTTTCTTTAGGAATATCAGTAGCATCACCAGCCTTAGTGTCTTTCTTCACCTCGGCAGTTAGCCACTCTAAAACGGCTTTAATTAGGGCCGTTAGCCAAGTCATTACTTGCCTTTGGCCATGCCTCTAGATACAGTATATCCAACTGCTCCGAGGGCTGCGACCACAAAGCCAAAGACTTTATTAGCTGTGCCGACACCTTCTGCATCGAGCAAGTCTGCGCCCCAGAGGAGCGATGCCAAAACTGTAAGACTTGTTAACCAGAATTCCGTAGTTTTCCAACCCGGCTTTACTTCATTACTTTTTGCTGCCATAATATTTTCCTTCTGTTCTTGTTTATATGTTGTCCCAACCTCGGTAGGGCTTTCCTTCATTATCTTGGCTATGGGGGTGTTCTTCTATTTTTTTTGGTCTCCAAAGTATATAAAGAAGCCAATCCCAGCCTTTTTTAACAATATTCTTCATGACTAAATAGTGTTACACCCCTAAATATTGATTTGACCACTTAAAAACAAACCTTTACTTAGGTCTTCTTGGTCTAGGTCAACGGCAAAACCAAGAGTCACCATCTTGTTGCTTCCTATAGTAGCTCTATAGGTGGCCCTTTCTAGATGACAAGCTTTCAGCATGTAACTATTAGCTAGTTGGGTGGTAACCCCTGTCGCTATTCCAGTAGCTGGACAATCCCTATTCCTGTGAATATCAATCGATATATCAAATTTGTCATTATGTGCTCTTAAGTTAGCAAGACTGCCAGCTTGGGAATCAGATACGATTGCGTCTACAGAAATGGTTGCCTGAGCGGGTTCTGTTATTGGGGAATCAATTGGGATTTTATATCCAATGCCACGTAGCGTTTGCCGTTGTAACTCTAGCTCCAAACTATAAGACTGTATTTTTAAGTCTTTAAGACTAAGCCCCATATTCCCAGAAGTAACAAGTTCGGTTACGCTGAACTTTACATCCTTTGCTGATAATACTGTCGTGTTACCACCAGCAGTATTACCTCGGTAGGGCGGGATTGTTATATCTTTTGTGTTCTGCCCCGTGACCTGTTTGTAATGAATGATGGGCATAGGGATGGTTTCAGTGCCCAAGTTAATATTCTTAAAATGAGTAATGTCCGTTCCTTGCAGCGAAACAGTATTTTCTATAATTCCCCCAACGGAAACTTGAGAGGTATACCTTGATAGAAAGCAATTGCTAATTCCTATTACGTCCGACTTGTGATCTACAACACCCTCGTACCACCCTTCACGGGTATCAATTCCATCTTCGGTCATTACGGTCACATAGAAGTTTCTCCTGTCTAAATTCCTGTCCCCCGTATTTGTGAAGCTATTGATAAGCGACTGCTCAAAATTATCAGCTTGAGAAGGGGTTCCATCTTCGCCAGATTGGTGATTGAAATCGAGCCCGAATAACTGTTCGTTTTTAAAACTTCCCAGATAATAATTTAGGTCTATGTTTACCGTGGGCTGTGATATTATGGGCCTAGCTGCTAAGCCAAGTTTTCCCATTTGGGCAATATCCGCCCTATCTATATTGAACGAGTAATCTAGAGACTGTATTCTCTCAAGGGTATCTGGATTTTTGTGGACAGGACTACTTTCCGTCCCGCTTATAATCGCTGGCCCCACGAAGGCTGCTTGCGCTTGGTAAGTGACGCGGTTTCTGGCCATGTTTAAGTCCTGCTCGCATATAAAATTCCAGCCATGAAATCATCTAGCTGATGTTCTAGGGCAACCTCTTGGACACTACTGACACGCTCTTGGTTTTTATCCAATGGCTTATCTATGTAGTTCTTCGATTCTTTAATCCAATCCTTTGGCTCTTCATTACTCATGACGATGCTCGTGATGGTGTCTGCTACCGCTAACTGCTTCTCACTTAGCTCTTTTAGTTTGTGCTTACGCTTTAGCGACGAAACGACCTTAGTATTAAGCTTTTGGCTGAGAAGCATATTTTCCCTTACCTTCTTCATACTATAGTTGTAATCATCACCAGCGACTACAGGCGGATTCGATACTCTACTCTGAGGGCCTTCGCCAACAGGAGAAACATTTTGGGTACTCTGTGGCGTCCCCGTTCCAGCGGGTCTGCCACTGGGTTCGCTTATTTTTTGTTTTTGAATTTTGGCCTGTTCTTTTGCTTTTTTGTCTTCGATTTTGACTTGATGATCTAACTGCTTATCAGCAAGTTCTTTTTGGGTGTTAGGTCCCCCAACCATAGGCTCATATAGACCCTTCTTTTTGAGCTTGAGGAATTCTTCGTGATTATCTATCGAATCTTCGACATCTGGAAGTCTACCACTCTTAAGTGCTTCCATACCTTCCTCTGGAGTAAGAATACCTATTTCAACCATCCTGCTATAAATCCTCGCCATGTTAGTCGGGTCACGCAAAGTGATCTCATCAAACTGAGGAGTAGGTGGAGCTTGTAATCCAAGCTCTTTAGAAATTCTTTTGATTTCGGGGATCAAAAAGTCATTGAGGAAAGCTCGCTGGGCTTGCTTCAACCTACCAAGAAACATTTCCGCTTTAGCTGTCTGGTTCGCAAACCTTTCACCAGCACCAAGCAAGATGTTGTTTAATCCGATTTGGATATCCTTATTAACGGTCTCGTACTTCTTAGGATCAAGAAGCTGGGCGATGTCGGGGATAACAAATTGAGCCTTCGTAGTATAATCAGCGATAAGAACCCTGCCTACGGACTGATTTGTGAAAAGTTTTTGCATGGCCTCAATATTCTTCTGGTTAACTCCTCCCTTTTCAGGCTCGTCACCCATTGTAACAAGAAGTATGGCTTGATTAGTTGTCCTAGTCATAGCCATGTCCATTTTCTTCATTTCTTGTTTCCAGTTCAAATCTTCAAGCACTGGAAATCCCATAGGCACAGCAAGTGGCTCATAATCTTGCTTCTTGTAGAAAACAGCGTACATCTTTTCGCTGTCCAAAGGCATGGTCAGATAAGGAGTCCTTCTACTCTTCACTTCCTTCCTAATGTCGCTAGGTAGATTTTTAAATACCTCTTCGTCTTCTTCTGTCTTCGGGTTTCTCAGTCTTTCTAGCTCGTAATCAGAAAGAACCTTGTAATATTTATTCTCCTGAAAAGTGATATTACCTTTGGCTTGCACATCGGCTGGGTTGAGAATTATGTAGCGTGAAGGGAGCATCATGTCTTTGCTCTCCGCACCAAAAGTTTGAGCAATTCTTCTTATGTCCTTCTGCTGTATTTTAGAGTCAAACCTATATACAAATACATTTCCACTTCTGTAGTATTCCCTGAAGAACTTGTCCTGAAGGGTCCACAAGCCGATCTTATCGAAGTAAGCATTAAAAAAGTTTCTTGATTTTTTATTGCCGTCTGTGAGGAAAACGTCACCAACGGTAAACTCCGTCATTAGATCAATCGTGGTCCTGAATATAGCGAAATTGTAATAAGCTTTTTGACATAGTATTACCGCGTCCTTTACATCCATCCCTGAGTAATTGGAGGTACTCTTAGAATAGTTAAAGGGTACGAGACCGTCTGAGATATTTGAAAATCTGTCGGTTCTCTCTATGCTGGCAGACTTGTTCCTTCTTGTTCGAGTCTCAGCAGCCTCACTAACCATCATGGGCTCGATGTTCCTCTTTCGGACAGTTTTTGCCTTCTTCGGAGTGCCTTCTTCTTTATTCATAAATAACAGTTAAAATTACACACTAATCTATCATTATCGGTGAGAAAGTTTGATGGGATGTTTCCTGAACGTCCGCCATATCAAAATAGCATCTCGTTGCCCAACAAGCCAACATTAACGTAGTATAGTTATCTTTTCTAGCCCTGTGCTGAGAAGTACTCCTTTTTAAATGCTGTGGCAAGTCAAATGTCTGGGTTCCCCTTGGGGTCGTCTTCACTTCTACTAGAGCGCACTGACGCTTGGTTTGGTAGACATGGTTATCTTGCTGTTCTATAAGGTCTAGGACCGATTCGCTGGCTGAATGATCTAGATTAACCCTATAATTACTTTGTTTGTTGAATGCCTTTTCGTTAGCGGTGGTCTTCGAAGCAAACCATATTTTCTTATGATCTATCGCAGCTTGTAGATGTTCGTTAGCCTTTCTTATCCAATTAGAGGAGAAAACCTGTTTGAAGCAAATTGTCCCAGCAATTTTGTTGTACTGTCTCTTTGCTGCCTTAAGTTGATTTGTGTATTCGTTTCCCTCTGCGTCACTATTAAAATCAAAGAAGTTAATTTCTCGATCCTTGAAGAGCTCAGACTCATTACAGCCATCTATAAACTGATACCCCGCGTTATCAATGCATATCATTTCTATATCGAAGGCATTTGTTATATAACTCAGGTATTTAATGTGATCCTTAAGGTCTCCTCCAGCCACAGCGTATGAATGCACCAACACGCCTGTTCTAGTCTCGGTATCGATCTCCAGAAGAGACATTGCGAAATAATCAGAGGTAGGACTATTACTAAAACTTGGGTCAATCCCAAGTATGTATTTCTCACCCTTGTTGCCTCTTACGAGGGTAGTTGGTTCTTGGCCATCGACTACTGTACAATCGTGCATTTTTTTTGCACTAAAGTAGGAGTCGCTCCCATCCGAAAACAGAGCACAGTACTCCCGCTGAAAAGAAGAGTGGCTTTGGCCACCGTTTTGAGCTTCCTCAATTACCGTTTGGTCTATCATGTGATCAGGGAGAGCTTCGAATCCAAGCTGTGAAATGAAATACTTGCTTTCTTTTATTTCTTCGCTTTCTATATGCTCTATCCACTCCTTATAGGTTTTATAAAGATTTTCAAATGTATAGCTCGCTGAAGATAAAGCTATCATTTTACTATCGTTTTCGAAAACCATTCTTTCGCTTTCGGTCATTGCCCCTGCTTTAATTAACTTGTCTTCCATTTCGCGTATCTCAATACGCTCTTTCATGTTTTGTGGGGCAACCAAGAACGGCATTAGGACTGTTTTAATGATGTCTTCAGGCAACAAAAGAAACTCATCAAGCACGAGTATATTTGCACGAAAACCACGAATTTTTTCTCCGTTAAGAGGTATGGCCGTTATAGAGCCTCCGTTAATTTGCCATTCGAATTGGTCATTTCTTTTCGCTTTTGCTCCAAACGCTTGAGCCAAAAGCTCCGCACCTTTCGATTCCACTAGCTTTTCAATATTGTTAAATATGAATCTAGCGGTACGGAATGTCGGGCCAGCCACAAGTATTTTTGTTCCCGGATTAAATACACATTGCAAAAAACAAAAGACTGAAGCTATGAAAGTTTTACCACAACCACGACCCCAGACGCACATACTAAAGTTTCTGTTCATCATACCCTTTAGGGTTATTTCTTGGTATGGAGCAAGCTTAATCCCAGATATGAGTTCCGTAGTAAAACCTAAATTAGCCCTAAGAAATTTAGCTAATGAAATTTTAGCTTCTTTATCTTTTAGCTCTCCTTTGATCGATAATAACTCCTTGTTAATATCAGGTAGACTCGTTTTATATTTTTCAGGACAATACCACATTATAACTTCTTCGAGTCGTAAGCCAACTGTAAGTCAACCTTTCCGACTATCTCTTCGTTACTGAAAATTTTCTCCACAACTCTAGATGCCTCCTTTCTTCCGTCCACAAAAAGGAACTGTATCAAAGGGTACTCTCTTATCAAGTTTCTAACTCTCCTCAGTATATACTGAGAAGTCACTCTTGTGTTTTTAAATATTCTCTCTTTGCTGTGCTGCTTCCTTAAATGCCCAAACGATAATGCATGTTTGAAGTCTTGCTCTATCAATATGACCAATAGAGTATTTGCTTCTTGGGCTTTTTCTATTTCCCTACAAAATCTATCGTAGTTATCTGGCCTAAGAGTCCCCACGAAATCCGCCAATGACTTCCTCTCTATTCTGCACGTATTTACTTCTCCATCGGTAGACAGGACGTAATCGCCAAATTTGAGACCCTTCAGTTCTGTTTTAGTATTAAACCTAAGCGGGTTTTTCTCCCTAGTATCTACATATATGACCGAATCATTGCTTATTGGCTCCCCCTCGAATAAAAAAGTTTTTTTATATTTATTCTTTAACCCAATGCTCTCACAGGCGTCATAGTAATCTCCGAAAATTTGATTTAGCTCATCTATAGCAGGAAACCTTAGGCTTCTTAATTCGACCTGACACATGGAATATTCCATGTTCTTCTTCTCTGCTCTGCTTTTTATCAAATTAAGGCAAAGAGTCCTGACTTCATCAGAGGGTCTTTCTTCTCTCCATTTCTTGAAGTTTAGGTGACTATTGAAAAGCGATTCGAGGTACTGCTCTTTGGTCTTATACTCAATCAGTTCACCGTCATAAAGATCATATCGAGGAAAGAATTCCTGATAGTAATTACCCACTTTTATCTTGTGAGCTTTCAGGTGAGCGTGAAGAGAACGGTCAGACTTGAACTCTTTCTCACAAATTTTGCACTTACCCATTTAGAACCTCATCTTCACTTAACCCTAGTATCCTGCCTTTGAGTTCTTCCATAGTACTCAACCTCCCAACCTCTTCAGAAAGAGCAACCTTCCTTAGATCGGCTAACTTGATCATTTTTATTCGGGACTCTTCGTCTTTCCACATCTCAACCAAATTTAAAATACTAGCGTTATTCTTAAGCTCTTTGCTTAGCCGAGTACTCCTCTTTTCCTTCAGGTCATTGAGAAGCTTCGTTTGTCTGTTGATACATTGGTTATACTCAGTCTGGCATGAGGAAATCGCCTCAATTAAACTCATCGACATCCTTCTCCCTTCACTGTCGTCAGCAGAATCATCCATAAGATTGCTTAGCCTCTCCACTCTCGCTTGAACAGTAGAAGCGATAACAACTTCACAAGACATAACTATGTATTGGTCTACTTCCTCTTGGGTAAGGTCATATTTGTCATGGGTATACCTTACGAAGCTACTTTCGAAAAGGTCTCTGTCACTTGTTGACATGTAACTATTTATTTGATGAACAAATCTATACGTAGACAGGTATCCTACTAGTGAATGAACAGCTTTTCTTTGGGCGGGAGATATTTTGTCTTTATCTAATGCAGGGTGAACAAATTTATTAATTCTGGCTAAGCACGAGGAAAAAGTCTTAGGAGTTTTATACTCTTCAGAAACTGCACTCTCTATGGGCATGAGTAAAGATTCTCGTGGCAAAGTCTCTAAGAACTCTGTCACGCATCTCGATTCTTGACTAAGGTTACTAAGCTTGTTGTCCTTGAAAACGACCCTTGTTAATTCCAAGGACTTCATGGTGCAAGCGTTGTTCCTTATGAACTCAATGTCTTCTTCGGTAAGGTTGATCTTCTTTTTCGGCTTGTACTCGTGAGCACCCCTCGCCTTTATATCACTATTGGCTAAAAATTCTTTAACCGCCCTTCCTTCTTTACTTCTCCCGTCTAGGTCTTGACCGGGGAACGCTTTAGTTATTAGATCAAGAAGAGATGGCGGATCATCAGGATTATTATTCCATTCATCCATGATAATTTGCTGTTGCTCGTTTGTTAGGTCGTTCATCCTAAATAAAATCTATTTCACCACCGGAGAGTATTTTTTTCGCCTTTTCAATTATACTTTTTTTAATGTTCTTAATCTGCTTGTATCCGGGCGATCTATTCTTTTCGTTCGTTTTGTAGCCCATCTTTTTTGCTGTCTCGTTTTCATCTAGGTGCTTTATGTAAAGCAGCTTGTAAACTTTCCACTCTATTGGCTTTAAAACCTGTTGCATCTTTAAATGTAGTTTCTCGGCAGCATCTTCAATATTAACATTCTGTCCAAATCTATCGTATACTTCTTGCGAATGGTTCTCTAGGGCTAATGGCAACTTTGCATTGTACGCTGATTTCTTAGTGTTCACCCAGTTCTTGTATAAGGGGCACGAGGAATCCTGTTTCCCGTATATCCGACATAAGTCTTCTCCCTCGGCTGCTGCACATTTTAAGCATGGTCTAGAAAAGTTACCGTAGTTGTTTCTTATTAGGTTCTTTATCTGGTTTGATATGAGCCTGTTCAGCCAAGGCCCAAGCGATTTAGATGGATCGTATAAATGCCACTTTTTGAATATATGTATTCTTAATATTTGAGATACGTCGTCGAAGTCCATCCAAGCTAAAATAGTAAGTGTCCACTTGCTTCTTCTTTTCCTTATTTCGTTGTCTATCTCGTCTATACAGTCTTCAAACTTCGGCTGCTTTATTTCGGATTCCTTTTTATCGTGATCTATTTTTTTCTTATTAACTACCCTCTTTGAAGGTCTCTTTGCGGATTTTTTGTTTCCATCCGAGGGCTTCAAAAAATAGGGTTACAGGTCTCTTTGCTTTTGGTTTTTTCCTGCTTCGTCCCAGAAACTATCCATAAGGGTTTGCTTCTCTCCTTCGTCAGGAACATCCCTAGGGAACTCTTTCATTGTCCCCCCTCTCGAACCAGCAACTTCTCCCATTTTGTAGGATTTTGCATATACTTCGGTTTCTACCTCTAGTTTACTAATAGATGGTATGCTTTGAGAACTCTCTTCAACTTCTTCAACCTCTTCTGGTTCTGGGTCGGGCATCTTACCCATTCTGGCAGCAGAAGCGTTCATTGGGTTTCCGCAACTGCTACAAAATGACGGTGCTTTTGCAGAATACTCGCTCCCAGAGCCACATTTTCGACAATACATCTTCATACGCTTATATTATACTCATTTTCCGAAAGATACTTCTATTTTTTAATGTGTAAATAGACATGATATGCCAAAGAGACCTTTTAAATTCAAAAACGCCGAAGGGGTTGAATACGAAGTTCTTTTTAGGAAGCCTAACAAAAGTCATCATGGGGAAGCGGATGGCGTTTGTTATGATCCAAATGATAAAAGTCCTAAAATTCATATAAGCCCTTATTTAACCCTCCAAAGTGAACTTAATACCTGTATTCATGAATTTGCCCATGCCTTCTTTTGGGACAAATCTGAACAAGATGTTTATTCTTTTGCTAACGCTCTTAGTCGGTTTCTTTACACGGAAAGGCGATGGAGGAGAATTAAGAGGGATAGGAGTAGGGGGAAAAAGTGAGAAATATGAAAACAGACGCAATACTGAACGAACTCAAAAAGCTAAGGAAATTAGTGGAAGAGTTAAGCAAATCAAGCATGAAGCTCATCGATGTAAGTGGGATGGGAAAGAGGGATGAGAGAGCGTGGAAAGTCGCCTACGACATAAATCAATCCGCCCATGATATGCTGAGAACAATAGATAGAAACACATCGACTATCAAACACGAACGATCTGAGTGAAATGCCAAATATTCCGAGAGTAATTCCGTTTTGGATCTGGGGCGTGATTATCGCCTTAGGTCTTGCCACGTCATTGTTCTAGCTTCTTAACTAAGAATCTACACAGCTTAGACCTCATAACGTCGTCAGAGGTAAATTGGAATGTATGTATTCCCATTTCCCTACTTTCTTCATCGTTGAAAGTACCCTCTAATTTTCGAAATGCGCCATCTTTACCAGTGTGTAGGTCTGTTTGCATTGGGTCGGCCAATACGAAGGCTCTACTGCCCTCTCCGAGCCTAGTAAGCACGGTTATGATCTCCTTGAGTGAACTGTTTTGCGCCTCATCTAGAATGACGCATTTGTCTTTCCAGTTCATTCCTCTAGCAAAGTTAACAGGGAACATACTGACTCTTCCTTCTTGCTCAAGTTTTTCTACTCTGGTTTCAGGCAAAAGTTCGTCAAGTTTATCAATAAATGGAAGATTATAAAACCTTAGCTTTTCTTCTGCGCTTCCCGGTAAAAACCCAAGTCTCGACTCTGAAGACTCCACAGCGGAGCGAAGATACATAATGTCACTTACTGCCTTTAGGTTCAGGAGTTGGAGTCCGCAATAAACAGATAGTAAAGTCTTACTACTTCCTGCTGGCCCATTAACAAACATTATTTTGGTATCTGGATTTAATGCTATTTTGAAAAAATCCTTTTGCCTATTTGTCCACGGGAGTTGGTTAACTTTTATTTTCCGTTTTATTGGATTTGAAATTACTGGCGAAGACGGCAGCAAATCATCGCTTATGTCTTGCCTTAGTTGTTGTTTCTCCTTTGCTCTGGAGACCTTTTTTCTTGTAGGCATTTCACACAAGCTTACACTATGAAAACCAGCCTGTGATAGATATTCTTCCTTGTTTTGTTCCGGGCACTACTTGAGAAACAAAATGCGGAACGCCGTTTCGGCTTACAATGTCGAACATTACAAGTCTATTAAAAGTTGGTTGGACCACCTTTTTTACGGTCCTGTAATCTTCCTCCATGAAAAATAAATTTCCGCCCCATTCCGGCTTCCAATTTTTGGAAAGGCTGTATACGAACCCTATTTTACCCTTCTTGTTATCATGGTGTGGAGAAAGAAATTGACCCGCCCTATATCTGCTGGCGAAAACTTCTTTGGGCTCACTTATATCCATTCCGGTAACGCCGTTTACAAATTTTAATAATTTCTCTGAGCTTATAAATTTTCGGAACGCACATTCTTCGCATATGCAATTCTCAACGTGATCGTCGAGTGTTCTGTCGAAAGAATAGCAAAAGTTTTTTTCGTGGAACGAATTATTCGCCTGAAGCGTTAGGTCGTTACAAGTTTTAAGATTTTGAGTAAATCTTCTTGTATGTGTCACGCCCTCGTTGTACCCGCTGTCTTTGCCCCCTTTTGCTAGGGTGCTCGTATACCACCAATGGTCAGGCATTTCCTTGGTGAAAAACTGGAAGAGCTTATCAGCATCTTCCGCGACCAAAAAGTCATATACCTCAATTGACCTTTGAGTTCCAAAAGAGGATTTTAGGTCGCTAGGGCTCAACTGAGGGTTAATAGCAAACATAAACAATCAATTCCCAACAGCCCATGAGCCGTCGTCGTTCTGAGTGAAGGTATTCATAGGCTCTTCAGGTACTTCTCCTGAAACTGGGGTTTCTGGTTCTTCGGCCATCCTTAGACTGTATTCACTCCTCTCTTCATAACAACCTGTGAAGCACAATCATTTGCAAACTTCATCATAGTCTCTACGTCGTCTCCCCTTGTGGAAGATACGGCAATAGCTGCAAAGAAAGTGTCCCCTGCTCCAGATAAGTCTTGGGCAACCACTTTGTTTTCGGGCGAATACATTTTACCCATATACAAGGCTCCCTTACATCCATGCGTAACAATCATCTGATCTGGTCTATTATACGTACCTTCACCATGCGTCCGTGGGTTCAAGTGATGCTTCCAATGAGGATTTAACTCAAGCTCATATTCGTTTATTTTCAAATACTTTAGATTAACAGGCAAATCACAATCTATCTTAACCTTGTTGCTGTCTAGAAAAACATTATCGTGGTATTGGCATATATCACGAGTAGCACACGGACGAAGAAAACCTTTTCCGTAATTTGATACTAATACAGCGTCGTACTCGCCCCAAGGGACTTTCGTGTAATCAAATTTATCTTCTGATATGTCATTCTCATCAACCCTAAGCAACATCTGGTTGGTTTTTACATCTACATATCTGGTTTTTAATATTTCATTAGAATGAGTGATAATATCGCAGTCTACGCCTAATGCCTTCACATTGGCTTGTACGTTTTTGGTCATCCCCCCGTTCGTCTTCTCTTTTACGGGCATAAATACGGGCACAGGAGCTTCGGGGCAAATCCGTTCACATTTCCCATATATAAACTTATCAGTACAACTATCCCCTATAGCAAGAAACTTCATCTTCTTCTGTTAAAGATAGTAGCTTCCCAATATTCCCGAAAGAACTTTTTTATATTTTCCCATCTTGCTTTCATTTTTCCTCCTTGGTTATATACAAAAGCCAAATCATTAACCCAATTTGAGAAATTCCATTTCGACTCCTTTCGTCGTCACCAGAAATGTAATTGGATTTAGCCCGAAAGACCACTGTCATGATCTTCATCACAGTTTTTACACCCGCAGTCAGCACATTCCTTACTGTGACACTCACACTCACAGTCTTTACTGCAATCCGAACTACAATCGCACCGAAGTGCCCCGTTGATTTCCATCATATCTTTCATATCACTAATCACTTACACACTGAAATACCAGAATGGCCAACGCTATGTCTTCTATTGCCACTCCTGTTGAGTCAAAGACAGAGATTCCCTTGTCTAATTGCATCGTTTTATGATTTCTTATCAAATTAGAAAGAGTCAGGACTTCTAAGTATGGCGAATCAACATATTGTAGCTCCCCCGAATGAAATGCTTGTATCGGATCATCGCAAATGATGTCTGCTGCTCTCTCCATTACTCTCCCATGAAGCTCCCTCTTACCAACTGCGTCAGCACCGACAGCGTTGATATGGCAACTACCTTTAATATGGTCGATGTCGAGATAAGGTGAGGTAGATGGCGTAAGAGTAGTAATGATGTCTGCATTTTTTAGTGATTCTTCCAAACTGCTGAATGTTTCTACGTTGTCGAACGATGCTTCCTTCCAGATTTTACTTTTTAGCCCCGAAAGTGCCTTTTCGTCCCTATCGTATAGTCTTACCTTCTCTAAATTTGGTAAGACTTCTCTATAAGCAAGGAAATGGTAGTATGCTTGTTTACCACACCCCACAAATGAAATCTCTTTTGCCTCTTTTGCACAATATTTAGCTGCGATTGCAGAAACGGCTGCTGTACGGTATGCAGTAAGCGTTGAGCAGTCCATTGCGATCAAAGGCTTGCCCGTAATTCTCTCATTCAAGATAAGTGAACCGATAGTTGTCGGAAGACCAAGGTTTCGATTCTCTGGAAACACCCCAATCCACTTCAAAGCAGCATATTGCCCCAAAGCTGCTGGCATCGCTCTGTAATCTCCCCCATTCCCCGCCTGAAGATAGGTTTTGGGAACCATCTCTGCCGTGGGATCAAGAAAAGCATCCTCTATGCACCGAATAATTTGTCCCCATCTTCCAAATCTATATCCCTTGTCGTCCCAATGAAGAATAGTCGATACTACAGAGTCATCTATGTAATTCATTGCTCGTCGTGTGGGTCTCCGTAGCCTATGTAAGTCCTTGGTCGTGTAGTAGCGTTCATTTCCTTATCTCTTTGTCTGCAAATATCCCATTGTTCCTGCTCATGGATGGTCTTGTAGTGCTCGCGTTTAAAAATACCCTTAACTAACACATCCCAGCACAACCTTATCCTAGTAGCCCAACTCAACGTGTCTTTACTCATCTCGATTTTTGATGTTTGCTACTTTCTTGCCGTTCTTTGTCTCCACGAATCCCCATTTGCCCCGAATGTCGCAATACAACTCAACAAGCTTCTCGTCCGATAGCTCTGGATCAGTTATATAGTGAATTAGGAAGCTCTTGATCTCCTTCATGTCGTACTCGACCATACTAAAGTATACACCCAAAAAAAAAGTCCTCCACCGAATAGTGCTCGCCCTATTTAGCTCGTAATACGAAAATAGGCTGGCGACAGGAATGGGTGACCTCGAAATCTTCCTGTTTGAGAGAAGTGTACAAAGTTTCATACCCCTCTAGGAGCTTTTCTAGTCTATGTGGCCCATATATCCTGTGTGCATTGAAGTCTATCAAATCGTGACCGACAGGGACCGCCAAAATTAAGAGACCACCATCGTTAAGAATGTCGTTTTTTACGTCTTGCATCGATTTTAAGTCCCCATCTGGGTCTATAGGGTCTCCGTACCTCCCTAAACCGCTATGTTCAAAAGAGGAGATTGATAAAGCTAGATCACGCTTTACAGGATTGCTCTTGTGTTCATCCACAGTAAGCACCGAAAGTCTTTCGTCGTCAGTTTCTATCCTCGTATAGTCTATTGTTATCGGCTTCATATCATACGATAGACATAAGGACTCGTACCAAGGAATCTGCGAGCCCAAAATCACTATTTCTTTACCTTGAAGGTCGAAAACGTTATTTCCTATCCAATCGAGTCCGTCATACAGGTAGCCATCTGTTTCTCCGTAGTAGTTGTTTTCTCTGGCTGAAGCCTTTTCAATGAATGCGTCTATGTCAGACTTGGCATAAAATGATTTCACTCTCTGCGTTGACTCGTCAACAAACCCATGACCGCCGTGAAGTGTTACCTTGGTCAATCCTCCATCTAAGAAACCTTCCCTAATACCCTCGTCTAGGTCTTCCCACCTCACTGGACCCTTAATCTGTTCCATTTGTACCTATATATATCCAAAAGCCCCTTTTTTCAAGGGGCCTCCCGGTATTTTTGGGCCTATGGTTATATGAGAAGCGACCTTTTGCTGGGGCAGAAAGAAAAAACCCCCCCACCACGCGCACAAAAAAATGTGGGTGCGCCGATTATCCAAAAAGCCACCCCGTTAGGGTAGCACCCCCACCACCACCCCCCCCTATACTGTGTATTTAGGGCCACGAGGTTGCTCCCTGCGCTATTTAGGCGAGCATATTAGGGACGGACACCCCCGAAGGGTGAGAGAGCGAGAGAGAGAGCGGTCAAGAAATAAAAAAAAGAAAGAAAAAAAAGAAAAAAAAGAAAAAGAAAAAAAATAAAGCCTCGCGCCCGTGTATTTCACCCGCACACGCTTCCAACTGAGCAAAAAAAAACGCACCCCGAAGGGTGCGCGTGAGGGACGTTGTGTTCTACCTCTGGGCTTGGGTGGCTTAGGCCAC